>FSVH01000124.1_pt1 | contig 28611 bp, 31 predicted proteins | sample 1637631 | NCBI WGS metagenome assembly FSVH01 (sample SAMEA3914814, study PRJEB12502) | metagenome | biome: forest; material: soil | place: USA | collected 2011-09-16 | depth 0.1 m | reverse complement strand
CGGCCCGACAATGCCGGTCAGGCCCGGATCGATGCGAAACTCGGTCGCATCGACGAAGGACTTGAATCCCGAAAGCTTGATCTTCTGAAACTGCAAGGAAGAACCCAATTCGCCTTTTTGGCGCGCAAAACCGATTCACCACCTTCATATCAGAACGGCAGCCGTCAAGAAACTTTGCTTTAGAGAGGGTTAATTCCTGTGGATGCTTACTTCGCTGAGGCGATAGCCGCATCCAGTTCCTTCATTTCATGGCCATCGATCTTTTTGCCATTGACGAGGAAGGTCGGGGTGCTGCTGACGCCATCCTTTTCCATGTGGGCGCGCATAGTCTTCATGAAGGCGGCGAAGCCGGCTTCATCGGAGACGCAGGCCTGCATGGCAGGCGTGGTCATGCCGATCTTGGCGGTGACATCAGCCATGACGGAGCCGACCTGCTGGCTCTGGAAAAACTCGGCCTGACCGGCAAAGAAAGTATCCACCACAGTGAAATAGGGCGTGGAATCAGACGGGTTCTTGCTGTTGGCCACGGCGCAGCGACCGATCAGGAAGGCCGACAAAGCATATTGCTGTGGATTGGTCAGGACTTCGCGGAAGACATAGCGCACCTTGCCGGTGGCAATGTATTTCGATTGGAACGTGGCCCAGTTCTCGGTTTTCCAGGCAGCACAATGCGGACAGGCGGCGGAGGCGTATTCGGTGACCGTCACCGGCGCATTCGGATTGCCGAGCGTCATGTCGGGCAGCAGGCCAGGGTCGGACGGCACGACAAGGGCCGGAAACTTGGGCGCCTGAACCTTGACCGCGGTTGCAACAGGCTTGGCCATGGCCGGTGCACTAAGAACAGACAGGGCCAGAACAGCCGCCGCGATACGCCGGATCATATTTATTTACCTGCAAGCAGAGGTGCGAAGGCTTCGTCGAAATCGGCGATGGTGCCGGTCTTGCGCTCGAACCGCTTGCCATTGATGAAGAAGGTCGGCGTGCCGGTAATGTCGTCTTCCTTGAGATATTTGTCGACATTATCCTGAATGCGAGTCAGGCCCTTGGTGTCGGAGATACAGGTATTGAAGGCTTTTTCATCGATGCCGACCGACGCGCCGATGCGCTTCAGCACAGGCAATGCATTGGTGGTAGTGCCGTCGCCGAACATTTCACCCTGGGCCTTCATGATCTGGTCGACCACCTTGAAATAGTTCTCCCTGCCGGAGCAGCGCGCCAGCAGGATGCCGGCAGCGGAGACGTCGCGCGGCTCGGTCAGGAACTCGCGGTAGACATAGCGTATCTTGCCGGTGGTGATGTATTTGGCCGTCAATTCGGGCATAACGTCCTTGTTGAATTCGGCGCAGTGGGCGCAGGTGACCGAGGCATACTCGATAAGCGTCACCTTGGCATTTTCACCGGCGCCCATGCTCATATCGCCTTCGACCGGCTTGACCGACTTGCCGCAGCTTGCCACCAGCAGACCGGCGCCGATCACAGCGCCAAGCGTCGCGAGTTTCAGCAGTTTCCGTACGATTTTCATGACAGGTCTCTTGATTAAGGCTGTGGATTACTTGCCGAGGTATGGCTTCAGGGCTGTATCGAAATCGCCGATGTTTTGCGGAATTCGATCGAACTTCTTACCGTTGATGAAGAAGGTCGGGGTGCCGGTGACGCCGTCCTTGGTCATGTATTGCTGGTTCAGGTCGTTCAGGCGGGTCAGGCCCTTTTCATCGGTGATGCACTTGTTGAAGACGTCTTCCGACATGCCGAGCGACTGGCCGATGCTGAATAGCACCGGGCGGGCGTTGGCGTAGCCGGTTTCTTCGCCCCCCATGGCTGCCTGGGAACGCATGACGGCGTCGATGACATTGAAATATTTGTCCTTGCCGGCGCATTCGGCCAGCAGGTGGCCGGCGGCGGCGACGGCCGGATTGCCGGTCATCATAGGGCGGTAAACATAGCGCACCTTGCCGCTGTCGATATATTTGGCCTTGAATTCCGGCATGACCGTTTCATTGACGTGACCGCAGATCGGGCAGGCGACCGAGGCATATTCGATGACGGTGATCGGCGCGGTGGCTTGTCCCATCGACATTTCACCAGCGGCGACCGTGCCGGTGGAATTGGGTTTGCTGCAACCGGAAGCCAGCAGGGCCAGGCCCATGGCGGAGACAGCGGCGGTCACACGAAGGGTTTTGCCGACAGAAATTTGCATGTTAAGCCCCGAAAAAGGTCTGGAAAGGGTGACTCGTCCCTTTGAAAGTCTATGCCTTTTTAAAGCGTTCGATTGCGCTGTAAATATGGCATTTGTAATTTCCGATATTTGTACTCTATCCCTTCATATTCTCACGTTTGAGAATGGAGCGACCGAGCTGGAGCAGGGACTTTTTCAGCTTGTCGTCCTCGACATCGCTCAGGGATTGCTGAAGCGCCAGTTCTTCCTGCGCCGAAAGCGGTTTCGGGCGGGCATATTGCGGCTTTTTGAGTGTCTGGGTCAACGGCCCCTGGATGATGCGCAGTTTGTCGATGGTTCTGGCGCCGAGGAACAGATTGATCCGGTCTATCAGAGTGGCGGATTGGTGCTGGACCAGTGGCGCATAGGCGCCCATGACGCGGATTTCGAGCGCACCGGCGCCGTGAGCGCGGCCTTTGATGATGCGGACCGGCTCGCATAGTTTGGCGAGGCTTTCGCCGGCAATCTCGGTCCAGCGGTTTTTCAGCTTGCCGGAACCGTCATCCATCTGCTCAAAGCGGGCTTGCAGGCTTTTCAACAGAGGCTGAACCTGCTTCTTTACCGGCGGCGGTGCCTTGGGCATGCGCCGGGTGTGAGTCGTGCGCAGGATGCGCAGCGAGTCTTCAAGGGATGGCAACGGGCGTTTCATGAGTGGGATTATACTGAAGGACAGGGCCGTTGTCGCGTCCTTAAGAGCCGATCTGCTGACCTGGTATGACACGCATGGCCGCAACCTGCCCTGGCGCGCAGGGGAACGCGATCCTTACCGCGTCTGGCTGTCCGAGATCATGCTCCAGCAGACAACGGTGCCGCATGCCGCGCCCTATTATGAAAAGTTTCTCAAGCTGTGGCCGACTGTGCGTGATCTCGCCGCCGCCGAAGATGGCCGGGTCATGGCCGAGTGGGCAGGGCTTGGCTATTACGCCCGTGCCCGCAAGCTGCTGGAATGCGCCCGGACGGTGATGCGCGATTATGACGGCGTCTTCCCGGCCGACGAAGCGAAACTGCTGAAACTGCCGGGCTTTGGCCCCTATACCTCGGCGGCGGTGGCGGCGATTGCTTTCGGTCACGCCGCCAATGTGGTCGATGGTAATATCGAACGCATCATGACGCGGCTCTATGCCATCGAAACGCCGATGCCTGCCGCGAAATCGCAGGTGCGCGAGGCTGCGGCGCAATGGGTGAGCGACGATCGCGCTGGCGATTGGCCGCAGGCTTTGATGGATATGGCGACACTGATCTGCCGGCCGAAATCGCCGTTATGCGGGGAATGTCCGCTGTCAGACGTTTGTGTGGCTCGGAAGCGAGACGAACAGGAACGCTTTCCGGTCAAGCTGGCCAAAGCGCCAAAGCCCCGGCGATACGGCGTGGTATTCGTTATTCTGTCGGGCGATCAGGTGATCGTGGAGCGTCGGACCGACAAGGGCTTGCTCGGTGGTATGCTTGGCCTGCCGCATACGGAGTGGAGGGCAGAACCTTATCGCACGGAGGAGGTGATGCCGCCGCTACCCGCTGATTTCGAGACGATTGGCAGCTATGAGCATGTTTTCACCCATTTCGCGCTGACGCAGGAGGTATGGCGCGTGCAAATATCCGATGAGGTGGTGGGCGATTTCCTGTGCCGAAACAATCGCTTCCAGCTTCTGCCTGTGAGTGAAAAAGCCCTGCCGACGGTCTTTGCCAAGGCGCTGAAAGTCAAGGTCCGCATGCCCGATCTTTTTGGTTGAGCACAATTGATCCGTGTGGCGATGGCTTGCCAATTCCCGCGAGCGTGGTAATTTCATGCCATGTCCAACGGAGGTCGATATGCGTTGCTTCACCGTATTGGTGCCATGGCTGTATTGGTTCTGGCCAGTCATGCCAATAGTGCCGAACCCTATATCAGCCCGAAAGACGTGGTCGTTAAAACGAATCCGGTCGCACATGGGTTTCCGGTCAGCCGGATGACAAGGACTATGGCAAGTCTTTCCAGATAATATGCGATGTGGCCGATACCGGGCGTTTGCAGACCTGTCAGGCGGATGACGCCAACATCGAAAACAAAGCCTATGTCGCTGCCGTGATCCGGGAATTCGAGGATTGTGTTATCTCAACGACCGATGCGCAAGGACAAAAAACGGCCGGACGGCAGATTCGTTTTCTGATGAAGGTTGGTGGTGACGAACCGCGCAGCCTGTAAAAAAGCGCGGACGTTACCGCCCGCGCTGTTAATTTATGGGTGCAAGGGGCCGTGACTCTGCCTAGTTCATGTCGGCGCGAATTTTAGAACGCAGGTCGTCGATCGGCTTGAGGCCGGCATCGGTCTTGAAGCGCCAGTAGGTCCAGCCGTTGCAGGCCGGTGCCTGTTCCATCATGGCGCCCATTTTGTGGATCGAGCCGCTGAGTTCACCATAGACGAGCGAGCCATCGGCGCGGACGCGGGCCGTGCGATCACCCTTGGGCGTGTAAAGAATATCACCCGGCTGGAGCAGACCAGCTTCGACCACAGCGCCGAAGGGGACGCGCGGTTCGGATTTCTTGGAACCCATAACGGCCAGGTCTTCGGCGGTAGCCGGGATGACGCGGGCGATGCGTGCGCTGGCGACCTTGCGATAGGCTTCTTCGCGCTCGATGCCGATGAAGTGGCGGCCTAGGCGTTTGGCGGCGGCGCCGGTTGTGCCGGTGCCGAAGAAGGGATCGAGCACGATATGACCAGGCTTGGTGCAGGCCAACAGGACGCGATAGAGCAAGGCTTCGGGTTTTTGCGTCGGGTGGGCTTTATTGCCGTTCTCATCCTTCAGGCGCTCGTCGCCGGTGCACAGCGGGATCGACCAGTCGGAGCGCATCTGGGTGTCTTCATTGAAGGCCTTGAGCGCATCGTAGTTGAAGGTATAGCGCTTCTGGCCCTTGGCCTTGGTGGCCCAGATCAGGGTCTCGTGGGCATTGGTGAAGCGGGTGCCCTTGAAGTTGGGCATCGGATTGGCCTTGCGCCAGATGACGTCGTTCATCACCCAGAAGCCCATGTCCTGCATGGCGACGCCGAGGCGGAAGATATTATGGTAGGAGCCGATGACCCAGATGGCGCCGTCATCCTTGAGCACACGGCGGCACTCACGCATCCATTCGCGAGTGAACTTGTCATAAGCCTCGAAGCTGGCAAACTGGTCCCAGTCGTCATCGACGGCATCGACCTTGGAATTGTCAGGACGCAACAGGTCGCCGCCGAGCTGGAGGTTATAGGGCGGATCGGCGAAAACGAGATCGACCGAGGCGTCAGGCAGGGTCTTCAGCACCTCTATGCACTCGCCGAGGTGGATGGTGTCGAGTTTCAGCGGCGCTTGCGAAACGGATGGAATGGGGAGGGCGGTCGATTTGCGCAAGACGAAGATCCTTCTGACACTGGAGGGCAATTAAGTCCCTGAATCCAATGACTAGAATCGTTTCGCGGTTAATGGCGGGTTAAATTAACCATACTGTCGAATCGACCGATTCGCTTTTTTGAGGATGAGTCGAAAAGAGCGCAGTTTTGATTCCGTTTTGTTCTATCTGACTTATTTTAAACGGTCGCTATCCAGCTCAGTTCGCGGATCGTGGCCCAGGTGGTGCGGTGGATCGGCGAGGGGCCATGGATGCGCAGGGCCTCCAGATGGCCGGCCGCCTGATAGCCCTTGTGCTTCTTGAAGCCATAGGCCGGATAGACGATGTCCATCTCGATCATGATGCGGTCACGCGCCGTCTTGGCCAGGATCGAGGCGGCGGCGATGGAGAGCGACCGGGCGTCTCCCCCCACGATGGCGGTGGCCGGGGTGGTCATTTTCGGGCAGCGGTTGCCATCGATCAGGGCATGTTCGGCGCACGGGGCCAGGGCCTCGACGGCGCGCTTCATGCCTTCCATGGTGGCGGCCAGGATATTCATGCCGTCGATTTCCTCAACCGTCATGGTAATCACCGACCAGCAGACAGCGGCCTCCTTGATCAGTGGTTCCAGTTCAAAGCGGCGTTTTTCGGTCAGGGCCTTTGAATCGTCTATGCCTTCAGGGATGCGCGCCGGATCGAGAATGACAGCGGCCACGCACAGGGGGCCGGCACACGGACCGCGGCCGGCTTCATCGACGCCGCAGATGCGCCCTATAAGAGTAGATTCGAAGCTGAGATCGGCCATGCCGACGCTATACGATGATTCAGTCCGCTTTAAAACATTACTTCCGGCGTATCGATCACGCCGCGGCCCTTGGGATCGTCGCCGAAGCGATTGGCGCTCGGCGTGCCGTCGCTGACATAGAAGACCAGCATGACGATTTCGGCGATCAGCAATGGCAGGAAGAAGAACAGAAACATGGAACCGATGACGCTGAGGGCAAATTTCATACCTTGCGCATCCGTCATTGTGTTGCCTGCGCTGATAGCGGAAAAGAGCTGGGTGCCGGCAAAGATAAAGAACAGAATCATGCCGACAATGGCGACCACGATGGGCATGACATACCACCAGCCACTACGGTTGGTATCATGCAGCCGGCGTACGGCCACGGCGATACTGGGCAGCAACAGCCCCAGGTTCACGATCTGAAGAATAGGCATGACGGAAAAATACCGGCCCATGAATTGCGCGGGATCGGGATTCTGAAAGTTCATGCCGGTAAACATCACGCTCGTCATCACGGTGCCCATTACCATGCCCACGGCAATGCGGAACAGCACCCACAACCAGAATTCCGACCGCCGGGCGCGACCCTGAAAATCGACATATTTGACGAGCGGCTGAAAGATCAAAGGCACGTTTGACATCGAAAACCCCCTGTATTCGATTGGATATTGATCAGAAAACGCTGGTGTCGCCGCCACGCCCCTTGGGATCGGCACCGAAGCGGTTCGGGCCCGGCGTACCGTCCATGACATTGAAGACGAAGGTAACGATAGCAGCCGCGAACCAGGCCAGGAAAACCCACCACATGGGAGCGAAAGCCTGCATCACGGCCATTGATTGCTCAGGCGTCGGTTTGGAGCCGATATTGGCAAAGGACTGCATGCTGGCGATGAAGGTACTGCCGTTGATTGAGAAGAAAACGACCATGGCGACGACCAGCACGACCATTGGAAACAGAATCCACCAGCCGGTACGATTGACATCGTGAAAACGGCGGACCCCGACCGCCAGGGTCGGGATGAAGATTGCCAGCGAAAAGATACCGTTCAGTACTTCCGCCGTGCTGCCGATGGCCAGTTTCAGAATGCTGAATACGATGCTGGCAATAATCTGGAACAGAAACCACAGCCAGAATTCGGTGCGGCGGGCGCGTCCGTTGAAATCGGCATAGTGCTTGAGCGGTTGAAACATCAGTTCCATGGAAACCCCCGTGTTTTATCGTGGTGTTCAGGCTATCGCGTTTTTGTCAGGTCTGCAATCTCGGCGTGACGGAAACAGGTAATCGTATGATCATTGACCATGCCGACCGCCTGCATGAAGGCATAGACAATGACCGGACCGCAGAATTTGTAGCCCTTGTTTTTCAGCAACTTAGCCAGTTCCTGCGACGTTTTTGTTTCAGTCGGAATTTCGCCCCACTGGTAATGATTGGTCACGGGCTTGCCGTCCTGTATCGCCCAGATGAAGTCGGTGAAGTTCGTGCCTTTCTCGCGCAGGTCCAGGGTAATGCGGGCACTGTCGATGGCCGATACGATCTTGGCGCGCGAACGGACAATGCCGGGATCATTCATCAGACGCTCGATATCGGCGTCACCGAAGCGGGCCACTTTTTCCGGATCGAAACCGGCGAAGGCGGCGCGGAAGGCGTCGCGCTTGCGCAGGATGGTGATCCACGACAGGCCGGCCTGGAAGCCATCGAGCACCAGCTTTTCCCACAAGGCGCGTGGATCGTATTCCGGCACACCCCATTCTTCGTCATGATAGGCGCAATAGAGCGGGTCTGTCTTGGGCCAGGGGCAGCGCGCTTTATCGCACATGAAAAAGTCCTTTTTTACTCAGCAGTGATTTCGGGCAGGGAAGGCGCGATCCAGTCGGGGATGATCAGGGTGAGGGGCGTATCTCCCGCGGTCAATGCCCCTTCGCGGCGGTCAATGCGCATGAGGGCCAGGCCATAGCCTTGCGTGGCGGCCAGCACCTCGCCGGCGCGTTTGTCAATATTGAGTATTTCCGCGTCGGCTATCGGCGCTTGCCCTTCGTAGCGGAAGCCGAGAATGCGGTTCTTAATCTGGCCGCGCCGTTTCATGCGTGAGGTCAGTTCCTGCCCGACATAGCAGCCCTTGTGGAAGTCGATGGCATTCAACAGGTCGAGATTGGCGTCGATGGCGTACAGCGCGTCCTTGCCGAAATCCGTTCCGGCTTCGGCGAGGCCGTGTGCGTAGCGGAACGCGCGCCAGTCATCGGGCATGGCGGTCTCACTCTGCGGCGTGTAGGCAAAACCGAACAAAGCATCAATGATTGATCCGCGCGGGTCGGCCATAAAGCCTTCGGGTAGGTCACCTGCGAAAGCGACATAGACCGGGTGATCGAGCGCGGTGATGGTCACCTTGGCCCGCAGCCTGTACATGTTGAGTTTGGCCAGAAGTTCATCGCGTTCCGATAGGGGGATGTCCAGCCAGATTTCGTCAGCAGAGACCGCGTGAAGCAGGGCGTCGCAAATAAGCTTGCCCTGGGGCCGCAAAAAAGCCCCGTAATGCAGTTTATGCAGTTCGCCCCTTGCCGTTTCCTCGACGATCACGTCGATATAGGCGGTGCACAGGCCCTTGAGAAAATTCGCCCAATCGGGGCCGGTGACGGCGATCAGGGCGCGGTGAGGAAGGGTGGTAACGGAAACTGTGGTCATATGTAGGTCTTGCTATGATCGTCTCAGGAATTAAGTATGTCGCATGACAGGTGAATTTCCGATTCTTTTGCTGGCCTTGTGCGAACCCGCCAAGGCCCTGGCCCTGAGCGGTGTGATCGCACGCCTGAAACAGGAAATTCCCCACGCCCGTATTACACTGGCGACGACGCAGGCCTCTGCGGCGCTGTTCCAAGATGACGATTTGGTCGATGAGATACAAGCCTTTGAAGGCGCCTTATTTCATCTCAAGGCGCTTGGCTCCTTAAGCGAACTCAGCCGACGCAAGTGGGGCCTGTGCGTCGATATCGGCCCGACCCTGATTTCGCGCATGATGAAGGCGAAAACCCGCTTCACGCTCAATCCGAATGATACGGCCGGCGTGCTGGAGCAGATCGCCGCCAAGCTCAAGCTCGATCCGCTGGAAATCACACCGCGTTTGCGGGTATCGCCGCGTCGCGAGGCCCAGGTGCGGACGCTGATCGACAATGGTCGCGAAGCAGGACCGCTGATTGTCATGGCGCCCGGCGCCGGCTGGCTTGGTCGCCGCTGGCCGACCGAACGCTTCGCCGTCCTGGCGACGCGGCTGATGCGCGAGGAGGGGCCGTTCGCCAATCACCGGCTGCTGATCATTGGCTGGGAAGCCGAGCGTGATACCTTGCAGGCCTTGCGGATGGCGACGCCACGCGCCCAGATGATGGAGGTCGGCGGCGAAGTGACCGTGCTCAATGCCTATGCCGCATTGAGACAGGCCGTACTGTTTGTCGGTAATGACGAACTATGTCTGCATATCGCCGCGGCCGCCGGCCTTCCGACCTTCGGCCTGTTCGGACCCTCGGATGAAGCCGATGCGCCGATCAGCGGCAATGTCCTGACCATTCGCGGGCCACGCAGATTAAGCGATATCCAGACGGTCGATCCGAAGCTCCGGCAGAATGTCTGTCATATGCTCGATCTGACCATAGATCGCGTGGCAGCGGTGATCGAAAAAGATATGGCGGATCATTAGGTTTTCGCTTCACAACACGGTGTCTTGGTCGATGCCTGGCCTTGCGGTAAGCTGCCACGGGGTCTAGTGTCCGGCGCATCCAACGACTCTCAGGAATAGCCGCCATGCCCCGCAATTTCGACCTTATCATCCGCAATGCCGACATCATCAATCATGCCGGGCGGGGCAAGGGTGATATCGGGATTACCGGCGGCAAGTTCACGGCCTTCGGCGATCTCTCCCAGGCCTTTGCCGGCGAGATTTTCGATGCTACCGGCCTGCTGGCCATGCCAGGCGTGATCGATACCCAGGTCCACTTCCGCGAGCCGGGGCTGGAATGGAAGGAAGACCTGGAAACGGGTAGCCAAGCCGCCGTCATGGGCGGGGTCGTGGCCGTTTTCGAGATGCCTAATACCAATCCGACCACCACCAATTCGGAAGCCTTCGCCGACAAGCTGGCCCGCGCCCATCACCGCATGCATTGCGACCACGCCTTCTACGTTGGCGGGACGCATGAAAACGTTCACGAACTGGCTGAACTGGAGCGCCTGAAAGGCTGCTGCGGCGTCAAGGTGTTCATGGGCGCCTCGACGGGCACGCTGCTGATCGCCGATGACGAGGGTGTCGCCAAGGTGCTGGCCAATGTCAATCGCCGCGCCACCTTCCACTCGGAGGACGAATACCGTCTGGCCGAACGCCGCCCCTTGGCGCGCGAAAACGACTGGACCAGCCATGATTTCGTCCGTGACGCGCAGTCGGCCATCCAGTCCACCCACCGTCTGGTGCGGTTGGCGCGCGAAGCCGGCAAACGTATCCACGTGCTTCATGTAACAACGAAGGAAGAGATCGAATTCCTGTCGGAAAACAAAGACATCGCCACGGTCGAGATCACGCCGCAGCATCTGACCCTGGAGGCGCCGGAAGCCTATGAGCGCCTGAAGGGTTTGGCGCAGATGAACCCGCCGATCCGTGACAAATACCACGTCGAAGGCCTGTGGCATGGCATCACCGGCGGCATCGCCGACGTGCTGGGTTCGGATCACGCGCCGCACACGCTGGAAGAAAAGGCCAAGCCCTATCCGCAGTCACCTTCGGGCATGCCGGGTGTGCAGACCTTGTTGCCGGTCATGCTGACCCATGTCGCCAATGGTCGTCTGTCGCTGGAGCGGCTGGTTGATCTGACCTCGGCCGGGGCGCAGCGTGTCTTTGGGGTGGCCGGCAAGGGCCGCATGGCCGAAGGCTTTGACGGCGACGTAACGCTGGTTGATCTCAATCACAAGCGGGTTCTGCGCCATGCCGACATGCGCACGCGCAGCGGCTGGACACCTTTTGACGGTATGGAAGTCACAGGCTGGCCCAAGGCGACCATCGTGCGTGGCAAGGTGGTCATGCGCGATGATGAAATCATCCGGCCGTCGCAGGGTGAGGCCTGCCGCTTCATGGAAAGCCTTTAAGGGCAGGCTTTAAGCAATTGAGCCTTGTGCGCTTCATATTCCCGCGAAGGTCGTGAGCGCGAGACGAACAGGTCAGGTGACAGGGCGACATCGGGTGTGCCCATCCATTTGCCCTCGGTATCGATGATCAGGCCGGGCAGGCAGGCGGGGGCACCGCGCGGCAGGGCGAACAGGTCAACGAGATTGGCCGAACGATCGGGGCGGCGTTGCAGCAGCCAGGCCTTGTTATCCGCGATCACCACCTCGCCATTGACCGGCAGGACATAGCGGTCATTGCCGACCTTTTGCGCGCAACCGGTTTTGAGGGGATTACCAGAATCGACTGCCATATCACGTGTACACAGGCCGTGTGCCTTGAGTGCTGCGGCGGTTTCGACCGAATAGGCGGTGAAATAGGTGGCGAAACTGGCATCCTGTACGCCGATGCGCAGGCCGTCGAACAGGCCGCGCTGAACGCCGTCGAAACCGACGGGGCTGACCAGCACATGCCGGCCGGATGTGCCGATAGGCCGCCACAGGTCGGGGCTGTAGGCCGAACCCGTGGGCATCATGACCGACAGATAGGCCACGCCGGTCGCATCCTTTTTCAGCAGAGGGCGCCAGTGTTTTTTGAGCAGAATCTGGCAAACTTCCTTATCGCAGGCGCCAGGGCGTACCTGTGCGGAGGGTATCGGCGCTTTCGCGTCGATGGCGGGAAAGAGCTGGACCTCCCCCTTGCCGGAGGGCGCGGGAATGGCGTAGGCGGGGCCTTTTTCAGGTTTTGCCAGCAAGTCGCTTATCCGTTCGCAACCCGTCAAGGTCACGAGCACGGCAATGGCAGCGCCCATCCATAGTTTCATCATTGTCTCCATCGAGCGGCCCGGCCCGTTATACCGTATGATGTAACGCAGCCAGTCGGCCACAGAAAATAGACATGAAAAAGGCCCGCGAGGCAGAAACCCCGCGGGCCTTTTTCAGCTTGCATGCCGCTTAATCGGCGGTGGCATAGGTGCCGTTGCCGGCGATTGTGCACTGAACCGGATCGCCATGCGATTTGGCGATCTTGCAGGGGACCGAGTCGGTCAGCTTATCGCGTTTGGCGGAGAGGATAGCGATATAACCGCGCTTGTTGGCGCAGGCGATCTCCAGAATGACAGCGCCTTCGATACCATCGGATTCACCGATGTAACGCACGTCGCTGATATTGCACTCCTTACCGGGCTGGGCCACCTTGATCAGCTTGTCGAGCTGGGCGCGAAGGGTCGGTTCGGCGACCAGGGTGCAGCTCTTGCGGTTGGTCTGGTCGATGAAGCAGTCGTTCATGCGCAGAGTCGAGGTGCTGCCCGGTTGCGGCACGAAACCGATCAGGCCCCAGGGTTGTTCCTTGCATTTGAACTCGATGTAATCACGCTTGGTCTGCTCTTGCGTGCCAACGACATTGAAGTCTTCGACGGTGCAGGGAAAGCCGCCCTTGGCCAGTTGCGCCGCGTAGGTGCCCTTGGCATCGGCGGCAGCAACACCGGCGTCGGTGAACTTGCAGCCACCCAGCCCGGCGGCGCTGGCGCAGGGAATATTGCGCTGGAAGGTGTTGTCGAGCTTGGTCAGAACGATGAAGCCGGCCTTGTTGGCACAGCCGAATTCATAGAACATCCCGTCGTTTTCCTTGGTGACGCCGACGAAGCGGGTGTTGTTGACTTGGCAGTCCTTGTCGGCCGCGGCGGCGATCGGCTTCAGAACAGCCGCCATCTGGTCCTTAGTGGTGAATTCACAGGCGGAGCTGGTGCCATCAACCACGAGGCAGCTTTTGAACTCGGTCGGGGCCTTGGCGCCCAATTGGGCATAATCGATGACGCCGCCAGCCTGCGTGCCGCAACCAACCTCATAGCGGTCGATCAACGGGGCGACGGAGGTCGAACCGATCACGCGGGCATTGCTGATCTGGCAACCCGGCAGATAGGGCTGGACGATCGGATTGAGCCAGGCGTAGTGCGGCTTGTTTTCCGGCAAAACGCATTCGATGGAACCAGGATTCTTGAGCGCCAGCTTGGCAGCCAGCGAGCAGGTGAAGGCCTGGCCGACTTCGGTCGGCGAAACGCTGGTGACGATAAAGCCGGGGCCGGTCTTACAGGCCACTTCATAAAGCTGGCCCTTGACCTTGGTGCCGTCCGCCTTGGCGAATTCGGTGCCACCGAGCAGATAGGCATCGGCCGGAACGCAATCAGCCTTGGCCAGCGCGATGATGGCCGGAATATCGGTCATGCTCTTGGCCTGGACGGCCGGGTCGATCTTGAATTCGCCGGCGGGGACGGGGGGCGCGACCTTGTTATCGGCAGCGTAGGCCGTTTGCGTGCCGGCGCAGGCGATGATCGCCAGGCCGAGCGCGATGGTCAGGGTCTGTGCCCTTTGAGCCATCTTTTTGAAATCGAGGGATATTTTCATTTAGGAGACTCTCCGCTGCTCCAGGCCTGTGCCAGATTTTGTGAATCGACCGCTGCGGTTTGCCCCGCCACGAATTAATTTTCAATAAGTTTATTTCCGGGTTGTGGCGAATACAAGGCATTCCGCCGCTGCCTTATGGAACGCGTTCAGGCGCAATGTTCCGTCGTCCTTGCCGGATATGATGAAGAGATAGAGAAAATCTAATGGCTTATGCCTGGATTTAATTGCCGTTAACGTCAACTTCGGTTACGGTGTCCTGATAAACAGGGAAGCACAATAGATGAGCGACGTCCTCAGCCATTTCGATAACGGCATACTTACGCTCAGGCTCAACCGGCCGGCCAAGAAAAACGCCCTGACCAAAGCAATGTATACCGCCCTGACCGAAGGGCTGGCGCAGGCCTCTGCCGATGCGGCTGTGCGTGTGGTCGTGATTTCGGCCGAAGGCGTTGATTTCTGTGCCGGCAATGATATCGCTGATTTCGCGCAGGACCTGCCGCTTTTCCAGGATGACAGCCTCGATCATGACGACATGCCGGTCTTTCGTTTCCTGAAGGCAATCACCTTTTTTGAAAAGCCTTTAATCGCCGCCGTTCAGGGGCAGGCGGTCGGTGTCGGCGTCACCCTGCTGCTGCATTGCGATCTGGTCGTGGCGGCAGAGGATATTCGCCTGAGCCTGCCATTCCTGAAGCTGGGGCTTGTGCCCGAGGCCGGTTCGACCCTGCTGCTGCCGGAACGCATCGGCCATCAGCGCGCCTTCGCCTGGATGGCCCTGGGGGAGGTGATCGGCGCTGAGGACGCCAGAGGGCTTGGCCTGATCAATACGGTTGCGTCGCGTGAAGGGCTGGATAAGGTCGTTCAGGCCATGGCGCACCGGCTTTTGAAGCTGTCGCCGTCCAGCCTGGGCCACACCAAGGCCTTCATGCGCGATCCGGAAAAACTGTGGCAGGTGATCCGGGCCGAGGGCGCGGTTTTTCGCCGGCAACTGGTTAGCCCGGAAGCGCAGGCGGCCTTCATGGCCTTCCTCTCAAAGTAGGGGCGAGCGAAATAAACGGATGCAATAATTGCAGTCGGGTTCATTGACCTTGTCATCCATTCGTCTTATTTCGCCGCCAAGACTACGAGACTATCAGTAATAACGCCGTATCTATTGTAAAACAGGATCGGGCACTTGGCTCTGGACGCGCTGACTTTGAATTTTACGATTTGTCCTGAAACGCCGGAACTTGATCAGCGTATCATGGAACTGACGGACCATGCCTTTGGGCCGGGCCGTTTCATCAAGACGGCCGAGCGCCTGCGTGAAAATTCACAGATCATCCCCGATCTCAGTTTCGTGGCCATGCAGGGAGAGGCCCTGCTCGGCAGTGTGCGCATGTGGCCGATCTTCGTCCATGATTTTGACGCCAACACTTATGAGCCTCTGGCTTTTCTCGGGCCGATCGTCGTCGATGACAGCCAGCGCGGCCGCGGTATCGGCAAGGCGCTGATCGGTGCCTGCGTTGAGGCGGCTTTTGGTAAAGGGCTGCGCGCCGTGCTGCTGGTCGGTTCGCAAAGCTATTTCAAACCTTTCGGTTTCGACAAGGCAAAGGGCATCACCTTGCCAGGGCCGGTCGATCCCAACCGTCTGCTGATCCGCTACAGCCAGCCCGATCTCGCCTTTTCCGGAAACGTCTGCAAGGTCATTTGATCTTGCGAGGCTGGCGGCTTAGGCTGGCAGAATCATGACGACAATTCTCCTTTCCGAAGACATGCAGTCCGCCGCCACGCGCGCTGTCTTTGCTGCACTTGAGGCCAGAGGCGGGCAGGGGTGCGTACGCTTCGTTGGCGGCGGCGTACGCAACCTGCTGATGGGGAAAGAGGTTAGTGACCTTGATCTCTCGACGCAGTTGACACCCGATGAAACGGAAGCGGCGCTGGAAGCAGCCGGTATCCGGAGCGTGCCCACCGGCAAGGCCTTTGGTACCATCACGGCGGTGGTTCAAGGAAATCCATACGAAATCACCTCCCTGCGCGAAGATGTCGAGACGGATGGCCGCCGGGCGGTGGTGAAATACACGACCGACTGGGCGAAGGACGCCTTGCGACGGGATTTCTATCTCAATGCCCTCTATGCCGATATCGATGGCACGGTCTATGATCCGACCGGTGAGGGCATCGGCGATGCGCAGGCTCGGCGAGTGCGCTTTATCGGTGAGGCGGGGCAGCGTATCCACGAGGACTATCTGCGTATCCTGCGTTTTTTCCGATTCACGGCGGGCTATGCGGCAGAGATCGACGCTGAATCTCTGGCCGCCTGCGTGGCGCTGAAAGACGGCATCGACGGGCTTTCCGGCGAACGCATCCAGCAGGAAATCCTGAAAACCCTGAGCCTGTTTGAACCGCTCTTGGCTTTTACCGCCATGCAATCAGGGGGGATCATGCCGTATGTGGTTCCCGGCTGGCAGGTGGGCGGTGACGCCCTGCCGGAACTGGCGGCAGTGATCTCGCTGACCGAAGACCCGGAAATCCGTCTGATCGCCCTGGTCGACAGTGGTGTGGGGCTTTCCGCCGCCGCGCTCCATACCTGCCAGACGCGGTTGAAATGGTCGCAGCGCCTCTATAACCGTCTGCGCGATGCCGGACGGGCGCTGGACCTGCTGGCCGAAAACGTGCCGTTTGCGCGGCTCATGTATCTGCATGGTCGTCAGGCCACGGAGGATGCGGTTTTTCTGGCAGCGGCCCATCAGAAGAAGGAAGTCACGGCTGTGGCCTATGTTTTGGCGATGCTCGAAGGCCTTGAAATTCCTGTGTTTCCGGTAAAGGGAGCGGACTTGATCCAGAGAGGTCTTCCGGCGGGACCGGCGGTGGGGACGGCCCTTAAGCAAATAGAAACCGAATGGATTAATCATGATTTTTCACAAAGCGTGATTGAGGCGGCTCTTGACGCAGTTGCGAAATAAGCCACATCCTCAAGTGTATTCGGGGATCATGAGTATGCATAACGAAGATTACATCGCCATTCTGGAAACCGGCATTCCGCCTGCGGGTCTCGATGCCGCCTATGGCACCTATGCCGACATGTTCGCGGACCTGCTGGCCGATGAAGGGCGTTCCTTTAAGGTTTTCAAAACACTGGAAGGCGAACTTCCCTTTCAGGATAAACACTTGAAGGGTGTGGTGATCACTGGCTCACCGGCCGGCGTCTATGAAACCGACCCATGGATCATGGCTCTGATGGATTGGCTACGCGCGCTCGATACCGAGACGCCTGTCGTAGGCATATGCTTCGGCCATCAGGTGATGGCGCAGGCCTGGGGCGGCCATGTCGAGAAATCACACAAGGGCTGGGGCATCGGCCTGCATGAATATGAGGTCCAGGCCCATGATCTGTGGCAGGAACTGGCGGGGGCGAAAGGTATCAAGATCGCCTGTGCCGTTACCCATCAGGATCAGGTGGTGACCAAGCCGGAAAATGCCATTGTGCTGGCCGGTTCGGAATTTACGCCGCACGGCGCGCTTTACTATACCGACCGCAAGGGCTTATCGTTCCAGTGCCATCCCGAATTCTGCGAGGACTTCGCGTCGGATCTGCTGATCAGCCGTCGGGGCATCCGGATCGATCCGGCCCTGGTCGATCAAGCATTGACGACGCTGAAAAAGCCAAGTCAGCGCCATGATCTGCTGGGCGCGATATCGAAATTCCTGGGCGCCTGACCTGACCCGCGAAATCCACCCTATCCCCAATGATATTCGCCAGAGTCTGCATGAGCGTGGTCTGTGGGACGCCTATCAGGCGCGTCCGCCCTATCAACAGAACGACTATATCGGCTGGATCGAACAGGCAAAGCGCGAGGAAACGCGCCAGAACCGTATTGATCAGATGCTGGACGAACTGAAATCTGGCGGTATCTATATGAGGATGCGCTGGACGGGGGAAGCAGATGCTGGGGCAGGGAGCCGACATTTCTAATACTGTTATTGTCGCGGCAGTGGTGATTGTCGTGCTCGTCATATCGTTGGAATTGACGATTTATGAGCAATGGCGCGATAGATTATATGACCTCTATCTTGACTATTATAATCGCAAGACACATCCGCTTGTTCCCGAAGCCTGGCGTAGTAGCGGAGGTGGTTACACCATAGACTTCTGGTTGGAGTGGAAAATGTTTTTCTCCCCGGTTGTTCCGGAGATGGGAGATGAACTGATCCGCAGGCTTAAGCGACAGAAAGCTGTGGTGGTATGCTTTTATCTGCCGATTGCGATTTTTTTTATATGGGCCTTAAGTCCCATGGCCATTAGCTACTTGCGACATTTTCACTTGCTAAAGATCTAGGGCCATTTCACTACGGGCGGCATGGAGGACATGATTGACGGCACATAACCACCTGTTTTTAATCCGAAAATCGTGCCGCGATCATACAAGAGGTTGAACTCGACATAACGGCCGCGTTGGACCAGCTGCGCCTCGCGCTCGTCTTCCGTCCATGATTGATTGAAACGGCTGCGCACGACCTGCGGATAGACGGCAAGGAACGCCCGGCCAACATCCTGCGTGAACGTGAAATCGGCGCCGTGGTCGCCACTGTTCAGATGGTCGTAGAAGATGCCGCCGACGCCGCGCGTCTCATTGCGGTGGGGCAGGAAAAAGTATTCTTCGCACCATGCCCGAAATTTTTCATAATAGGCCGGATCAGCGATATCGCAAACCTCGCGGAAAGCCTTGTGGAAGGCGATGGCGTCCGGCGCGTCAGCATGGCGATCGGCAGCCATCAGCGGAGTCAGGTCGGCGCCGCCGCCGAACCAGCTCTGGGTCGTGGTGATGAAGCGCGTATTCATATGTACCGCCGGCACATGTGGATTGGTCATGTGGGCGATCAGCGAAATGCCGGTGGCATGGAAACGCGGATCGACGTCGGCGCCAGGGATCGACTTGGCGAATTCCGGTGAAAAGCTGCCGTGAACGGTCGAGATATGTACGCCGACCTTCTCGAACAGGCGCCCCTTCATGATCGACATCTCGCCGCCGCCACCGGCTTCGCGTTGCCAGGGTGTGCGCTCGAAATGACCGGCGGTATTGCCGTAAAGAGCAGCCGGCGCTTCGTCTTCCAGTCGCTCGAAGGCGGCGCAGATGGAATCGCGCAGAGAACGGAACCAGGTCGCGGACTGGGCCTGGCGTTCGGTCAGAAGGGCGGCAGGGAGGACAGGAGAGGTCATCGGGCAATTCCACTTGAAGCTGGCTCAGCCTATACGCCGAACGGTTCGCGGGGCAAAGGCGTAGGTTTGTCGCAGGCCGGATTGTCGCAGGAAAGGTATCCACAGATAAGCCAGATAAGCACAGATGGCGCTTCGCGCCTTAAATTTTTGAGGTTTCCAGCGAGGGGAAGAACATGACCCTGAGATCTGTGCTTATCTGGCTTGTCTGTGGATAAACTACCTTATCTTACCGGAAATCCGTCCGTCTGCCGCAAGGCCTCGCCAAGCGCCATTGAGGCGGCATTGATTACATTGATCGAGCGGGCTTCGGCGCTGATCGGAATGAACAGCCGGGCGTCGGCGCGTGCATGGACGTCTTCCGGTACGCCCGCGCTTTCGCGGCCCATCAGCAGGATATCATCCGGTCGGAAAGCGAATCCGTAAACCGGTTGGGCCGATTTGGTGGTGAAGAGCACCAGCCGTGACGTCGGCATTTCAGCCTGCAAAAAGTCGAGATAAGCCTGCCATGATACATGGTGCGACACTTTGGCGCAGCGACCGTAATCCATGGCGGCGCGTTTGATGGCCTTGTCGCCGAGCGGAAAGCCGCAGGGTTCGATCACGTCGAGATCGGTTTCGAAGGCCGCGCTCAAACGGATGGCGGCGCCAAGGTTTTGCGGGATATCCGGCTGATAAAGCGCTAGGCGCATGGGAAACGTCTTTGCGGAGAGAGGAGCGGAGAGGGCGGCTTTTCGGCGCTTTGCCGGCTTTGTGTCCAGTCTAAAATGCCTTGCTGCCAACCATTCGCAATAATTTGTCGGAAAAGCATCACGACCAAGGCGAAAATTAGACAAGAAAAGTGTTTTGGCGGTTTGTATCCGTCACGGAATTGTGGTTATAGACGCAGTTGGTATGAATATACGTGCCGGATTCTAGCCCTGTGCCTGTGACGAAGCGTAGCTTTGTTAACGGAATCAGGCCTGAGTGATTAAGAATTTTTGAGGGTGTCGGGCACGGGGCATAAGCTTTGGCCACGGCTTGAGAAACGAAGAGGTGGCAAGGTGAGCGAACCTGTAGCAGACGTCGGGCAAGATCCGAATCGTCGCGACTTTATCTACATTGCGGCCGGCGCCGGTGCTGTCGGAGCGGCGGCTATGGTGGCTGTGCCCCTGATCGGCCAGATGAACCCGGCGGCCGATACTTTGGCGCTCGCCTCTATCGAGTACGACCTTTCCAAGGTGGAAGAAGGCATGCAGGCGGTCGTCAAGTGGCGTAACAAGCCGCTTTTTGTCCGCTATCGCACCAAGAAGGAAATCGCCGAAGCCAGGGCGGTCGACATCAAGACCCTGCGCGATCCGCAAACCGATGAATCGCGCGTCAAGGCAGGCCACGAACAGTACCTGATCCTGGTCGGCGTCTGCACCCACCTGGGCTGCGTGCCGAACTTCGGCACCGGTGACTACGGCGGCTGGTTTTGTCCGTGCCACGGGTCGCAATACGATACATCCGGTCGTATTCGCGGCGGCCCCGCGCCGAAAAACCTCGAAGTGCCTGAGTACAGCTTCCTGTCCGATACCAAGATCAAGGTGGGCTAAGTATGAGCGACCATTCCTCGACCTACGAGCCGAAATCCGGCATTGAAAAGTGGCTGGACTCGCGCCTGCCGATCGTCCGCCTGGCCTATGACAGCTTTATCGATTACCCGACCCCGAAGAATTTGAACTACTGGTGGACCTTCGGCGGCATCCTGTCGCTGTGCCTCGGTGTGCAGATCCTCACCGGCGTCATCCTGGCCATGCACTACACCGCCAACGCCGACCTGGCGTTTGACAGCGTCGAGCGCATCATGCGCGACGTCAATTACGGCTGGCTGATGCGCTATGTCCACGCCAACGGCGCGTCGATGTTCTTCTTCGCCGTCTATATCCACATGTTCCGCGGCCTTTATTACGGTTCGTACAAGGCGCCCCGCGAAGTGCTGTGGTTGCTGGGCTGCATCATCTACTTCCTGATGATCGCAACGGCTTTCATGGGCTATGTCCTGCCCTGGGGCCAGATGTCCTATTACGGCGCGGTCGTCATCACCAACCTGATCGGCGCCATTCCGGTGGTCGGTCCCTCGATCCTGACCTGGCTGCAAGGTGGCTTTGCCGTCGATAACCCGACGCTCAACCGCTTCTTCTCGTTGCACTACCTGCTGCCGTTCGTCATCGCCGGCGTCGTTGTCCTGCATATCTGGGCGCTGCATGTCGTCGGCCAGAACAACCCGACCGGCGTCGAAATCAAGTCGAAGGAAGACACCCTGCCGTTCACGCCGTACGCCACGGTCAAGGACGGCCTGGCCATGATCTTCTTCCTGATCGTATTCGCCGTGTTCGTCTTCTTCGCGCCGGACGCCATGGGCCATGCCGACAACTATGTGAAGGCCAACCCGCTGCAAACGCCATCGCATATTGTGCCTGAGTGGTACATGCTGCCCTTCTACGCCATCCTGCGCGCCATTACCTTCGACATCGGGCCGATCCCGGCAAAACTGCTTGGCGTGACCGCCATGTTTGGCGCCATTGCCCTGATCTTCGCCTTGCCGTGGCTGGATACGTCCAAGGTCAAGTCGATGCGTTACCGTCCGGTCATGCGCTGGTTCTTCGTCCTGTTCGTTATCGCCTGTATCGGCCTCGGCTGGTGCGGCGGGCAGATGCCGGACAACCTGGTGTTCTCGATTACTACGGATGCCCATGGCAATCCGCTCGGCCTGAAGGTCGTCTGGCTGTCGCAGTTGCTGTCGGTCTATTATTTCGCCTTCTTCCTGATCATCATGCCGTGGATTGGCCTGAAGGAAGATCCGCTGCCCGTCCCGGCTTCGATCTCCGAAGACGTCCTGGCCGCCCATGCCAAGAAGAAGGGCTAAGTCACATGACTAATTTTATGACGAAAACCCTTAAGGTAGCCGCCGGTCTGGTGGTGGCTTTTTCCCTGACGGCCGGTGCTGCCTTTGCGAGCGAAGGTTTCAAGGAACCGGAAGACCATCACTTCACCTTCGAAGGACCATTCGGCACGTTCGATCAGGCGCAATTGCAGCGCGGCTACAAGGTCTATCGCGAGGTCTGCTCGGCCTGCCACAGCATGCATCTGATGTCGTTCCGTAATCTCGGTCAGAAGGGCGGCCCCTTCTACGATCCGAAGTACAAGAACCCGAACGACAACCCGATCGTGAAGCAGATCGCCTCGGAATTCGATGTCGCCGACATCGATCCGGATACCGGCGACGATGTCACCCGCAAGGGTACGACCTCGGACCGTTTCCCGTCGCCTTTCAAGAACGAAGAAGCGGCCAAGGCCTCGAACAGTGGCGCCATCCCGCCCGATTTGTCGGTCATCACCAAGGCACGCGAAGGCGGCGCCAACTATGTCGCCTCGCTGCTGGCCGGTTTCCAGCCGGCGCCGGAAGGTCTGACGGTTGCCGCCACCCAGCACTACAATCCGTATGTTCACGGCGCGCTGGCGACTTCATGGAAGGGCGATCCGCATAAGGTACCGCTCGGTGGCGTACTGGCCATGCCGCCCCCTCTGGTAGCTGACAAGGTCAGCTATGATGACGGCACCAAGGCGACCCTGAAGCAGGAATCGCAGGACGTCGCGGCCTTCCTTGAATGGGCCGGCGATCCGCACGCAACTGAGCGCAAGCAGATGGGCGTGTCTGTCATCCTGTTCCTGCTGCTGATGGCAGGCGTGACTTATGCGGCGTACCGTCAAGTCTGGCGCGGCAAACACTAAAGCGGGAACGTCCTGACGGGCTGCAAATAATCATCTGTCTGTGATCCGGTGCTCGCGTACTTGAGTACGCTCTGCTCCGGTTCTCGACAGCTAATCATTTTCGCCGCGTCATGCCGTCCCCGCACCACGCGGCACCAAGAATAAGAAAGCCCGCCGGAGATCTCCGGCGGGCTTTTTTATTTCTCCTCCCCTGTAGCAAAGCGTACGGGGAGGTGTCAGCGCGAGGCCCAAGGGCCGGTGTCGCTGACGGAGAGGGCAATCTTTTGCCGCTACACGTTAAATCGGAAATTCAGCACGTCACCGTCCTTGACGAGATACTCCTTGCCTTCCTGACGGAACTTGCCGTGTTCCTTACAGCCCGCTTCGCCATTATATTTGACGAAATCTTCGTAAGCCATGGTCTCGGCGCGAATGAAGCCTTTCTCGAAGTCGGTATGGATGACGCCGGCGGCTTGCGGGGCCGTATCGCCGACATGGATGGTCCAGGCGCGGGCTTCTTTGGGACCTACGGTGAAGTAGGAGGCCAGGCCCAGCAGCTTGTAGGCTTCACGGATCAGGCGGTTAAGGCCGGGTTCTTCGAGGCCGAGCGTCTCAAGGAATTCCTGGCGCTCCTCGGCGTCAAGCAGGGCGATTTCTGATTCGATCTGTGCCGAGATTACAACGCTGTTGGCGTGGTCGGCCTTGGCGCGAGTGGCGACGGCATCCGAGAGCGCATTGCCTTTGTCGGCAGCGCCTTCTTCGACGTTACAGACATACAGGGCCGGTTTCGAGGTCAGCAGTTGCAGCATTTCCCAAGCCTTGGTGTCTTCCTTGGAAACCTTGCCCTTTTCATAGGCGAGGCGAGCCGGTTTGCCGGCGCGCAGCTCTTCGAGCGCGGCATTGATCAGCGAGACGGTGAGGGCGGCTTCCTTGTCGCCACCAGACTTGGCGCGCTTTTCCAGGTTCGGCAGGCGCTTTTCCAGCGATTCCAGATCGGCAAGCATCAGCTCGGTTTCGATGATTTCCAGATCGGATAACGGATCGATGCGGCCCTCGACGTGAGTGATGTCGGTATCGACGAAACAGCGCGCCACAAAGGCGATGGCGTCACAGTCGCGGATATTGGCGAGGAACTGGTTGCCCAGGCCTTCACCCTTTGACGCACCGCGCACAAGTCCGGCGATATCGACGAAATTGATGCGGGCGGGGATGATTTCCTTCGAGCCGACGATCTTGGCCAGCACATCAAGGCGCGGTTCCGGTACGGCGACATCGCCGGTGTTGGGTTCGATGGTGCAGAAGGGATAGTTGGCGGCCTGCGCCGAAGCGGTCTGGGTCAGGGCGTTGAACAGCGTGGACTTGCCGACATTGGGCAGACCGACAATAGCGACTTTAAGGGCCATGGATAAGGAGCTTCGTATGGAATGAAAACAGTTGGCCGTCCCCTAAAGCATTTTGGCTTTCGGGGCCAGAGGCAGCGGCAATTGCGGATGATTTAATTACAGAAGCGTCTGCTGCCGAGAAATGCGTTTGCAATCATAAGGTTGTTTTTATATTTGGTAAATTCAACTTTAAGTATTTAATTTGTGTCGAAATATGGTATCCACATAGCGTTCCAGGGACATATCGTTTCACGTTCATTTCAAACAATTTGGAGAATGCTATGAAACTGCTCAAAACAGCAGCACTGACTGTGGCTGTCTCGATGATTGGGTTGTCTGCTACGGGCGACATTGCTGCCGCGCCATACCGTGGCTATATATATTTTTATTATGCAGAACCTGGCCAATTTACTGAAGTAGGTCAGAAATGGTTAATGTGTGACGGAGGGCATGGCTCTTATGGAGTGGTGACACCTTATGTGGAAAAAACGATAATTGATTGCAATGTCGGCAATCCGCCGGGGCATCCTGAATAGGCATTATCAGTAAGCTTTAGGTTCCGGTCTAAAGCTTACTTAATTGTCTTTCTGATTATTCAATTGCCGTGTATCCAGTTTGGGGGCAGGCGCCAGGCGCATGACCTCGTTCTGGTAGCGGTCGGCAGCGTCTGGTGTGCCGGCGAGCAGCAAAGGCAGGCCGCTAACGCAGGCATCGTTCATGGCATTGAGCCAGACCTGATCGGCCTTGGCGAAATCACCTAGCACCCACGGCAGCACATCTTCCTTGGCACCTGGGTGGCCGATACCCATGCGGCCACGCATGAAATTGGGACCGATATTGGCCATGATCGAGCGCAGGCCATTATGGCCGGCATGACCGCCGCCTAGTTTCATGCGCAGGCGGCCGGGGGCGAGATCGAGTTCATCGTGGAAAACGATCACACGTTCCGGCTTGATCTTGTAGAACTGCATGGCCTTTTGTACGCTTTGGCCGGAGAGATTCATGAAGGTCTGCGGCTTGAGCGCCAGCACTTTTTCCACGCCCTTGGCGGTCTCGATCTGGCCGTCGGAGGTGATGCCGTCGAAATTTTTCTTCTCCGGGCCGAAGGTGGCGCCGCGGATAAGTTCATCGATCATCATGAAGCCGATATTGTGGCGGTTTTTTGCGTATTGCGCGCCGGGATTGCCAAGGCCAACGATCAGATACACGACGCACTCCTGAGACTAATGGGGTTTGGGGGCTGCGACCCCATATCTACTCTTCTATCCAATAAAAAAGACCCGTCCAGAGGACGGGCCTTTTTTATTGGAAAAGGGAAAGGACTTGGGGCCGCAGGCCCCAAACCCCTTAAGCTTCGGCGGTGTCGGCCGCAGCCGCGTCTTCGCTCTTCGACGCGCCCGAAGCGGTAACCGAAGCCACAACTTCCGTGCCGGCGACGTGCGCCTTGACATCGGCCGGCAGCTTCAGATCGCTGACATGAACGCTCTGGCCGATTTCGAGACCGGTCAGGTCGACAATGATGTCTTCCGGAATGTGGTCGGCCGGAACGAGGATTTCCAGTTCGTGGATAGCAACGTTCAGGGCAGCGCCCTTCTTCAGGCCCGGCGACAGTTCGTGATTCTTGAAGTGAACCGGAACCGAAATCTTGATCTGGGCGTGCTCATCGACACGGAACAGGTCGAAGTGAAGCGGCACATCGGTGACCGGATGGAAGTCGATCGACTTGGCGATGACCTTCTGAGTTTCCGAGCCATACTTCAGGGTCACCAGGTGACCGTTGAGTTTACCGGTCGCGAGCGCCTTGCGGAAAGCGTTCAGGTTGACGGCGATCGGCACGGGCGCCAGTTCACCACCGTAAAGAATGCCCGGCACCTTGCCGGCATTGCGGGTTTCACGTGCGCCACCGCTGCCGGTGCGCTCACGTACTTCAACGTCAAGAATAATGTCGGCCATTGCCATAAACCTCAATAGAAATACGCCGGTACCACAATTGGCCCGGCGGTCCGAATTTCTGGAGGCGGTCTCGATACACGACAATCTCGCAGGACGCAACCGTAGCGGACCGAAATAGGGTCATTAGCCAAATAAAGAACGGGGCATGAGGCCATTCAAGCCTCATGCCCCGTGATTTTCGTCAGAAAAAGCGCCTACTTCTTCTTTTTAGCCACAGCCTTTTTCTTGGCGGGCGCCTTCTTCACTGGCGCGGGCTTAAGATAAGGCTTCGGATCGGCATAGGCCGAAGTTCCGTCCGCCTTGAAGCCGACACGGGTGACCGGCGCGAAGCTGAGGGCGTTGCTCGACATTTTACCCAGGCACTGGCCAGTATCCATCAGCACATGCTGGCCGACGCAGAAGACATCTTCATAGTGCGGTTTGGCGACCGCCAGGCACTGATACAGATTGAGTTTGCTCATTTGCAGACAGCGCGGGCCATCACCATCATCCAGCAGGCTGGTCAGGGTCGGCAGGTTGGTCTCTCCGCCTTCACCGAGTATAGCCAGGGCGGCGATAGTCAGGGCACGGTTGACGGCCTGGGTATAGGGCTGGTTGAACAGATCCGGGCGATCAAAGACCGATACACTGGCCGTGGCGGCACTGGCTTCGGCGGGCACGGGGGCTGTACCGGCATCGGGGATCAGGGCCGGATTGCCGCCGCTCACCGGTGTCTGTTGCGTGGCCTGAACGGGCAGGCCGACCTGAACCGTGGTCTGGCCGGTCGATTGACCCGTATCGGCGCTGGTGACCAGGCCCTGGCCGGAAAGGGCGGCGGCCAGCAGTTTGGCGCTGTCATCCGATTGTACGCTGGCGAGCGTCACCGAGTTGGACTTGGCGAGCGCCAGGCGGCCGACGGGGTCGGCGATGAACTCCTTTGACCACTTGTCATGCTGGATATCATAGGCGGCCTGCTTGACGCTGGCGCCGGCCTTGTAGACCGACTGACCGTCACTCGACAGGGCCAGTATAACGCGACGGGCGGCGATATCGGCGCCGGGAATGACGGCGGCATAGGCCGGATCGGCAATCAACTTTGCCCGGATATCGGCGCGCGTGGCATCATTGGCGGCATAGGTGCGCAGGGACGACCGGAAAGCCGGTTCCTGCATGGCCACGATGGCGCCATAGGCCACCGCGCCGTGAGCCAGCTGGTTGGGCTCGAAGGCTTCGGCCGAGGCGAGTTGAGCCTGAACGGCTGTCCCGTCGGCATACTGGCCCTTCATGACCGCCACTTTTTCGATGTAGTCCTTGTAGACAGCGGCCGCGTCGGAAATTTCGCTGGCCAGGGCAACCGGCGGTCCGGCCGGCGCAGGTGGTGGCGGCGGCGGTGGCGGTGGCGGTGCGTCTGTGGCGCAGCCTGCCAGTGTCACGGCAAAGCTAAGGGCGATCAGGCTGGTGCAAAAGCCCTTGGTTAGTGCCAGCTTCATACGCAAATTCCCCTTTGAGTCCAAGGTGTCCGCAGCCGGAGGTGCCAGCGTGCGGATAACGATTTATATTGTGTGACGAAAGGCGCTGAAGCCCCCTCAGAAAGGCTTAACGCGTATGGCGCAGTGTTCAACAGCAAAAACGCCGAAATTATGACGTTACGCAACTTAAAGAGTTAACGGGCGTGACTGTAAATGCTGATTATATTCTGTTAAAACAATATCTTGTGCGGTTAACCTTACGGTAATTGGTGCTTGACATGTCACGAAAAGTTTTTCTGCGAATCGACGCTTAGTCGAACAGCTTTGACACGGATTCTTCATTGGCGATGCGGCGTATAGCTTCGCCGATCAGGGGCGCGATGCCGACGATACGGACCTTGGGGTGATTGCGGACAATCTCACTGGCTTCGATCGAGTCGGTGATGACAAGTTCCTTCAGCACCGACTTGTCGACGCGGTTCATGGCTTCGCCCGAAAGGACGCCGTGGCTGATATAGGCCGAAACCGAGGTGGCGCCGCGTTCAAGGATAGCCTTGGCCGCATTGACCAGTGTGCCGCCGGAATCGACGATATCATCGAACAGGATACAGTCGCGGCCGGTCACGTCACCGATGATGTTCATCACCTCGGACTCGCCGGCGCGCGGGCGGCGCTTGTCGACAATGGCCAGGTCGCCGCCCAGACGATCAGCCAGGGCGCGGGCACGAACCACGCCACCGACGTCAGGCGACACGATCATGAGCTCTGAAGCATTTTTGTAGTTGGCAGCGATATCCTTGGCCATGAAGGGAATGGCGACCAGATTATCGGTCGGGATATCGAAGAAGCCCTGGATCTGTCCGGCGTGCAGGTCCATGGTCAGGACGCGGTGGGCGCCGGCGCGGGTAATGAGGTTGGCGACCAGTTTGGCCGAGATGGGCGTGCGGCCGCCGGTTTTGCGGTCCTGGCGGGCATAGCCGAAATAGGGGATGACGGCGGTGATGCGCTTGGCCGAGGCGCGGGT
>FSVH01000213.1_pt1 | contig 28914 bp, 23 predicted proteins | sample 1637631 | NCBI WGS metagenome assembly FSVH01 (sample SAMEA3914814, study PRJEB12502) | metagenome | biome: forest; material: soil | place: USA | collected 2011-09-16 | depth 0.1 m | reverse complement strand
GTTCTGGTCCGGCAGCTTGCCGAGGTCTTCGGAGGCGATCGAATCGACCGAACCGATGGCGGATTTCTTGATATCGAGCGCGGCCTTCATGCCGCGACGGATGCCGCGGACGATGACGACCTGCGATTCATCGGGAGCCGGGGCGGCGGCGGGCGCGGCCTGTGCGGCAACATCCTGCGCAAAAGCAAAAGCCGGTGCGATCATCGCGGCGGCGGACAGGGCTGTGGCAGCCAATAGGACGAGTTTCCTGGACATGATTTCCTTCCTTAGTCGCCCCCTTATGTAGGGGCTGATGAGCTGACACTATTTCATCATAATATGTGTGTCAAATGATCATCATATGTCTGACAATAAGGTGTCGCTTATGTGAAGGCGTCCAAGGTAGATAACAGAATCCCACGCGAAATGACTGAAGGGAGGTGAAACATGGCCTTTTGGCTTCCTCGCACTCCCGAATCTGTTGTCCAGGTAGTTGTATTTGATCAATTTTAGAACTGGCCGCCTGATAGCCGCGCTCCCGACATCACGTCGTCGGGCAATTCGGAGAAAGGGTTTCAGGCATGGCACATAGCTGATCTCCCATATTTTAGCGTATTTACATCATTGTGGCGACTGAAAAAGAGGTGTCCAACGTAAGGACGATGAGTTTTGAAGAGGACTTGAACAGTAAGTAAAACAGACGAATAGACCGTAATAATCAGTGGGGTGGCGGCAAATTTTGATTCAGAAATAATTGTGACCTAATGATCACATCTGTGATTTGAAACTAATAAAATACATCAATTTTTGATGTAAAATGATATATGCACGTTTAAAATGTCTGAGTAAATATGTGCGGCTACTCAAAAAAGAAGGCCGCTATCGTTGCGAAACGATAACGGCCTGAAACATCAAACGGGAAGAAGAAGCTATTTCACCGACTTGATCGGCAGGACGAAGAACGAACCGGCGAAGACAAAAACCAGCGCGGCGATGAACAGCATCCGGTAGTCGGTATTGAAATATTTGAGCAGTTGCGCCGCCATGACGGGTGAGATGATCTGCGGAATATTGACAGCCGTGGTCAGGAGGCCAAGATCCTTGCCGGCCTCTCCGGTGTCTTTCGGCAGCACCTGGGTCATCAGCGCCATGTCGATCGACATGAAGGCACCATAGCCGACACCGATCAGGGCGGCATAGCCATACATGCCTTCGAGATTCGGCATGAACAGCGGCACGATCAGGGCCGCGCCCATAATAATGCTGGCGGCGAAGACGAACGGCTTGCGGCGCTTGATCCAGTCCGATAGCACACCCGACAGGAAGGACGAGGTCATGACGCAGACAAAGGTGATGGCCGAGACCGTGCCGATGACGATATTGGCCTGATCGGTACCCAGGCCGATATAATCCTGAAGGATGTAGAGCAGGTAGGTGACGATGGCCTGGTAGCCCATATAGATGGTGAAGCGGCCGGCAAAGGCCCACCAGAAATCAGGATAGACCTTGGGGTCGATCCAGAAGCCCTTGACGAAATCACCGGCACGGAATTTGGCTAGCGGTTCGCCTTTCGAGGAGGTATCGTGATTCAGGATGACGAAGGCGACGCAGCAGATGGCAATGGCGCCGGCAAAGACGGCATAGGCCAGCGGCATGTTATTGGCCAGCCGGCCGGCAACGATCATGCCGACCGTGCCACCGGCGGTCATGCCGGCCCCAACGAAGCCGGAGGCAGTGCCGCGGGCATGTTCGGGAAAGCGATCGGCGACAACAGTTGTCAGGGCTGGTTGCATGGAATTGAGCGCGATGGCCGCCACGACCCATACGGCGGTAATGGTCCAGAAGGGGGGCATATAGGCGACGCTGGCCAGCGCGATGGCACCAATCACCGAACCGGCGACAACCCAGGGGGTGCGCCGGCCCCATTTCGAGCGGGTGCGGTCGGAAAAGGCCCCGGCGATCGGTGTCGTCAATGTTGAGAAGATCGAGGTGACAAAGAACATCAGGCCGAGATTCTCGACCTTGTGCGCCGGATCGAGCGTGGCGATCTGGTTAGGCAACAGCACGGCCAGCACACCGCAATAGAGCGCCAGCAGCATGAAAAAACAGACGAACAGCGAGATCAGCAGCAGCCAGCGGCGACCGCCTTCGACATGAGGAATGCCGGATAAGGAAACGGCGGGCGCTTCGGTTAAGGTCGGTTGCTGGTCCATGTCTTCCTCTTATTGTTATTCTTATACGCGATAAACGCTTCGAGCGGTCTGTGACCACACCTGCGCCTGTTCATTCGGCGGCAGGTGAGAGGTGGCGGATTGCACCACGGCCTGCCAGCGTGAATAGCCGCCAGCCAGATCGACCACCGGCCAGTCGCCGCCGAACAGGCAGCGTAACGAGCCAAAAGCGCTCAGGGCATGGTCGAGATAGGGGCGGACTTGTTCTGCTGTCCAGTTGTCCCAGTCGGCCTCAGTCGGCAGGCCGGAGAGTTTGCAAAAGACGTTAGGCATGTCCGACAGGGCTTTGATTTCATTCGCCCAATCATCGGCATGAATATCCGCGCCATGCGTCTTGATTTCCGGCTTGCCGAGATGGTCGAGAATAACGCGCGCATCCGGTACGGCTGTAAAAAGAGACGCCAGTGCCTGACGCAACTCCGGCAATTGGCGCACGCGAATGCACATATCCAGACTAAAGCCGTTACGGGCGGCGGCAATCATGCCGGTCAGAAAGCCTTCGGAGATTATGAAGCCGTCCGGTTCGTTCTGGGCATTGCGGCGGATGCCAACGACCTTGGGTTTGGCTTTCAGCGCGGCAATATGCGATGTATCACCCAGTTCCAGCGGCGCATAGGCGACGATGCCGAGAATGGGCCAAGACATAGAAGTGTCGAGGCTGTTGATCCAGTCGACCTCTGCCAGCGCTTGCGCGCAATCGGCCTGCACGAAGATCGCGCCTTCAAGATCGACACCCGCGTTTGCAAACTGTTCCGGACCCATATGGCCGCTGATCGACGGCACATATTTCAGCCAATCATAGGTCAACTGTTCCGGGTTCCAGAAATGCAGATGGGAATCTATCATTGATTATTGGCCCGCCTTGCCACCGTTTCCGGGCAGGACGTCCCAGCCTTTGTTCAGTACCGGCGCCAGTATGGCTTCGACCCGCCTCAGCAAATCCTGATCGAGCAGTTCCGAGAGGGCGGTGGCATTATCGCGCATATTGGCTGGGTTGGAGGAGCCGATCACCGTGGTCGCCATGCCGTTTTTCGTCGCGCCTTGCAGGGCGAATTGCAGGGCCAGTTTCGAAATATCGCTGCCGGCCTCGGCACAGATGCGCGCGGCTTCGGCGGCGGCGGCGTGAACCGACGGATGGCCGGGATGCCAGTCGGGCGGGCCGCGACGGGTCAAAAGGCCCATGCCGAGCGGGGAGGCATTGAAGACGCTGATGCCGTGGCCTTGCAGGCGCTTAGCGACGGGCGCGAGGCGTTGGTCCTGGAGCGTATAGGTACAATAGGCCATGACTGTATCGACCTTTTGCTCGACCGCAACCTTTTCAAGCAGAGCCAAATCATAACCGGTGATGCCGACAAAACCGATCACGCCCTGACGCTTGAGATCATGCAGGGTAGGGATGGCTTCATCGATCAACTGTTGATAATCACCCATTTCGATGTCGTGACATTGCAGGACATCGACGTGGCCGGATTTCAGGCGACCGAGGCTTTCATCCAGACTGCGCAGGGTGGCCTCGCGTGAGAAATCCCAGTCCTTGTCGCCGTAGCGACCAATCTTGGTGGCCAGTACATAGCGGTCGCGCGGCACGCCTTGCAGGGCATGGCCGAGCGCGGTTTCGGCCTTGGTCAGGCCGTAATAGGGCGCCACATCGATGAAATTGACGCCCAGTTCCAGCGCCGTGCGCACGGTCTCGTCAGCATTGGCCTGCGAGACTTCGGAATAGACGCTGCCAAGCGACGCTGCGCCGAGGGCGAGAGCGGATATGGCCGGGCCGTTGGTTCCGAGTGGCGTGGTTTCCATAATGTCCTGCAAATTTATATATTTATTGGAGCCATCGAAGGCCGTGAATCAGCTCTGGTCTCAGGATTCCGGCACGAGCCGCAGACCGGCGCGGCTTGGGCGGACATGGGGGCCACCGGCGACATTCCATTGTCCGGACTGGCGTTTGGCGGCAATCGCCGTTTCATCGACCTCGATACCAAGGCCCGGCTTATCACCCAGCACAATGCCACCGTCAGCGATTTCCTGATCGACCGTAAGGCCGTAAGGAATCTTCCAGTCCTGCACTTCGACGGTTAGCAGGTTGGGCACGGCCGCGGCAGCGTGGGCCACCGGATTACAATTATAACCGACCGGTGAAACCGGCAAATTGTGCGTATGGGCCGCCATGGCGACGCGGTTGAAGTGGGTGATGCCCCAGACCATGCCGGCCTGGACGACATCGACCGCGCCGGCCGTGAAGAGTGGTAGATATTGATCGAGCCCGGTCAGGTTCTCACCGGTCGCCACGGCGCACTTGGAGGCGCGGGTAATGACAGCGTGGCCTTCGGCATCCCAACGGCGCACGGGCTCCTCGATCCAGGTCAGGTCAAGATGGTGTTCTATCTCGGCGATATGGCGGACGGCCTGCTTGCGCGACCACGATTCGTTGACATCGAACATGATGGCCGGGCGCGGCGTATTGCGCTTCAGCACTTCGCGCACGCCGAGCATCCGGCGGATATCGCGGTCGATATCGCGGCCGCCCTTGATCTTGGCCGAGGTATAGCCGCGATCGGCCCACTCACCATAGAGGGCGTAAAGGGCATCGTCGTCCAGACCCATGCACAGGCCGGAGGCGTAGCCGGGCACGAAGCGATCACGTCCACCCAAGGTGCGCCACAGCGGTTCATTGGCCATTTTCGCCTTTAGATCCCACAGGGCCATATCGACGGCGCCGATGGCGCCATAGGTGGCGCCGGCATGGCCGCTCTTGAAGACATGGGCGAGCATCCGGTCATAAAGCGCTGAAACCGCACGCGGATCTTCGCCTTCGACGGCCGGGAAAACGCGCGCGATATCGGCGTGTGCCCCCAGACCGACACCGGTCAGACCTTCGTCGGTTTCCAGCAACAGGATCGGCACATCGGTAATGCCGGAACGCACCAGTCCGTTGACATCGCCGATCGGCCGGCCCCAATCATGAACCGTGGTGAGGCTGCGATAGCCGGTAATCTTCATCTGGGGTCTTTCTCGTCAATGCTTTATAGGCGGCTTAATTTGACTGCCTAAAGTTATAATATGTATGATGAAAGCTAACATTGGCAATTTCACTTGGCAAGCATTGAATTACTTCCTTCCGACCTTTGAAAATGTAAGTCTTTGAAAAGGCGTTATAATAGGGCTTGCAGATCGCTGAAAAATATATGACATATTCTGAGTGAAGAGCTATTCACGGTAAAATTGAAAGCCATGCCGTTTTCCGTATTCCGTGATAAGCTCATCAGAATCGACCAAAACGACACCTGAGGTAAGACGCGCTTGAATACCACCGTAGCCTTTTCCGCCCGCAATGCCCGCCGCCGTCCGCGCCTCGCCGTGGCTGTTGTCGAAGATCTGGTGACCGCCATCGTCACCGAGGTTTATCCGGCCGGTTCAGCCCTGCCGCCGGAAAACGTGCTGTGCGACATGTTCGAGGTCAGCCGTACGGTCATCCGTGAGGCGACGACGGCCATGACCGAAAAGGGCCTGGTGATTTCACAGCAGGGTCGCGGCACCATCGTGCAGGATTCGTCGCACTGGAGTCTGCTCGATCCGATGGTGCTTGGCGCACTTTTCCAGCGTGAAGACGGCCTGAGCTATCTCGACAACCTGATCGAAATCCGTGTCACGCTTGAGGCCTCGATGGCGTCCAAGGCGGCGAAGAAGGCCACCGATGAAGAGATTGCCGAACTGACAGCGCAGATGGAAAAGCTGGAAAGCCTGATCCAGACGCCGGCCGCCTATGTGCATGAGGACGTGAAATTCCATGACATCATCATGCGGATTTCGGGTGATCGCCTGTCCGAGGCCATTATCAACAGCATTCAGGGCAAGGCGCTGAAGAACCTGAACTATTCTGGTAAACTCAATGTCGAGCATATCAAGGAAACCCATACCGCCCATACCGATGTCTATCAGGCGATCCTGAAGCATGACGGTGAAGCCGCGGCGAAAGCCATGCGTGACCATATCGAAGGATCGTGGAAGAAGCGCCGCCCCACAAGCTTGAAGGGGTAAAACGCCCATTCTTGGGCGATTGCGTCGCAGTCGTCGCTAGCGGGTACCTAGTGTACCCGCGTCGCTAGTCGGCTAGCACTCACCGGCACCGGCCGCCCGGTCAAGACTGAACGTTTTACATGCCGGTGCTTTAGAGGGCTGCAACTACGTCCGAGCCATTTCTCTGAATGACGGCGTTGGTGGCAAAGCCGTCAATGTGGCCGCCCTTGACATCATCCAAAACGATCGTTGGGCGGGCGTCGGGTTTTTCGACATCGAACGTGCAGTCTTTCAGGCTCAGGCCGCGGGCATTACGCGCGTAGAAACCGTAAGCCGGCAGGGTGCCCATAAAGCTGACCTCCAGGCTGGCCTCGCGCTTTTCCTTCGGTGTCCGGGCCGCATCTTCCGCCGTGCCGCCGCCAGAACTGATCACATGCACATTGGAGAAGCTGACATTCATGACCGGTGCGTCGGGAATGCCCTGTACGCCGCACGGATAACGGCCATCGGCGCCGGAGACCTGGATATTGTCGAACCGCACCCGCCGGCAGGCGCCGACCGTGGTGCCCGCAGGCGCCCGCAGGCGCGCCGCCTGACGTACGAACAGCGGATGATTGACCGGATTGCGCAGGATGATGTTTGATACGACGACATCTTCCAGCACACCGCCATCGACTACGCCGACCAGAATGCCGCGCGTGTTTTCGCAGGAACAATCGCTGATCAGGATATTACGGAAGCCGCCATTGCTCTCGGTCCCGAGCTTGATACGGCCAAGTACGCCCATATCGTCGACCGAGCGATAATCCGACAGGCGATAGCTGCCGTCGACCACAGAACCGGTCTCAAAACCTGATGTATGACAATTGGTTATGCTGATATTCTCACACACCACCTTACGGCCGAGCGCATAGCTGGCCTTGACGACGATACCGTCATCCTTGGGCGCATTGACCCGGCAATTGGTCACCCGCACATCGCGGCAGCAGTCGATATCAATGCCGTCGCGGTTGGTATCGACCGTGATATTGTCGATGGTGGCATTGGTGCAGCCGAGCAGGTGGCAGGCGAAATGGCCGCCTTGCAGGATGGTGACATCACGGACCAGCACATTGCGGCAGTTCTTCAGACCAATGGCACGGATACCCTTGCCTTGCATGGCGATTTCCTTCGGATCGGCCGAGCGCGGCGCGATCCAGCCGGTGACACCGTGCCAGCGGGCGCCGGAATCTTCACGCACCAGCCCCTTGCCGAAGATCATCCCGCGCCCGACGATAGCGACATCACTGGCGCCATCGGCATAGATCAGGCTGCAATGGAACTGGGTGATGCCGAAGTCCTGGAACTGCTCCGGCAGATCGGCTTCGGCGAAATCGTAACCACCTTTGTGCAGGACCGGATCGGCGGCTTCCAGCACGCAGCCTTCGGCGAGCAAAAGCGTAATCTTGTCAAGCAGGCGGATGGAAAAGCTGAGATAATGCCCGGCCGGCAGCAGCACCGTGCCACCGCCGGCTTTCGAAGCCGCCGCAATGGCCGTATTGATGGCGGCGGTATCGAGCGTGACGCCATCGCCGCGCGCGCCAAAATCACGCACATCGAAAAGGCCGTGGGCGGCGAAAGCGGGTAACGCAAAAAGCGCGGCTGCGCCGGTCAGGAGGGAGCGTCTGATCATTGTTTTTTCGTCTTTTCTGCGGTGGGCGAACCGTCCGGCTTGGGCAGGTCGGCCGGTTTGGCGCGCGGTTTGACATCGCCAAATTCGACCGGTCCGGCTTCCGGCATGATGCCGGCATTGGCCATGACCTGCTTCGCCGCGTCCGGCCACTTGCCATCGGTGATCAGGTGGTCATCGACGATCAGGTCTTCCTGATAGGCTGTCCAGATACCGCCGGTCTTGGTGGTGTTATGCCAGTTGCCTTTAGCCGTATTATTGGTCGAAGTGCGCAGGGGCAGGGCGGAACGGGCAGTGTTGATATTCAGCCATTCGCTGGCGTCTTCCACCACATTGTTGCGCGCCAGAATGCCGCGTGAGCCTTCGTCGAAATAAAGCGCGATGCGGTCGCCTATATCGAAGACGTGGTTTTCGGCGAAGACACAGTCCGGACAGGCACCGAGATTATAGATGGCACCGCCGTCATTAAACAGCTGCTTGACCTTGTAGACGCGGTTGAAGCCGACAAAGACATCCTGGTGCGTGGTCGGCGTGTCATAGACCGGATTGCCGCCGCCCCCCTGGGCGACTGTGCCGTAGCCGCGCTGACGGATGCGGTAATTCGGATTGCCGCCGGCATCGACATAGCCCCAGCCGTAGCCGACATCGATGGCGTCATAGGGGGCGCCGGAAATGTCGTTATGGATGATGACCGTGTTCCACACATAGGTGGAGAGGATGGCCGAATTATCCTTGTAATCCTGGCTGATGTTCTGGATCAGGTTGTTCTCGACCAGCAACTGGCGATTGGTCAGCTTCGGATTGGACGGATGGTGGGCATCCGGCAGCACCCCGCCGGAAGAAATCGCCCCGCCGGCCAGATCAGTGAAGACATTGCGCGATACCACGATATCGGCCGTAGCCAGGCCCTGTCCGGAAAAATTGGCATTCTTGTCATTGCCGATGCCGAGGGCATATTGACCAAGATGGGCGAAGACATTGCCGGTCAGCGCGATATGTTCGGCGGCGGCGAACTGCACGGCCGCGGGCGTCTGGTGCCAGGTATTGCGCACGGTCTCGAATTCCGGACAGCCGGTCTTGCAGACCTCCAGCACATTCGCCGGATAAGCCGCCGCCTTGCCGGTCAGGAAGGAGCCGCTTTGCTGACTGGCAAAACCTTCCGGTGACGAGGGCTCCATCCACGAGGTATATGAGAATTGCAGGCCGGTGAAGCTCAGGTCGGAAATCGGCGCATCCGGTGTGCCGGCGGCGCTGATCAGCACTTCCAGACGCGGCAGGACGACCTTGGCGGCACCCATATCGGCGCCATCAGCCGGTTTGTAATAAAGCTTGCCGGCGGTTGGATCGATATACCACTGGTTGGCTTTCGTCAGGAAAGCCAGGCTGTTTTGCAGCAGCAGGTGCGACCACTCGGGATGGAACGGGTAGGGGATACTGTCATAGCCCCAGATATTGTTCGACCAGGCCGGCTGCTGCATGGTGATGACATTGCCGGCGATCTTTTCCACCGGCGAGAAGCGCGACGTGAAGAAGCCCTGGCTCTCGATCTCGATACGATGCTGATCGAGAAGGCTGGCCAGATTCAGGCTAATATCCTTGAGCACCATGCCGGTTTCGGTGAAGGTGACGGCGTCGCGAGAAATCTCCATCTGGGCGCGTTCGGCCAGCTTGTCATTGACCCAGAGTTGGCGGCTGTCCGTGCCCTTCGGCACATCGGCGACATAGATGTGTTTCGCGGCGTCATAGACGGTCCAGCCCGCGACCTCGACACCGCCGGATAGAACGGGACGGGCTTGCGGCGCGGCCTGCCAGGTGACGGTAAATCCCTTCTGACCGCCATCGGCTTGGGTGAAGACCAGCGGCGCGGTCAGGGGATAGATGCCATCAGCCAGGGTCACCGTTATATCGGCGGCGCCATTGAGGGCGCGGACGGCCTTTTGCGCGCGGGGCAAGGTGCGGAAAGGATGCGTCGCCGAGCCGTCCGCCTTGTCGTCACCGGTGGGAGACACATAGACATCGCTGTGCGGATGCGTCCATTTTGTCTGGGCATGGGCCGGCAGGACTGCCGTGAAGGCCAATATGGCAGCGAGGGTCAGGTGGCGATTGGCTGGCATTTCATTTCCCACTTTTGTCTGGAGCGGTGGTCTGCGCCCCGCATTGATCAGTTAAACCCATCAGACATAATACATCATATGTCAAGCCTTCAGGTTGTTAACAAAAGCTTACGCGATTCTGATTTTTTACGCTTAGCCTTCACATGGCAAGTCTACGCACGGCGAGGCTAGACAAAGAATATTGAGCGATCACGCTCAGGTTCGGCATCTGAGGTCACATCATGTTCAAGTTCCCCAAATTTACGGCTGGCGGTTTCGCGCTGGCCATGGCGCTGACAACCACAGCTCTGATTCCCGCCGTTATGCCGCAAGCCGCTGAGGCTGCCACCAAGGCCGATATCAACACCGATTCCCAGTCTGCGCTCAATTCGCTCTATGCTGGCAACGCCACGGCCAAGCTGATCGGCAGTCGCGCCAAGGCTATCCTGATCTTCCCCAGTATCGTCAAGGCCGGCCTCGTGTTCGGTGGCGCCTATGGCGAAGGCGAACTGCTGGCCAATGGCGGTGTTGAGAACTATTACAATTCCTTCTCCGGCTCATGGGGCCTTCAAGCCGGTGCGCAATCCTATGGCTATGCCGTCTTCCTGATGACCGACAGCGCCGTGAAATACCTGCATGACAGCTCGGGCATTGAAATCGGTGTTGGCCCGACCGTTGTGGTGGTCGATGACGGCGTGGCCCGCAATCTGTCGACCTCGACCCTGAAGGATGACGCCTACGCGTTTATTTTCGACCAGAAAGGCCTGATGGCCGGTGTCTCTATCGAGGGCACCAAGATATCCAAGATCAAGCAGTAGCATACCCCTGGCTCACTTGATCTTGTTATGAGTCCTCCGGTGTTCCCCCTGCCGGAGGACTCTTTTTTGTGTGCCTTAATCTACCCAATCTTTTTTGATTGTTTTGGCCGCGAAAAACAGCAGTACAGCGGCCACCAGATAGAACCCTAACCCCATCACGAAGGCCCACTTGATAGAGTCCGCGCCATATTCCGGTTTTATCAGGTCCGAGACCTTGCCGAAGAAATAGGGACCGGCGCTGAGGCCGATCAGATTGGTGATCAGCAGGAACAGCGCCGCCATCAGGGCGCGCGAGGACGCCGGTGCGAGATGCTGGACAGCGGTTAGCAACGGGCCGAACCACATCAGGCCAAGCGCCTGCGGGATCAGGATCAGGAAGAAGGCCTCGTGCGGTGTCTTCGCCATAATGCACAGGGCATAGAGCGGGGTGGACAGGATGAAAGCAAGGGCCGGAATCAACGGATAGGCGCCTTTGCGCGCAGGCCCGAGCCTGTCAGCGAGTATACCGCCGGCCAGGATGCCGATGATCCCGCTGATCAGGAATGCGCCCGCGAAAAGCTCCGAACGGCTGACGATATCCATGTGCAGGGAACGCGCGAGGAAAGTCGGGAACCAGTAGAGGAAACCGTAGCCAACCAGTGAGGCGAAGGCAGACCCAAAAGCCATCAGCCAGAAGCTCGGCTTGCCGGCCGCCAGTTTCACGACCGCAGTGAAGGTTTGGCGCGTGGCGGGTGTCTTGTCAAACTGACCGCGCACCGGATCTTTGACCAGCAGTCGGAAAATGGGCGCCAGCAGTACGCCGATGCCGCCGATGACGAGGAATGCCCAGCGCCAGTTGACCGCCGCCGCCATCAGCCCGCCAAACAGGATGCCGGCGGCGCTGCCGATCGGGATGGCCAGCGAGTAGACCGACAAGGCGCGGGCACGTTGTTTCTGAGGGTACAAGTCAGCGATCAGGCTATAGGCCGGGGGCACCCCGCCCGCTTCGCCGACGCCGACGCCCATACGCGCCAGAAACATCTGCGGGAACGACACGGCCAGTCCGCACAGTGCCGTGAAACCCGACCACAGAGCTAGCGAGGCGGTCATGATCCAGACGCGCGAATAGCGGTCGGCCAGCCACGCGACGGGGATGGCCAGCACGGTGTAAAGCAGACCGAAAGCCAGTCCGCCCATCCAGCCAAGCTGGGCATCATTGAGATGCAGTTCGGCGGCGATCGGTTCCTTGAGAATGCTCAGGATTTGCCGGTCGAGGAAGTTGAGCGCGTAGACCACGATCAGCAAAAACAGCGTGAACGATCGGCCCTTTACAGATACCTGGGCGGGTGCAGTTTCCGGTGACATTGTCCGTCTCCCCATATTCGGCTGCCTACATAGGCGCTTCGTCTCAAACGGACAAAGGAAAAGCGGCACCATTCATTGAGTTGTCGCATAAAGGGGGATAAAACCGGGTTGCTTTATAGCTCAGGCGCCGCATGGCTCGCTGCGTCAGCGGCGACGGGCGCTTGCCCTTGCCCGGATGTATTGGGTACATCCGGGGGTAACTTCATCAAACAGGAGAGTAGCGCATGATCCGTACCGCACAAGCCCATTGGGCCGGCAATGGCCAACAGGGCGAAGGCAGCTTGACCACGCAGAGCAAGGTGCTCAATAGCCAGCCCTACAGCTTCAAGCTCCGGTTTGAGAATGCCGACGGTCAGGCCGGCACCAATCCGGAAGAGCTGATCGCCGCGGCCCATTCGGGTTGCTTTTCGATGGCTCTGGCTTTCGCGCTGGGCGCCGGTGGTTTCACGGCTGACAGCATCGATACCGAAGCCGCCGTCAAGCTCGATCCGGTTGAAGGTGGTTTCGCTATCACCGCCATCACGCTCAAGCTGACGGCGAAGATTCCGGGTATTTCGCAGGAACAGTTCGAAGCCATCGCGGCTGGCGCCAAGGCCAACTGCCCGGTTTCCAAGGCGCTGTCGTCGGTGCCGATTACTCTGGAAGCGACGCTGGTTTAATCAGCGACAATCGGCACTTCGCAAGTGGTCGATTTGAGACGCCCGGTAAAGAGACGGAAATCTGTCTTTTTGCCGGGCTTTTTCATTCTGGAAACCGTGCCGATCTCGGTCAGATCGGTAAAGCAGGTATTCAGCGTCGGCGCATACTTGGCCGACAGCACGATCAAGGCGCGGGTGTTAGTCACCTGTTGAGGCCAGGCATAGCGATCACGTTCGGCCATGCCGATAACGACCGCGCCGGGCATATGAAAACTGAGTTCACCTTGCGTATTGTAATCGGTGGTGGCGATCCAGCCTGCGCCAGTCTCGGCCTGTTTGGTGCGGATATCGTGCGCCAGTTTTTCCCAACCCTGTCCGAGGCCAGCCGTGCCGCTCTGTTGTGGCAGCGCGAGGCTCAGTGCCATAAGCGCCAATGCCAATACGCTGATGCTGATGCCCAGCGGGGCCGCCCATTTACGTGCCCAGCCGAATTTGTCGCCTTCCGCTCCGGCCGCTGCCAACAGAACCAGACCGGAATAAACCGGCGCCGGCCAGTTGCCCTGAATACGGTCGTGAAAGACATGGACCAGCATATAGGCCATCAGCGGCAGGGGCAGGGCGATCAGCAGGGTGAGCTTTGAGTCGTCACGCGCTTTTAGCCACGCCATCACGCCCAGCACCACAAAGCTGAAGATCAGCGGATTTATCAGCACGGGCTGCGAGATCAGGAATTCCAGCAGGTATTGTGCTGTCAGGTGATTGCCTTCGATGCGGCCAAACTGCTTGGCGAAGGTGATCCAGCCGTGCTGCGCATTCCACAACAGGTTCGGGGCCATGGCCGCCAGAGCAAGCGTACCGCCGAGCCATGGCCAGGGTGTCAAAAGCCATTTGCGTGCCGGCTTATCGAGCACGATCCAGGCCAGCACGCCGAGCCCTAAGAAGAAGTTGGTGTATTTAGCCTCGACACCCAGTCCGGCGAACAGGCCAAAAACGAGCCACCACTGGCCCTTGCCTGAGGCTTGCAATCTCGCCAATGCCCACAGCCCACAGGCCCACATCAGAACCGACGGCGGATCGGGCGTGGCGACCACCGAGCCGATGCTCAACAGCAGGCAGGCGTTCAGCCACAGCAGGGCACGGCGGGCGACGGTTTCGCTGAAAAGGGTCTTGCCGGTATCGTAGATCAGCCAGCTCAGGATCGCGAAGCTGAGCACAAACGGCAGCCTTACAAACAAGGCGGCATCTGAAAGCCAGCTAAGGGCGGCGATCCACCACGCCACCATCGGCGGGTGGTCATAATAACCAAACGACAGATGTTGCGCCCACAGCCAGTAATAACTCTCGTCCGGCACCAGTCCGGCACAGCCTGCCGCGATCAGCCGCAGGCACATCAGTGCGGCGATCACCGGCAGGTAAGGAATCTGGCGAAAGCGGGTAATCAGGCTCATTCGCCTTTATTGGCCGGTTTCGTTCCGCTAGACAAGTTTCATCACGGCCGGTCCGCCCAAAGCCGGATCGGTCATCGATGGCTGGCCGTTTTCGATATGACCGGCAAAACGATGGTTGAAACCCTCGCCACTGACGCTGATATCGTACCACTGGCTGGTCGCTGCCAGATCGAACGGCAGGCTTTGCGATTGCCCGGCGGTCAGAGTGACGGTCTTTTCGGCCTGGCCATAGGCTTCATCGCGGAGGGTCAATTGGCCTTCGCCCGTTACTGTCAGGCTGTTGCCACGCCATTGCGCCGGTATGGCTTGCGCGGTCTTGCCGGAAAAACGGCGATGGAAGCCGTTCGGGGCATGGAGCCACAGGTCGTAGGTCTCGCCGGCGGGGATAAGGGCGGTCAGCTGGCCACCGGCCTTGACCGTATAGCGGCGCGGCGGTGCTGCCGGCGTCAGTTGATCATAGATATGGAAGACGACCGCTGTTTGCGCACTGTCATTCGTCAGGTCAAGAACGACATAGCCGGTCTTGGTTGTGGCATTGGCGTCCAGCCTATAGGGCAGGGCGCGCGTCGGACGCTGGCCCTTTTCCTGCACCGGCGGGCTGATCGTTTCCGGCGGCTGAGGCTTGGGCTGGCCAGTGAGCTTGCGGGCGCGTTCAGCCAGGGCAGCCGTCTCAGGCAAGGTCTGGAAGAAGGCCTCGCTGTTGGGATTGGCGAAGTCGAAACAGCTTGTCAGGTCGCCGCAGACGGCACGGCGCCATGGGCTGATATTGGGTTCATGTACCCCGAAGCGCGTTTCCAGGAAACGAATGACAGAGGTGTGGTCGAAAACCTGCGAATTGACAAACCCGCCCTTGCTCCACGGCGAAAGGACATACATCGGCACGCGTGGTCCGAGACCATAGGGCCGGTCTTTCCAGTCCTTGTCATTATGATATTCACCGGTGGTGTCGATCTGGCTTTCCCCATGGGTTACGCCGTCAAGCTTCGCCGGCACAGAGGGCGGCGGTACATGGTCGAAATAGCCGTCATTTTCATCGAAATTGATCAGGAAGACCGTCTTGGCCCATACGGCCGGATTGGCGGTCAGGGCATCGAGTACCTGCGAAGTATAGTCAGCGCCCTGTGCCGGTGAGGAGGAGCTGGGGTGCTCCGAACCGGTCTCGGTAGCGACGATCCACGACACCTGCGGCAGCTTGTCGGCCAGCACGTCTTCTTTCAGCTTGTCGAGCGCGCGGGTGCGCAGGGATTTCGCTGCCAACTCGGCCAGCGGTCCGGAATTCGACTTGTCGGCCATGCGGTAAAGCTTGAAGCCGGCCAGCGGATTGTCGGTGAAGTTATCGGCCATGTCCTGATAGATCTGCCAGGTGATGCCAGAGGCGGTCAGGCGTTCGGGATAGGTGACCCATTCATAGCCGCCATGCCCTTGCGGATCGCCTTTCAGATTGTCGTAGCCGTTATCGATGGCCGGACCGTGATGTTCGCCTGAAGGATCATTGGTGCCGGTCCAGATGAACAACCGGTTCGGATTGGTACCGGCGTGTATGGCGCAGTGATAGGCGTCGCAGATCGTGAAGGCCTCGGCCATGGCGAACTGGAAGGGAATATCCTCGCGCGTGAAATAGCCCAGACTGTGATTGTGCTTGGCGCCCGGCCAGTTATCCAGGCGTCCGAAATCCCAGGCGGCCTGCGCGTTCGGAAAATTATGCGGTGTGCCTTCGGTGCGCATATATTTGAAATCCTGCACCGTATTGAGCCGGAAAGGCGCGATCAGATGCTTGGAGTCGTGCTCATCCGGCTGTGACCAGACCGTGCCGTTGACGGTCGGAATCGGGAAGCGGTCAGAAAAGCCGCGCACACCGGACAGGGTACCGAAATAATGGTCGAAGGCGCGGTTTTCCTGCGTCAGGATAACGACATGCTGGACATCCATGACCGTGCCGGTCCGGCTGTCGGCGGGGATTTCGAGCGCACGGGCGATGGAAGCGGGCAGGCCGCCTATTGCAGCAGCCAAAGCGCCAGAGAGCAGGAAACGGCGGCGGTCGATGGTCATGGCAATTCCCCATAAGGCTGGTTATGATTTGCGGGCATATCAGGCCGTGATGACGGTTTTATCATGGCCCCACTGGCGCAATGGCGAGCAAGGCCCCAGATATAACGTTCACCGCCAAAGGATACCTCATGAGCGCGCTGTTTTCCCCCTATACCCTCCGTGATCTCACGCTGAAAAACCGCATCGTCATCTCGCCCATGTGCCAGTATTCGGCGGAAGACGGCAAGGCGACCGACTGGCACATGATCCATCTCGGTCATATGGCGCTGTCAGGCGCGGGCCTGCTGATTCTTGAAGCCACGGCGGTAGAGCCTGACGGTCGGATTTCGCCGGATGATTTGGGCCTGTGGGACGACACCACCAAGCATGCGCTCAAGCCGGTTTTGGCGGCGATCCGGAGGTATTCACCGATCCCCGTGGCGGTGCAACTGGCGCATGCCGGTCGCAAGGCCTCGACGCCGGCGCCATGGAAAGGCAGCCAGCAACTCACACCGGGAAATGGCGGCTGGCTGACCCATGCGCCCTCGGCCTTGCCCTACACCGACGATCAGACGACACCGATCGCGCTCGATGCCGCCGGGCTTGAGCGGGTGAAGGCGGCCTTCGTCGCCGCGGCGAAGCGGGCCGACCGCCTCGGTATCGACGCCATCGAGGTCCATGCCGCCCATGGCTATCTGCTGCACCAGTTCCTGTCGCCGCTGTCGAACCAGCGCACCGACACTTACGGCGGTTCGCTGGAAAACCGCATGCGCTTCCCGCTGGAAGTGTTCGAGGCGGTGCGCACCGCTTTCCCGGTGGGCAAGCCAGTCGGTGTCCGGGTATCGGCCAGCGACTGGGTGGAAGGCGGCTGGGATATCGACCAGACGGTCGTCTTTACCAATGAACTGAAGGCGCGCGGTGTTGACTGGATCGACGCGTCCTCCGGCGGTCTGTCACCACTTCAGCAGATACCGCTGAAACCCGGCTATCAGGTGCCGTTTGCCGAGGCGATCAAGGCGACCGGTATCCCCACCTTCGCCGTTGGTCTGATCACCGAACCGAAACAGGCCGAGGAAATTATCGCCAGCGGACAGGCCGATTTTGTCGCCCTGGCGCGGGCCATTCTCTACGATCCGCGCTGGCCGTGGCACGCCGCCGCCGAACTGGGGGCGCAGGTCGAAGCCCCGCCCCAATATCTGCGTTCGCAGCCGCGCGAACTGAAGGACCTGTTCGGATAAAAAAGCCCCGGAGCGAACTCCGGGGCAGGGATACGTCGGGGAGGAAATCTCGACGCTTATTTCGTGACGATCTGAACCAGTGACGGCGCTGACTTGGCGAAGGCCTTGTCTGGGCCCGTAGCTGTCAGGCTCTGTGTGGCGTCGTTCCAGTGCAGGGTGGTGGTCGTTGCCCCCTTGCCCTTTTCGTAATCGTAGCTCACGCCGTCGTCGTCATAAAGCGTGAAATCGCCGTCCTTGCCGGGATAGACCTTAAGAGCTGTGATGCTCTGCTTTGTGGCGGTCGACTGGATGTCCGAACCGACGGGCACGATTGAGCCGGCCTTGACGAACACCGGAATCTGATTGATCGGCGCGGCCACCTTGACCCACTGGCCGCCGGTCAGCTTTTCATTGGTCCAGTAGTTGTACCAGTCGACGCCGGCCGGCAGATAGACGTCCTTTTCCGTCTGGCCCTGGTTGGTGACGGGGGCGACGAGGAAGGCCGGGCCGAACATATACTGCGTGCCGATATCGGCAACGTTCGGATCGTTCGGGAAGTCCATCCACAGGGCGCGCATGAAGGGGGCGCCGGTGTCGTAGGTCGTCTTGGCCGACGAGTACAGATACGGAATCAGCCGGTAGCGCAGCTTGTCGTAATCGCCGAGGATCGCTTCGGCCTCTTTCCCGAAGGCCCAGATTTCGGTGTGCTTGCGGTCGCCGTGCAGGCGCAGGGTCGGCAGGAAGGTGCCGTACTGGAACCAGCGGGTGAACAGTTCCGGATAGTCATTGTTCTGGCCAACCGTTTCGCGCGCGTCCGACGGATCGAGCAAGGGTGTGCCGGTGAAGCTGGTGGTCTGCGGCAGATATTGCCAGCCGCCGATATCATTGCCCCAGTAAGCAATCCCCGAAGCGGTCATGTTCAGGCCGGTCGGGATCTGACGCTGAAGCGCTTCCCAGGTCGGGTTGATATCCGACGACCAGAACAGCGCCCCGGTGCGCTGCGAACCGAGATAGGCGGCGCGGCTGAGGATCAGTACGCGCTTGTTCGGCTTCCATTCGCGCATACCCTGCGCCACGCCTTCGACATGCATCAACGGGAAGACATTGTGGTAGCGGTCGCCGGAACCGATCGAATAGTAGAAGCCATCCGGCACCAGATCCGGCTCGGTTTCGTCGAGCCACGGATAGTCGAAGCCGTGCGACAGGATGTTGTCGCGGGCGTGTTCCCAGAACCACTTGCGCGCGTCGGGGTTGGTGGCATCGATCAGGCCGCCGGTGCGATCAGAACGGAAAGGCAGGCCGTCGACCGACTTGCCGTCCTTGTCCTTGAGCAGAAAGCCCTTGTGATCCAGTTCATTGAAATAGCGGCCGGAGGTTTCATAGCGCGGCCAGATCGAGATGATCGACTGCATCCCCATGTCATGGAGTTGCTTGTTCATGGCGTCCGGATCGGGATATTCGGCCGGATTAATGTCCATCTGGCCCATGCGTGTCCAGTAGAACCAGTCGACCACCATGATATCGAGCGGGTACTTCTTCTCGCGATAGGTATTGGCGACGCGCAGCACTTCCTGCTGGCTGTCATAGCGCGCCTTGGACTGGATCAGGCCAAAGGCGGACTTGGGCGGGATCGGTGTTTTGCCGGTCAGGCGGGCATAGCCGCTGTAGATTTCTTCCGGCGTCGAGCCGGTGATGACGAAGAAGGATACGCGCTCTCCAACCTTGGACTGGAAGCCCAAGCGACCATTGACGCCACCGACAAAGCGCGTGGCCGAGGCGTTATCCCAGACGATGCCATAGCCCTTGCTCGACACCATGAAGGGGACACAGACGGTTTCGCCGGCGGGGGCGTCATACCAGTGTTGGCAGTCGATGGTGCGGCCGCGCAAGTCGAGAGCGCTCATCGATTCCTGGTTCTGGCCCATGCCGTAATAGTGCTCGCCGGTGGGAGCGGCGAATGAGGCGCCGACCTGATAGGTCTGTTCGCCAGCCACGTCGTGCGGCGACATTTCCCAGCCGTTCATGGTCAGGACGGTTTCGCCCTTCGCGTTCTGGATTTGCAGCCCGACCGGCGCCAGCGACGGCGCAAAATATTTTTCACCCTGGCTCGGCACATGCGGCGCCGGCGCGGCATTGACGTGCAGGGTCAGGCCGTTGGAGGTAAATGTGTCGCCGTTTGTATCGCTGGTCTGTTTGAAAGCGCCGTTGTCGGCATGATCGGCCAGAATGCCGTAGCCGGGTCCCTTCAGAACCTCGGCCTTATCCACAGCGATAGTGACATGGACGATGTTCGGGCCGTAGGCTTCGACCGAGACATAGGCGCCGCTGCGATCAAGCGTGGAAATCGGTGCGGCGTGAACGGCCGTGGCCAGTGCCAGAATGGACGCAGCGCCGGCCAAAGAGGCGTTAAGGGCGGCTTTTAAGACGTGACGCATGGGTGTCTCCCTGATATCGAACAGCGATTGATAGCGCTATCATTTGAGCCACGGCTAAGCTCAGACCGGGGACACGTCAAGTCCAATGATCATATAAATGCCCGGCAAAACGCTGGTCGTGAAAATAGAGGCGCAAAGTTTTCACCGGCTAAAGCGGCGCCCGTAGACTTGACCGTTTTACTGGAGCCCTCATGACCATCAACCGCAAGACTTTTTTTGATCATGTCCGTCTCTCCCTGTTCGCGGGCAAACTGTTGCCCGGTCGTGTCGAGGGGTTGACCGTCCTGCTCGATGCCTGGGAGGCGCGTCACGCCGGTCAGGATATCCGCTGGCTGGCCTATGCGCTCGCGACGGCCTGCCACGAAACCGGCTTTGCCATGCAGCCGGTGAGCGAGCAGGGTGGGGCGGTCTATTTGACCTACATGTACGATCCGCAAAGCACGAACCCGAAACGCGCGGCACTGGCCAAAGCCAACGGCAATATCCATCCGGGTGACGGGGTGCGTTATTGCGGTCGCGGCTATGTGCAACTGACCTGGGCCGATAACTACCGGCGGATTGGCGATGTGATCGGTGTCGACCTGCTGGCGCATCCGGAACACGCGCTGGAACCGGCGGTTGCGGCGCACATTCTTTACGAGGGCATGATAGGCGGCTGGTTCAGCGGTGTCGGGCTGGGGCGCTATTTCAACGGCCAGATTGCTGACTGGAAAAACGCCCGCCGTGTCATCAATGGCCTCGATTGCGCCGACCGGATCGCCGGTTATGCGAAGGCGTTTCACGCGGCGCTGATCTGACCAGCGGCTTGAACAGACTCCGGTGATAGCGGTAGCGCGAGATGATCAGGAACATCTGTGCAATCTGTGGATACCTTCCTTGCCGATGCCGGAACGCGCGTGCAGGTCCGTTTTGATCCACAGATTGCACAGATATCGAAGGCAATCCCATGCTACCGCTATCGCCAGGGGGTGCACTTAGTGGCGGAATGAAAAAGCCTGGTCAGCGGAACTGACCGGGCTTTTTCACTTTATGTGCCAGTTTTAAGCGGCGCGCAGGCGGCCGACAAAGGCCATGACCTCGTGTTGCAGGTCTTCCGAGCGATGTTCGAGGTCGGAAGACAAACCAAGCAGAGCCTGGGCCGCTTCGCCAGTCTGGCTGGCGGCATCACCGACGCCTGCCATATGGCCGGTAACTTCGCGAGTGCCATCGGCGGCGCGGTTGGTATTGCTGGCGATTTCCTGCGTGGCATAGCCTTGTTGCTCAACCGAGGCAGCGATGGCGGTGGTCAATCCGCCGATCTGCTCGATCGTCCGCACGATCGTATCGATGCTGGAGACGGTCTCACTGGTTGCCGATTGAATCTCACCGATCTTGCTGCGGATTTCGTCGGTGGCCTTGGCGGTCTGCTGCGCCAGTTGCTTGACCTCAGAGGCGACAACGGCAAAGCCCTTGCCGGCCTCACCCGCGCGGGCCGATTCGATAGTGGCGTTGAGGGCCAGCAGGTTGGTCTGGGCGGCGATGGCCTGGATCAGGTTGATGACCTCACCGATTTGCTGGGCCGCGGTGCTGAGCGTGGCGATGGCGGCTTCGGTCTTGGCGGCCTCATCGACGGCCAGGCGGGTGACCTGCGAGGTCCGCGCCACCTGTTCGTTGATCTCGTTGACGCTGGCCGAAAGTTCCTCGGTGGCGGCGGCGACGTTCTGGACGTTGTTGGCGGCCTCGACGGCGGCGATATTGACCGACTGGACGCGGGCCGAGGCCTCGTCGGCATTGTGGGTCAGGCTCTTGGCCGAGTCGGCGACGGTGCGCGAGGAGGCGGCGAAACGGGTCGCCAGTTCGCCCATGCTGTGCTCGAATTCCGAGGCGATGCGGTTGCGTTCGTCGCGCATGTTGTCGGCGATGCGCATTTCCTCTTCTTCCTGGTGCGCCTTGAGCGTTTCGCCCTCAAGCGCCCGGTCACGCAAGGTGCGGATCGAGCGCCATAGCGAGGAAATCTCGTCTTTTGCCTTTGTTTCCGGCACATCGGTATCGTAGGCGCCTTCGGAGATGCGCATGACGCTTTGCGTGACATGGTGCAGCGGGCGCGAGATCGACTTGACGGCCACCCACAGGGAGGCGCCGATCAGGGTCAAGATGCCGGTGGCGGCGATCAGCAGGAATTGCCAGACGCGGGTATGCTGGTACTTGGCCATGTCGGCCTTGGAAATTTTAAGGTTGGTCTTGATCGTCTTGACCATGGCGTCGATGCTGGCCTGGAAGGCCTTGCGGTTCTCGCGGTTGGTGTCGTTATTGCCGAGCGCGCTGGCATCGGCCGGCGTGGCGTCGCGGCCGAGGCGCGCCAGTTCGCGACGCAGGGTAATGAATTCATTCGCTTTTGTTTCCACGGCGGCGAATTCAGGCAGTTCGCCCGGTTTCAGCCCGGCCTTCCATTCGGTCATCAGGCTGGAAATAGCGTCGAGCTGTTTGTCGACGCCATCGGCGTATTTCGTGGCTTCGGTCGTGTCTTTTGACATGTAGACGCCGCGCGATTCCATAACCGCCGCAGTCACCAGGCGATTGAGATGCTCACCATTATAGGCATTGTCCTGGGCCTTGTCGGCCGTCTGGAGCATGTGGTTGTAATCATTGATGGTGATCAGGCCCAGTCCGGTGATGGCTGCCGCCATCAGCGCGAAACAGGCAACCAGGGCCAGAATACGAAGTTTGATCGTCATATGTAATCCCCAGAATACGCAACTGAAACATTTCAGCTTTTTACGACATTTCTGGTTAATGGAGTCTGACCGGTCAGCACGTACCGGGCGAACATTTTGCCGAATGCTCGCCCATTACGTGTTAATTCGCGCCAAGCCGGTCGCGCAATTCGGCTTCCTGCGCCATGATCTCGCCCGTCGGATCGATACCGGCGAAATCTGCGGCCTCGTACATGGGGCGGATTTCGATCTCACTCGGTCCGGGCATCGGATTGGGACAGCGCTTGACCCAGGCGATGGCGTCAGCCAGGTCCTTTACCGTCCACAGCCAGAAACCGGCGATCAGTTCCTTGGTTTCGGTGAAGGGACCATCCGTAACCGTTCGTGCGGCGCCGTCGAAATGAACGCGTGCGCCAGCCGAACTCGGCTTGAGGCCGTCACCGGCCTGCATGATGCCGGCAGCGACCAGTTCTTCATTATACTTGCCCATGGCAGTCAGCATTTCCAGGCTGGGCAGTTCGCCCGCTTCGGATGCCGCTGTCGCCTTGACGATGACCATGACTTTCATTGTTCGCTCTCCTTGGGTTGAGGCCGCCCCATTGTGTGCGGTTCGATCATAGGACGAACCGGGGAGAGCGAAACCGACATTGTCGTGAAAGTTTTTTTAGGCCCCGTGATTTTTCTGGAAAAGAGTGAAAGTTTTTTCGGAAAAAAGCGTGCGGCCCTTGAAATGACGGGCAAAGCTTCGCACAAGAGCGATACTGAATTTTGAGGAGCCCAGAAAGAAACCATGGCCATGAAGACCCGCGCCGCCGTTGCCTTTGCCGCCAATCAGCCGCTGGAAATCGTCGAGGTCGATCTGGAAGGGCCGCGCTATGGCGAAGTGCTGGTCGAGATCAAGGCCACCGGCATCTGCCATACCGACGCCTATACGCTTGACGGACTGGATTCAGAAGGTCTGTTCCCCTCGATCCTGGGTCATGAAGGCGCGGGGGTGGTGATCGAAATCGGCGAGGGCGTCACCTCGCTTAAGGTCGGTGATCACGTCATTCCGCTGTACACGCCGGAATGCCGTCAGTGCAAATCCTGCCTGTCGCGCAAGACCAACCTGTGCACGGCCATCCGCGGTACGCAAGGGAAAGGGCTAATGCCGGATGGCACTACGCGCTTTTCCTACAAGGGCCAGCCGATCTATCATTATATGGGCTGCTCGACCTTCGCCAACCACACGGTCCTGCCGGAAATTGCCCTGGCCAAGATCCGCGACGATGCGCCGTTCGACAAGGCCTGCTACATCGGCTGCGGCGTGACCACCGGCGTCGGCGCCGTGGTCAATACGGCCGGTGTCGAGCCCGGCGCCAATGCCGTGGTCTTCGGTCTCGGCGGTATCGGCCTCAATGTCATCCAGGGCCTGAAAATGGTCGGCGCCGACAAGATCATCGGTGTCGATATCAACAACAACAAGAGGGAATGGGGTGAACGCTTCGGTATGACCCACTTCGTCAATCCGAAAGAGATCGAGGGCGATATCGTCGCCCATCTGGTGGCCCTGACCGATGGCGGCGCGGACTATACTTTCGACTGCACCGGCAACACGACTGTGATGCGCCAGGCGTTGGAAGCCTGCCATCGCGGCTGGGGCGAAAGCATCGTCATCGGCGTGGCCGAGGCCGGTAAGGAAATCTCCACCCGTCCGTTCCAGCTGGTGACGGGGCGCGTGTGGAAGGGCTCGGCCTTTGGCGGCGCGCGCGGCCGCACCGATGTGCCGAAGATTGTCGACTGGTACATGGATGGCAAGATCGAGATCGACGCGATGATCACTCACACCCTGCCGCTGGAACGCATCAACGAGGCCTTCGACCTGATGCATTCGGGCGAAAGCATCCGTTCGGTGGTGGTGTTCTGACCATGAACATCCAGTTCATGTTTTAAGAAAAAGGATTGATCCACATATTGCACAGATTTTTCAGAGACTTGTCAGCTAACAGGTGAGCATGAAAGTGCCGAAAAAGCAGACGTTTTGCGCCGGAGATAATCCGCGTCATCCTCACATTTAAGCCGATAAAGCTATGAAAAATCTGTGCAATCTGTGTAATCTGTGGATACCCTTACCTAGCTTCCATCTTTATCGGAATTTACGTTTCCGTACACGTAAACCAAACTGAAAATGCCGCTTGGCCGGTCTTAGATATTGCCCGTATCCAAGATCGTTCCACATCACAGGGGCTAAGGAATGTTTTCAGTGGAATTTGTCTCCCAGCACCGCGTCTATGACGGCATTCTCTATTTTATCCGCCATGACAGCGCCGCCACGCAATCGAGCATGAGCGCCAGCGTCTTCGTGCCGGACGTGGCGGAAAAGCGCACCGATGCGCCGTTCCCGACGCTCTACTGGCTGTCAGGTCTGACCTGCACGGCCAATAACTTCACCGAAAAATCCGGCGCTTACCGCAAGGCCGCTGAAATGGGCATCGTCGTCGTCGCGCCCGATACCAGCCCACGCGGCGTGGTGACGGACGATGAGGCCAGCGACCTGGGGCAGGGGGCCGGCTTCTATGTCGATGCCACGCAGGTACCCTGGAAGCCGCATTTCCAGATGGAAACCTATATCACCGAAGACCTGATCGCCGCCATTGAGGCCAATTTCCCGTCCGATCCGAAACGGCGCGGCATTCTGGGCCATTCCATGGGCGGTCATGGGGCGTTGACCCTGGCGATGAACCATCCGCATCTTTACAAGTCGGTATCGGCCTTTGCGCCGATCTCCTCACCCAGCCGCGCACCGTGGGGACAAAAGGCGCTGGCGGCCTATCTCGGCAACGACCACGCGGCCTGGGAACGTCACGATGCCGCCGTGCTGATGGCGAAGGGCATGGGCAAGCCGTTTGACGATATTCTCGTCGATCAGGGCCTGAGCGATCCGTTTCTGGAAAATCAACTGATGCCGGACCTGCTCGAACAGGCAGCCTCCACGGCCGGTCAGAAGCTGACGATGCGCTATCATGAAGGCTATGATCACAGCTATTACTTCATCCAGAGCTTTATCGACGACCATATCGCCTTCCACGCTGCACGACTTTAGGAGACCGGTTATGAAAACCTTCGTTCTTGCGTTTGCCCTTTTGTCCGTAGCACCAGTGGTACAGGCGCAGGAAGCGGCCGGACCTGCCTGTGCAGCGCCCTCCGATGCCAACCTGCCCGCCGTCTGGTCGGTCTGGACAGCGCCGGAAGCTGTCCAGACCGCCACGGATGCCGCCAAATCACCGGACGTCATGCCGGGGCATGCCTATGCATTGAGCCTGTCGCCGGTGACACAGGTCGTCTATCCAGTCGCTGCCGACAAGCCGCCGATGGCCGGCACGTTTGGCGGCCTGCTGTCGCTCAAGATCACTGCCGCTGGTACCTACAGCGTGGCGCTTAATGACAAGGCCTGGATCGATATCGTCAAGGACGGCGCCTTTGTCCGCTCGGTGGCGCATGATCATGGCCCGGCCTGCACGACCGTGCGCAAGGCCGTCGATTTCACGCTTGAACCGGGGCTGTACGCGATCCAGATCGCCAGTGCGCCCACCGCCGACCTGAAGCTGGCTATTATCCGCAAGTAACAAAGATGTCAGATGTGCAACACGGGGTTAACCGTTAGGCTTTGTCCGTGGCCGCATAAGGCCTCGTCCGGATTCTTCCCCCCATGCTGCTCTTTGCCGGTGCCGTCGTCCTGCTCCTCGTGGTGCTGAACGGCATCTTTTCCATGTCCGAACTGGCCGTGGTTTCTTCCAAACGTCCCAAATTGCAGAGCCGTGCCGAACGTGGTGATCGGGGCGCCGCCGAGGCGCTGAAACTGGCTAACGACCCCAATCGCTTTCTTTCCGCCGTTCAGGTCGGCATTACCCTGATCGGCATCCTGGCCGGCGCCTATGGTCAGGCGACGGTGGCCGGCGAACTCGACAAGCTGATCAACCCTATTCCGTTTCTCACACCCTATTCCGAGGCGATCTCGACCGCCATCGTCGTTGTCGTCCTGACCTATCTGTCACTGATCGTCGGCGAACTGGTGCCGAAGCGCCTGGCCCTTTTGTTTCCCGAACGCATCGCCGGCGTCGTGGCGCGGCCGCTGCATCTGCTGTCCGTCGGACTCGGCCCCTTCGTCAGCCTGCTGACCGGCTCGACCTCGCTGGTGCTGAAACTGATGGGCATCCGTGACGAGAAGGGCGAGGCCATCACCCAGGAGGAGGTCGAGACGACGCTTGCTGAGGGCATGGGCGCCGGCCTGATCGAGCCCGGCGAAAAACAGATGATGACCGAGGTCATGCGTCTGGGCGACCGTACCGTGCGCGTGGCCATGACGCCGCGCACTGAGGTCTATCGTGTGTCGATCGACGATGATGCGGCGGGGCTGACCAGCCGGATTCTGGAGTGTCCCTATTCAAGGTTCGTCGTGGTGCGCGGACAGGATATGGAGGAGCCGGTCGGGGTGGCGCACAAGCGCGACATCGCCGACGCCCTGCTGGCGGGTAAAGCCTTCGACCTGGCGGGGATGGTGCAGGAGCCTATCTATATCCCGGTCACCACTTCGCTGCTTCTGGCCTTGGAACGCTTCAAGGAATCGCGTCTGCACATGGCCTTCGTCATCAATGAGTATGGCGGCTTCGAAGGCGTGCTGACCCCGACCGACCTGCTGGAAATGATCGCCGGCGATCTGAACGAGACCCATGACGATGATCGCCTGATGATCGTGCGGCGCGAGGATGGGTCATTCCTGGTCGATGGCCGGGCCGACCTGGTGGAACTGGGGGACGCTATCGGCGAAGATTTCGAGACCGGCGCCGGTTTCCACACTGTGGCGGGGCTGATCCTGCACAGGTTGGGGCGTTTCCCGAAGGAGGGCGAGATCGTTACACTGGGACGGTTTAAGGTTGAGATTATCGACATGGACGAGCGGCGCATCGACAAGCTGTTGTTTCACAACACCTGATTACGCTTTGAGCTTTCCCGGCAGATTTTTGGACGGCAGGGGCGCCGCCTTACCGGTACCGGATTTAAGCAGGCCCAGCACGCGCCACAGTTCGCCGATCTCACCATCCAGCTTGGAGAACGCTTCGCTGTCCGCTGCCTCCGTTTCGGGACGCGCTGGCAGGGGCGCATGGCGGGGCTGGGCGGCGAGCAGATCGATGACGACCCACATGGAACCGAGCAGCAGCAGAAGAACGCCACCGGCAGCCATGATCAGGAACTGGGTCAGCCGTTCGCTTTTGAAGCGTTCCAGTGCGCGATGCGACTGGGCCTGTGCGGCGGAAATACGGGCCACCATATTATCTATGCGAACCTGCATGGATTCGCGGGCCAGGCGGTATTTGTTGGTGTCTGCATAGGCGCCGGCAGCGGCCAGCCCGTTCTCACGTACAACATGCGCCATGTAACGGCCCCCGATAATGACGACCTGGCAATCGCGACGTACCTGAACCAGTTCCGGCAATTCGCCGGGCGTCAGCGTCTTCTGCCAGTCGTTGAGAAAGGCTTCCAGGCGGCTGACGCGATTGTCTATGAGGTTAGCCTGAAACCGGGCTTCTGCTTCGTTGCGCGCCAGATAAAGCCCACGCATTTCGAGGGCGCCGGCACTGAGATAGCCGTTCAGGCGCTCCCCGCGAAAGGCATTATCGGCCGTGTGGTTATAATCGGCAATGATGCGGTCGTAATCCGCCATCGTCTTGATGCCCAGCCCCGTGATGGCCATGGCCAGCATGGCGAATGCCGCCACGAGAGAGAGAATCTTGGCTCTGATTGTCATGCAACGCACCGCTTACTCGAAAGGACAGGCACTTGAGGGCAAAGGAAAGGATGGTATTTATCCTGCCCGGACCTGGGCCACGAACTGCGTGATCTGTTGACGCATCTGGGCCGATTGCTCGACCAGCCGTGACGCCGTATCGAGCGCCAGATTGGAGGCGTGGCCGGTCTCCTGTGTTGCCTCGGCCATGGCGTGGACGTGGCTGGCGACCTCATCCGTGCCCTGTGCGGCTTCATGGACATTGCGGGCGATATCGGCGGTGGCCGCACCCTGTTGTTCCATATTGCCGGTGATGGCCTGGGCGATCTGGTTCATCTGATCGATGGTGGCGCGGATCGACTGGATGGCCTCGACCGTGCCGGTAGTGGCCGATTGTATGGTGTTGATATGGGCGCTGATGTCCTGGGTCGCCTGGGCGGTCTGCGAAGCCAGGGTCTTGACCTCGGTGGCGACGACCGCGAAGCCCTTGCCGGCTTCACCGGCGCGGGCGGCCTCGATGGTGGCGTTGAGCGCCAGCAG
>FSVH01000122.1_pt1 | contig 29713 bp, 19 predicted proteins | sample 1637631 | NCBI WGS metagenome assembly FSVH01 (sample SAMEA3914814, study PRJEB12502) | metagenome | biome: forest; material: soil | place: USA | collected 2011-09-16 | depth 0.1 m | reverse complement strand
TCATCAGGTATTTGTCGCGCAGGTCGGCATTGTCAGCCCCCTTCATCATATCCGGATGCGTCGCGTAAAGCGTCTTCGCGTAGTGATTGGTGCACATGGGGTAATCTCCAGTTGGCGTCATATTGATCCGTATCGATCAATATGATTCATTTTCAATCTCTTTAGAGGCTCCCCAGACGTTTTGGAAGCCATAAGTGTCCTATTATTCGGCCGTCTTGAGATAAGGCGCAATGGCGGGATCGGCCTTTGCCCACAGATCTGCGACCATATGGCCGAAATAGGCCGAGCCTTTGGGGCCCATGTGCGTGTAGTCAAAGGCCTGCGCATTGCCGGTACCCTGCGAGGCGTCGGTAAAGACCGCCGGGACGGAGGTGCCGGTGGCCTGGGTATCGAGTACATTCTGCGGGATCGGCTGGCCAGCCAGGGTATTGGCCTCCACCAGACCCATGGCCTGCACGGCTGTCTGGCTTTCGGCGTTCAGGTCGATCAAGGTGACGTGCTCCGAACGCGCCACCAGCCGCGTGGCGGTGGCCCAGGGCAGCAGGTCGGGCATCAAATGGCCGTCCTTGAAATGACGCTGGGTGATGGGTGTGACCAGCACCGGCACAGCGCCGGCCTTGCGCACATCGAGGGCGTAGTTGCGCATATTCACCGGGAATTCGGTCTCAATATTGGTGTGGCGCTCCGGTTTGCTTGAGCCGTCATTATGGCCGAACTGGACCAGCACGTAGGTCGCCTTGAAATCCTGCTTGTCGTTCAGCTGCTTGAGGATCTGATCCCACAGGCCTTCGACGCGGTAGCTTTTCGAACTGCGGCCGCCGCGCGAAGCATTGATGCAGGTGACTTCCGGTGTGAACTGAGCGCAGAAGCCTTTGCCGTAGCCGCTCTTGTCGGTCATGGTCGAGTCGCCGACCAGGATGACTCGGATCGGCGGACGTGCGGTCTCAGCCAGGACGGGACCGGAGACGAACAGGGTGAGAGCGGCCAATACGGCGCCGAGACGGGTTTTGCTCATGATCGGGTGGCTCCGGTGTTGGCGTCAAGGCCGTGTTTTTGCATGAATTGCAGCGCCTGCGGTCCCCAGGGCAGGAGGTCGCCCTGCTTGTTTTTCAGCGGAAAACCATGGGTGGCGCCTTCATAAAGGTGCAGTTCCGTCGGTATTTTGGCGGTATTGAGTGCATCGAACATCAGCATGGCGTTCTGGTGCGGCACCACGGGATCATTGGTGGTCGCGCAGACGAAAACCGGCGGCGCATTGGCCGGGACGTGCAACTCCAGCGAATTGGCCTGCCGGACATCATCAGTCGGGTTGGCGCCAATGGCGGCATGCATCGACTGCTGGTGGGCGTAGGGCTGCATCATGGTGACGACCGGATAGCACATGGCGGCAACGGTCGGTTTGGCGGAGAGGGTATCGGCGGCATCGACCGGCGTATAGGTAGGCTTGTCGAAGCGCGTGGCCAGCAAACCGGCAACGTGGCCGCCGGCGGAGAAACCCATGACAGCGACCCGCGCCGCATCGAAACCCAGTTCCTGGCTGCGCGACCGGATGAGGCGCATGGCGCGCTGGGCGTCCTGCAAAGCGACCTCGGGACCGGCGGCCCACGGATCGCCCGGCAGACGGTAGTCCATGGTGAAGACGGTATAGCCCAGCGAGGCCAGCCAGGCGTCGATGTCGCCGCCGGCCTTGCTGACGGCGACGCGGACATAGCCGCCGCCGGGGATGAGCAGAATCGCCGCGCCATTGGGCTTTTCCGGCCGGCGCAATGACATCCATGGCTTGCGCACATGCGTAAAGGCGGTGTCGTTGGGATCGCCGCCGGGATGGCGCAGAATCACCTCTTCCGGCGTCGTTACCTTTTCGCCACCCGGCGGATCGCCCGGCCACAGGTCCTGGATCGACAGGCCGGACGCCTCGGCTTTTGCGGTCCGGGGCAATAGAGCGGCTGTGCCGGCGGCGGCACTCAACGACAGAAAAATACGGCGATCGATCATGCGGGTGTTTCCTCGTCAGTTGCCGAAGGGTTTGGCGGCGGCCAGGCCCACGCTGGGCGGTACTGTGTAGCTTGATTCCGGATCGGGATGTGCCGGATCGAAAACCGGGAGGCCATCGATCAATTGACCAGCGACGGCCAGATGCGTGTCACGCAAGCCCTGGGTAATGATCTTCGCCAGTTCATAGGCGCCATAAGGGCTTTGGTGCGTCGCATCGCGCTGGCTGCCATCGGCATTGTGCTCGAACAAGGCGAGGGAGCCTTCTTCCCCCAATGTCTCATAAAGGATTTTGCTTTTGGCGTTGAGATCGATCAGCGCCGCGCCGGTCTCGGCAGCGGCTTCACGCGCCAGTTGCGGATAGGGGGCGAGGCTGTCGGTGACGGCGCCGTCTTTGAAACTGTGGCGGTTCATCGAGGTGACGATGACGGCTTTCGCGCCCTTGGCCTGAACCTGATGCACCCAGTCGATCAGGCCGGCCTTGTATTTTTTGGGAGCGTCCGGGTCGTTCTTCATTTCCTTCATGTCGTTATGACCGAACTGGACGATGAACACGTCGCCCGGCTTGATCAGTGACAGGATTTTGCGGAAGCGGTAGCGGCCATTGGAGGCGCTGACCGTCTCGCCCGACTCGGCGTGGTTAGCGATCGCCACGGTCGGCTTGAAGAAGCGGGGCAGCATCTGGCCCCAGGCGGCATAAGGTTCGCCGGACTGGTCGCAAACCGTGGAATCGCCGAGCAGGTAGATCGTCGGCACCTCGACAGGCGCGACCGTAATGGCGCGCACAGACGGGTTCTGGCCGTCGAATTCAAGCGTGATGCGATTGTCCCAGGCACGTCCCTCGGCTTCGGATTCGCGCGGCGCCTTGAGGCGTACCTGACCGCCGTTCGGCAGATTGGGCGTTCGTACATTGACGATGAAGGTTTTCGTGACCGCGCCGCCGGCCGGCGTCTCGGCGCTTTCAATCATCAGGCGGCGCAGTTCGGCCTTGACCGTGGTGGTGGCGGCTTCACCGGCGCCGAGCGACACGGTGACCTTGTAATTGCCTTCCGGCGCATCGAAACTGAAAAAGAAGGGATGACCACCGGCGCTGTTTGTCTCCAGCACAGGGGCATCGCCTTCGAAACCGAAGCCTGTGCCGAAACCATAAGGCGCGGCTGTGGTGACGGCGGTGACATCGGGCGATGGCTTGGCTTGTGTGCCGAAAACAAAGTGGCGCTGATCGGCGTTTCCGGGGGCGGCATGGCTTACGACGGGGGAGAGCAGGGCCAGCGCGACCAGGCCCGTGGAGAACGACCGTATCCTGAACATGATACCTCTGCCTGTTGTGATCGAATTTGTGTTTACGTGATCATTTATGATTGATATTACGATTTGACAAGAGATAATCGGGAGAGAAACGCCATGTCTGCATTACAACGCCTGACCGGTGTGGCCTTTGTGGCGCTGTTAATGGCGGGTGCGGCGCAGGGGGCTGTCCTGCCAAAGCCCGATCCGATGGGTGTGCCTGCCTCGAAACTCTATGATTACGGCATTATGGGGCCGCCGGCCTCACCGGAAATGGTCGAGGTGGCAGACCGGGCGGTTACGAAACCCATGCCGGCAGGGCCTTTCCAGCCAACCTGGGCGTCGATCGCCGATCACTATACCACGCCTGAATGGTATCAGGACGCCAAGTTCGGCATCTTCATCCACTGGGGTGTCTATGCCGTCGCCGCGCACCATAACGAATGGTATGAAAAGCACATGTATGCCGGCACGGAAGCGCACTGGCATGAGGAACATTACGGCCCGCAGGACAAGGTCGGCTACAAGGACCTGATCCCGCAATTCACCGCCAGCCACTGGAATCCGGACGCCTGGGCGCGCCTGTTCAAAGATGCCGGCGCGAAGTTCGTCATCCCGACCGCTCAGCATCACGACAATTTCGCCCTGTGGGATTCGCAGGTGACGCCGTTCAACGCCGTGAAGATGGGGCCGCACCGCGACCTGATCGGCGATCTCGAAAAAGCTGTTCGGGCGGAAGGACTGAAATTCGGCGTCTCCAATCATGGCGTCGAGAACTTCACCTTCGTCAATCCCGATGCAGATATCGACGCGAAGCTGAAAGCGGAAAAGGCCGATCTCTACGATCCGGCGTGGGCGGATTTCTACCATGTCGCCGACCGCAGTCCGAAGGCGATGACCGCCTTCCTGACCGACTGGGTCAATCGCAATATCGAACTGATCGACCGGTATCATCCGGATATCCTGTGGTGGGATAACGGCGTCAATCTGCGGGTGCTCGATCCGCTGAAGCGCCATGTGGCGGCCTATTATTATAATCGCGGTGTCGAATGGGGGCAGCCGGTCAGTCTGTCGACCAAATATGTCGCCATGGCGCCGTCGAATGACGACACGCAGCAGATCGGCACCCTGCTCGATTTCGAAAAAGTGGGGGTGCGCTCGCCCACCGATATCCGCCGCGATCCGTGGCAGGTTGACGATACCATCGGTGACAACTCCTGGGGCTATACGGAGGGGCTGAAAATCCGCCCGGCCTCGGTGATCATTCCGCTGCTCATCGATACCGTCGCCAAGGGCGGCAATTATGTGCTCAATATCTCGCCGCGCGCCGATGGCGTTATTCCTGACGATCAGCAGGCTACCCTGCATGGCATCGGCCAGTGGCTGGATCGCAACGGCGAAGCCATCTATTCGACCCGGCCGTGGACGCAGTTTGGTGAGGGTGACTGGCGCTTTACGGCGAAGGCGGACACGCTTTACGCTATTGCGCTGAAATGGCCGCAAGGGGCGCAGGCGACGATTACGGCCCTGGCCTCTCCAAAAGGCCGGGTTGCTGGGGTTGAACTGATCGGTGGCGGCAAGGTTACCTTCACGCAGGACGCCAGCGGGCTGCACCTGACCCTGCCGGCACACAAGCCGGATGAGCCGGCCTATGTGTTCCGTATTCGTCTGGCTGAGGCAAAGGCATGAGCCGCTTGAATGTGCGTGATTTCGGCGCGGCGGGCGATGGTCTGACCCTCGACACCGCCGCGATACAGGCGGCGATCGATGCGGCGACACCTGGCGATATCGTGATCCTGCCAGCCGGTCATTATCTTAGCTTTACCCTGGCCCTGCGCAGTCATGTCCATCTGGTTCTGGAAGAAGGGTGCGTGCTGGAAGCCGCCGATCCGGCACATCATGACGGCCGGTATGAAGCGGCCGAACCGAACCCTTTCGATCTCTATCAGGATTTCGGTCACAGCCACTGGCGCAACAGCCTGATCCACGCGATCGATGTCGAGGACGTGTCGATCTCCGGGCCGGGGCTGATAGACGGGCGCGGCCTGACGCGGGAAGGGCCGGGGTCGCGCTGGCGCAAGCAGGCCGGTGAGTTTCCGCTGAGCATGAAGGACATGTCCGCCGCTGAACTGGCCGTGTTGTCGCCGGCGGTATCGGCGATGACAGGGCTGGGCAACAAGGCCATCGCCCTGTGCCGGGTGAAAGGGGTGCGTTTGCAGGGTTTCACGATTGTCAGGGGCGGGCATTTCGCCGTGCTGGCCACGGGAGTCGATGACCTGACGATTGAAAACCTGCTCATCGATTCCAACCGCGATGGCATCGATATCGACGGTTGCCGCCGCGTGATCGTGCGGGGCTGTCGCGTCAATACGCCGAATGACGATGCCATCGTGCTGAAATCGAGTTTCGCTTTGGGGGAGCGTCGCCCGGTCGAGGACGTACTGATCGAGGATTGCGCGGTCAGCGGTTTCGATCCAGGCACCCTGATCGATGGCACGTATGGCCGCACGCAATTGCTTTCACCGGACCTTGACCGGGTGACCGGCCGCATCAAGATCGGCACGGAATCGAGCGGTGATTTTCGCCGCATAAATATCCGCAACTGCACCTTTGAGCGTTCGCGTGGTCTGGCGCTGGAGTCCGTCGACGGCGGTACGATCGAGGATGTGGTGGCTTCAAACCTGACGATGCGCGATGTCACCACGGCGCCAATCTTTTTGCGGCTGGGCGCCCGGCTGCGCGCGCCGGAAGGCGTTGTGCCTGGAGCCATGCGCCGGATCGTGATCCGCGATGTAACCGCTGAAGGTATCCTGCCCGATTACAGCGCCCTGATCATGGGGCTGCCGGACCATCCGATCGAGGACGTGACCCTGGAAAATGTGCGTCTGGTCTATGGCGGCGCTGGCACCGAAGCCGAGGCGGCGCGTCGACCGCCGGAATTGCCGGACGCCTACCCGGAGCCCTCGATGTTCGGTCGCACTCCGGCATACGGCTTGTGGACGCGTCATGTGTGCGGCCTGACGCTAAAGGTTTTCAGTGCAACGACGGCGACGCCAGATGCGCGGCCTGAGACGGTGTTCGAGGATACACAACTGGCGAAGTAGATTTATCCGCTGCTGGGTAAAGGATTGCACACCTATTCGGTAAAGCGTGTGCCCCATTCGCGCAGGGCCAGCACGACCGGCCCCAGCGCCCAGCCCTTGTCCGTCAGAACATATTCGAAGCGCGGTGGATGGCCGCCATATTGGCGTGTCGCAACAATGCCTGACTGCTCCAGCGTCTTCAGCCGTGCCGACAGCGTACTGGGCGGCACGCCGTCGAGATTGGTCTCGAAATCATGAAAACGCCGCGGCTCCCTGAGCAACAGCTCACGGAGAATGAGAAGCGTCCACTTTTCACCGACAATGTCGAGCGTGCGGGCGACCGGGCAATCCAGTCCGTATGTCTTGGCCATATCACATCATAGGGACTGCGGATTTGAATGTCACTACATATTTTATAGTAACTATTTATTGACAAGTGAGTTGAGCAATGATTGGCTGACGTCTTCCACAAGAGGAGAGTTCCATGTCTTCCGTATTGCTTCTTGCCTATATGTCCTTCAGCGTCGTCATCAGCGTGGCGGCCGTGATTGCCATGGTGCGTTTCGCACCGGTGCCTCGTCTGGAAGGAACAGTCGCTGAATCGCGGCCATTCGCGGGGCCACTTATCTGCCTGCTTATATGGCTGGTGGTGGCGGTCATTCTGGCGCTTTCGGGCGTCTATATCCGGGGTACGGCTGGCATGCCGACCATCCAGTTCGGCATCCTCCTACCCATCATCCTTGGCGTTGCCGCTTATCTGGCGTTTCCAGGCATAAAACGCTGGGTTCGCAGCTTGCCGCAAAGCGGGTTGGTCGGTGTGCAGGTCTATCGCGTTATAGGGGCCATCTTCATCATGCTGTGGGCGGCAGGCCAATTGCCTGCGGTCTTCGCCCTGCCGGCGGGCCTTGGCGACATAACCGTCGGACTGGCGGCCATTTTTGCGGCGCGGCGTGGCCGCAATGCCATTCTCTGGTGGAATGTGCTGGGCATCGCCGACCTGGTCGTGGCGCTGACCACCGGCTTCCTCACCTCGCCATCACGGTTCCAGTTGTTCGCTTTCGACGCGCCCAATGTGCTGGTAGGACAGTTCCCGCTGATCCTGATCCCGACCTTCCTCGTGCCGCTGTCTATCCTTTTGCACCTGGCGTCACTGGTGGTGCTGAAGGCGGACAGGCAGGTTTAGCGTCCCCGTCCCCACAGGGTGGCATATTTCCAGCCGGTCAGGTCTTCAACGACCTTCTCGCTTTCCGGTGTCGCTCCGGCGGTCGCGCCCTCGCGCAGACGACCGATTTCCGTCATCAGGACTTCGTGGGTACGGCCGTTGAGGCGGAACTTCACCGCCGCCAGGAAACCCAGCAGCATGACGGCGACGGGACCGACGCACAGGATGAGCACGATGGTGTGGATGGCGCCCGGCGTCTGGACCGGCGCGCCGGAAATGAAGCCGCCAGCCTGCATCGCCCAGCCGGTGCCAGCCAGGGCGAAGGCCTGGGTGAACTTGCGCACCAGGGTCATCACGCCGGCGAATATGCCTTCGCGGCGCTGACCTGTGACGGCTTCATCGACATCGGGCAGGTAGTTGTAAACGCTCCACGGCACGAAGTTGAGCGTGCCGCGGCCGAGGCCGGCGAACATGACGGGCACGAACAGCCAGAAGATCACACTGACAGGCACCGCGCCGGAAAGCGCGCCGCCAAAGATATTGCTCTTGATACCGTCGATGGCGGCGCCGAAGCCCGTGGGCTGCAACAGGTAGAAGGTGTAGTAGAGCAGGCAGGACAGGATGAACGAGGCTACCGCGAAAGCGTAGGCGCGCGCCGGGCCGGCCTTCATGACCACGCGGATGGCGATCATCACCGAGATGAACTGGACGATGTACATGGTCGTCATCATTTGCGAGATGATCAGGGTGGCGCCCATCATCACCGTGGTGACGAAGATCGGGAAGGCGGCGTTGAAGATATCCTGCGAGATATAGCCGCCAAGATAGATGCCGAGATGCTGGCGGAAGGCGCGGATGCGCAAGGTGGAAAACAGATCGCGGAACATATGGAGCGGGATCATCAGGCCGCGCGCCAGGTTAAGCGGCGCCGGACGGATCAGTTTTTCCGCTTCGGTATAGGGGCGTTCCCATGTGAAGATAACCGCGAGCGTGATCAGCAGGCTGGCCATGACGCCGAATATGGCGCCGTTGATCAGGAAGGTGTCGGCGGAATCCTTGCCGAGATGGTTGATGATCAGGGTCGGCAGGTAGGAGGCGACCACGGCGAAGGCCTGGGCCTGAAGGATGCGGGCACCGGCGAAACGGGCCTTTTCCTTGTAATCGCTGGTCATTTCCGCCGGCAGGGTTTCCCACGGGATCAGGACGCAGTTATAAACCAGCTCAAAGAAGATATAGCTCAGGAGGTAGTAGGCGAAGGTCTGGCCCTGCACCCACATCAGGGCGAAACTGGGCAGCAGCGGTATGGCGATCAGCAGGAAGATCTTGCGGCGACCGATATGACGCCCTACCCAGGTATGGCGCAGATTGTCGGAGATATAGCCGATCAGCGGACAGGTGATGGCATCGAAAATGCGCGGAATGGCCAGCAGGCCGCCGGCTTCGGCCGCGCCGATATGGCAGAAGGTGGTGTAGAAATAGATCAGCCAGCCGGACGTCACGGCGGGCAGACCGGCGCCGACGATATCGCCCGCACCCCATGCCCAGTGGTTCAGCGGCCCGGTTTTGCGTTCCGGAGTTGCTGCCGTCTTGTTGGCTGAATTTGACAACGTATTTCCTGCCTGCTTTTTAAATGCTTAAATAAAACGATACATGAATTCACCCATGGCCAGCAGGGCCATGGCCTGGCCGAACGGCATAGAGGTGAGGGGAATGTCCTTATATTCCTGAATCGAGTTGAAGACCGGTGTGCCGAACGACACCTGGGTCAGTTCGCCTTCCGCCGAGATATGATCGCGCACGGCCTTGGCGCCGCGCACGCCGATGGCCTCGTACTCGCGGGAGATATAGCCCTTGCGCACGGCTTTCAGGATGCCGTAGGCGAAGCCGGCCGAGGCCGCGGCCTCCTCATACGAGGTTTCATCGTCGAGGATGGTGCGCCACAGGCCTGAAGGCGCCTGCACCTTGGCCAGGGTCTTGACCTGGGCTTCCAGCGTATCGATCAGGAAGGTGCGCAGCACGTCGTCCTTTGGCAGGTTGAGCAGTTCGATGAATTCCGGAATCACGATGGTGACCCAGGAATTGCCGCGCCCCCACAGGGCGTTGGCGAAATTGTGCCGGCCGTCGAAGGTCCAGCCGTGGAACCACAAGCCGGTCTTGCGGTCGGTCAGGTACTTGATGTGGATGAGGAACTGGCGCTTGGCCTCCTCGACATAGTGCGGGCGATTGAGCAGCAGGCCGATCTTGGCCAGCGGCAGGACCGACATCATCAGGGTGTCGTCCCACAGTTGCTGGTCGTTGACCGAGTTATAAACGATGTGCTGGAAGCCGCCCTCTTCGGTGCGCGGCAGGTCGTTATACACCCACTCGCCCCAGACATCGAGATAGGGCAGGTACATGCGGTTGCCGGTGCGTTCATAGAGATAGGCCAGTGTCAGGAAAGGCGCCACCGTGTTGATATTGCGCGAGGGCATGCCTTCGCGGAAGCGGTCCTCGAACCAGTTGATCATGATATCCCAGGCCTTGGGATCGCCGGTCAGTTCCCAGTGCTTATACATGCCGTAGAGGCCGACGCCTTGCGTCCATTCAAAGCCATGCCAGCCCTTGGTGTCGATGACGCGGCCATCCTCAAGGCGGAGCAGGAATTCGCCTGTTTCGTCCTCGATACTGACCAGATTGTCGATGAGCCGGTCGATGGCGTGACGGTAATCGGCACGATCGGCGTCGAGTCCGGCGGTCTGGTGCCGGAGCAGTTCGGGCAGGTGATGCGGATGGGTGGGTTTGAGGATCTGGTTGTTCATGGAAGGGCCTTGGCGCTTAACGCTGGGTACTGGAGGGGGAGGGAACGGGTTCGACCGGCAGGCCGCCGCGCACATTGGCAAGGACGACGAGCTTTACCGGCTCAAGGGCATTTTGTGGCTGGCCATCCGAAGTGACGGCCAGGGTGATGGTGTTGTCGCCATTGGGGTTCAGGATGCCCGGTGGGACGACGAAGACATGCTGCGGGCCGACATTGGCGGCGAAATTGCCCATGTGCCAGCCATTGATAAAGATCAGGGCGCGGTTGACGTGATCGGACTGCGGTTTCGACGGATCGCCGATTTGCAGGCCCAGTTGCACGTCCTGACCTTTCGGCAGGTCGAGCGGCACCTGCGTACGCAGCCAGTAGGTGCCGGGCGCCGGCGGGGCATCGGTCGGGGCGGCAGGCGTCCAGCCGGTGTCCGATTTTTTGGCGGGCAGGTGCCAGCCTTCGCGCTCGCCATAGAGGCCGCCGTTGTTCATCGGGCCGCGCACGAGATCAGCGATATGCTCGCCGCCGCGATTGCCCTGAATTTTCCATGTAATCGGCGTGAGAGTTGAGAGCGAAGCGCTGATCAGGCCGCGCGCTTCCTTGTGTTCGTCGTCGGCGGCCAGATCCCAGTTATGCGAATTATTGCGCACCATCACCGAGATCAGGTGGTCGCCGGCAGTCAGGCCGGGCAGGTTGAAATGCGCCCTGGCGGTAGTTTGCGGGCGCGCCTTGCCGGTGGGAATTTCATCCTGGCCGATGAAGCGACCATCGAGCCAGACCTGCATCATGCCCGCGCCGCCGCCGCCGTAATCGAAATCGACGCCATCCGGCTTTTGAGCCGAAACGGTGAAACGGCCGCGATACCAAACGTCGCCATGATGGAAGCCATACTGGCTCATATCGAGCACGGGCTGACCGGCGGCTGGCTGAGTGGCTTTTGTGGCGGTGGAGATGGTGGCGTCGGCCTTGCGCCACGTACTGTCGTCAAACGCCGGGTTGGCTTCGGGGGAGTCTCCGCGGCGTTCCCACTTGAGGGCCATCAGGTCGGGTGGCGTAACCGGCGCGGGAAGCTGGATGCCGAAGCCGTGCAGCCCACCGTCCCGGCCTGCGGGCGTCAGGCCCAATCCGGCATTATTGACGTTGATGCCAGCTACAAACTGGTCGAACCAGATATCGATTTTACCGTCATCAGACGCTGTGATATCACCCTTGATACGCAGCAGATCGGGTTCATCGCGGGAATCGAAGCTGGCGGAACGCAACAGGGACTGGCTGCGCGCCATGACACGGCCCCTGGCGGTATCGAGTAGCCAGAATTGCTGTGCCGTGGCATCGTCGGCTATAAATAGTAACAATGGCGCCTGGCCGGGTGCACTGATACGCACGAGGCTGTAGCCCTGATGCGTATAGCCGAGTTTCAGATCGCCGGTCCTGGCATCATAGGCGCTGGAAACCGCGCCGCTCAGCACGTTGATCTTCGGCTTTTTCGCATAACGCAGAACGGTTTCGCCAGCTTCTCCTGCGCGACCATAGAGCAGGGCCACATCACGGTCGCCTTGCTGGAAATGGGTTTGGGTGTCGGAAGTCGTATAGACCAGATGCTGGCGCTCCAGCGGATAGTCGGCCAGCAGCAGCTTGGCGTCCTGGCCGTTGAGCTGGGTCTTGATGTGATAACTGCCGTCCTTCGTCTTCAGATCGAAGCCGAAAGCGTCATTCGTGGTGGTGTTCGACGGGTTATGGACGGCAAAGATCAGCTCGCCTTCCCCCTTCGCGCCAACATCGTGATAGAGCTTGACGCGCGGATTATCGCTGACGAGTTCCGTCCCCTTGTCGAGGTCGGCGAGCAGCGGCTCAGCGGCCTGAACGAACTGGCCCAGTTGCTTGAAGGTCAGTTGCTTCGGACGGATGCGGCGGGCTTCATCGATGCCGGCGCCGTAATCGTAGGAGGTATAGACGACGCTGGCCGGCAGCCAGCCCCACGAGGTGCCGCCGAAGGCCATATAAACGCTGTGGATCGACAGACCGTTGATCAGGCTGGAACCGAAGGTGGTGCGGACATATTCCGACCCGACCCGTTGCGACGTGCAGTCATAGGTGCCTTGGCTGCCCCAGAAATCGAACCAGCCGCCACCGATCTCGGCAGCGAAACCGGGCGTATTGGGTGAGGCCAGCGCCCCGGCCTTGACGATCCCATCCTTGGCGGACGTGGTGTCACCATAAAGACCCCAGTTCGGCACCACATTCGGCTTGCCGATCTCGGTGGTGCCATTGCAGCCGCCGCCGGGATAGCCATCGAAGGCATAGAGATCGGTCGGACCTGGCACGGCGAAACTGGCGGTAGAAGAGGACGGCGTCCAGTTGGGCAGGCGCCCGGCGGAATTGTGGAACAGCGGCACGGTGATGCCGTCGGCACGAACCTTGTCAGCCAGGTGCTGCATGTAGCGCTGGCGTGACGGCGAGGTGTCGCCCAGTTCATTCTCGATCTGGTAGGCGATGACCTTGCCGCCGCCGGTGGTGATCTGGTGGCGGGCGATGATGGCGTCGATCTGGGTCTGCCATTCATCGACGGCCTTCAGATATTCCGGATCGTCGGTGCGCGCCACGGCCTTTTGCCGCGCCAGCCAGCCGGGGAAGCCGCCCATGGTCAGTTCGGCATTGACGTAGGGACCGGGGCGGATAATGACGTAAAGGCCTTCAGCCTCGGCCATCTGGAGGGCGCGCTCGACATTGCGCACGCCGGAAAAATCGTACTGGCCCTGTTCGGCGGTATGATAGCCCCAGTCGACATAGAGCGTCACGGCATTGTAGCCGGTGGCCTTCATCTTTTGCAGCACATCGCGCCACAGTGACGGCGAGGGCAGGCGGAAGGGCTGGAACTCACCCGACCAGATCATGACGCGCTTGCCGTCGATCATCAGCGAATGGCGATCCCAGGTCACGGCGGCGGGTTTCGTTTCCGGTTTTGTGGCGGCCTCGACCGTGGCGGTGGCTTCACGGATGACGGTGAAATGACGCACCGCGCCGGAGACGCCGCCCAGTTCCTGTTTCGGCGTCCAGGTGTTCAGGTCATCGAAGCTGTCGGAGTACCAATAGCGCTTGCCGCGATAATCATCGAAATAGATGCGCCAGCCGCCCTTGCCCTCGGCATTTTTGATCGGGGTCAGGGCCGGGCCTTCGATCCAGTCGCCCCAGCCCGCCCAGTCGCCGGTGCGGTCGATGGTCCATGGGCCGGTCAGGCTATTGGACCCGGCGCGTTCCAGAGTCTTGGTCGTCTCGTTCTTGGTGATGACGATGTAGCGGTCACTAACCTTGATCGGAAAGGTATCTATATGATTGGCGCCCAATCCCTGCATCGCCTGCGGGGCCGAAAAGTGCGTCAGGTTGGCGTCGGTGGCGGTCAGAACATAGGCCGAGAAGGGGCCTTTCGTGCCGCCGGAGGACAGGGAAACGACAATGGAAACCGTGCCGTCCGTGTCCTGAAACCATTCCGGCGCCCAGGTATTGGTCAGGCCTGGCACATCGAGTTTGATGTCGGTCAGGTGTTCCCAGTGACGCAGGTCATGGCTGCGGGCAATGCCAAAGGTGGGGGTGCTCCAGCCGGTGGTATAGACAACATAATAGAAGCCATCCGCCGCGTGAATGATCGACGGATCGCGCAACAGGCCTGACGCCGGCGTATAGGCTTCCGAGGACAGAGACGTAAAGGTCTTGCCATCATAGGAAGAGAACAGGCTGAGGGTATTTTCCGAGGTCGAGTTGAAAGCCGACATCAGCCAGGTGGTCTCGCCGCGGATAGGCGCGACCGGCTTTATGGCGACATCTGCAGCGGGCGCGACGGCCTTCTGGCTGGTCAGGCCCATCGTGTCCATGAAGGCGTCGCCACTTTGCGTTACGGCAGGCTGAGACGGCTGCGGGATCTGCGCCCATGCGCCCGTAGCCAGAGTGGCGGTCAGGACGACCGCGCTCACGCAAACGGAATGGCGCACTTGTGCTTTCACCCACTATTCTCCCTTGTATACGGCTTTTATTGGCAAGGATTTGCCATTGACATACCGGGATATCAATGAAAAATATCAAAATCAATCAAAATTACGCCCCGAAATACAGGAAGTGGTCACAAATTGATCAACATCGATCAATCCCAGCTTAAAGCCCTGGTGTTTGCCGTGGGCCTGCTCACAGGCAACGCCATGCCGGCTTCGGCGCAAACCTTTACATTCTCAGGCAATACGCCGACCGTAGCGGCAAATATGCCCTATGATGCGGCGAAAGGGTATGGTTTCGTCGCCTTGCCCGGTGGCAAGGCGCAGGCCTTTTCCCTGCATGCCGTTCCCGGCGATTATCGCGTGTCGGTGACCCTGGGTGGTGCAAAGCCCAGCCGCAGCCTGATCTGGGCCGAGGATCGCCGCCTGATGGCCGGACCGGTCGATCTGAAAGGCGGCGAAACGCGCACCGTGACCTTCATCGTCAATGTGCGCGATACGGCACTGGTACAGCAGGAAACCGATCCGGCCGTGCCCATGGTTCGGCTGCGCGGCAGCGATGCCGAGGGGTATAACTGGGACGATCGGTTGACCCTTGCCGTTTCCGGTGAAACGGCGGCGCTCGACGCGCTCACGATTATGCCGGTGACCGCGCGCCGCATCCTGCTGGCCGGGGATTCCACCGTCACCGATCAGGTGGGCGGCGATTACGCCAGTTGGGGGCAGATGCTGCCGCGTTTCCTGGGGCGGGACCTGTCGGTCGCCAATCACGCCCGCAGTGGTGAGACGATGAAGTCGTTCCTGACCTCGCTGCGCTGGGACAAGGTATTGAGCGATGTCCGCCCGGATGACGTGGTGCTGATCCAGTTCGGCCATAACGACGAAAAGAAGCAGTGGCCGCGCACCTATGCCGCGCCGGATGGCGCTTATCCGGCTTATCTCGCGGCCTTTGTCGCCGATGTCCGTCAGCGCGGCGGCCGGCCGGTACTGGTGACGCCGGTAGCGCGCCGCACCTTCAAAGGCGCGCGGGTCGAGAACAGTCATGCCGGTTACGATGACGCCGTGCGGGCGGTGGCTCAGCGTCTCGATGTACCGCTGATTGATCTGACGCGGCAGACGACGCAGTTTTATGAGGCTCTGGGGCCAGAGTTGGCGCCGATGGCCTTTGCCGATCACAACCGCGAAAAGACGCATCACAATGCTTATGGCGCCTATATGATTGCCTGTTTCGTAGCGCGCGATCTGGCGAACATGTCCGATCTGAATGTGACCACTCCCGCCGATTTGCCAGTGTGTTCGCCGGAACAGCCAGGCGATCCACACGCCTTTGTCATCACCCCCGCCGACTGGCCGCAGATGCGCGCCGAGGTCGATCAGGGACCGGAACCCACGCCTTTAAAATAGAGACTGGAGCCTCCCATCTGATTGTATCAGATGGGAGGCTCCAAGTTTTTGCTTTTACGCGCTTTTTAATCCAAAAAGTGCGTCACACTTTTTGGAAAGCGCTCTTATGGAAACCATCGCCTTCACCATGCAGCTCAAGCCAGGCTTTGAAGCGGAGTACAAGCGTCGTCATGACGAGATATGGCCGGAGCTGTCGGGCCTGCTGCACGAGGCGGGTGTCTCCGACTATTCGATCTTTCTCGACGAGACGACGCTGACCCTGTTCGGTGTGCTGAAACGCAACGAGATGCACGGAATGGATGCCTTGCCTGCGCATCCGGTCATGAAGAAGTGGTGGGCCTATATGGCCGACATCATGCTGACCAATCCGGATAACTCACCGCAGCAAACCAGCCTGACGCCGGTTTTCCACATGGCTTAAGCCGCGGCGGCGTTGTCCTCGATTCTGGCGATGCGCACGTCGATATCGTGCGCGTTTAGCCAGCGGACGGCGGTCGGATCGATATTTTCGTCGGTGATCAGTACGTCGATATCCTTGAGCGGACAAACGGACAGGGAGGCCGGGGCGTCGATCTTGCTCGAATCGGCCAGTACAATCACTTCGCTGGCGCGCTCCATCAGCCGGCGTTCCGATTGCACCAGCAGGGTGTCGGTCTGCAACAGGCCGTTCTTGGTCAGGGCCTGGCAGCCGATAAACATGCGCTGGGCGGCGAAATGCTGGAGGATGCCGTCGTCATACGGATTGAGGATGATGCTCTGGTCGCGGAACAGTTCGCCACCGGGTACGGTCACCTTGATGCGCGGGCGTTCGAACAGGCATTGCAGGATCGGCACCGAGGTTGTCAGCACATGATAGCCTTCGTCGGCCATCATCGAGGCCATCATGAAGGTGGTCGTGCCGCCGTCGATGATCATCGACAGGCCTGGCGTGATATAGCTGAGGGCCAGGCGGGCGATGGCGCGCTTGGCGGCGGCATTGGTGATGACGCTGTCGGCGAAAGCAGATTGCCCGGTCAGGCCGCTGCGGCGCTCGCCGTCGGCGCGGGCGTTCTGGATGGTGCTGTCGGCGCGCGTGGCGCCGCCGCGCACGCGCAGCAGATGCCCCAGTTCATGCAGTTCGTTCAGATCGCGGCGGATCGTCGCCGGAGACACGCCGAGCCGTTCGGTCAGTTCCTCGACCGAGGTGACACGCTCGCTGTTCAGTTCGTCGATAATACGCTTCCAGCGATCCTGAAGGTGCATGTTGGAGGTCCTGTAGAGTTTTTATAGGTCTGCTTTTAACGGCGGCCCGTGAGTATCCCGTTGCATGAATATGCCGAAAATGCGTGCAGGTTGCATTTCGGTGATCACTTATGATCGATTCGTATAGGGGCAAAATCTGCCTTTGTCGAGGTCTGGGTCGAGATCAGGCCGCCACGCTTTCATCAATCGCCGCCATCCAGAGATGACGGTAAGCCTGCATTTCGTCGGCGAGCAGGGGTTTCACCGGGCTGTGCGTCAGGCGCGGCATGGGGCGCTCGCCGAGAAAGGCGAGGGCGGCGGCGCCTTGCGTAACGCCGGATGAAGCCGGATTACACAGCACCGGCCCATCGTGCAGGGCGGCGATCAGCCCGCACAGGACCGGATTGCTGGCGGCGACGCCCTCGACCAGCAGGGTACGTCCGCTCTGGATCATGTCGAGGCAGGTGACCGACAGGAGCGCCTGATAGAGTGTGCCGAGCGCGGTGCGCGTCGCCGGCGTGTCAGTCTCCAGTCCGCGGATTTCGCCGCGCAGACCTGGATAAGGCCCGCCGGCGTCAAGAAAGCTTGGCAGGGCCAGCGCGGATTGGCGCATCACCTCCACCAGTGTTTCCGGCTGAATATCGAGATCGGCCTGACCGCGCGTGATCAGTTCGAAGGCCCGGCCGCCCATAAAGCGGGCGCAGGGCACCGCGTGCCCGAAGACATCGACGGCGCCCATGCAGTCGCGTTCGGCCTGCAAATCGCGCAAACCGGCGCCCGGCGCCATGGCGATGAACCAGGTGCCGGTCGAAAGTAAAGCCGGCAGAGTCGTGTCCGTTTGCCAGCCGCCGAGCAGCGAGGCCAGTGCCGCGCCGGAATCGTGCAGGCCGACACATATGCGTGTATCGGCCGCCAGGCCGGTGCCGCGCGCCAGATGCGGATGCAGAACACCGGCCGCTTCCCAGGCCTTGGAGAGGCGGGCGAAGCGCGGCGTCCAGTTTTCATTATGCACGAGAGAAGAGAAATCGCCCCAGGCCGGTGACCACAGGTCCGAATGGCAGCCCAGGGAGGTAATTTCGCTGGTGAGCGCGCCACTCAGGCGCCACGCCCAGTATTGCGGATAGGGCAGTATCCAGCGCACACGACGGAACAGTTCCGGATCGCGGCGGGCGTGCCAGAAGATCTGCGCGCCGAGGTTCAGGCCCTTGGGCAGGGAAGGGGAAAGGGTTTCGCCGAAGGCCGGACGGGCGCGGGCATAGGCCTCGGCAAAAACCGGCGGAATGGCGGATTCGTAATCCTGAACCGGCTGGACCAGCGTCAGGTTCTCATCGAGGAAAGCACAGGCCGCGCCGTGTGCCACGGGGATGATGCGATCGATGCCGAAGGACGACAGGGCTTTCAGTTGCAGCAACAGCCAGTCGAATATCATGTCCGTGTCGATGGCGGTATAGAGGGCGGTCTGGTAGGTTGGCGTGACCATGCGCCGTTCGGCCAGGACCTTGCCGGCGGGCGTGACGACGCTGACCTTGGCGTGCGTACGGCCCGCATCGAACACGATACAGTTCGGGCCTTCGCGATTTTTCCGTTCCTGTGTCACCTTGACCTGTCTCACCCCGAATATTCCTGAGCGCCTGTTTGAGCGCTTTCGTGTTTTATTTTGATCGATAGTGATTGAAACTTGGCGAAATAGGTTATATCGTCCAGTTCAAGCCCTTCAATTTTATCATACATATTAAATCATGGATGCCGGGAGACTTCAATGAGCTTGTCGCAGGATGCTCCGATCGCAGACAATCGCGAAGCCGGCGTTGCCACCGTGCAACGCAAGCTGCGGCCTTCGCCGGTCCGGTCCGCCATCCAGTTGCTTCGCCCGCGGCACCTGTGGGACGATGCCGTCGCCCGGAATCTGGGCGAGGCCGACTGCCTGCTTTATCGTTCCAATCTGCTCGGTTCCGACCTGTCGGTGACCAATTTCGGCGGGGGTAATACCTCGGCGAAACTGGAGGATCTCGATCCGCTGACCGGCGCGCCGGTGGCGGTGCTGTGGGTGAAAGGTTCCGGCGGTGACCTCGGCTCTATGAAGCGCGACGGCTTCGCCACGCTCTATCTCGATCGCGTGAAGAGTCTGGAAGAGCTTTATCAGGGCCGTGATGCCGAAGACGACATGGTGGGGCTGCTGCCGCACTGCACCTTCGGGCTCAATCCGCGCCCCGCCAGTATCGATACGCCGCTGCATGCCTTCATTCCCTACCGTCATGTCGATCACCTGCACCCCGATGCCGTCGTCGCCATTGCGGCCACCCATCAGTCGCAGGCCGTAACCCAGCGGGTATATGGTGACGAAGTCGGCTGGATTGGCTGGCAGCGCCCAGGTTTCGATCTCGGCCTGCGCATCGGCGAACTGGTACGCGCCCATCCGCAGTGGCGTGGCCTCGTTCTCGAAGGCCACGGTCTGTTCTGCTGGGGAGAGACCTCGCGTGACTGTTATGACACCAGCATCGCACTCATCAGCCGTGCCGTCGACGCCATCAATGCCGGCCTGACGGCGCCGGCGCAGGGGCGTGACAATCCGGCCCTGCTGACGCTGGCGACCACCCTGCTGCGTCCGTTGCTGAGTACGTCCCGGCCCAAGCTGTGCGAACGCCTGACCGGCGCGGATGTGCTCGATTTCGTGTCGCGGCCCGATCATCTGGTCGACGCGGCGCTGGGCGCGCCATGCCCGGATCATTTCCTGCGCACCAAGCCCTGGCCGCTGATTCTCGATCCGGAACCGCTGGCAGGCGCCGACGCGGAAACCTATGTAGGCGAGGCTGTAGAGGCCTATCGCCGCCGCTACAGCGCCTATTATGACCGCTGCCGGACCGCCGACAGCCCGGCCCTGCGTGATCCGGACCCGGTCGTCGTCCTGATCCGCGACACCGGCGCCCTGGCCTTCGCGCCCGACCGCACGGCGGCGCGAATCGCCGGGGAATATGTGCGCAACACCCTGACGGTCATTCGCGGTGCGCGGGTGCTCGGGCAGTATCAGGCGCTTGACGAACGCGAGGCTTTTGCCATCGAATACTGGGCACTGGAAGAGGCCAAGCTCAGGCGCCAGCCGCCGACTAAGGCCTTTGCCGGCAAGGTGGCCTATATCACCGGGGCGGCGGGCGCCATCGGTCGGGCCGTGGCGGCGCAGATATTGGCGCAGGATGGTTGTGTCATGCTGACCGATATCGCCGGCGAACGCCTGGAAGAGGTGCGGCGCAATCTCTCCGAACGCTTCCGGCCGGACCTGGTGCGCGCCTGCGTCGCCGATGTCGGCGATGAAACCGCCGTTGCCGCCTCGTTCGCCGCCTGTATCGAGGCTTTCGGCGGCGTCGATATCCTGGTCGCCAATGCCGGCACGGCCGCCGCGGCGCCTGTGACGGAAACCTCGCTTGATCTCTGGCAGGCCAGCTTCCGGGTGTTGACCGAGGGCTGCTTCCTGCCTTCGCGCGAAGCCTTCCGCGTCATGAAGGCCTTGGGCGGGGCGATCGTTTTCGTCGCGTCGAAGAACGCCCTGGCAGCGTCAGCCGATACCTCGGCCTATTCTTCTGCCAAAGCCGCCGAACTGCACCTGGCGCGCTGTCTCGCCGTGGAAGGCGCGCCTTTCGGCATTCGTGTCAATGTCGTCAATCCGGACGCTGTGCTGCAAGGCTCGACCATCTGGTCCGGCGAATGGCGCGCCCAGCGCGCCGCCGCTTACAATCTGCATGCCGATGAGCTGGATGAATTCTATCGAAAACGCAGCCTGCTGAAGCGTTCGGTACTGGCGGAAGACGTCGCGGAGGCGGTGATTTTCCTGGCCGGCGATGGGGCATCCAAATCCACCGGCAACATTCTTAATGTCGATGCAGGCCATGCTCCATCATTTACGCGCTGAAAAACGCACAGGAAAAACAGCAGGGTGATTTGACTTAATTCGAGGCCTGTGGGTTAATTAGTCATACAAAGCGCCCGGACAAGCGGGGGGACAAGGAGGACTGAATGGGTTATGTCGCCATCGCCGGTACGCTCCAGGGCATTCCGCAGGACGTCATTACGCGCGACAATGCGCGACTCATGGAAGCGCATCTGGCCGATTATGATGCGCTGGCGGCCCGGCTTGACCGTATCGGCCTCGATATCGAGGATATCGTCGCCAAGATCATGACGCTTGAGGTCGGTTTGCCGAGCTGGGGTCTGGTGACCGGCGGCACGCGCTTTTCACGCTATCCGCTGGCGGGCGAGCCCAACGATATCTTCGAGAAGATCGAGGATTGCGGCGTCGTCCAGCAACTGGCGGGCCTGACGCCGCGCGTTTCGCTGCACTTCCCCTGGGACAAGGCCGACGATTATGTGGCGCTGCGCCAGTACGCCGAAGCGCATGGCCTGGGCTTCGACGCCATTAATTCCAACACCTTCCAGGACCAAAAGGACCAGAAGCGGTCCTACAAGTTCGGTTCCCTGAGCCACAGCCATCCGGCCACTCGCCAGCAGGCGATCGAGCATAATCTTGAATGTATCGAAATCGGCCGCAAGCTGGGTTCGAAGGCGCTGACCGTCTGGGTAGGCGACGGCTCAAACTTCCCCGGCCAAAGCGAATTCACCGACTCGCTGGAGCGCTATCTCGACTCGATGCGGATCGTCTATGCCAGCCTGCCCGATGACTGGCGCCTGTTCATCGAGCACAAGATGTTCGAACCGGCCTTTTATTCGACTGTCGTCCAGGATTGGGGCACCAGCATCCTGTGCGCGCAGACCCTGGGTGAAAAGGCGCAGTGCCTGGTCGATCTCGGCCACCATGCGCAGGGTGTCAATATCGAGATGATCGTGGCGCGCCTCGCACAGTTCGGCAAGCTGGGCGGCTTCCACTTCAACGACTCGAAGTATGGTGATGACGACCTCGATTCCGGCTCGATCAATCCTTTCCAGCTCTTTCTGGTATTCAACGAGCTGGTCTATGCCGAGCAGCGCGCCAAGGGCCGGTTCCGCCCGGCTTACATGATGGATCAGTCGCATAACGTCACCGACCCGATGGAAAGCCTGCTCAATTCGGCGCGGGCCATCGCCGGCGCCTATGCCAAGGCCCTGATCGTCGATCGGGCAGCGCTGAAAGCCTATCAGGCCGATAACGACGTCATCATGGCGCATAATTGCCTGCGTCTGGCGTTTGAAACCGATGTGCGCGCGGCCCTGGCCATGGCGCGGGTGCGCAAGGGGGGCGCCATCGACCCGATCGCCTGTTACCGCGCCTCCTCCTATCGCGCCTTAAAGGCCGAGACGCGCAAGTTCGATCCCTATCTCCACGGTGGCATTGTCTAAATTATGGATCGTCGACTCTTTATCGCCGGCGGCGCAGCCGCGCTGACGGCTGGGCGCGCCATGGCCCAGCCGGCTTTAGCCCAGCCTACCCTGGAACGCCTCTATCATAATCCATTGCGAACCCCTGACGATGTGAAGGGGTTTGTGCTGGAAGGTGAGGCGCGGGTTGATTTCGATACCGGACGGATGCGTCTGCGCAATGCCCGTCCGGCCGCAGACGGCCAGGCGTCGAACTTCGTCTACTGGTGCCGGGAGATTTTCCCGGAAAACGTCGAATTCCGCTGGAACTTCTGGCCGCTGGAAGAGCCGGGTCTGTGCATCCTGTTCTTTGCCGCGCAAGGCCTGCTGCCGGATGGCGGATCGTGTTCGCTGTTCGACAAGCGCCTGAAACCGCGCGCCGGCGTCTACGATCAGTATACGCAATCGGATGTGTCGGCGCTGCAAATGGCCTATTTCCGTCGCCGCTGGCCATCTGAGCGGGCCTTTCACCTGTGCAATCTGCGCCGGGCGCCGGGCTTCGAACTGCTGGCGCAGGCCGCTGATCCGCTGCCGGACGTGGCCGACGCCACCCTGCCGTATCGTATACGCCTGCAAAAGCGCCCGACCGGCATCGATTTCTTCATCAACGATTTGCCGGTAATCAGTTGGCGCGGTGGCGGCAAAAACTGGCCGGCCGCCGGCAATGTCGGTTTCCGCCAGATGGCGCCCCTGGTCGCCGCCTACAGCGATTTCGAGGTTTACCGCCTGTAGGTTTTCCAGTTAGCGGCTTTTCAGCTTCAGCACCGTGATCGACAGTGGTGGCAATTCTCGCGTGAAATCGTCGGATAGCCCTTTGATCGCTGTGGTGACCGGCTTGATTTTCTCCGGTTCGCTAAGCGTATTGGTATCGTCGCGGCTGGTGGCCTGCATGACCACGCTTTCACCCTCCGCCGCGATATGCGCGCCCTTGAGCACCACATGCACCGGCTGGGGTGTGTCATTACGATTGACGATCTTGACGAAGATCGTGCCGGTCTGGCTGTCGCGTGTCACATTATAGAACAGGGCCGGCAAGGTCTGTGCGGGCTTGGCCGGTTCGGTTACACCATTGCGGGTGCGCGCTTCCGGTTGCCAGACCCAGGTCGGGATATCCTGCGCCTCGGTTTTCAGCACGACATCGCCATGATGGGCGGCGAACATCACCTGCGCGTAATAGGACGGCGATCCATAGGCCGAGAGGGCATCGTAACCGATCAGGTCGCTCGGCCACTGCATCGAACTCTGCGGATCGCGGCCGTTGGTCGGGTGGCTGACATTGACGAACAGCGGGGCGTAGGATTCCATGATCACCAGGTCGGAATTGCGCTCCATGCCTGTCATCCAGGCGGCATCGCCCAGGGCGGCGGCCATGTTGGGCGTCGGCGAACCGACGCGCGTCGCCCATTCACCGACGAAGATCTTTGGACCTGTGCGCGGCAGGGTGTCGAATTCATGCGCCCGTGCTTCCATCGCGCCTTCCGAGCTGGGATAGAGGTGCTGATCGATGATATCCGGCACCCGGCTTTTGACATGCTCAGAGTCGGGCCGGTCAGGGGTAATAGTGGAGATCAGTTGCAGGTCGGGGTATTTCGCCTTGATGGCGTCGTGGAACTGGGTATAGCGCGCATCATAGGTATTGGCCTTATCGAACCAGTCCTCGTTGCCGATTTCGACATAGTGCAGCGGGAAGGCCGCCGGGTGGCCCTCTTTGGCGCGTTGCGCGCCCCATTTCGTCGACACATCGCCGGTGACATATTCGATCTCATCGAGCGCATCCTGAACATAGGGAGCCAGATCCGGGCCGGCGGCGACCCGGTCCTGATGCAGGGAATAGCCAGCATAGACGGCCAGAACCGGCTCCATGTTCAGGTCTTCACACCACTGGAGGTATTCCAGCAGACCCATGCCGTCGGTGGACCAGTATTTCCACGGGCTTTGATGGCCGGGGCGTTGCGCCGGATCGCCCAGCGTCTTCTTCCAGTCGAAACGCTCGGGAATGGTGTCGCCTTCGAGATAATTGCCGCCGGGCATGCGCAGGAAGCGCGGCTTTATATCGGCCAGAAGCTGCATCAGGTCGGGCCGGTTACCGTTAGGGCGGTCCTTGTAGGTTGCCGGAAACAGGGAGATATGTTGCAGCCAGACCGTACCGGGTTTCGTTGTTGTCAGGGTGAAGCGGTTGGTTTTGGAGGGTGTGACATCGCCGGTGGTCAGGGTGACCTCATAGCGCTGCCAGTCACCGGTAATGCGCTTGACGGCGGCCGAGGCGAAGGTGGTCTTGCCGTCCGCGCCTTGCAGGGCCACCGTCAGCGGGCCGGAAAATCCCTTGTCGGCCCTGGCATAGAAGCTGGCGCGGTAGGTGGCGTGCGGTTTGACGGGAATGCCCCAGTAGCCGTCATTGGCGAGGCCGCCCGGCGCGGCGGTCGAAGCAGTGATGGCGTCGAGTCTGAGGCTGGTATTGAGCGTCGTGTTCAGTGGCTGGGCAGGATCGAGTACCGCCTGTGCACCGCCGATGGTCTGCCAGTAGACCGGCTGGGCCGCATCGGCCTTGAAACTGCGATTGCGCAGAAGCTCGGCATAGATGCCGCCTTCATAGGAGAAATTGATCTCCTCGGTCATCAGGCCGTACAGCATGGGGCTGACCTTCGCCTGCACCTGAGTGGTGTCGATGGTGAGGGTTGGGAGGGTTTCGGCCCGCGCTCCGGACACCAGGCAGGCCGCGGTTAACAACGGCAGCAGGACAAGGCCCCGCAATAGGTTTGATGAGCGGAGGTGCGTTTTCATATCCGGTCCCCTGTATTTATTTTGTCCGACAATAATACATGAAAAAATTTACACGACGAGTCCAGATATTTATCAGTATCGATCATAATTTTACATTTGCGAGCGTCGTCAATACAGGTATGGTGTGCCAAAATCCGCAGCAAGCCAGGGTGAGGAACAGATATCATGAGCAGACACGACACGGCGCCGCATATCAGCAAGCGCGCTTTTCTGACGGCCGCCACAGCTCTGGCGACAACCGCCTCTGCCGGTATCGTCAATGCTCAGGCCTTGCCAGCCCAGTCTTTACCTGAAAGCCCGAAAAGCACGGCGAAAGGACCTGTGCCGCGCGACTGGATCGATGCCGATACCGGCCACCGCATCGTACGCCTTTCCAATACCGATCACACCCAATCGCTTTATTTCAACTTTCCGGCCTATTCGCCGGACGGCAAATGGATGGTGATGAACCGGCCGGATGGCATCAGCCTGGTCGATATGGCGACCCTGGCGGAAAAGAATCTTTATACCGGCAATCTGTCCGCTTTCCAGACAGGGGCCTCGAAACGGGTCGTCTACGCCCGTCCGCGTTCAGCGGATAAGGACAACAAGACGCAGGCCACGAATGACATTTTTGCCATCGATATCGACAGCGGCGCGGTGACGAAAATCGCTTCGGTAGAAAAGGGTGGAATCACTTCGGTCAATGCCGACGATACGCTTCTGGTTGGTTCATATGCCTATAAGGACGTGCCGTTGCAACCGGGACCGAAGGTGGCCGGCACAGATGGCGGTTATAACGCCATTGGTCCGGACGGCAAGCCGATGTCCTTCGCCGCCGCCAAGGAATACCGGATGGCCCAGCGCCTGGCCGCCGAGGTGCCGATGGACATCTTCACTATCGATATCAAAACCGGTGCGCGCAAGGTCCTCGTCCATTCGACCGACTGGCTCAACCACATGCAGTTTTCGCCTGCCGATCCGGGCCTTCTGATGTATTGCCACGAAGGGCCATGGCATGAGGTCGACCGCATCTGGACGATTCGCACCGACGGGACAGGTCAGCAACTCATGCACAAACGTGCCATGAATATGGAGATCGCCGGTCACGAGTTCTTCAACTGGGATGGCTCGAAACTTTTCTATGATTTGCAGACACCGCGCGGCGAGGATTTCTGGCTGGCCAATATCGATCTGAAAGCCGGCAAGCGTATCTGGTACCACTTGTTGCGTAACGAATGGTCGGTACATTTCAATGTCTCGCAGGACGGCACCCTGTTTGCCGGTGACGGCGGCGACGCCGATATGGTCGCCCATGCACCGGACGGCAAATATATCTACCTGTTCCGCCCTGAGATTATCGAGGATCTCGGCGTAAGCGCGCCCAATGCCGCAGACCTGGTGCGGCCGGGCGTACTGAAGTCTGAGAAGCTGGTCAATATGAAGGATCACGACTACAGGCTGGAGCCGAACCTGCGGTTTTCCCCCGATGGCAAATGGATCATTTTTCATTCCAATATGCACGGGCCGGTCCATACCTATGCCGTGGCGGTGACCAAGGGCATGAGGGAGTGATTGAAGATGATTGCAACGAGGGCGTGTTGAAATTCATATTGACGCCTTATTTGTAACGAAAGTAATCGAAAAACGCCTGAAAAGATGATGTGTAAAATGAAAAAATCAAATAATTCAAAATTTTATGAATATTTTGCGGTTGTATTTTACATCGGCTCCATTAAGGCTAAATCGTGACGGCCACCGGCGCTCTGTGATGTTTTTGTAACGTGTGAGCATCATTTGATCATTTGTAAGACAAGAAATGCGCATTATTGCGCATCAACCCTTGACTCATCATAATCAATCACGACAAATAGCGGTGTTCGGACAGGGAGACGTCGCCAGAGAGACGAATGGGTCGAACAATTGATATTCGCAGTCTTGGGCTTGGTCATGCTTTCATGACGGTCCGGCGCAAATCGTGACGAAGATCGCGGTTACACAAGATTAGGTCAGGCGGCGAAAAGCCGCGCAGGAGGAATACAAGGTGATACAGAAATCCCATCAGAATCGTCGTCTGCGGAATGGAACGGCGCTTGCGCTGATTGCATTGTTTGCCGGCGCCGGCATTGCTTCGGCACAGACGGCAACCGAGGCAACAACCCAGGCCACCCCGCAGACCCTGCCCCAGGCAGCGGATACCACACTCGTCATCGTTACCGGTCAGCGCGCCTCGCAGCGCTCGTCGATCGATCGCAAGAAGCGCGCCAAGACGGCGACCGATTCGATCGTTGCCGAAGATATCGGCCACTTCCCCGACAAAAACGTCAACGAAGCCATCTCCCGCATCGCCGGTGTTTCGCTGGATCGCGGCGATAACGGCGAAGGTCAAGGCTTCTCGCTTCGTGGCCAGGGGCCGGATTCGACCCTGGTTGATATCGACGGCATGAGCTCGCTCAATACCAATGGCGGGCTGGCCAAGGGCGCCGGCAGCGCCGATGGCGGCCGCGGCGCCGATCTGCGCGAACTGCCTGCGGATATGATCAAAAGTATTGACGTGATCAAGGGGTCGACCGCCGCCATGACGGAAGGTGGCCTCGCCGGCTCTGTGCATATCGAGACACGTACCGGTCTTGATTTCAAGAAGCCATTCTTCCAGCTCACGGTCGATCAGCAGATGAACTCGATCTCCAAGCAGTGGACGCCGGAATGGAGCGCCGTGTTTGCCCGTCGCTTCTTTGATGGTCGCCTCGGTATGACGGGCAATATCGACTATTCGGAAACCCAGACGAACGCCGATGCCCAGCAACCGCAAACCTCTGGTAATGCCGGGCCGTCCCGTCTGGCTGATTTCGACCAGTCCGCGGACAAGACCTTCAGCTACGATCCATCGATCGTTGATCCGACGGCGACGGGCGGTAATTTCCGGGTGCTCAATGCGAATGGTACCCCTTTATACGCTTCGGCTTCGCCTATCGACATTCTGGCTAAATCGGGCGCCGCACAGACGCCGCAGGATTGTTTGACTGCGTTCCCGTCACTGACGGCTACACAATTGGCAGCCATTCCGAGCGGGGATAACGTACTGGGGACTGTGCCGAGTTCCGGTGTCAGCGCCAGCAACAATGGTAAGGCGGCCCAAGCTGAGCAGGCCAACGAACTGGCGACCTGTCTGAACCAGTGGAACGATTATGCGCCATCGTTGATCCGCAGTTTCTCCAAGCGCGCCTACGAGCGTCGTATGGCGGCACAATTGCGCTTCGATTATAAGGTCAATGACGACCTGACCCTGTACGTCACCGGCAATATTCGTAACCGAACGGTCGATAATCGTGATGATACTCTGAACCTCGGCAGCCCGGGCTATAACCAGGGTACGATCTGTATCCAGGGCATTTGTAACGTCGCTTCTTCGCAGCCGACCGTGGCCGCGACATCGAACGGTTCTGTGACGCCGCGTACCGTGGCGACCGGTCTCGGTTATGGTTTCTATAGCAATGGTCTGTGCGCCCCTACAGTTACCGGTACCGGTGCGGCTCAGCAGACCATTGGTTGCGGCGTCGAAAGCGACATGACCAATGTGGTGGTTGACGATACGCACCACGTAACCTCGTTCACCCTGAACGACGCCAACGCCAATATTGACGGAAACCACTATCATACTCTGGTCACGTCATGGGCGGCGCAGGTTGGGGGGCATTATCAGCATGAAAATGTCAAGCTCGACTTCTTCTACGGCGACTCCGGTTCGACCTATCAGGCCGCGCAACAACGTACCGCTGTCAACTACACCTATGGCTCCGTTAATGCGCACGTCACGCCATCTGGCCTGTGGACCTACGACCTGCCCGCCGGGCTTGACTTGAACAGCCTGCCTTATGCAGCTCTGAATTCGGTGATAAGTCGCGGTTCTGCCGTTGCCAATTCTACTCAGGCAGCGTCTCCTGCGCTTACAGCGCTTCAGGCCGCGCAATATGGCACCAACTTCTCGGTCACCTGGCGTCCGACCATGTCGGATGACGGGGAAAAGCAACTCAAATATGACCTGACCTATGACTTCGAAGGCAAGATTCCCTTCCTGCAGGACGTGCAGTTCGGCATGCAGTCGCGTAATCACCGGGGTAATGCCTGGTCGGGTGGCGGCTATACGGCGGCGAACGGCGTCGGCGTGGTCGGGGACGCCAATTATGTCGCGCCCGTCATCGTGCCGACCGAGAACCTGACAGTTAATTACCGCTCCTGTATGCCAACGGCGACCTCGACCCAGTCATGCCAGTATGGCTACACACCCAGCTCGATTATAGGCGCCAATAACAGCGCGCTTACCAGCCTTACCAACCAATTGTCGGGCACCTATACCTTCACGCCGGATCAACTCGCTTCGCTGGTACAGAGTTCATTCTATACTCGTGGCTATGACTATCTGGGCGACTATACGGACAAGGGCGATGTGATGGCTTCGTGGCCGCTCATCAACCCCGATGTCATCGCGGCCGCCATGCCGGAGCAGGCTTTTGACTTCAGTTGCATGAAGGTCTGCACCGCCAATGACGGCAAGTCCTATGCCCAACCGCACTTCGCCTTCCACGAAAAGACGAATGCGATGTACCTGATGTTCGATTTCGAGCAGAAGTTGCCTTGGTATGACATGGTGTTCAATGGTAACTTCGGTACCCGTGTGGTCAAGACGGAT
>FSVH01000111.1_pt1 | contig 29766 bp, 28 predicted proteins | sample 1637631 | NCBI WGS metagenome assembly FSVH01 (sample SAMEA3914814, study PRJEB12502) | metagenome | biome: forest; material: soil | place: USA | collected 2011-09-16 | depth 0.1 m | reverse complement strand
TATTTTCATCCGTTGTGATAAAGGCACCCGCTACGCCGAATTCATGAAGGTGATGAATAAGCTGCAGGACAATGGTTTCTACAGCGTCGCTCTTCAGGGCGAAGACGACGCAAAGTAAGAGGGTCTAATTTATGGAAGAAACACCCCATAGGAAACGGGACCCGATTCTTGATCCACCGGAGAAAAAAGCTTCAGGCTCTCTCTGGGTTGGTATTGGCGTCGCTGCCGCGCTGCACATAGGTGTCGCGTACTATTTCCTCCAGGCGAAGTTCGAACTGAAGGCGGAAAAGTTTACGGATGAGAAGGTGAACGTCGACCTGGTCGCGCCGCCTCCACCTCCGCCGCCACCTCCGCCTCCGCCACCGCCTCCGAAGGCGCCGCCCCCTCCCGTGGTCCAGCCACGTGAAGCGCCGCCTCAGCCGAACATCACGCCGCCGCCACCGATTCCCGTGCCGCCTGTTCCTGCAGAAAAGCGCGTTGAATACAAGGAGCCGCCGGCACAGATGAATACCGGTACGCCGCCGCCAGTGACCCCACCGGGGCCTCACTATGTCGGTGGGGACTGGAAGGTTCCGGGTTCGGCAGAAATGTCGGATTCATATCCGGACCGCGCGGCGAACGACGAAGTTGAAGGCACGGTCACGATCGACTGCGCCGTTAGCTCCGGCGGCAAGGTCACCTCCTGCAACATCCTGAACGAAAGCCCCAAGGGCTATGGGTTCGGGGCTGCAACGGTGAAGTTGTTCATTCGTTACGCCAAGGTTACCCCCAGCTCGGTGGGTGAACTGCGTGACGGAGACCGCAAGAAGTTTACCTATAAGTGGCAGTTGGGCTAAGGCCTCGCTACCAGGATTACCGAAAACACCCCGGACGCAGGTCCGGGGTGTTTTTTTATGCCTGGCGCATCGACGATGATGAAATTGCGAATGGCTATCAATTTGACGATTGCGTCAAATTTAAAACGGTAGTACGCTGATACCAAGGACAAGAAAAATAAACAGACTATACTCGTTGATGCAGGTGCGTACAGCATTGTATCGGTGATGCTTTTTGCCGGGGCGGGCTGTAATCCCTTCTGCGTGATAATGTAATCATGGAGGAGATTTATTATGACAGATGCTGTTCACAGCTTCCATTCGCCCATATTTGACGCGCCGAAATCAAAAAAGCTGCCGCCTTCTTTGTACTGGGGTATGTTTTTTGCTATCCTTCTGCATCTGGCCTTACTCTATTATTTCTTTAACCAGACCTTCACGGCGGCTTTTGTCGAAAATCCTCCTGAGCCTCCGTCGACCGTAGTAGAGTTCTATAAGCCGCCTGCGCCGCCACCGCCTGCAGATCCGATGCCGGCGCCAAAGAACGTCATCGTGGCGCATACGCCTGTAGCTGAGGCACCCCCCACTGTTCCGACCGTGCCACTTGACCCAAAGGTAGAGGCAAAACCTGACGACGGTACGAAAGCGCCGCCCGTAGTCAGCAAGGCCACCGGCGACTCGTCCTCCGCGGCGTCTGCCAATCCCTATGTCCAGGCACGCTGGACACGCTTTCCAGACGGCAATGCACTCGGGCAATATTATCCTGCTCGTGCCGCGGACAATGAGATTGAAGGGACAGCAACTGTAGAATGCACGGTTCTTGACAAGGCCGGGCGCGTTCATTGCACGGCCCTTTCTGAAAGCCCCGGTAATTATGGCTTTGGTCCGGCAACGGTCCGGATGGTTCAGGACAAGGGCCGGGTCGATACCAGCCAGGGAGACGTGAAGATCGGTTCTGTCCTGCGAACAACCGTGAAGTGGCAACTGGGCTAAAAACTCTTAAGGCCCGCCAGAACGCCCCGGAAGTTTTCCGGGGCGTTTTTTCATGCGCATAATAACCTTGTCATTTTTGTCGGCCACACATTAGGGTAGCGAAAAATTGCACCAGTGACATGAAATCTGAGGGGGAGGCACGCGATGCGCTATCTGAAACTATCCATACTTGGTCTGGTGCTTTTAGGCGCAGGCACCAGCCTGACGGGATGCGAAACCAACGATACGCTTGGCCGCTCGCAATTCCTGCTGGTCGATGATACGGCGCTGGAGCAAAGCGCGCTGACGGCCTGGCAGGAGCAGCTTAAAACGGCCAAAATCTCGAAAGATCCGGCACTCAACAAACGTATCCAGACCGTCGGGGCGCGCATCGCCGCGGCGTCTGGTCTGGGCGCGACCGGCTGGGAATATGTACTTTTCGAAGACGACCAGCCGAATGCCTTTGTCATTCCCGGCAAGAAGGTTGGCATCAATACCGGCCTGTTCAAGGTGGTGAAGACCGATGATCAGCTGGCCGCAGTGATCGGTCACGAAACGGCGCACGTTCTGGGCAAGCATGCCGCAGAGCGGGCCTCGCAACAGATGGCGGCGCAAGGCGCATTACAGGTGGCGACAGGGGCGACCAAGGGCAATGTCCAGAAGGCCATTTCGAGCTACGGCGGCCTGGGGGCGCAACTCGGTATTCTGCTGCCTTATTCACGCAAGCATGAGTCGGAAGCCGACCGTATTGGTGTCGATCTGATGGCGAAGGCGGGGTATCGCCCGAGCGCCGCGATTGAGGTGTGGCAGAATATGATGGCACAAAATTCCGGTGCGCCACCAGAATTCCTGTCGACTCACCCGTCAGACAAGACGCGGATCAAGGACTTGCAGGATTACATCGCAGCCAAAGGCTATAAATAGGGGCCTGAAAATAATGGTTGTAGCTTTGCTTTTTGCTTTTTCTAATGGAGCCGGAGATATTGCCAAGTATTATCCGAAGAGGGCGATAGATAATGGCGTGGAAGGCCAGGCCACGATTCAATGTGTTGTCCTTCCTGACGGGGCACTTAAAGAGTGTGTTGTGTTGAGTGAAACCCCTCTGGAATATGGATTTGGTAGGGCCACGGTTCGGATGTTCACCAAAACATTCAATGTTAATGACTATGGCGAACTGGGCCAGCCCCATGCGCCGGGTGACCATGTAAAGTTTACATTCAAATGGAGACTGGGGTAAATTCACAAGAATTGCGCGTTTTCCCGCACTTAAGGGCTTGATCATCCCCCCACGTCATATTAGAGGATGCTCCCTCGCGATGATGTGCCGCCTTAGCTCAGTTGGTTAGAGCGCCGGTTTGTGGAACCGGAGGTCCTCAGTTCAAGCCTGAGAGGCGGTACCATTGCGGTTCCTGTTCCGGGGGGACCGGATATTTTCTTAAATTGCCAGATTGTCGCATGGTCTCCACGCGCGGAATCGCGTAGGTCGGGCCTATGACGCAGTTGTCCTCTCAGTCAGTCATTGTCGTTGGCGGCGGTATTACCGGGCTGACCATAGCGGTCGTCTTGCAGGCTAGTGGCCACAAGGTTACGCTTGTTGCCCGTGATGCGCCGGAGGATACGGCTTCGGGTATAGCGGCAGGCATGATCGCGCCGGCCATGGAAGCGATGAACGAGCCCGATCCAGCTCTTAGCTTCAGCCGGCTGAAAGCCGCCCAGGCAGGCTGGAAAGATTTGATGCCATTGTGGCCGCAGAGCCTGCGCTTCCTGTGGCCGGAAGTGCTTGAAGGCCACAGTTATTTTGTCTGGGCCGGAGAAGGTGAGGCGCCGGAAAGTCTGCGTCGCACAGAGGCCAGCCTGACCCCGATTTCTCATGATCTGCAACACGGCCTCGGTATTGAGGCAGGGCTGTCCGTCGTTCGCGTAGCAGGGGATGGCAATGTGTCGGCTATGGGGCTGTTGCAGGCCTTTGAAGCGCATTTCCAGACACTGGATGGCATCAAGGTACGCGGCACTGTGGAGGCCATCGAAAAGGGACGGGTTAAGGTCGCCCACATCGGTTGGGTGACGGGGGATGAGATCGTCATCGCCGCCGGTTATGACAGTCGCAATCTGGGGGTGGCCAATCTGACACCGATCAAGGGACACCTGCTTGATGTACCGGCAGATCGTCCGCCGGTGGTTTTGCGCGGGGCGACGGGATATCTGGCCACACGGAGCGACGGCGCCCGTTTTGGCGCCACCATGCAGGTCGGGCAGGCTGATCTCGATATTGAACCGGCCATGGTCGCTGAATTGAAGGATCGGGCGCGGGCGCTTTTTCCAGCTCTTGACCTGGCAGCGGGCGTCCCACGGACTGGTATTCGCGCCTCGACTCCTGATGGCTGGCCGCTGATTGGCCGCGATCGGGTTTCCGGGATGCTGGTGGCCACCGGTATGCGTCGCAATGGCTATGTTTTTGCGCCCTTGGCGGCGCGGATTATCCTGGCTCTGATCGAAGGACGGGAAAGCCCGGACAGCGGTATCTACCGGCCTGATCGTTTCGACAGCTCCGAAAATTAACACACGTTAAATGCATGTTAACCACATGGGCGGCAAAATCTGCCGATCTGTAAGGGTGTATTGATGCGTACCTATATTCCTCAAGCCATTGATCCGAATATGCTGAGCCAGATGGCGGACCAGGTCAGCCGTGGCGTGAGCACAGGTGCGCGGCAGGCCGGTACCGGCGTCATGGGCGCGTTGCAACGCGCCGCCGACGCCACCGGCGTGGATTTCAACTATCTCGTCAAGACGGCGACACGCGAAAGCTCGCTCAATCCCAATGCCAAGGCACCGACCTCGTCGGCCGCCGGCCTGTTCCAGTTTATCGAGCAAACCTGGCTGGGCGTGGTTAAGACACACGGCGCCAAGCATGGTTATGGGGCCTATGCCGATCAGATCAGCAAGGGACGGGACGGGCTTTATCACGTCAATAATCCGGCCGCGCGCAAACAGGTGCTGGGGTTGCGTTATGACGCCAATGCCAGTGCCGTCATGGGGGCGGAACTGACTGCCGGCCACGCCGCCTATCTCAAGGGACGCATCGGTCGCGATCCGACGCAGGGCGAACTTTATGCGGCGCATTTTCTCGGTCCGGACGGTGCGGCGAACCTGATCAGCGCCAGTCAGAGCCGGCCCAATGCCATTGCCGCAAACCTGTTCCCGTCGGCGGCACGGGCCAACCACAGTATTTTTTATAAAAATGGTCACGCGCTGAATGTCACCGATGTGGTCGCCAATCTGACGCGTACCGGCGGATCGGGAACGGTTACCGTCCGTCAACTGGACCCGATTGAGGATGCCGCCGGCGGCCATACTATGCTGGCTGCGCGCTGGGACAAGGTAAAGGCTGATCAGGCGATCATGAACATGGTCTTTGGCGGTGGCGATGGCCAGCAGAGCATGTTGTTCGCCACGCAGCTGATGTCAGCCTTCGGTCCCGGTGAAGAGGGGGACGGCGACAGCAAACCCGGCGGTAATGCCAGCGGTTTCGGCGAAGCCTTCGGCATGGGATAGTCATATCCTCAGTGGATTGCTGTTTTGTAATTTGACTTTGTGGCGAAACAGTTCGTCACATATGAGACAAAATAAAACGGCAACCTTGGTGGGAGATATTCATGACAAAGCTTCGACTGGTTTTCAGCAGCGCAATGGCGACGGTGTGCCTGTGTGGTGGCGCTTTGGCACAGGCGCACTCGGTTGACCTGAAAGGCATCGATGCCTCGGTCAAACCCGGTGACGATTTCTATAAATATGCTAACGGCGCCTGGATCAAGGCGACCGAGATTCCAGCCGATAAATCTTCTTATGGACCCGGCGCGGTTCTGGTCGAAAAAACCAATGACGAGGTCAAGAGCCTGATTCAGGATGCGGCCACAGCACCTTCGGCCAGTGAAGGCCAGCGCAAGGTCGGGGACTATTATGCGGCCTTCATGGATGAAGATGGCATCGAGGCCAAAGGCCTTGCGCCGCTCAAGACCGATTTCGACGCCATTGCCGCCCTTCATGATACGACTTCGCTCTCGACCTATCTGGGCGGCCAGCTCCGCGCGGATGTCGATGCGCTGAATGCCACCGACATGTATACCGATCATGTGCTTGGCATGTGGGTTCAGCAGGGCTTCGAAGACCCGACGCACAATGTGCCCTATCTGATGCAGGGCGGACTGGGGATGCCGGACCGCGATTATTACCTCGATGAGTCGGCCGAGATGGCCGGCCTGCGTAAGCAATACCAGGCACATATCGTATCGACCCTGACCCGCGCCGGCATCAAGGATGCCGAGACGAAGGCAACGCAGATCATGGCGCTGGAAACGGCGATCGCCAAAACCCATACGACGCGTGTCGACTCGATCGATGTCCACAAGGCGAACAATCCGTGGAAGCAGGCTGAATTTGCGACCAAGGCGCCGGGCATGGACTGGGCGGCCTATTTCAAAGCGGCGGGTCTTTCCGGTCAGTCGGATTTCATTGTCTGGCAGCCGGCGGCGGTGACAGGCGTGGCTGCATTGGTGAAAAACCAGCCGTTGTCCGTCTGGAAGGACTACCTGACTTTTCGTACCCTTGAACACTATACGGCTGTGCTGCCCAAGAGCTATTATGCGGATTATTTCGCCTTCTTCGGCACGGCCATGACCGGTACGCCCAAGCCGCGCGACCGGTGGAAGCGGGCGATCAGCGCTACCAATGCCGGTTTGGGCGAAGTCGTCGGCCAGATGTATGTCGAGCGCTATTTCCCACCGGAAGCCAAGGCCAGGATCAAGGCGATGGTGGATGACGAACTCACCGCCTATCATACTCGGATCGAGGGCATTACCTGGATGTCGCCGGAAACGCGGCAAAAGGCACTGGCCAAGCTGGCCACCCTGAAAGTTGGCGTCGGCTATCCGGACAAGTGGACCGACTATTCTGCGCTCAAGGTCGAGCGCGGCGATCCGGTCGGTAATATGAAGCGGGCCGAGATGTTCAATTACCAACTGAACCTGGCTAAGCTGGGCAAGGCCCCCGATCGCGGTGAGTGGGTGATGACGCCGCAGACGGTCAATGCCGTCAACCTGCCTATGATGAATTCACTGAATTTCCCGGCGGCGATCCTGCAAGCGCCCTATTTCGATCCGCAGGCCGATGCGGCTTACAATTTCGGGGCGATCGGCGCCACTATCGGACACGAAATCAGCCACAGTTTCGATGACCAGGGCGCCATGTTCGATGCGCAGGGCCGTCTGGCCAATTGGTGGACGCCGGACGATCTGGCGCACTTCCAGGCGGCGGGCGCGGCCTTGGCGACGCAGTACAACGCCTATTGCCCGTTCGAGGGCGTCTGCCTGAATGGCAAGCAGGTCCTGAGTGAAAATATAGCCGATGTGGCGGGATTGTCGGCGGCGCATGATGCCTATCTGCTGTCGCTGGGCGGTAAACCGGACATGGTCAAGGACGGCATGACCGGCGATCAGCGTTTCTTCCTCGCTTTTGCGCAAAGCTGGCGGGCCAAGGACCGCGAAGCGGCGCTGAAACAACAGATACTGACCGACGGCCACGCGCCGGACGAATATCGCGGTGATACGGTGCGCAATCTCGATGCGTGGTATGCGGCATTTGACGTTAAGCCGGGCGACAAGATGTATCTGCCGCCGGAAAAGCGCGTCCAGGTCTGGTAGGTTAGTTGGTCAGAGCCAGGGCGCGCACCAGGGCGTCCCGGTTCAGCGGCATCAGCAATACGCGCACACCCAGCTCATGCAGAGCCTCGGCTTGCAGACCATCGGGCAGAACCGCCAGAATATTGAGGCGGCTGTCGGCTTGACTCTGGCGCAGGTTTTCCAGCCAGGATGCTAGCTTTGCACGGTGATTGGCATCCTCCAGCGGCTCGAAAGCACCGGTGCTGATCAGGCAGGCGTCAATGGGGGCTTTTCTGGCCAGGATCAGGGCGCGCTCGCGTGAGGTCGATGTCAGGCACTTGTGTCCCTGATGTTCAAGCACATCGCGCAGTTGCGCAGCGCGCAGGCTGTCATTGGCGATCAGCAGGATGCGAAGGGAATGATCGGGCACGGCTTCACTGTCCGGTTCCGGTTCAACCGGGCGTGGCGGGGCCTTGGCATGGGGATCATAAGGCAGGTCCAGCCAGAATTTGGAGCCAACGTCGAGCGTGCTTTCCGCGCCGGTGCGCCCGCCCATCAGTTCACTCAAAGACCGTGACAGGCTGAGGCCGAGACCGGCGCCCGAATGACCGGAAGAGGTGCGCAAAATACGGTTGTGCGGCGCGAAGGCCAGCGTCAGCTCTTCGTCACTGAGGCCGGGGCCGGAATCGACTACCTCGATGCGCATAAAGCCTTCCGACAGATGGACGAGCTTCAGCTCGACCCGGCCTTGCTGGGTATAGAGCAGGGCATTGCTTAGCAAGTGCGCCAGAATTTGTTCGACGCGGTGTTCATCGCCCCGGACGGCGCCGGTCTTCGGTAACCCTTGCTTATTATAGGTAAAGCCAAGCTCTTTCGTACGGGCGAGATCAGCGAACTGCGTCATCAGGCGCTGTGCCAGCAAGTCGATATCCAGCGGTTGCAGGTCAATCTCGATCTGGCCGGCAGCGGCGGTGTCATTATCGAGCGTAGTCACCAGAATGGTTTGCAGATGGGCGATTTCGCCGAGCGCGGCATCGACATACTGGCGTGGGGCCGGGGCGCGCGTCAGATGGGTGAGGCCTTGTAACAGGTTTTGCTCGATCCCTTTCAGGCCGGTCTGCACTTCGCGCGACAAGGTTTCCATCAGGGCGACCTTGGTTTCGTTGAGCGCCTCGGTGTCAGCACGGGCAGTTTCGCGTTCGAGCGCGGCGTCGAGCTGGGCGTTCTCCAGCAGGTAATGCTCCTGCATGTGGCGGTTAAGAATAAAAGCCATGGCGAGAGCGAGGGCCATGCCGCCGATCATCGGCTGAGCCAGTTCGCCCGACGAATCCAGATGATACAGGGCAAAAATCGGCCCGGCCGCCGCAAGGGGCCCGAGGGTCAGCAGGAAGATCAATACCGGGGCGCTGAAGAAGATGATGCCGACCGCCGCGCCGGCACAGAGCAGCAGCAGAGTACCTGTGTGAGGCCCCGCGCCAATACTGAGGGATATGGCCAGCAGGGTGAGGGTCCATAAACCACCGGCCACGCCTTGCCGCCACAGACGCTCACGAATAAGATCACGGCGAATGGACGGGTCTTGTATGGGCATGGGCGTCATGCGGCGGGCTACCTGACCCTTCATCATCATGAACACTGTCCAGTTGACGATGAAGAGAAGCATGAAAAGCCCCATCAACCAGACGGACAGGGCCGCGTGTGCCGTCCACAGGAACAGGGGCAGGCCAATACCGAAGAAGCCGAGTGCATAGGGCGCCAGCCGCCACTGCGCGATCAGGCCGTAATCAAGCACAACGGAATCGCGCGATGCGCTGCGCGGAAGCGGTGCAGACTTGCGGGACAGATTAGGGGTAAACGCGTTCATGCGCGCGAGAGTAGCAGATGTTTCTTGCTGCCCGGTTACCTATAGGGAAAATGCGTATAAATTTTTGATGTGGTTTTGTGGCGGTAAAAGCCGCGATGATTCGTTGGCAGGCCTGGCTCAGGTGTGGATGTGCGAACGGCATATGCAACTTTCGGGATAATTTTTCAGAGTAAACGCCGTGGCAACCGTACCGTTAAAGGTTTCATTAGGATTCCGGCGCGACACTGTATTTCCAAGCCTTTTCAAGGATTCGTCATCATGACTGCCGGCAATATTCTCACTCAGCGCGCAAGCCTTTCGGACCTGGATATCCAGCGTCTGGTGCGCAGCGAAAACGCCGATGATCGCGCCGTCGCCACGCACAAGATCTGTCGGGCAATGGAGCGTGGCGAACTGACCGAAGGCGAGCGACTGGCCGCCCAGGAAATCATTCGCATGCTGGCCCAGGACGCTGCCGAACTGGTACGCCGTGCACTGGCCGTCACCTTGCGAACCTCCGATCTGCTGCCGCATGATGTCGCCATGAAGCTGGCCCAGGACGTGATCACCGTTTCTGCGCCTGTCCTGACCCATTCGCCGCTGTTCACCGACGAAGACCTGACCGATATTATCCGTTCGGGCGGAGCGGTGCGCCAGGTCGCCATCGCCAAGCGTGACGCTCTGTCCGAGATCGTTACCCTGTCCCTGGCCGATAATGGTGTTGAGGAGGCCGTGGTGATCGCCTGCGCCAACGATAACGCCCGGTTTTCCGAAGGCGGCATGAACCGCGTCATGGATCGCTTCGGTGCTTCGGAAGTGTTGCACAGCGTCCTCATCAATCGCAAGACCTTGCCGGTTTCGGTCAGTGAGCGTCTTGTCAATATTGTCAGCGCGACCTTGCGCGAACAACTGATCTCGCAACACGCCATATCCCCGGAAGTGGCGGTTGAAATCGTCAATGCCGCGCAGGAACGCGCCACCGTCGATCTGGCCGATCAGGCCGGGGCCAGCTTCGATCCGAAGGGCCTGGCGCATCACCTGATGATTTCCGGCCGCCTGACGCCTTCGCTGATCCTGCGGGCACTGGCACGCGGGCATATCAGCTTTTTCGAACATGCCCTGGCCGAGCTTTCGGGCGTGCCGCATGAGCGGACCTGGCTGATGGTGCATGACGCCGGTACGCTTGGCCTGCGGGCCATTTATGATCGTGCCGGTCTGCCGGCCCGCATGTTCCAGACTTTCCGCATGGCGGTTGAAACCTATCATGCGCTTCAGGCCGAGGCCGGGCATCTCGATCCGGTCCGGATGCAGGAACGCCTGATCGAACGTTTTCTGACGCAGGTGCCCTTTGCACCGCGCGAAGACTTGATTTATCTCTATGAACGCCTCGATCGCGACAGCAAGGGGCGCCGCTGGAACCGTGCCGCGGAGGCCCAGAACGACGGGCTGACCCGCACGGCGGCTTAAGGCTTTTTAGAATTCAGAAAAACAGAACGCCGGGGCTTTAGTTCCCGGCGTCTTCCGTTACGGCGGGAGTGGGCGCCTTGGGCGACATCAGCGCCGCCGTGCGCATGCTGGCATGGGTAACGCCGGCAAGGCGGGCCACGGCCATCTGGCGATAATTATCGAAACCCTGAACCATGCAGGCGCCAGCGGAAAGCTTGGCCGTAGCGGCCAAACCACCGAGATAGTCACGCAGATTGTCTTCGTCACGCTTGGCGCCGTCATATTCGACGCAAACGCCTGACAGGCCGCATTTCGTCAAGGCGGCGATGATCTTGCGGTCAGGGCTGACCGAGCCGACCACGGTCATGCAGAAGGGCTTGATCAGCGACACGACTTCCAGCACGCGATGCGGCGGCACGCCATCGAGACCGCGTACTTCGAACAAAACCTTCAGGCCCATTTCGGCCGCGGCCTTCTGCACTTCCTGAGTGATCTTCTGCCGGGCGCGCGCCGAAGCGAAGGTCGAGAAGGCGGCGGGAACCACCATCATCATCTTGCGCTGCTCAGGGCTGCGCAGCTTCAGGAGTTTCAGGCCCTGATCGATATTCAGGATATCGACCATTTCACGCAGGCCCCAGTCAAGATTAGCCAGCGCCTTGCGATCGAGCAGGGTGTTATCGAGATTTTCCATCACCATCGATTCGAGACGGTGACCGATCAGCACCATTTTCTTCATCTCGAACAGCGGTTCGACCGAACTGGCTACCTTGAGGTTTCGTCCGGCGTGGGAAAGGCTGGTGGCGACGATAAGCGGGCGCTGTCCGGCCGAAGAGTTTTCCGTCTTGCCGTCTTCCGATGAGGAAAGACCGGTGCGGGCCTTGATCGGCGCATTATCGGCACCGCTGGTAGGAAAGTAGGTGGCAAGATCGATCTTTTTCAGCGAAATCCGATCCACATCCTCGGCCAGAACATCGTAAAGCGGAACTTCGAGAGCCGACATGTCTCCAACGAAAAAGCCGCAAAGCTCGCGCCAGGTTTCGGCCATGAACAGGGCGGCCTTGCGTGAACCGGATTCAGGCAGCATGCCGAGCAGGCAATCCTGATTGATGGGAATGCACCAGTTCGGTTCGGGATGGGCGCGTTCGAAGGCGACTTTCAGGTGGTCGAAAACCTGTTCCCGCTTGCCTTCCCATTTGGCGCCGAGGCGGACAATCAATGTGTCGAGCTTCAGAAGAAAAGCGTGGCCGTTGATATCGACATGGGTTTCCCGAAGGCGTTCAATGATTTCGACAGCGTCATCGTGCTCGATAATCAGGTTTTCGCGCCCTGCGGCCAGTGGGCGCGGCATCGCTGCGCCGGCATCGGCCGGGTTGGTTATCTGTGCCCTGTGGGTTTCCTGAGACGTATCGGACATGGATGTCCTTTTTTATGGGTACACTAAACAGGTAATGAGCCTACCGACCGTCGATTGAGACAAGATTAATACCGGACACGTTTTTAAAACATAACGACGTTATGTAAACTTGGGGTTGAGCTACCGGTGTCCTGACCGGATATTAAACAAGTCTTCACCCTGTTTCGTCAGACTCTGTTTACGCCGAATCTGTTGAAATTTCGGCCAGATTTTGGGCTGTTTCAGGATTTCATAACGCTATTGTCCGTTTTGCCGCGCATTGATTTATCGAAAACGAAACCTGACGACGAGCGCCTGACCACGGCGCGGCCGGCGGAGGCAATGCCGCGTGATTTTCGTAATGCCGGCCTGGCGCTGGTGACGCGCAAACCCCTTTGTGAAACCTTTGCCTCACCTGATCTGCCAGTGGGGGAACTGATCCGTTCCGACGAGGATCTGGTGGTACGCCTGTGCCGCCTGCCGGTTGATCTGGCCGCGCCCCTGCTGCGGGCCTCCCTGCCGACCCTCACGCCCCAGGTCCTGCTGGCACTGATCGTCGCGACCGGCGAGGCGCATCATCGCCTGATCGCGGCGCGTCCCGGTCTTGACTGGCGTGTGATCAAGGCCCTGATCCGCACCAATCATGACGGGGTAATGGCTGCGCTGATACGCAATCCAGCCCTGTCGTTCGATGATGAAGACCAGCTTAGTTTTGCGTGCCGGGCGTTGGAAAACGGTGAAGTCCGGGCGGCCATTCTGGCTCATGAGGGACTGCCTGTCGCCAAATCTCAGGTGCGCCTGAGCTGCGGCAATGGGCTGGCGCATAGTAATCTCAAGCTGATCGCCCTGTTGCGCGGCGGTGAAGCGGCAGGCTTTGTGCAGGAAATAGCGCGACGGCTTAAACTGGATACGCCGGGGCTGGGCCGCGTTCTGGCCTCCGAGTCGGCCGTGCCCCTGGCATTGACCGTTTGCGCGGCCGGTCTGGACAGGGCCATCTTCCTGCATATTTTGTCGGTCTGGCAAGGGGCATATGAAGCCGCGCCGCGGATGACGGAGGGCCAGAAGCCTCTGGTCCTGTCGATTTTCGGCCTGACCGCCGCCGATGCGCACCGCAGATTAGCCGTGCTGATCGATCGCGCGCACTGATTTCCTTAGACTTATCAGCGAAAACCGGCTTAGATAAGCGCAAGTATAACCGTCAAAACGGCCCTGATGTCACTCCGTCTCGATTTTACCGCCTCAGATCGCCCCGAAGCGCAGGAGGCCTGTACCCGTCTCAAGGCGCGGTATGGCTCCGCCGTCAGCCCTGATGTCGTTGTGGCGCTGGGTGGTGACGGCTTTCTGTTGCAGAGCGTGCACAAGTACCTGAAAGAGCAGGTTCCGATCTTCGGCATGAATCGCGGCAGCGTCGGTTTCCTGCTCAATGACTACGCCGAAGACAACTTGATGGAACGCATCCTCAAGAGCGAAAGCACCCTGATCAGTCCGCTGAGCATGATCGCGCGTACCCGCTCTGGCACCGAACATACGGCTCTGGCTTTCAATGAAGTGTCCTTGCTGCGCATGTCGCATCAGGGCGCCAAGCTGCGCATTCTGATCGACGGCAAGGTGCGGCTCGATGAACTGATGTGTGACGGCGCCATGGTGGCGACCCCGGCGGGGTCCACCGCCTATAACCTGTCGGCGCACGGTCCGATCATTCCCCTGACCGCCAAGGCGCTGGCCCTGACTCCGATCAGCGCTTTCAGGCCTCGTCGCTGGCGGGGGGCTATATTGCCGCATACGGCGAAGGTGCGTATCGAGGCATTGGAAGCCGAAAAACGCCCGATCAGCGCGGCGGCCGACACCTATGACGTGCGCGATGTCATCAGTGTCGATATCGCCGAGGCGGAAGATCTCAAGGCGACCCTGCTGTTTGATGCCGGAAATGGTTATGACGAACGGGTCTTGGCCGAGCAATTCGTTAGTTAAACCCGGAGGCCAGCTTTCAGGGCTGCTTCGGCGAGGGCGCGTATTTGCGCCTCGCTGAAGCTGTCCAGTTGCGCGGGGAATGAGGCCTCCGGTGTGTCGATGATCCGGCCCTTGCTGAGACGCAGGGTCCGGTCCGCCAGTCGCTCGACCTCATAGGCATCATGGCTGACATACAGGATGGCCAGGCCGGTATCGCGTGAAAGCGCCGCGATCATCGGAACGATCTCCGCCTGGGCCTCGCTGTCGAGGCTGGACAGGGGTTCATCCATCAGCAGGATTTCGGGGGCGCTCATCAGCGTCCGGGCCAGGGCGACGCGCTGGCGTTCACCGCCGGAGAGCCTGCCGACGGAGCGGTTCAGCAGGGAGGGGAGTTTCAGCCGTTCAACCAACCCATCGAAATCGACATGATGGCCACCGTTGCGTCTGTGGGCAAAGTCGAGATTACCACGCACGCTGAGGTGCGGGAGCAATGAGGCTTCCTGAAAGACATAGCCAACGCGGCGTTTGTGAACCGGTACAAACCGCCGTCCGTCCTGCCAGACCTCGCCGCCGATTTTCACATGGCCTTCCAGCCGCGACAGGCCGGCAATGGCGCGCAGCAGTGTCGTTTTGCCGGAACCGGACGGGCCCCAGAGGGCGGTGACGCCACTGGCCGGCACCGAAAACGCGGCATCGAGCATGAAGCCGCCCGCAGACCCTTTCAGCGACACATCAATGTTTGCGCTTTCAGGCATGTTTCTGACTCCAGCGGCGATCAATCAGCAGCAGGGACAGCAGGACGACAAAGGCAAAGACCAGCAGGCCACCCGCCAGCCGGTGGGCATTCGGCCAGTCGAGTTGTTCGACCATCTGCCAGATGCGGATGGAGACGACTTCGGTCTTGCCGGGAATGGCGCCGCCAATCATCAGCACCACGCCGAATTCGCCGACCGTATGGGCAAAGACGAGCAGAGCGGCCGTCAGGAAACCCTTGCGGGCCATAGGCAGGGCAACGTTGAAGAAGGCATCGAGCGGGGAGGCACGCAGGGTCGCCGCCACATCGAACGGCCGCTGGCCCAGGCTTTCAAAGGCGTTGCGGATCGGCTGCACGGCAAACGGCAGTGAATAGACGATCGAGCCTATCACCAGTCCGGCGAAGGAGAAGTTCAGCATGCGAATGCCGAAAGGATGCAGCATCGCCATCAGCGGGCTTTTCGGTCCCATGGCGACCAGCAGATAGAAGCCCAGAACCGTCGGCGGCAGCACGATCGGCAGGGCCACGATGGCGGTGACGATGTCCTTGAACAGATTACGGCTTCTGGACAGCCACCAGCCGATCGGCGTGGCGATCACCAGCAGGCACAGCGTGGTGACCGCCGCGAGGCTGACGGTGACGCGGATGGCGCTGGTAATATCCATCATATAATTGTCAATGAACCGCGTAGCCGTAGGATTTGATGATCTTAACCGCTTCGGGGCTTTTCAGGAAGGCGATATAGGCACGGGCGGCCGGATCATTGGCGCCGGGATTAAGCAGGATGGCCTGCTGGTCGATCGGTGTGTAGTCGGCGGCGGGGACCACCCAGCGTGAGCCTTTGTTCAGCTTGAAGACCTGGGACAGGGCGACGAAGCCCAGTTCGGCCGAACCGGTATCGACAAAGCCATAGGCCTGCGCGATGGAACTGCCCTTGACGATCTTCGGGGCGAGCGTATCGTAAAGGCCGAGCTTTTTCATTGTCTCGACGGCGGCCATGCCATAGGGCGCCGCGGCCGGATCGGCGATGGCAATATGCTGAAAATTGCCCTTTTTCAGGACCGCGCCCTTGCCATCGACAAAGCTAGGCGTGGCGCTCCACAGGACCAGCGTACCGTAGGCATAGACGAAACGGCTGCCGTTGACGCCCTGACCTTCGGCTTCAAGCTTGGTCGGGCGTTCGGCATCGGCGCTGAGGAATACCTCGAACGGTGCGCCTTGCTGGATCTGGCTGTAGAAACCGCCGGAGGGGCCGAAGCTCATGACGACATGGTTGCCGGTTTTCGCTTCGAAGGCGGCGGCGATTTCCTTGGCCGGTTCGGTGAAGTTGGCAGCCACGGCCACCTGGACATCACCGGCGAAGGCTGGAGCGGCGGCAAGGCTGGACAGGCACAGAGCCGCCAGCATAAAGGCGCGCTTGTGGAACGTGAGCTTTGAAGTCATCGCGGATCTTTCGGAATTGACAGTGAAGAGGGGGACGCGGGATACTTCAGAGGTCGATGATCGATCAATCATCGACCTCTGGCAAGCTTTAAAAGCCGAATTGACTGCGGACTGCGAAGCTTGTGTAGTCCTGGCCAATCTGGAGGCCGGCGGAATTGAGGCGATCGATCTTGACGCTCTGGCCCTGGAAGAGGAAGCGGACCGTAGGATTGAGCTGCCAGTTGAGGCCCAGCGCGGTGATATCCTGCTGGCCCCCAAGCACACGGTCTGCCGCGAGCGCTGCCGTGTCGTGGTAGTTCAGGTCGAGGGTCGAATAGCGCGCCACCAGCTCGAAGGCGCCCCAGTGACCGGACTTCGGATCGAAATTGACCGCTGGTGTGATGCCGTCGAAAGCGGCGGTCGCGGTATTGTATTTGCGGCTTTCGCCCGTGAGTACCCAGCCGCCTTCGACATACCACCCCGTGAATTTCGGGTCGGTGACGCCGGTGGCCGCGTTCAGGCGCTCAATCTTGTAATCGAAGGCTTCGCTTTGCAAGAAGAGGTTTTTATACTGTGCGCCGAATTCGACGCCGGTAGCGGCGGCTGATCCAGCATTGAGGGCACCGGAATCGACCAGGCGGGTGGCGTCGACGCGCAGTTCGGGACGATCACGCAACTGCACCGGATAGCGCGTGGCGGCGGCCGCACCGGTATCCGCCGGATTGATGATGCCGGAATAATTCAGGCCGATATGGACCAGCGCGTTCTTGCTCTTGTACGGGGTGCCGGCGATGCGGGCGGCGACGCCGAACTGCTCGTCATTATTGATGACGTTGAAGCCCGAAGCTGCCGTATTCAGCGATGAGACCGTATTGCCGGTCAGGGCCACCGACCACAGGTAACGATCTTTGGCATTGAAGGCGGCTACGCCCATGCGGGTGTCGCCACCGGCGAAGTTACGGGCGATTTCGGCGGAAGAGGCGCGCTCCAGGAAGGGCGAACCGCCCTGCGAGCCGGCATCAGCCAGGCCGACGCTGGGACCGAATTCACCGACGCGGAACTTGGCCGATTTGAAGCCGGAATACTGGACCCAGGCTTCGTGGACGCGGCCGACATCCTCGGCGCCGGCGCCGCCGAAGTCGAAGGTCAGGTTATAGTCGAAATCGCTGAACATCTTGCCATTGAAGATGATGCGGGCGCGGCGGATATTGGTGCCGCTGTTGAGATCGCGCGCGCTGACGGCCGCAGGCAGGTTGTCATCCTGGCTATAGGTGGCGGCGTCGGCCTGGAAGAGGCCCTTGATATTGAAGGTAAAAGCGCCGTCGCTGCTGGCAAGCGTCGGCGATCCGTTCTTGAGGGAGACCGTGGTCGTGGGCGCAGCCGGCTTGGCGGCAGCCACGACTGGTGCCGGGGCGGGCGTAACAGGCGCGGCCACGGGGGCATTGTACTGTGTGGCGATCTGCGATTTTAGAGCGTTCAGTTGTGTCTGCTGGGCATCGATCTGCGCCTGCATGGCGTCGATCTTCGACTGAACATCCGGCGGCACTTGCTGGGCGAGCGCCGGCACGGCGAAGGTCAGGGCCATAAGGCTGGCGGCGGCGATGAAGGTCCGGTGTGTCCGGCGGGAAGGCGTACGCATAGAGGAGGCTCCTTTGAAACTGTCGTAAACATAGAGGGATTTGGTTAATTGCACCTTGTAGGCGAAAAACACTGTTCGCGGGACGTGCGTCTGTTCCGAATTGGCCATAAAAAAACGCCCCAGAGCTAACCGCGCCATGCGGTCTGCCTTGAGACGTCATTGTCTGATGTGAGGCCGAAGGCGCCGCCATTGGCGAATCCGGCTATGGTGCGTTCGTCCTTGAACGCGATGACAGGTTTGCGTAATGGCAGGTGTCCGTCAAGCGGTGACCGGTGTTTTTGATGCGATGCAGCAAATTTGATGCAATCCGGCCACAGCCCTACCCAAGGCTGATTAAATCAGTTAAAGCCCGCTCGATAGTTTAAAGGAGCCTGTAATGGCCATAGCGCAAAGCGATCTTCAGGCCCGCATTGAAGCGGCCTTTCCGGATGCCGAGGTGATCATCACCGATCTGGCTGGCGACGGCGATCATTACAAGGCGCGGATTGTGTCGGAGGCGTTCAATGGCCTGCCGCGCGTGCGCCAGCATCAACTGGTCAACAAGGCGCTGGCGGACCTGCTCAGTGGTCCGCTCCACGCCCTGGCGCTTGAGACGGTAGCGAAAGCCTGATTATTCCGGCTTGCGGCCCCTAATCTTTCTTGCGCGTCCACGTGTAGGTGCCCTTGCCGCCTTCGAGCCCCAGTGTCAGGGTATCGCCGTCCACCGCATAATCGGCCACGGAATTGGCGTTGAGTTCCCACTTGGTATCGAGACCCGGAGTCGGGCAGGCCATGCGCGTCATGGCCAGCGGGCCGAAGGTGAGGTGGCCATGCGTACCATCAGAGGGTGTCATTTCCCAGATAGCGGTGGCGTGATTGCAATCGACCTTCATGGCGGCGCGGCCACCGCTGAGGAAGGCCAGCTGGTACTTGTCCGCTGTATCCGGCTTTACAGGGGCGATGGTGGTGTCGTTCGGCTGGAACTGGACCAGTTGCCAGGTGCCGACCAGGGTTTTTGGAGGCTCGCCTGTGCTGCTGGCTGGCATTTCGACAGCGGCTGTCTCCGAGGTTGCGGTTTGTGGGGCGGCGTTGGCGCAAACGGTGAGGCCAAAAGCGGCGGCAAAACTGGCGGTAATCAGAAATCCGAAACGAGCGGTCATATAGCGGCGCCTTCTGCTGGAGGAATATCACCCGGTTTGCGGGACGGCTTCAGCCTACCGCAGATCGCGCCGCGAGGGAAGGTGCCGGACACAGGTTCTCTCTCGGCGTGTATTACAGCGAAGGCGATGGATCGCGCTTGAGGCGGCGCAGGCAGAAGGTCGAGCGGGCGTGGCGGATGCCGGGGAATTTCAGCAACCGCTTGCGCAGGAAGCCCTCATAATCCTCGGTATTTTCGACGGCGGCGATGATGACATAATCGTATTCGCCGGTGGTGAGATAGGCGTCGGTTACTTCCGGCAACTGCGCCAGGTGGCGGGAAAAGGTCTCGATCTTTTCATCATCGTGCTGTTCGAGATTGATCTCGATGATGACCGACAGGGGACGGCCGATTTTTTCCGGATCAAGCAGGGCGACATAGCCGGAAATCACACCCGCTTCTTCCAGCCGCTTGATGCGCGACCAGCACGGGGTCTGGGACAGGCCGACCTTGTCCGCCACTTCCTGTGTGGTCATGTGCGCATCGGCACGTAGCAAGCGCAGGATTTTCCGGTCGATTTCATCCAGGGATTGGTTGGCTTTATTCTTGTTCATTGCGTCCTTTTGCCCTGCAGCAAAATATTCTTCTATATTTGGCGATTATCGCAGATAGTTTCACCCGCGCCAATCTCTTTATCAAGGCAGTTCGGAAACACTTTCTCCTGAAAAGGGTCTAGTCTCTGTCGTAACGATATAAACAGGGACACCCGCCATGCGCTTATGCGATGTCAGCGGACAATTATGTGCCGGATTATGGTCGTCGGGGTTCTCCACCCGGCGTCGATACCGGTTACGGCCGGGAAACGCACTGAGGAACGGACATACAGGCAACATGCCTTTCGCCGGAACCAGCGCGCTAGGTGGCGTGCTGGCTCTCGGTGCTCTCAATCTTCCAGATAATGCCACAAGCTTAATACCTGTATTCAAGGAAACAGTAGATGTTTGACCATCCCGATTACGACGGCCACGAAAAAGTCCTCATGGTTGAGGACGCCGCCTCTGGCCTGAAAGCCATCATTGCCGTCCACTCCACCGCTCTGGGCGCTGCGGCTGGCGGTTGTCGTCTATGGGCCTATGACAGCGGCGTGGCTGCACTGGGTGATGCTCTGCGTCTGTCGCGCGGGATGAGCTACAAGAACGCCATGGCCAATCTGCCAATGGGCGGTGGCAAGGCGGTGATCCTGGGGCCGGTTCTGGCCGATCGCCGCGAAGCCGTGCTGGAAGCTTTTGGCCGGGCGGTTGATAGTCTGGATGGCCAGTATATCACTGCCGAAGATGTCGGGGTTTCGGTCGCCGATATGAAGATCGTGGCCCGGACCACCGGCTATGTGTCAGGACTGGACGCGGCTGTGGGCAAGTCCGGTGGCGATCCGTCGCCCTATACGGCGCGCGGTGTGCGCGTGGGTATCGAGGCGGCGGTGAAGGCCAAGCTGGGCCGCTCCGATCTGACTGGTATTCGCGTCGCTGTGCAGGGGCTGGGCCATGTCGGCAGCTATCTGTGTGAGGAACTGTTCAATCTGGGCGCCAAGCTGGTGGTGGCAGATATCAATACTGACCGCGTTACAGAAATGCGCGATCGTTTTGGCGCCGAAAGCGTCTCGGTGAATGATATCCTGTTGCAGTCCGTCGATGTGGTGGCGCCATGCGCGCTCGGCGGTGCGATCAGCGAAGACGTGGCGACGCACCTGCAAGCGACCATCGTCGCCGGTGCGGCCAATAATCAATTATTGACGCCACAGGCGGGCGTGATCCTCGGTCAGCGCGACATTCTCTACGCGCCGGACTATGTCATCAATGCCGGCGGCATCATCATGGTGGCTGGTGAAATCTCCGGCCATAACGACGAAGCGCATATCCAGGCGCAAGTCGATGCCATCGGGCCGCGTTTGCTCGATATTTTTACCAAGGCAAAAAGCGCAAATGTGATCACAAATGTGGTTGCCGATTCAATGGCGCGGGATAAGATCGCCGCGGCAAAGGCCAAAGGCAAAGTGTCCGAGGCGGCTTAATCCCTGTAAAGAGGCACCGGATGCGCGAGATTACCCACTTCATCAACGGCAAGGCGGTGGCTGGCGTATCCGGGCGCTTCGGCGATGTGTACGATCCCAATACCGGTCTTGTGCAGGCGCGTGTGGCGCTGGCCACGGCGGCCGAGATTGATGATGCCGTTCAGAAAGCTGTGAAAGCGCAGATCGGCTGGGCGGCGATGAACCCGCAGCGCCGGGCGCGCGTCATGTTCGCCTTCAAGGCGCTGATCGAGCAAAACATGGAGGAACTGGCGGTCCTGTTGTCATCCGAGCATGGCAAGGTCATCGCCGACTCGAAAGGCGATGTGCAACGAGGGCTTGAGGTGGTGGAATTCGCCTGCGGCATCCCGCATCTGCTGAAGGGCGACTATACCGAAGGCGCCGGACCGGGCATCGACGTCTATTCGATGCGCCAGCCGCTGGGCGTGGTGACGGGCATTACGCCGTTCAACTTTCCGGCCATGATCCCGTTGTGGATGTCGGTCGTAGCCCTGGCTTGCGGCAATGCCTTCATCCTCAAGCCATCGGAGAAAGATCCGTCGGTACCGGTGCGTCTGGGCGAATTACTGATCGAGGCCGGTTTGCCTGAAGGCGTTTTTCAGGTCGTTCATGGCGACAAGGTGGCGGTCGATGCCCTGATCACCCATCCCGATATCAAGGCGGTGTCGTTTGTCGGCTCGTCGGATATCGCCCAGTATATCTATGCTACTGGCGCGGCGCACGGCAAGCGCGTGCAGGCCATGGGCGGCGCCAAGAACCACGGCATCATCATGCCCGATGCCGATCTCGATCAGGTGGTGAAGGATATTGTCGGCGCGGCCTACGGCTCGGCCGGGGAGCGCTGCATGGCCCTGCCGGTAGCGGTGCCGGTCGGCGCGAAGACGGCGGATGCCTTTATCGAGCGCATGATCGATGCGGCGCGCAATCTCAAGGTCGGGGTTTCAACCGATGAGGAAGCCCATTATGGGCCGGTGATCTCCGCCGCCCACAAGGCCAAGGTGGAAAACTATATCCAGATGGGCGTCGATGAAGGCGCCAAGCTGCTGCTTGATGGCCGTGGCCTGAAATTGCAGGGGCACGAAGAGGGCTTCTTTGTCGGGCCGACCCTGTTCGATCATGTCAAGCCGAATATGAAGACCTATCAGGAAGAAATCTTTGGGCCGGTCTTGCAGGTCGTGCGGGCGGAGACTCTGGAAGAGGCGGCAGCGCTGCCCTCGCAACACGCTTACGGAAATGGTGTGGCGATCTTTACGCGCAATGGACTGGCGGCACGGGAATTCGCTGCCAAGGTCAATGTCGGCATGATCGGCATCAATGTACCGATCCCGGTGCCGGTGGCCTATCATTCGTTCGGTGGCTGGAAGCGATCGGCCTTCGGCGACATGAACCAGTATGGCGAGGACGGCGTGCGTTTCTACACCAAGGTCAAGACGGTGACACAGCGCTGGCCGGACGGCGATATTGGCGACCAGGCGTTTATCATACCGACAATGTCATAGGACAATGTCCTAAGACATCTGGCTACAATCTCTCACAAAGAGGGGAGATCAAAAAACAGGGACGACAATGCCACTGAACGACGATCAATTGATGATTCAGGATGCGGCGCAGCGTTTCGCCTATGCTCGTCTGCGGCCGAATGCCGGAGAATGGGACGAGCACAAGCACTTTCCTGTCGATGTGATGCGCGAGGCGGCGAGCTTGGGTTTCGCCGCCATCTATACCGGGGAAGAGCATGGCGGATCGGGCATGAGCCGTCTCGATGCCGTGCTGATTTTCGAGCAGTTATCGCGCGGCTGCATCGCCACGGCGGCGTTTTTGTCGATCCACAATATGTGTACCTGGATGATCGATAGCTTCGGATCGGCGGCCTTGCGCGAACGTCTGCTGCCAAAATTATCAATGATGGATTTCATAGCCAGTTATTGCCTGACCGAACCGGGTTCGGGCTCGGACGCCGCCGCCATGAAAACGCGGGCCGAGCGCGACGGCGACAGCTATATGCTCACTGGCTCGAAGGCGTTCATTTCGGGGGCCGGTGTTTCGGATATCTATGTGGTGATGGCGAAGACAGGCGAGACGATTTCGGCCTTTGTGGTGCCGAAGGAAACGCCAGGTTTAAGCTTTGGCGCCAATGAGAAGAAGATGGGGTGGAATGCCCAGCCGACACGTCAGGTCATGTTTGATCAGGTGCGGATACCGGTGGAGAGCCGCATCGGCGCGGAAGATGAGGGCTTCAAGTTCGCCATGAAGGGGCTGGATGGCGGCCGCTTGAATATTGCCGCCTGTTCGCTTGGCGGTGCGCAGGATGCGCTCGATCGTGCCCGGCAATATGCGTCTGAACGCAGCCAATTCGGCAAACACCTCAACGAATTTCAGGTGACGCAGTTCAAGCTGGCCGACATGGAAACCGAACTTCAGGCGGCGCGATCTATGCTCTACGAAGCGGCTTCTCGCCTGGACACCGGCACACCGGACGCCACGCGCTGGTGCGCCATGGCCAAGCGCTTCGTCACCGATACCGGCTCGAAAATCGCCAATGAGGCCCTGCAAATCCACGGCGGTTATGGCTATCTGCATGACTATGGCGTCGAGCGCATCGTGCGTGACCTGCGGGTGCATCAGATACTCGAAGGCACTAACGAGATCATGCGCGTCATCATCGCGCGCGACATGCTGAAAGGTCACTGATGGACGTTGTTATTCGCGTCGAGAACGGCATCGGCCGGATCACGCTCAATCGCCCGCAGGCCTTGCACGCGCTCAATACCGATATGTGCCGGCGGATGAGCGAAGCCCTGACCGAATGGGCCGCCGATGATGGCGTGACAATGCTGATGATCGACCATGCCGAAGGAACGCGCGGTTTCTGTGCCGGCGGTGATATCCGCATGGTGGCGGAAAGTGGTCGCAAGGATGGCCAAGCGGGGGAAGATTTCTTCCGTATCGAATATACGCTTAATGCCCAGATCAAGCGCTTTCCCAAACCCTATGTCGCTGTCCTCGATGGCGTGACCATGGGCGGTGGTGTCGGAATTTCGATCCACGGTTCGCATCGTATCGCCACCGAGCACACCCTGTTCGCCATGCCGGAAACGGGGATTGGCCTGTTTCCCGATGTTGGTGGATCGTGGTTTCTGCCGCGCCTGGAAGGCCAACTCGGCATCTGGCTGGCCTTGACCGGTGCGCGGCTCAAGGGCCGGGATGTGATGGCGGCCGGCATCGCCACCCATTGTGTCGCCGCCGAAAAATTTCCGAATTTGAAGCGGCGGATACTGGCGGGCGAAGCGCTGGATACGGTCCTGGCCGATTATGCCGAGACCCCGAAAGCACCGGCCTATGCCGAACATCTTGATATAATCAATCATTGCTTTTCACGACCGACGATCACCGATATCTGCCTAGCACTGAAAATGGCCGACGACGACTGGGCTACAGCGCAGGCCGATATCCTGAAAACGCGGTCGCCGCTTTCCATGGCCGTGTCACTCGAACAACTGCGGCGCGGTGCGCGGATGACGTCCTTCGAAGATGTCATGCGCATGGAATATCGCATCGCTTGCCATATCATCCGCACACACGATTTTTCTGAAGGTGTGCGCGCGGTGATCGAAGACAAGGATCACGCACCGAAATGGTCGCCGCAAACGCCGGCCGATGTGTCGTCAAATCAGGTAGAGGCCATGTTTGCCCCGGTTGCAAAGGAGCTTGCGCTATGAAAATCGCCTTTATCGGCCTTGGCCATATGGGTTCCGGCATGGCCGCCAATCTGGTGAAAGCCGGACATGAAGTGCATGCTTTTGATCTCAGTGAGGCGGCCATGACACAGGCCGCGGCGGACGGTGCGATCAGTGCATCGTCACTCAGCCAGGCCTGTGAGGGCGTTGAGGTGGTAGTGACCATGCTGCCAGCCGGGCAACATGTGTTGTCGGTCTATGCTGAAGTGTTCGGTGTCGTGCCGAAAACGGCCATCCTGATTGATTGCTCAACCATTGATGTGGAAAGCGCTCGAATGGTCTCAGCGCAGGCGGAATCTGGCGGGTTTGCCATGATCGATGCGCCGGTATCGGGCGGAATGGCCGGCGCGAAAGCCGGCACCCTGAGCTTTATGTGTGGCGGCTCGAAAGCGGCTTTCGATCTGGCTGAACCGATCCTGAAACAGATGGGTAAGGCTGTGATCCGCGCCGGTGAGGCCGGGGCAGGGCAGGCGGCCAAGCTGTGCAACAACATGCTGCTGGCCATTACCATGATCGGCACCTGCGAAGCCTTTGCCTTGGCGGATAAGCTCGGTCTGAAGGATCAGGTGTTCTTCGATATCGCCTCGAAGGCGTCCGGCCAGAACTGGTCGATGACTAGCTATTGTCCGGTGCCGGGCCCCGTGCCGACCTCGCCGGCCAATAATGACTATCAGCCGGGGTTTGCCTCCGCCCTGATGTTGAAGGATCTGAGCCTGGCGATGCAGGCAGCCGCGCAAGCCAATGCCGATACGCCGCTTGGCGCCAAGGCTCATGCGCTATACGAAGCGCTGTGCAGCCAGGGCCATGCGGCGCAGGATTTTTCCTATATGATGGAACGCATTCGACGTGGGGCTTAGGCTCTGATGTAATGCAGCACATCCGGGCTGTTGGCAGCCGCTGCCATGACGACCTTGTTCAGGCCTTGCTGGGTCGTACGTTCGTCGATTTCGCCTTTGCGGTACATCCAGGACAGCTTGCGCAGATAGTCCCTCAGAGCGATTTTGTCGTCTTCACCGAAGCTGACCGAGGTCATGGATTCAATCTTGGTCTGAAGTTTTTCCCGCGCCACACGGCCTTCACGAATACCGACCCTGAAAGCCTCCATATGCTGGTCGACAAATTCCTTACGCGCCGCTTCATTGAAAAGTGTGATGCTCATGATGGTGCTCCCGAAAAATCATGAAGTGACCGTCGCACGACCCGTGGCATACACCAACTAACGCTTGCTCACTTCCGCGGCATCCCAACGCACAGAAAATTTGATCAGGCGTGATTACAGGGTCTTGTACATGACCAGGGCATCGACATAGCCCAAGGCCGGATGCGCAAAGGCGCCCGGCAGGCGTCCGACGATATCAAAACCCAGGCGCTGCCATAGGGCGACGGCGCGATCATTGCTGCTGACGACGAAATTGAACTGCATGGCGTGGAAGCCCTGTGTCTTTGCCGTCTCCAGCGCGTGAGTGCACATGGCACTGGCCAGACCCTTGCCGGCAGCTTTTGGCGAGACCATGAATCCGCAATTGGCGACATGGGCGCCACCGCCCAGCTTGTTCGGCATTAGAAAATAATGCCCCAGAACTTCTCCGTCGATTTCTGCCACGGACACCTGATGCGGCGGCGCGAACCAGTAAGCGAGGGCGGTGTCACGGTCCCAGTCACGCGGCAGGGCATAGGTTTCGCCGGCGCGCATGATCGGTTCGAGAATGGCCCAGATAGCGTCATGGTCGGCGGGGGTGGCGAGGCGGATATTCATGATGCGGCTATACGGCTTGAGCCAGGTCATGAAAAGCCTTAATGGCGTGGTCAGAGTGTGCATTTGGAAAAAGTTAACGCATCAAGCGCATCGTCTGATCTATCCCCATCGGAATCTTTAGTATGCGTATCCTTTTCCTTGGTCTGGCGTTTGGCGCCAGCCTCCTGTCCACAAATGTCCATGCCATGCCACGCGGTCCTGAAGCCGACGTGCTGGCCATGATCAATGCCGAGCGTGTGCGCGCCGGCTGCCAGCCCTTGCGGGTGGAGGCGCGACTGTCAGAGGCCGCCGAACGCCAGAGCCACGGCATGGCGGAGCATCATTATTTCAATCACAACGCACCGGATGGCTCTACCCCCGGCAAACGCGTGAAGGACACCGGCTATGTCTATCAGATGGTCGGTGAAAACATCGAGATCAATTCCGACGATCCGGAAGCGGTGGTGACGACCTGGATGAACAGTCCCGGCCATCGTCAGAATATCCTGATGTGCGCCTTCAAGGAAACCGGAATCGCCATGGCTTGGCCGGAAGGGGAAGGTCGCGCCTACTGGACGCAGGTTTTTGCCATGCCCTTAAACTTGGGCAAATGAATCTGGGCCGCTAGATCACATACAAATCGACATAGTCATTGACCGACACGGCCTCCAGCGCTTGTTGATCAAGGCTGACTTTCAGGATCGCGGCCTGTTGCTTTGTTGGAAAACGTCGGGCGAGATTTGTCCTGAACTTGGCCTCCAGCAGAGGAATGCCATCGGTACGGCGACGTTTGTGGCCGATCGGATATTCCACCACGAGTTCATCGAAGACGGTGCCGTCGTTTAGTTCCACGGTCAGGGCGTTTGCGATCGAGCGCTTGTCCGGGTCATGATAATCGGTGGTGAATGACGGGTCTTCGACGCAGATAATCTTGTCGCGCAGGCTATCAATGCGTGGATCATTGGCGATGGCATCCTCATAATCGGCAGCGGTCAGGCGGCCATGGATCAGCGGCACGGCGACCATGTACTGGATGCAGTGGTCACGGTCGGCCGGATTGTCGAGCTTGCCTTTCTTGTCGATGATGCGGATGCAGGCTTCATGGGTGCGGATGGTGACCCGCTTGATGTCTGCAGTCGTTTTGCCGAGGGCCGCCAGTTTGTGATGCAGCATCATGGCGGCTTCGACGGCGGTCTGGGAATGGAATTCGGCCGGGAAACTGATCTTGAACAGGATCTGCTCCATGACATAGCTGCCGTAAGGCCGCTGGAATTTGAACGGCTGGCCCTTGAATAGCACATCGTAAAAGCCCCAGGTTTTCGCGGTCAGCACGGACGGATAACCCATCTCGCCCTTTTGCGCCATCAGAGCCAGGCGCACACCCCGTGCCGTGGCGTCACCGGCAGCCCATGACTTGCGCGAGCCGGTATTGGGCGAATGGCGGTAGGTGCGCAGACTTTGGCCATCGACCCAAGCGAGCGACACGGCGTTGATAATCTCGTCGCGGTCTAGGCCGAGCATCTGCGCCACCACTGCGGTGGAAGCGACCTTGACCAGCACCACATGGTCGAGCCCGACGCGATTGAAGCTGTTTTCCAGTGCCAGACAGCCCTGGATTTCGTGGGCCTTGATCATGGCGGTCAGCACGTCACGCATAAGGAGCGGTTTACGTCCGGCGGCGACGGCATTGCGTGACAGCCAGTCGGCAGTGGCGAGGATGCCGCCGAGATTATCCGACGGATGTCCCCATTCGGCCGCCAGCCAGGTGTCGTTGAAATCGAGCCAGCGGATCATAGCGCCAATATTGAAAGCGGCCTGAATCGGGTCGAGCTGAAACTGCGTGCCGGGAACTTTCGCGCCATAAGGCACGATGGTGCCAGGCACGATCGGTCCCAGCAGCTTGGTGCAGGCGGGATAGTCGAGCGCCTCCAGTCCGCAGCCCAACGTATCTATCAGACAGTTGCGCGCGGTTTCATAGGCGAGGTTTGAGGTTATTTCGTAACCCATGACATAGTCGACGATATCGGTCAGGACGCTGTCGGGGGCGGGGCGTTCGTTCGGTATATGGGCTAACATGATTACGGACGGTCTTTCAGCGCTACAAAAGGCCTGTCTTCCGGGCCGGTATAGTTGGCATTGGGGCGGATAATCTTGCCGTCCTGGCGCTGCTCAATGATGTGCGCCGACCAGCCAGCGGTGCGCGACATGACAAACAGGGGCGTGAACATATCGGTCGGCACGCCCATCATGTGATAGCTGACCGCCGAGAACCAGTCGAGATTGGGGAACATGCGCTTGGCGTCCCACATCACGCTTTCCAGCCGCTCGGCAATGTTGAACATCTTCATACTGTTCTGCTCGACGGAGAGGCAGCGTGCCACCTCCTTGATCACCACATTGCGCGGATCGGAGACCGTATAGACGGGGTGGCCGAAGCCGATGATCACCTCTTTGCGTTCGACACGGGCGCGGATATCGGCCTCGGCCTCGTCCGGAGTGTCGTAACGCTTCTGGATATCGAAGGCGACTTCGTTGGCGCCGCCATGTTTGGGACCACGCAAGGCGCCGATGCCGCCAATGATACAGGAATAGAAATCAGAGCCAGTGCCGGCGATCACCCGTGCGGCAAAGGTTGAGGCATTGAACTCATGTTCGGCATAGAGGATCAGCGAAGTGTGCATGGCGCGTACCCATGACTCCGGCGGTGGCTTGCCATGCAGCATGTGCAGGAAATGACCGCCGATCGAGTCATCGTCGGTCTCGACCTCGATGCGCTTGCCGTTATGGCTGAACTGATACCAGTAGAGCAGCATCGAACCGAGAGATGCCAGTAGTTTGTCGGCGATATCGCGTGCACCTGGATGATTATGGTCCTCGCGCTCCGCCGACTGGCAACCGAGCACGGAGACGCCGGTGCGCAGCACATCCATAGGGTGGGTGGAGTAGGGCAGGCTTTCCAGTACGGTTTTGAGCGTGGCGGACAGGCCACGCAGGGATTTCAGCCGGGTCTTATAGGCGGCCAGCTCGCTGACATTCGGCAGCTTGCCGTGGACCAGCAGGTAGGCAATTTCCTCGAACTCCGAGGTCGCCGCCAGGTCGAGGATATCATAGCCGCGATAGGCTAGGTCATTGCCGGTGCGCCCGACGGTACACAAGGCGGTATTGCCGGCGATTTGGCCGGACAGCGCCACGGATTTCTT
>FSVH01000253.1_pt1 | contig 30076 bp, 27 predicted proteins | sample 1637631 | NCBI WGS metagenome assembly FSVH01 (sample SAMEA3914814, study PRJEB12502) | metagenome | biome: forest; material: soil | place: USA | collected 2011-09-16 | depth 0.1 m | reverse complement strand
GTCCACCTGTCGGACCTCGACTGGAACCTGCCGGGCGAAGAAGCCATCGCCAAGTATAAGAGGGGCGATGTCGTCAAGTCCAAGGTTCTGGACGTCGATGTTGAAAAGGAACGCATCTCGCTGGGCATCAAGCAGCTCGGCAGCGATCCGATGACCGGCGACACCTATCGCAAGGGCCAGAACATCACCGTGACCGTCACCGAAGTTACCACCGGTGGCATCGAAGTGAAGTTCGGTGAAGACGACGCCCCGATGTCGGCCTTCATCCGCAAGTCCGACCTGTCGCGCGACCGTAACGAACAACGCGTTGAGCGTTATGCCGTTGGCGATCGTATCGACGCTCAGGTGACCAATATCGACAAGGCGGCCCGCAAGGTCTCCGTTTCGATCAAGGCGCTGGAAATGGCTTCCGAAAAGGAAGCCATCGAGCAGTACGGTTCGCAGGATTCCGGCGCATCGCTGGGTGATATCCTCGGCGCCGCCCTGCGTGGTAAGCAAGAAGGCTAACCAGGGTCGTAACGACCCTGGACCCGGAATCGCGACGGCGTTAACGCGCTTTAATGATTCGGGCAGAGCTAAAAATGAAGCCGGAACCTCTCACGGGGTTCCGGCTTTTTTATTTTGCACCTGTTGTCGGTTCCGCGCATTCTCGGACGTCATTTTAATGCGCACAGGAAATCCGCCATGCTCTACGCCATTCTTTGTTACGATTCCGAAGACGTCATCTCCGCCTGGCCGAAGGAGAAGGACGAGCAGGTGATGCGTGACCTGGGCGCGGTCCAGACGAAACTGACGGCTGAAGGCAAGCTCGGCCCCGTGGCGCGGCTGATGCCGACCACCGCCGCCGTCACCCTTCGCAAGGGTAAGGATACCCTGGTGATCGATGGTCCCTTCGCCGAAACCAAGGAACAACTGCTCGGCTTTTTCATCGTTGAAGGCGCCGATCTTGATGATGCCGTCGCCGCCGCGAAGCAACTGGCCGCCGCCAGCGGTTCGGCCGGCGCCTATGAAGTGCGGCCCCTCGCCATCTTTCACCCCGGAAGCCTCGATAAATGACGGATCTTTCATGGCCAGATCTTTCGTGGATAGGCGCAGCGATCACCACGGCCCGGCCGCAGGCCGTCGCGGCGCTGCTGCGCTATTTCCGCAATCTCGATAACGCCGAAGAAGCCTTTCAGGAGGCGAGCCTGCGCGCCCTGAAAACCTGGTCGGTCAAGGGGCCACCACGCAATCCGGCGGCCTGGCTGATCCTTGTTGGCCGCAATGCCGGGCTGGATGGCGTGCGCCGGCAATCGAAGCAAACCGCCTTGCCGCCGGAAGAGCAGATTTCCGATCTCGAAGACGCTGAAACCGATATCGCCGAGCGGCTGGATGGCGCCGATTATCGCGATGACATCCTGCGGCTGCTGTTCATCTGTGCCCATCCGGAGATACCACCGGTCCAGCAGGTGACCCTGGCCCTGCGCATTGTCTGCGGCCTGACTGTGCCGCAAATCGCTCGCGCCTTCCTCGTCGGTGACAGCGCCATGGAACAGCGCATTACCCGCGCCAAGGCCCGTATCGCCACGCTTGGCATCGGCTTCGATACACCAGGCGCGATCGAACGTTCCGAACGGCTGGCGGCGGTCATGGCCATGGTCTATCTGCTGTTCAACGAGGGCTATACCGCACCTGCGACCGAGAGCGCGCACAAGAACGTGCTGTGTGGCGAGGCGATCCGGCTGATGAGGCTCCTGATGCGCCTTTTTCCGACGGAGCCTGAAGTCATGGGTCTGACGGCGCTGATCCTTTTGCAGCATTCACGGTTCGCGGCACGTTTCGATAGCAACGGTCGCATCGTGCTGCTGGAAGATCAGGATCGTGCACTGTGGGACCAGAAACTGATCCAGGAGGGCCTGGCTCTGATCGATAAGGCCATGCGCCACAAGACGCCGGGTGCGTTTCAGATACAGGCCGCCATCGCCGCACTCCATGCCCGCGCCGTGCGACCGGAAGAGACCGACTGGGCGCAGATCGACCGTCTCTACGCCACACTGGAACGTCTACAGCCGTCGCCGGTCATCACGCTTAATCGCGCCGTCGTTGTCTCGAAGCTGCATGGCCCGCAGGCGGCGCTCGACATGATCGAAGCGCTGGATGATCAGCTTGCCGGCTATTTCTATTATCACGGCGCGACCGGTATTTTTCAACAGCAGCTTGGACACGTCGAACAGGCGCGGACCGCCTTCAACCTGGCCATTGCCTGCGCCGGTTCGCTGGCCGAAGCCGATCATATTCGCGGCCATCTCGACCAACTGGAAAAATAATTTCGCAACCTGTCGGATCGGCCAATGCCGATCCGTCCTTGGAATACCAACCAGCACAGAGGAGCTAAATCATGACTGAAACCATCGATCCCGCCCTGTATCGCGGCGTTATTCCCTATCTGAATGTCATCGGCGCCGCCGAAGCTTCGGCTTTTTACCAGAAGGCCTTCGCGGCCCGCGAATTGTCGCGAAAGCCCGCCGATGACGGCAAGCGCCTGATGCACTGCCATCTCGAAATCAACGGTGGCTATCTGATGATGTCCGACTGTTTTCCAGAGTACGGCCATCCGCACCAGCCATCGGACAGCTTCACCATGATGATTATCGGTGACGACATCGACACCTGGTGGGATCGCGCTGTCGCGGCCGGTTGCGAAATTGTCATGCCGCTTGACGTCCAGTTTTGGGGTGACCGGTATGGCCAGGTGCGCGATCCGTTCGGTGTCAGCTGGGCGTTCAATGAACCGGCGAAGGGCTGAGCCATGACCCAGAGCAAAACTCTTTCCATCACCGGTTGGGTACTGACCGGCCTGTTCGCCCTGTTCATGGCGTTCGACATCACCATCAAGCTGATCCGCCTGCCGATTGTGGGCGTCACCCTGCAACAGCTTGGCTGGTCGCCTGAAATGGGTTTTCTCATTGGCGTACTGGAACTGATCGCGGTGGCACTTTACCTCTGGCCGCGCACGGCGGTGCTGGGCGGCCTCCTGATGACCGCCATCCTCGGCGGCGCGGTGGCAACGCATTTGCGCCTGAGCGATCCTTTATTCAGCCACACCTTGTTCGGCGTCTATCTCGGCCTGTTCATGTGGGGCGGATTGTGGCTGCGCAGCCCGGCCTTCAGGAAGGTCTTTCCTTACGGTTCCTGACCGATAAGTGGTCTTCGCGACAATAAGCTCCCGTGATGTAAGGTTTTTTTGCGAACCTTGCTATTGCGGGGCTTTTTATATGATGGCCGCGCGTTTTGCGCTTTATGGACAGGAAATTTTCCCGATCCAGACGAAAAATGTTAACTTGGTAGCGCTACCATCGCGTTAATCTATCAACAAGCCCTTGAACTCACTTTCATTTTCGGACATGCTCGCCATTCTCAGATTTACCGCGTGAGGGAGATCAATGCTCAAGTCTGAACTTATTGAACGTTTGGCTTCCGAATACCCGCATTTGACGCAAAAAGACGTCGAACGTGCGGTGAATCTTATTCTGGAATCCATGATCACCACGCTGGAAAAAGGCGGTCGCGTCGAGCTTCGCGGCTTTGGCGCTCTGTCGGTGCGGTCCCGTCCGGCCCGCGCTGGTCGTAATCCGCGCACGGGGGAATCGGTCAAGGTGCCCGCCAAGCATGTGCCCTTCTTCAAGAGCGGCAAGGAACTGCGCGAACGCCTGAACCTTTCGGGTGACGACAACGGCTAAACAGAAAGAACGATCATGAGCATTGCCTCCGAATTCAAGACCTTCCTGATGCGCGGCAATGTCATCGACCTGGCGGTCGGTGTCGTGATCGGCGGCGCCTTTGGCAAGATCGTCACTTCGCTGGTCGACAATATCATCATGCCGCCGATCGGTTACCTCACCGGCGGCGTTGACTTTTCCAGTCTCAAGATCATCCTGAAGCCTGCTGATCTTGTGACGAAGACGGCCGAGGTCGCCATTGGCTACGGCGTTTTCATCAATACCCTGATCCAGTTCCTGATCATCGGCACCGCCATTTTTCTGGTGGTCAAGGCCATCAACAAGCTGATGCCACCACCGCCCGCTGCGGTTCCTGGGCCAACGCAGGAAGAACTGCTGGCCGGCATCCTTGCCGAACTGAAAAAGAAATAATAAAAGGCCGGGGTTCGCTCCGGCCTTTTTCTTGCCCCGCCTGCATAAAAAAGCCCCCGATGCCGAAGCGCCGGGGGCCGAGTTGGGTCAAAGGGGTTGAGACTTAATCTTTGACCTTGTTGGAAAAGCGATTGTACGTGGCCGGGTTACGGTCCCAGACCTGACGGTCGCGCAATGAACGCAGAAGCTTGATATATTCGGCATGTGACCAGGCCAGCGGCGTGGCGCTGTCCGTGCCTTCGCCGACCGTATAATCGTGAGCGGTTTTGGAACCGACGCCATCATATACCTGTTCCGGGATCATCAGACCTTCATTGGCGAAAAGCTCCATGCCCTTCACATAGGTGCCGCGAATGGCGGTGATGTCCGCGTCGGTCGCGCCACCGGCTTTCAGGCCATCGAGCGCCAGTTCGTAATGACCGCGCTCGCCGGTGAAGATCGGCCAGACGCGCCCGCGCTGATCCGCTGACATCGGGCCGTAATTGCCGCCATCCGTGCCTTCACCGTAGCCGTCATTGCCGTAGCGCCTGAAGCCGGGGACCGTGACATCCGTGCCGGGGAAATGGAAATCGTAACGGACGCGCAGATTATCCGGCAGGGTCTGGTCATCGACCACGGCCAGTGAGACCGTAATGTTCTTGTCATCGGCCGGGCGGACGCCATAGCGCACCAGCTCCAGGAAACCGGCATCGACCATCAGGTCCGAAGGCAGGGCAGGGCGGCCATTGCGGCTATCCTGATTGCCGGGCGCATTGGCGTCTTCCGAACGCGAGATACGCAGGAAATAACTGGCGGGCTTGTAGTCGCCGCGTACCTTGCCTGAGGTGGTGAAAAGGCGTTGTTCCAGTTTTCCGGAATAATCCTCGGCCTTGGCGGCGTAAAGCTTTGCGCCATCGGCATCCCCTGCCTGGGTGGCGATATCCGAGGCGGCCTCAAGCCCGGCGATCACCGCGGCGGTGGTCGATGGCGAATGGCCTTCCTGCTCTTCCCAGCGTTCCTGCTGACTATAGGGCGGCGTGATGGTGGCGTGATTCCAATCAAGCCCGACAGTGCCGCCTTCCTTAAGGAAATCGGCCGCCGGCTTGAGCGTGATCTTCCACGACGACAGCAGCTCATCCTTACTGATCAGGCCCAGTTGCTCCAACCGTTCGCCGAGCAGGATCGGCATGGCGGTCTGGTCAAGCTGAACCCCGACCCATTCCGGCGTGCCGTCAACATGAGCCTTTTGTAGGAACCAGCCCGAGGCGCCGGTATTGCCTGGTGTCGTGGCCTTGACCTGAATGGTAGGCAGGAAGCGAAAGGCCGCGACCGGCGTTTCCTTGTCGCCCAGCGCTGCCAGCGCCATGGAGACCTGATAGAAGTCGCGCGGCCAGACGCCTTTGTAGCCGGTGGCCGACACGTCGGTGACCACCGTATCACCCCAGGGGTTGCTGAGGGAGGCGATCAGCGCGCCGGCGGCGGTGTGGTCTTCCTGTACCTTCAGCGCCAAGGCCGAGGCATAGAGCAGCTTGCCATTGTCTTCCGACATGGGCACGAGGCTTTTCAGTTCGGACAACGAGGCGAGATAGTCTTCCCAGCCGACCGCTGCCCCCTCACCATTGAAATTGGCCAGCACCTTCGTATAGCCGGTCTTGAGCGTGGCGGCGGATTCGGCACTGGCCGCTTCCGTCGTGGCGCCGAACCCAACTGCCAGATCGACGGTTGTCGTCTGGCTGACGGTCGGCAATTGCCCGACCAGCACGATATTGCCCTTGGTAGCGGCAGCGCTATGCAGTGTGCCGAGCGACTGGGTCTCGGTCAGTGCTTTTATGCCGTCTGTGACGCCGGTATAGCCGATATTGGCGGTCTTAAACGGCACATTGGCAGAGAGATTTAGTGCGACATCGCCTTGCCAGGCTTGCAGATGAGCGGCATCAGCGCGGCCCTCGTCATCGCCGGAGGTATTGGCCATCGAGGGGTCGAGAATGACATAGGGCGTCACCGGACCTTTCAGCGCCTTGACGGTGACGCGCATCATCAGTGTCTGGCGGTCAGGGTCGGTAAAAACGTCCTTGATGATAACGAAGCGGCCCTGTTTATCCGTATTGGTCAGGCGATAGGCCGGCGACAACGGCCGACCGGCCGCGTCGGTATGGATATATTCGACGTGGCTTACGGTGTCGGTGCGCTCGAAAGCGGTCCATCCGGCCCCTGTGACAGCAATCTGCAATTCACGGATCTGTGCTTCATGAATACGGCCATACATGGTTTCGGTGACCACGCCCTCAGCGAGCGAGAACCACACCTTGGAAACGGTGCCGGTCGCGGCGGTGTCCGAGAACTGGTAGTCTTTGTAAGCCTCATAGGCGCTGCCGATGCCCTGCTTGCCGGAATAGGCCCACGGCGAGGCGAGACCCGGACCATTGCTGGCCTTGGTGTCGGCAATGACAGTCGGGTTATGGTCGGGTATGGCTTCCTGAGCGAGCGCTACGCTTCCCGCCATTGCCAGTACACTCGCGCAACCGGCCAACAGATATTTACGCATACGGAATTCCATTACGCCCTCTCCTGCATCCACGCGACTGCCTTTCGGGCGCGCGGACCTTATTGATTTGACCGGCCGGAACCCGTCTTTTTATCACTATGGCAAAGACGGTGAGGTCCGTCGCGCTGCATACGTATTCACGCTCGGAAAATCCGCATGAATACGAATCCACAGGCTTTGGGCGTGGGTTTTGCGCGCAAAAAAAAGCTCTTCGGCCCGAAGACCAAAGAGCAGTTTATGTTGAGAAGATACCACTTACAAAGCAAGACCCTGTAATTGGTGCATTCCGGCCGCGTCACAACAGCCGAAATAGGAGCGCCGGTTTCAGCCAAGCGCCAGCGACGCTCACGGTTGACGACCGGAAATCTATCTGTAAACGTTTGCATGACCATTGGGCAACAGGAAAAGCGCAGAAGGCGAAATTTTACGTCGTTTCCGAGAAGTTGCGACTGGAATGGAATACAGGCAGCCAAAAACAATGTTTACCGAAGTTGCCAGCAGCCTATGCCCGCTTTTTAATGCATGCAATCTTGAATACGTATTCAACTGTCGTTCAGCCTCCTGAATACGTATGCATGTCTTCAAATGCACATAAGCTCTTTTGCGCGATAGCTATTTGACATAAGCGTGAGATAGAAAACGATTACAGGAACAAGGAAACCCTATTCATGCGCCATGCGTCCGGACTGCTGACTATTGCTTTTTCACTGATAGCGACAACGGGTTTTACCGCCGGTACGGCTCTCGCGCAAGACGTTGTTCCGGCCGCCGACATTTCGCAGGCTTCGCAGGCGGCACCGAAATTCCAGACCATCGCCAGTGCGGACTCGCCGGGCAAGGTGCTGCATGTCGATGTCATGCTGAGCGGTGACGGTAACCTGTCCTATCAGATTTCGCGCAATGGCCAGGTGATCGTCAATCCGTCGCGCCTCGGCCTGATCCTGGCCAATGCCCCGAAATTCGACCGCTATTTCACATTGGAAAACACGGAGACGACGACGCACGACGACACTTGGGAGCAGCCGTGGGGCGAGCGCCGCTTCACGCGCAATCACTATACCGAGCTGCGCGTCAAAGTTATCCAGAAGGTCTGGGATAACCGCAGGATGACCGTGGTTTTCCGCATGTACGACGATGGTCTCGGTTTCCGTTATGAATTCCCCGACCAGCCGCAACTGCACAAGCTGGAGATCATGGATGAACTGACCGAGTTCGCCATCGCCGATCCGGCCACCGCCTGGTGGGATGTCGCCGGCGAATGGAACCGCGAGGAATACCTTTACAACAAGACGCCGCTGAACGAGGTCAGCGAAGCGCAGACGCCGATGACGATCAAGACGGACAAAGGGCTGTATATCTCCTTCCACGAAGCGGCACTGGTCGATTACGCCGCCTATTGGCTGCGCCGGGTCGATGGCCAGCGCCTGAAAACGCGTCTGGCGCCTTCGGCCATGGGCGCGCCGGTGGTACGGGATGCCCCGTTCCCGACGCCGTGGCGCACCATGGAAATCACCGACAGCGCCGCCGAGCTTTACAACAGTTCCGACCTGATCCTGAACCTCAACGAGCCCAACAAGCTCGGCGATGTGTCGTGGGTGAAGCCCTATAAATATGTCGGCATCTGGTGGGGCATGCACCTCAACAAGTGGACCTGGGAAGCCGGCCCGCGTCATGGCGCCACCACCAGGAACACCGAAGACTATATCGATTTCGCGGCGAAGAATGGCTTCCGTGGTGTGCTGGTCGAGGGCTGGAACAAGGGCTGGGAAGACTGGTTCGGCAAGGGCTACAACTTCTCTTTCACCGAAAGCTATCCCGATTTCGACCTGGCGGCGATTTCCGCCTATGGCTTGAAAAAGGGTGTGCATCTGGTCGGCCACAACGAAACGTCAGGCAATGTCTCGGTCTATGAACCGCAGATGGAAGCCGGCTTCAAACAGTACGAAAAATATGGTGTCGACTCGGTGAAGACCGGCTATGTCGCCGATGCCGGCGGCGCCCGTGTTCGCGCGGCCGACGGCAGCATCCGCTATACCTTCAATGACAGCCAGGAAATGGTCCGCCATTACCTGCTGAACGTGACAACGGCGGCGAAATATCACATCGCCATCGATACGCACGAGCCGATCAAGGATACCGGCCTGCGCCGCACCTATCCGAACTGGGTATCGCGTGAAGGCCAGCGCGGCATGGAATATAACGCCTGGGGCGATCCGCAGAATCCGCCGGAACACGAGGCCAATCTGGTCTTCACCCGTATGCTGTCGGGGCCAATGGACTTCACGCCGGGTGTTCTGTCGCTGCAAGGGCAGGGCAAGCCGATCCCGTCGACGCAGGCGAAGCAACTGGCGCTTTATGTCGTGCTCTATTCGCCGATCCAGATGGCGGCCGATCTGCCGGAAAACTACGCCAAATATCCGAAACCGTTCCAGTTCATCAAGGACGTGCCGACCGACTGGGATCAGTCGATCGCGCTGAACGGCGAGCCCGGTGACTTCGCTACCATCGTGCGCAAGGACCGCAACTCTGACAACTGGTATCTTGGCGCGGTGACCGACGAAACCGAACGCAGTGTCGATGTGCCGCTGACCTTCCTCGAAGCCGGTCGCACCTACAGAGCGCAGATCTACCGTGATGGTCCGGGTGCCGGTATGACCGGTGATGCCCGCTTCGATATCGTCATCGAGGAAAAGACGGTGATCGCCGGTGATACGCTGACCCTGCGCATGGCGCCTGGCGGCGGCGCGGCCATTCGCTTTGTTGCGCAAAAGAAGAAGTGATGCGGGCGTGGCTATCCCTGTTGCCTCTGCTGCTGGCGACGCCTGCCGCGGCAGAGGCGCGCCTCGATCACCTGCCCCAGGTGTCCTCGCACTATGTTATCCCGCGGGATATCGTCGTGTTCGTGCCGGACCAGTGCCAGGCCGAAACGGCAAGGTGCAAGGTCATCTATATGATGGATGGCCAGAACCTGTTCACGCCCAGCCCGTACAGCGGCGCGGACTGGGGTGTGGCCGAGGTGCTGCCGAAGCTGATCGACACCGGCAAGGTGCCGCCGGCGATTGTGGTTGGGATCAACAATATCCCCGATCGGACACGCGAATATATGCCGCAGCGCGTCTATGACCAGATGGCGCCGGACTATCAGGTCCGCATCCGCGCCTTTGAAAACGGTCAGACGCCCAATGCCGACAATTTCCTGAAATTCCTGGTCACGGAACTGAAGCCGCAGATCGACAGGACCTATCACACGGCTACAGGTCCGAAAATACCTCGATCATGGGATCATCGATGGGGGCGCATATCGCGCTCTATGCACAGGGCGAATATCCGCAGGTCTTCGGGGCGTCGGCCTCGCTGTCCATGCCGTGGCTGATGGCCGATCCGGCGAAAGACCCAGCCGCGATTGAGGCCGATGCGAAGGCCGTGGCGGCCGGTTGGCAGGCCTGGCTGAAAACGACGAAAATGGTCCCCGGCCGAAACCGTATTTACAGCGATCAGGGCACGGTCGGGCTCGATGGCCTGTTCACACCCTACGAGGAAAAGGCTGTGGCCACGTTCCGCGCCAATGGCTGGACCGGAGCCAATTTCCATGCGCCGATTTATCAGGGCGCGGAGCACAGCGAAAAGGACTGGCGCAAGCGGGTGGACGTGCCGTTGACGTTTCTGCTCAATCCACAGGCTTTTTCATAATGCTGAAAGCACTTGCTTTCGCAAAGAAAAATGTGTTCTCTGAACCGAAATCCGCTTAAGCGGACGAGGGGTTGAGGGATGATGGACACCATATCAGGCAAGGTCAGGCTTGAAGATATCGCTCGGATTGCCGGCGTATCGGTCGCCACGGTGTCGCGTGCGCTGAACGATTCCCCTGCCGTCAACCGTGTCACCAAGCGCCGTGTCTGGAAGATCGCCCGCGATCATAATTACGTCCTCAATCAGGACATGCCAATGTCGATGTCAGGCTCGCAGGCCACCATCGCCATCGTAATTCCGCCGCCGCATGGCCGCGAGGGGCGTTTTTCCGATCCCTTCTATCAGGAAATGATTTCCGGTGTCGGCGAGGCGGCGCGCGATATGGGCTGCGACCTGCTGCTGTCGCATCTGACGCCGAAAAGCCAGAATGACCTGGTCACCCTGATGGCCAATATCAAGGCCGATGGCGTGATCTTCCTCGGCCAGAGCTACCTGCACGACCGTTTCAATCATCTGGCCGGCAGCACCAACAAATTCATCGTTTGGGGCCAGGAAATTCCCGGGCAGAAATATTGCACCGTCGGCTCGAACAATCTTCAGGGCAGTGCACGCGCCACCTCGCATCTGGCGCGACTGGGCCGCAAGCGGATTGCCTATTTCGGCGAAACCGAAGGCACGGAGATGAAGCAGCGCTTTCAGGGCTACCTCAATGTGTTGTCCGAAGCGGGGCTGGCATTTGATCCGCGTCTTGTCGTGCCGACTCATTTCGAACTGGCTTCCGCCGAGGCAGCCGTCCTCAGCCTGATCAATAAGGGCATTACTTTCGACGGCCTGTTCGCCTGCTCGGATATTATCGCCCTGGGTGCTATTCGCGGCCTGATACGCGCCGGCTTGCGGGTACCGGAAGACGTTTCGGTGGTCGGGTATGATAATATCGCGCTCGCCAGCCTGACCCATCCGTCGCTGACGACGATTTCCCAGGATCTGGCGCGTGCCGGCAAGCTAATGGTCTCGAAGTTGATCGGCTCGATCTCCAATGATGAAAGCCATTCGGAAGTTGTCTCAACCGAGTTGGTCGTTCGCGAATCCTGTGGCGGCTGACCGTCCTCCGTGCGCTGCCCGTGCACCGGATGTTTTCCTGACGTCAGCATAATTGCATAAATTTGCAATTTTTTGCATTTTTTGTCAAAAATGACATTGCTTCATATTATCGGTAAATACGTGCTTTTTAAGCGAATTATGTGATATTTTATAACAAATTTTTGTTAATTTACGTAGTTTCGTATCTTGAAAGCCACAATATTACGAATTGTACAGGTTTCGAGCTGCAAAATTTTGCAAAGTATTGCAAAAAGAACGGCGTTGTATAGATATTCACCTCAGGCGCCGTCAGAGTGCCATGAGGGTTGAGATGTCTAAAGGCGAATGTCCTGCATTTAAGAACAGGACAAGCGTTGAAGATCGAAACGCAACACCAGGAGGAAACCTAATGCGTAATTCCAAGGGTCTGAATGCGACGCGTGCGCGTCTGCTGACCTGTGGCGCGACTGCGGCCATCGTAACGGCCTGCGCTTTCGCCGTTCCCGTCATGGCCCAAGATACCGCTCAAAGCGCGGCCACTGCCCCGGCTGAAGACACGACAACTGTTGTCGTAACGGGCATTCGCCGCGGTATTCAGGACGCCATCACGGCCAAGAAGAAATCAGCCCAGATCGTCGAAGCCGTTTCGGCTGAAGATATCGGCAAGCTGCCCGACGCCTCGATCGCCGAATCCCTGGCGCGCCTGCCCGGCCTGGCCGCCCAGCGCACCAACGGCCGCGCCCAGACCCTCAGCATTCGCGGCCTCGGTCCGGATTTCACCGTCACCACGCTGAACGGCCGTGAGCAGGTATCGACCAACGACAATCGCTCGGTCGAATTCGACCAGTACCCTTCGGAACTAATCTCTCAGGTCCTGGTCTACAAGACGCCCAATGCCGGCATGACGGATCAGGGCATTTCCGGCACCGCCGACCTGCAAACCGTGCGTCCGCTGGCCTATGGCAAGCGCGTTTTGGCCGTCAGTGTCCGTGGGGAAAGTAATAGCGAAGACGCCGCCATCAGCGGCATGAAAAATACCGGCAACCGGTATTCACTGACCTATATCGATCAGTTCTTCAACAAGAAGGTTGGCCTGGCCCTGGGCTACGCCCACACAGATTCGCCCTATCAGACTCTGAAAAAAGAATCCTGGGGTTACCCGACCTGCGGCGCCTGCCTGCCGGCTGATCAGGGCCTGCTGGTGACTGGCGGTGAAAAGGATGCGGTCGATTCGTCGAACCTGACCCGCGATGGTTATATGGGCGTGCTGGAATTCCGTCCGAATGACCGGCTGCATATGACATTCGACGCCTATCACTCGGATTTCAATGAGTTGCAGCGCATCGCCCGTATCGAATATCCGCTGGCCTGGGGCGCCAACCATCTGGCGCCGGGTTACACGACCGATGACGAATTCGTCACTCACGGCGTCTTCAATGACGTCAAGGCCGTGGTTGAAAACTACGTCAACCAGCGCAAGGACAAGCTTGATGCGTTCGGCTGGAACACGGAATATCGCCTGAACGACCAATGGTCGCTGATGGCTGACCTGAGCCAGTCCAAGGCCGACCGCACCGATATTCAGGTCGAATCGACCGCCGGCACTGGCCCTAACGGTATGGGCGCCGCCGATACCGTCACCTTCGATCAGCAGGGCTTTGGCCTGACGCAGGTCTCCGGTGTGCTCGATTACAGCGATTTCGACACGACCTTCCTCACCGATCCCGGCGGCTGGGGTGGCCCGCTCGCCTCTTCCCGCGCCGGTTACGCCCGTACGCCGCATGTGACCGATGATATCAAGTCGATCAAGCTGGCGGCCACGCGTCACTTCGGCGGCGGCATCTTCAACGATGTCGTTTTCGGCGGCGATCATACCGAGCACGCCAAGAACAAGGACGGCAAGGAAGGCTATCTCGGCCTGCCCGGCGGCGTCGCCCAGGCTCTGGTTCCGGACGCGTTCCGTACCGGTCCGACCGACGCCCGGTTCCTCGGTTCGAGCACCGGCATTATCGGCTATGATTCACTCGCCCTGTTCGAATCCGGCTATTTCACCTATCAGGAAGAAATCGCCGCTTCGGCTGTCCAGAAGACCTGGAACGTCAACGAAACGCTTGATACCCTCTATATCCGGGGCGATATCGATACGACGCTCTTCGGCGTTCCGGTGACAGGCAATGTCGGCCTGCAATCGGTCCATGCCGACCAGAAGGCGACATCCCTCTTCACCGATGGTACGGCGGCCGGTGTCGCGCCACAATCCGGTGGCACCAACTACAGCGATATCCTGCCGACCCTGAATCTGAACTTCGATCTCGGTCACGACATGACGCTGCGTTTCGGTGCGGGCACCACTCTGGCCCGTCCGCGCATGGACGACATGGCGGCCGGTACCAGCTATACCACCTCGGTCAATACCAGTCCGGTGGTTGTCGGCGGCACGACCCAGTATTACTGGTCGGGCGGCGGCGGCAATCCGAACCTGAAGCCGTGGAAAGCCAACAACTATGACCTGTCGTTCGAAAAATACTTTGGGCGTAAAGGGTATGTATCAGCGGCAGTCTTCTATAAGGATCTGAATACCTTCATCTTCAGCCAGACGGTCATCAAGGACTATACCGGCGCGGCGCCTTCCAGCGCCTGTTATTCGGATGTCGCCCATACGGTCAAGGTCATCGATAACGATGCGGCCAGCCCCTATAACGGCCAGTGGGTCTGTGCGCAGGCGGATGCCAATCGTCTGGGCACCTCGACTGTCCAGCAAAATGGTCAGGGCGGATATATCAAGGGTCTTGAACTGACCGCGTCGATTCCGGGTGAAGTACTGACCCCCTGGCTTGATGGCTTCGGCCTGATTGTCAGCGGCTCATTCAACAGCAGCAAGATCAATCCGACCGGCACCAATGCCTATGATGTGCCGGGCCTGTCGAAGAAGGTCATCAATACGACCTTCTATTACGAAAAATATGGCTTCTCCGCCCGGATCAGCAATCGTTATCGCGGCGATTTCGTCGGGGAAGTGCCGGACTATACCAACAGCCTGTCGAACACCTGGGTCCATTCGGAATCGGTGATCGATGCACAAATCGGCTATACCTTCCAGGATGGGCCGCTGAAGAACCTGTCGGTCAATATCTCAGGTTCAAACCTCAACGACGAGCCCTTCTATACCTATCAGGGCAAGGGACAGCCGGATCATATCCTGCGTTATGAAAAGTATGGCAGCACATATCTTTTCGGTGTCAGCTATCGTTATTAAAACCGGTTGATGATAAATCGCGCCCACTGGTCTTGCGACCAGTGGGTCTTTTTTACGCTTAAGCCGCGGGGCTGCCTCGCATCAGCTCGGGCGGCGCCTGCCCTTGCCAGATACCAATAAATATTGGCATTTGGAGATGCTTTCGGGAAATATATTCATGCCATCTGCGCCCATCAGGAAGATCGTCATTCTCGGCGGCGGCACGGCGGGCTGGCTCGCCGCTTCGATGCTGGTAAAGGTGCTCGGCAAAACGGTGGAGGTGACACTGGTCGAATCCGAGGAGATCGGTACAGTGGGCGTCGGCGAGGCGACCATTCCGCCGTTGATCAACCTGCTCAACTTCCTTGGCCTCGATGAAGGCGAGGTGATGCGCAATGTGCAGGGTACCTACAAGCTCGGTGTCGAATTCGCCGACTGGTACGAAAAGGGCCATACCTATCGCCATATGTTCGGCGCGCCCGGTACGCCGCTCGGCGTACTGCCCTTCTATCAGTACTGGCTGCGGCAAAAAGCCAGGGGTAAGGGCGGTTCGCTGTGGGATTACAGCCTGAACGAGCTGGCGGCGAAACAAAACCGGTTCGCCCATGTGAAAACTATTCCCGAAACGCGCATGGATGGCCTGAATTACGCCCTGCATTTCGATGCCGGTCTGCTGGCGCGTTATCTGCGCGGCGTTTGCGAACGATCGGGCGTGATCCGCTGTGAAGGCAAGGTGGCCGGGGTCAATCAGAACAGTGAGACCGGCTTTATCGAAAGCCTGATCCTGGCATCGGGCGAGACTATTGAAGGTGAATTCTTCCTCGATTGCTCCGGTTTCCGCGGCGTGCTGATCGAAGACACGCTCCAAGCCGGATACGAGGAATGGACGCACTGGCTGCCGTGCGATCGCGCCGTTGCCGTGCCCTGCGCCACATCGGGGCCTTTGCGGCTGTTGACCCAGACGCGCGCCCGCACCGCCGGCTGGCAATGGCGCATTCCGTTGCAGCACCGGATCGGCAACGGCCACGTCTTTTCCAGTGGCTTTATCGAGCCCGACGAGGCGACACGTATCCTGCTGGAAAATCTTGACGGTGAACCGCTGGCAGACCCGCGTCACCTGCGTTTCGTCACCGGCCGCCGCAAGGCCAGTTGGAAAAAGAACTGCGTGGCCCTGGGGCTGGCAGCCGGTTTCATGGAGCCGATCGAATCGACGACCATCCATATGGTGCAATCGGCCTTGCAACGCCTGCTCAACCTGTTCCCCGACACCGGTTTCAACCAGCCGGAAATCGACGAATATAACCGCAAGACCCAGCGCGAATACGAGCTGATCCGCGACTTCATTATTCTGCACTATAAGGCCACGAAGCGCGACGACACGCCCTTCTGGAACTATTGCCGCACCATGCGTGTGCCGGACAGCCTGACGACCAAGATCGAATATTTCCGCCAGCATGGCCGGGTCATTGTCGAGGAAGATGATCTGTTCAAGGAAGCCAACTGGATACAGGTGCTGATCGGCCAGGGCATCATGCCGGAAAGCTTCTCACCACTGGCCTTGAATGTCAGCGAAGCGGATCTCGATGATTATTTCGACAGCCTGCGTCAGATTCACGCCCGCACGGTCGCCGGTATGCCGACTCACGACGACTTCATCACCCGTTACTGCAAGGCGCCGGCGGTCTAAAGATTGGCCTTCAGCCACGCGGCGGCATCGCCCCGCAGCGCTGCCTTTTTACGGAACGGTACGGAGAAAACCGCCGCCGTATCCTGATGGCTCAGCCCATCGTAAAGCTTGAGCGTCACGTCGCTGCCGGCCGCTTTCAGTCTGGCATCGAGATTGACGGCATTATGCACGCCAACCACGGTATCGGCGCGGCTCTGCATCAGCAGGAACTTTGTTTCCAATTTTCGGGAATAATTAATTGGCTGGGTTTCTTCCGGTCGTGGCCATTGGCCAAAGGTGTCTTTTGATGCCGGTACATCGAAGGGATAGAAATCATAGGGCCCATCAATGCCGACACATGCCTTGATCGGAGATGGGGCGCCGAGATAGCGCGGATCGAGCGCCATCATCGCTGCCGCATAGCCGCCCGCCGAATGCCCGATGACGCCGAGACGCTTAATATCGCCGCCATGGACTCCGGCATGTGCCATGACGTATTTCACGGCCAGTGCATTGTCTTCTAGAAAGACCGGATAAAGCACCTGCGGCACCAGCCGGTAGTCAGGGATGATCACCAGATAGCCGAGTGCCGCCAGCGAATGACCCATCCAGACATAGTCGGCTTTCGAGCCGCTGTTCCAGCCGCCACCATAGAAGAAAACCAGCACCGGCAGGTTTTTACTGCCGCCCTTTGGTGCGTAGATATCGAGTTTCTGGCGGGGATCATCACCGAAAGGCATATCACGCGCCACGCGTACAGCCTCATCCTTCGGCGTGACGGTATTGAATATTGTCAGGGTGTTACAGGCGGCCAGCAGGGGGGCTAGGCCAAGGGTGGTGAGGAGGGAGCGTTTAGACATATTAGGCATTCAGGCTGATACTCGATTTTTCAGTCGGCGGCTTAGGACGCAGACGCATGCCCTTGATGAACAGCAACAGCGCCTCCCAATGGATACCCCAGACCACGCCGAGCGTCATCAGCGGCATGGTGAAAAAGAGCCCAAGCAGGGTGCGGTCGCGCAATGGCTGCCGCTTGGCAGTAAATCCAGCGAACAGCATGGACTGCTCGCCCTTTTTGAGATCGATCTTCAATGCAAAGGTGTCTGCCGGTGCGATCAGGTCGAAGACATAGGCCATGTCCATATCCATGAAGGGGGAGACGTGCAGGCGCTTTTCGCTGGCCTGCCTTATGCGCTTTCCGGGCTGGCGAACGGGCAAAACATAGGAATGGCGGTCGCCGAAAGTGTTATTGACCTCATAGACCACCGCTTTCATCACGCCATCGCCCGATTGCAGGAAGTAGAGGCTGATCGGATTGAAGACGAAGCCGAGCACGCGCGGCATGGCCATCAGGAACAGGCGGTCTCCGGCGGCATATAATCCGTGTTCGGATAATAATGAAATCATGCGTTCGCGCAGAGGTGCCGTTTCCGCTTTCGCCTTGTCCGGCCCGTGGTCTCGATCGTAGAAACCGAACAGGTTGAAGCGGTTGCGGGAAAAGAAAAGCGTCTCTTTTGGCTGATCGAGGTCGATCAATATCTGGAAGATGCGATAGTGCAGCCGGTGCACTTTCGGTGTAAAGCGCTGATGGACGACGTCACCAATGTAAATTCCGGCCTGAAGGGCCGGCAAGGGCGACTGCCCGTCCGCACCTTTGCGCGGAGCCTGCGCGGCCTGTGAGCGCCTAAAATTTTCCACTACTCTGCCGCCTCTCGCACAGCCTCTTCCCACGGATTGTATTGGATTCGGCTAGCTGACCAATCGAAATCCCACGGCCGGCGCTGGCCGCTGATTGCCTCGGCGACAGCCAGACCCGATTGCAGGCCGTCCTCATGGAAGCCAGAACCGAAATAGGCGCCGCAGAACCAGCAATTGTTGCGCCCTTGCAGATCGCCGAGCCGGCCTTGAGCTCCTATGGCCTTCGCATCAAACAGGGGATGCTCGAAGACGATCCGCTTGATGATTTTCGTCGGATCAATGGCATGGGTTGGGTTGAGCGTGACGAAATAGTTCTGGTCGGTTTTCAGCACCTGCAACAAATTCATCCAGTAGGTGACGCAAAGCTGCTGTTCGTTGGACGCCGAGCGCTCGCCCATATAGTTCCAGCTCGACCAGGCGGCCCGGCGCTTTGGCATGAAGGCGGCGTCAGTATGCAGAACGACCTCGTTCGGCGTATAGGTAAAGGCCCCCAGTGTCTCGACTTCGTCACGGCTGGCATGCGTCAGCATCTTCAGCGTCACATCGGCATGAGTGGCGAAAACCACCTGGTCGAACAGATAGCTGACGCCGTTCTGATCATACAATACAACGCCTTTCGGCCCGCGCATGACGGTCCGGATCGCGGTATCGGTGCGCACCTTGTCGGCAAAGGGTGCGGCGAGTTTCTTCACATAGGCTTGCGCGCCGCCAATCACGCTGCGCCACAGAATGCGGTCCATGATTTGTAACAGGCCGTGGTTCTCGAAAAAGGCGATAAAGGCGCGGAACGGATAATCCATGATCTGGTTGGCCGAGGTCGACCAGATGGCGGCGGCTTGTGGCAGCAGGTGATCATCTATGAAAGCGCGGCCGTAATTGCGATCCTTCAGGTAATCGCCCAGTCGGTAGTTTTCCCGCGCGCGAGCGACCAAGTCCTTCGGTGCTTCGCGGTAAAAGCGCATGATGTCGAGCAGCAGGGAGATAAAGCGCGGCCGGAAGAGATTGCGCGTCTGGGCGAACAGGCCCTTCAGGCCGAGGCTCGAATATTCCAGCCGGCCCTTGTCGATCGACACGCCAAACGACATGTCGGAAAGCTGGTGCGGCACATCCAGGTGTTTGAATAGCTGGACGAGATTGGGGTAGCAGGGCTCATTGAAGACGATGAAGCCCATATCCAGCCACAGCGGATTTTCTACCGTGCCGACATTTATCGTATGACTGTGGCCACCGATTTCCGCTTCGCTCTCAAAGACAGTGATATCGCAGGTTTCATTCAGCATCCAGGCCGCCGACAGGCCGGCGATACCGGTGCCAATAATGGCGACCTTTGGCCGCGCCGGGGGGGATATCTGAATGCCGTCATATATGCTGGTCATGGATGGTTTACGCCTTCATCCGCAACCCGGATCACTTTTCACGCGCCCTTTGCCATAGGAAATTATTCCGCCGGCGGAGTGATCCGGTCCTGTCCGCACGCCGTAAAAGGCAGTGAATGCGCAAAAGCGACCTTCTTCTGACGTGAATCCCTGAAACGGATAAAATGCACTTTGACCGCGCCCTCACAATCGGCTCTTCTGTCCGCATGATATCGCCGGACCCGAAAGACTGTGCCGATACGCCGGAGATGCTGATCACGCGCATTGCCGAAATGAAGGACCGCGCCGCCTATGCTGTTTTGTTCACGTGGTTTGCGCCCAAGGTGAAGGCTTTCGTCATGGGGCAGGGCATGACGGCTCAGGAAGCCGAAGATCTGGCGCAGGAAGCCTTGCTGAATGTCTGGCGCAAAGCGCATCTGTTCGATGCCTCAAAAGCGACGGCGGTGACCTGGATCTATTCCATCGCCCGTAATCTGCGCATTGATGCCGCCCGCAAGGCCAAGCGGGTGAAGGTACTGCCGGAAGACCTGTGGCATACCGATGGTGATAAGGCCGCTGACGAGCAGATCGTGCAGACCCAATCAGCGCAGGTGATCGTTAAAATGCTCGATACCCTGCCGCCCGACCAGAAGACCATCCTGCGCCTGTCCTTCTATGAAGATCTGTCGCAAAGCGATATTGCCAAGGCGCTGTCCATTCCACTGGGGACCGTCAAGTCCCGTCTGCGCCTGGCCATGACGCGTATGCGCCTCGCCATGGATGGCAAGAGTACCGGAGTCAAATCATGAGTGCCGTTCACCATCCCGGTGAAGATCTGCTGTGGGACTATTTTCGCGGTGCCCTGGCGCCGGGCTTGGCCTTGAGTGTGCGCACGCACCTCGACCTGTGTTCGCACTGCCGGAAGGACATGCGCGTATTTACAATGATCGGCGGCGCCATGTTGGAAGCAGCAGAGGGCGTGGCGATGTCGGACAACGCGCTTGATCTGGCCATGGCCAGAATCGAAAGGCCCATTGAGATATCCGAAACGACAACTGCGCCTGCCGTCAAGCCAGCCAAACGTCCGGCTTTCCTCGAAGGGTTCGAACTGCCGGAATCGTTGCAAAACGTCCAGGTGAAAAACCGCTATTTCGTCGCCCCCGGTGTCTGGCTGGCGCCGGTCGTGCTGGAAGGGGCCGTGAAGGGCGCCAAGACCTACCTGATGTACGTCAAGGCCGGCATGGCAATGCCCGAACATACGCACCGCGGGCGGGAAATCACCGTCATGTTGCAAGGGCAATACCAGGACCACAAGGGCCTTTATACGCGTGGCGATTTCGCTCTGTGCGATGAGACCGACGACTGCCACATGCCGGCCATGGTGGGGGATGTCGATTGCCTGTGCCTGGTGGCCCAGGAGGCGGCTATCATACCGAAAACCTGGCTGGGGTGGCTTCTGAAACCAGTAGCGAGAATATAGTTTATGAAAGACTTTGGCCTGGCGTTTGTTCTGTGTGTTGTGATCCTGTTGGCACTGGATTTTGTCTGGTTAAGCCTAACCGGTAATAGCTTTTACCGCCCCGCCATGGGTAGCCTGATGCGCGCCAGCCCCGATCTCGTTCCAGCCCTCATCTTCTATCTGCTCTATGCCTTCGCCATGACCTATCTGGTGCTTTATCCGGTGCTGTTCGGTGGACCGGATCATTATTCACTGATCGACCTGTCGATAAAGGCGGGACTGCTGGGGCTCGTCGCCTACGGCACCTATAACCTGACCTCATTGTCGATCATCCGCGACTGGCCCGTAACCCTGAGCTTTATCGATATGGGCTGGGGTGTGGTGGTGAGTGTCATTACCGCCAATGCCACGGCCTTTGTCCTCAAGGCGCTGGGTCAGCTTTAACCAGGCCGACCTTTGGCGATGGCGACTTTTGAACGTGGTGGATGGCCCAGCACGTCGCTGATAAACCAGGCCGCCTCGACCACTTGACCCAGATCGACGCCGGTCTCGATTCCCATGCCATTCAGCATATAGAGCACGTCTTCGGTCGCCACATTGCCGCTGGCGCCCGGCGCATACGGACAGCCACCCAATCCGCCCACGGAAGAATCGATAGTGGCAATGCCGTAATCCAGTGCGGTCAGGATATTGGCCAGGGCCTGACCGTAGGTATCGTGAAAATGCACGGCCAGTTTTTCTGCCGGTATGGCTTTCAGCACGGTGTCCAGCAGGCGCGTCACGTCGGCGGGCGTGCCGACGCCGATCGTGTCGCCCAGGGATATTTCGTAGCAGCCCATGTCGAGCATTTTGCTCGCCACATCGGCGACAGCTTCAGGTTTGATCGGCCCTTCATAGGGACAGGCGATGACGGTCGACACATAGCCGCGGACGCGAATGCCCTGCGTCCGGGCCGACTGCATCACCATGTCGAAACGTTCCAGGCTTTCGGCGATCGAACAGTTGATATTGCGCTGGCTGAAGGTTTCCGAAGCCGCACCAAAAATGGCCACCACCTCGGCCCTGGCGTCCCGCGCCGCTTCATAGCCTTGCAGGTTCGGGGTCAGGACCGGATAGGTGACGCCTTCCCGGCGTGTGATGCCGGCCACGACCTCGGCGGCATCAGCCATCTGCGGCACCCACTTTTTCGACACAAAACTGGTGGCTTCGATATATTTTAGTCCGGAGACGGACAATTTATCGATCAAGGCGATCTTGTCGGCGGCAGAAAGGATTTCCGCCTCCGCCTGCAAACCGTCACGCGGCCCGACTTCGTAGAGAGTAACGTACGACGGCCTCATTTTGTTTCCTCGAACAGTTCGCGCCCGATCAGCATCCGGCGGATTTCTGAGGTGCCGGCGCCGATCTCATAAAGTTTGGCGTCGCGCCACAGGCGACCCACAGGAAAGTCATTAGTATAGCCGTTGCCGCCAAGGCACTGGATCGCTTCACCCGCCATCCAGGTCGCTTTTTCGGCCGCATAAAGGATGCAGCCGGCCGCGTCCTTGCGGGCGGTCTCAAAGCGATCGCAGGCCTGCGCCACGGCATAGACATAGGCGCGGCAGGCGGCCCAGGTCGAATACATGTCGGCGAGCTTGCCCTGCATCAACTGGAAGGTGCCGATCGGCGCGCCGAATTGTTCGCGCTCATGCAAATAGGGGATAACCGCATCGAGGCAGGCGCGCATGATGCCCAACGGCCCGCCGGACAGCACGACGCGCTCATAATCGAGACCGGACATCAGCACGCCGGCGCCGCGACCTTCCGTACCCAGAACATTTTCCGCCGGCACCTCGCAATCGGCAAACACCAGTTCGCCGGTATGCGATCCGCGCATACCCAGCTTGTCGAGTTTTTGCGCCACCGAGAAGCCGGAAAAGCTTTTTTCGATCAGGAAGGCGGTCATGCCTTTCGAACCGGCCGCCGGATCGGTCTTGGCATAGACAACCAGGGTATCGGCGTCCGGGCCATTGGTGATCCACATCTTCGAGCCATTGAGAATGTAGCGGTCACCCTTTTTATCAGCGCGCAGTTTCATCGACACCACATCCGAACCAGCGCCGCTTTCCGACATGGCCAGCGCACCAACGTGCTCGCCGGAGATTAGCTTCGGCAGGTACTTCGCCTTTTGCGCCTCCGTGCCGTTACGGGTGATCTGGTTGACGCACAGGTTGGAATGCGCACCATAACTCAGCCCAATTGAGGCTGAAGCGCGGGAGATCTCCTCCATGGCGATGGTATGCGCCAGATAGCCCATGGCCGCGCCGCCATAGGTTTCCGGTGCCGTCAGGCCGAGCACGCCCATCTCACCCATCTTGCGCCACAGGTGCATAGGGAACTGGTCGTCACGGTCGGCGGCCTCAGCCAGGGGAGCGATCTCGATCGCGGCAAACCTTGCCACGCCATCGCGCAAGGCATCGATATCCTCACCGTGGCCAAATTGCAGATGTGGAAAGTCGATCATCCTGTTTCTTTCTGCCCGCTTGCCGGGCCTTATTAAGAGAGGAATCCACAGATTGCACAGATTAACACAGATTTTTCATGCTTTACGAAGTCCAGCTAACCGCGTGGCCTGCGCGGTAGCGCTCTCTTAATCTGTGTCAATCTGTGCAATCTGTGGATTCCCTTTCCTTTATTCTATCTCTACCAGCAGGGCCTTGTCGGCCACCTGATCACCAGCGGCCGCATGGACCGCCTTGATTACACCCGCCTTCGGCGCCTTCATGGTGTGTTCTATCTTCATGGCGCCGAGGATCAGCAGCTTTTGGCCTTTTTCGACCCTCTCGCCAGCGGTGATGAAGACGTCGATCAGCTTGCCCGGCATGGGCGCCTTGATATCGCCGGAAGCAATCGCCTCTTCGCCGGCTTCTGATTTAAGATTCAGCGGGGAACGTGGCGGCAAATTAAGCTGCCAGCCGGTGATATCGTTCCATGGCGAGGTCGGATCGGCCTGCGACGGCGCGATATCGATATCGGCCCACGGGGCGAGCAGTCGCTCCTGGTGACGGGCGATAAAGCCGGTATCGATCTCGGCCGCCGCGAAGGCTTCATCGGAAACGACACGGCGCAGGAAACCGAGATTGGTCGACAGTCCACGCAGTTTCGTCTCGATCAGGGCTTCGCGCATCTTCGCCAATGCCTGTTTGCGATCCTTGCCGTGAACGATGATCTTGGCGATCATAGGGTCATAGAAGGGACTGACAGCATCGCCCTGTTCGACCGCCGATTCAATGCGCGCAGCCGCCGGAAATTCCAGTTGCTCCAGCGTACCGGTGGCAGGCAGGAAATCATTCTGCGGGTCTTCGGCATAGAGCCGTGCCTCGATGGCATGACCTGTGAGAGTCAGTTCGTCCTGCGTCTTCGGCAAAGGCTCGCCCGCCGCCACGCGCAACTGCCATTCGACCAGATCGAGCCCGGTGATTGCCTCCGTCACCGGATGCTCGACCTGAAGCCGCGTGTTCATTTCCATAAAATAGAAGGGCGCGCCTTCGATGCCTTTCGACACATCGACGATAAACTCGACCGTGCCGGCACCGCGATAATTGATAGCCTGCGCCGCCCGGACTGCCGCCTGTCCCATGGCCTGACGCATGGCTTCAGGCAGGTTGGGCGCAGGCGCTTCCTCGATGACCTTCTGGTGACGGCGTTGCAGTGAGCAGTCACGCTCGAACAGATGCACGACACCGCCATGTGCGTCAGCAAACAACTGGATTTCGATATGACGCGGGATTTCCAGGTACTTTTCGATCAGCACCTTAGGATCGGAAAAAGCGTTCAAGCCTTCGCGTTGTGCCGAGACCAGCGCGTCAGTGAAATCGACCGGGTCATCGACCCGCCGCATCCCCTTGCCGCCACCACCGGCCACGGCCTTGATCAGCACTGGATAACCAATGCGCGCGGCTTCTGCGGCCAAATGATCCGCGTTCTGATCATCGCCATGATAACCGGGCGTCACCGGCACGCCGGCAACCGTCATCAATGCCTTGGCGGCGCCTTTCAGCGCCATGGCACGGATGGCATCCGGGCGCGGGCCGATAAAGACCAGCCCGGCGGCCTCGCAGGCCTCGGCGAATTCGGCATTTTCCGACAGGAAGCCATAGCCGGGATGGATGGCCTGAGCGCCACATTCGATGGCCACGGCGATGATCCGGTCGCCACGCAGATAGCTGTCCGATGCCGCTGCCGGGCCAATTAAAACAGCCCGGTCGGCCTCGCGCACAAAGGCTGTGCGGGCATCAGCCTCGGAATAGACCGCCACGGTCTCGACATTCATCCGCCGGCAGGTGCGGATGATGCGGCGAGCGATTTCCCCGCGATTGGCGATGAGAATTTTGGAGAACATTAAAACGTCCAATGGGGTTTACGCCGGCCCAGGAATGCGGTGATCCCCTCGCGGCCCTCATCGGAAGCGCGGCGCGTGGCGATGCGGTGGGCCGTCAGTTCTCCCTTGTCGTCCATGCGCGTGATGTCGCCGATCAGGTCCTTGGCGTCGGCTATGGCTTCCGGACCGCCGGCCAGCAGGGCCTCGACCACTTTCGCCCCCTCAGCTTCCAAAGCGCTGGTGACCTCGTGAATCAGACCGATGCGCAGGGCTTCCGCAGCGGAAAAGCGCTCGCCGGTCAGCATGTAACGACGCGCCGCTGATTGTCCGACCTTCGCGATGACGAAAGGTGAAATCACCGCCGGGATCAAGCCCAGCCGCACCTCGGTCAGGCCGAACATCGTTTCCGGCTGGGCGATGACGACATCGCAACAGGCCGCCAGCCCGACCCCGCCGCCGAGCGCTGTGCCCTGGATCAGCGCGACGACCGGTTTGGGGCAGATATTGAGCGTGTCGAACATGCGCGCCATGGCCAGAGCGTCTTCGCGATTGGCGTATTCGTCCTGTTCGGCGGCGCGCTTCATCCAGTTGAGATCGGCGCCGGCACTAAAGCTGGCGCCATTACCGGCCAGCACGATCACACGCACACCGTCCTGCTTGCCAAGGTCGGCGAAGGCGTCGGTCAGTTCGCCGATCATGCCCTCGTTGAAAGCGTTGTGGACGGCGGGGCGGTTCAGAGTGACGCGGACCACGCCGCGTTCATCGGCTTCGACGGTAATATCCTGCATTAGGTCACATCCTGAAAACGCCGAATTTCGTCGGCTCGATGGGCGCGTTGAGCGCCGCAGATAATCCCAGTCCCAAAACACGGCGCGTATCTGCCGGATCGATGACGCCGTCGTCCCACAGGCGGGCGGAGGCATAATAGGGATGGCCCTGCGCCTCATAGGTCTCGCGGATCGGTGCCTTGAAGGCGGCTTCTTCCTCGGCGCTCCACTGATCGCCCTTGGCCTCGATACCGTCTCGCTTGACCGTGGCCAGCACATTGGCCGCCTGTTCGCCGCCCATGACGGAGATGCGCGCATTGGGCCACATCCACAGGAAGCGCGGCTCAAAAGCGCGGCCGCACATGCCGTAATTGCCGGCGCCATAGGAACCGCCAATGATGACGGTCAGTTTCGGCACATTGGCGCAGGCGACGGCGGTGACCATTTTGGCGCCGTGGCGAGCGATGCCTTCGTTTTCATACTGCCGACCAACCATGAAGCCGGTGATGTTTTGCAGGAAAATCAACGGGATATTACGTTGGCAGCATAATTCTATAAAATGAGAACCTTTCAGGGCGCTCTCGGAGAACAACACGCCATTATTGGCGACGATCCCGACGGGATAGCCGTAAAGATGCGCGAAACCGCAGACGAGGGTTTCGCCGTAAAGCTTCTTGAACTCATCGAATTCGGAACCATCGACCAGTCGCGCGATCACTTCACGCACGTCGAACGGTTGGCGCGTATCGGCGGGGATTATGCCGTAAATTTCCTCGGCCTCGTAAAGCGGTTCGGCCGCCGGACGCGTTGCCAGTTCGACCTTTTTCACGCGATTGAGGTGACCGACAATGCGGCGGGCAATCCGCAGCGCATCGGCATCATTAGCGGCCAGATGATCCACCACGCCGGAAATCCGCGCATGGACATCACCGCCGCCCAGATCTTCGGCTGAGACCACTTCGCCCGTGGCCGCCTTCACCAGCGGCGGACCGGCCAGGAAGATCGTGCCCTGCTTCTGAACGATGATCGATTCATCCGACATGGCTGGCACATAGGCGCCGCCGGCGGTGCAGGAACCCATGACCACGGCGATCTGCGGGATGTCTTTCGATGACATCTGCGCCTGGTTGAAGAAGATACGGCCGAAGTCGTCCTTGTCCGGGAAGACTTCGTCCTGGTTCGGCAGATTGGCCCCGCCGGAATCGACCAGATAGACGCAGGGCAGATTGTTCTGTTGGGCAATTTCCTGCGCCCGCAGATGCTTCTTGACGGTCAGCGGGTAATAGGTGCCGCCCTTCACCGTGGCATCGTTGCAGACGATGACGCATTCCGTGCCATTGACGCGGCCAATACCGGTGATCAATCCGGCAGCCGGCACCTCGTCATGATAAACCTTGTGCGCCGCCAAGGCCGAGAATTCGAGAAAAGGCGAGCCCGGATCTATCAGGCCGGCGACGCGATCCCGCGGCAACAGCTTGCCACGCGCCATATGTTTTTCGCGCGCCGACGGCGATCCACCTTGCGCAATTTTTGCGGAAAGCGTGCGCAAATCATCCACCACGGCGGTCATGGCGGCAGCATTGGCTTTGAATTCCTCAGAGGCCGGATCGATCTCACTCTTGAAGGCGGTCATAATGTCCCTGTCATTTGCAGGGAGGATAGTACGCGCTTGGCTTCCATGGGGAAAATTGATAGTCACAATTCTGTGCATAGATAATATCTATGGATGAGCCTGAATGGATTGAAACATGGAATTGTATCTGCTGCGCTATTTTCTGGCGGTGGTTGAAACCGGCAGCTTCACCAAGGCAGCGCAGACCTGCCTGATTACCCAGCCGACCTTATCAGTGGGTATCAAGCGCCTGGAAGACCAGATGGGGGTATCGCTGTTTGTGCGCAACAATAAGCGGGTGTTTCTCACCACGGCGGGGTCGCGCTTTCTGCCGCGCGCCAAGGCAATCCTGCATGAGGTCAATATGGCCTCCGCCGAAATTGCACAAACGGAGCAGGCGAATGTGCTGCGGCTGGGTGTTTTGCAAACCTTGCCAGTGGCTCTGGTGGCGGGATTACTGGCCGGATTTTCGGTGGCGCACCCCGGTATCCGATTCGATCTTTATGACGGCAGCGAACAGGAACTGCTTAACCGGCTGGATGAACGCGGACTGGACTACGCGCTGTCTCTCCGTCGGGTCGATGATGAGACGTCCCGCCCCCTGTTCGAGGAGGGCTACAAACTGGCCCTGCCCACCAGCCATCGGCTGGCCGGTGAGCGCTCCATTCGGGGCGAAGACCTGGCCAATGAATCGATGATCGTGCGCTCGCGTTGCGAGGTGCTGTCGGAAACCAGCCGCCATTTCACCGATCGCAATGTCCGTCCCCCCCTGGTCTATCGTACGTCGCAGGATGAGCGCGCGCTCAGCATGGTGGGCGCCGGCGTCGGCATCACAGTGATGCCCGAAAGCTATGTCGCGCCCGATGTGGTGCGGATTCCGATGCGCGACTTCAATCCGCGCCGAACGGTGGCATTGTTTCTACCGCGCTTCACCCTGCCGGACCGGCTGAGTGGCGCGGGGGATGCTTTTGAGCGTTTCGCTGGCGGTTTCTTCGCTGTCAGCTACGCGGGCTGAGGCGCCCGGCATCATGTAGTCGCGCGTGATCGGCAGGGTGTCGAGCCGCTTGCTGAGCTGGACCTGGAAGACCATCAGGTCACCATACCGGAAGCCCAGTTCGCAATAACACAGGTAGAATTCCCACATGCGACAGAAGCGCTCATCATAGAGGGATTCGATCTCGGCGCGGTGGATCTGGAAGCGTTCGCGCCAGTGCCGCAGGGTCTCGGCGTAATGCAGCCGCAGAGGTTCGATATCGGTGATGAAAAGATCTGATTTTTCGACCGCATCGGTTATTTCCGATAAACTCGGAATATACCCACCGGGGAAGATATATTTATTGAGCCAGGCCGAGCGTCCGCCGGTTTTGCCGCGCCGGCCAATGGTATGGACCAATGCCACGCCGTCATCCTTCAGCCGGTCGGCCACCGTCTGGAAATAGCCGTCGAATCCGGCCAGCCCGACATGTTCGAACATGCCCACGCTGACGATACGATCGAACACGCCGGTCACTTCGCGGTAATCGCACAGTTCGAACCGTACCCGCGCATTAACGCTGGGGGCCATGGCACGCCGCTCGGCCACGGCCAGTTGCTCGGTCGAAAGCGTCACCCCGGTCACATTGACGCCCGCTTGCCTGGCGAGATGCAGGGCCATGCCGCCCCACCCGCAGCCAATGTCGAGCACGCTCTGGCCGGGCGCCAGAAACAGCTTGTCGGCGATATGATCTTTCTTGGCGATTTGTGCGTCTTCGAGCGATGCCTGCGGACACTGGAAGTAGGCGCAGGAATATTGCATGTCTTCATCAAGGAACAAGCGGTAGAGCTTTTCCGACAGATCGTAATGATGCGCCACATTGGACCGTGAGGCACTGAGCGAGTGACTGGGCAGGAAACGCTTGATGATGTGTATCAGCCGCGACAGCCAGCCTCGTTCCGGCGCATTCCGCATATTTAAACCGATCAGTTCCATCAGGTTCCACAGGGTCCCCTTTTCAACGACCAGATCTGCTTCCATGAAGGCTTCGCCGAAGTAGAGATACGGGTGCAGGCCAATTTTGAAAGCGGTCCACGGGCTGTTGACCCAGATACCAACATCCAGATCGGGTCGATCTGGTATCGGGTTGCCGAAGCAATAGGTCTTGTTTGGATTGATCCGAACGGTCAGAGTACCCTGTTGAATAAGGGTCTGAAGATATGTGTGCAGCACGGCGATCTCCAACTGTTCCGGGTAATTACAGAAGAAAACTGATGGTGCAAAAAACCGATAGGATTCGTCATTTCAAAAATAAGGATTTCGTTAAAAAAGAAAGTGCGAAAACTTTTGTGCAAACTGTCATCAAAACCGTTGACCGTTGAAATGTTTCCCCTTATAGGTCGCCGCCTTCGCAGAGAGATCGGCGAGGACTACCACCTAAGTAAGTGCCCAGGTGGCGGAATTGGTAGACGCGCTGGCTTCAGGTGCCAGTGGCTTAACGGCCGTGAAGGTTCGAGTCCTTTCCTG
>FSVH01000247.1_pt1 | contig 30572 bp, 25 predicted proteins | sample 1637631 | NCBI WGS metagenome assembly FSVH01 (sample SAMEA3914814, study PRJEB12502) | metagenome | biome: forest; material: soil | place: USA | collected 2011-09-16 | depth 0.1 m | reverse complement strand
CCGGGTGCGCCTCGAACTGCCGATGCTGTGGACGCTGGGCTTCATCATCACCTTCGTGATCGGCGGCATGACCGGCGTTCTGATGGCCGTGCCGGGCGCTGACTTTGTGCTGCACAACTCGGTCTTCCTGATCGCCCACTTCCATAACGTCATCATCGGCGGCGTGGTCTTCGGCTGCATCGCCGGCCTGAACTACTGGTTCCCCAAGGCGTTCGGCTTCAAGCTGCACGTTGGTATCGGCAAGGTCTCGTTCTGGTGCTGGATCATCGGCTTCTGGGTCGCCTTCCTGCCGCTCTATCTGCTGGGGCTGATGGGCATGACGCGCCGCCTCGATTTCGTCAACAATCCGGTATGGCACGCCTATCTGATCGTCGCGCTCTGCGGTGCCCTGCTGATTTTCGTTGGCATCATCGCCCAGGTTGTCCAGATCGTGTACTCCATCTGGAAGCGCGACGAACTGCGTGACCTGACGGGCGATCCGTGGGATGCCCGTACACTGGAATGGGCGACCTCTTCGCCGCCGCCCTTCTATAACTTCGCCGTCGTGCCGAAGGTCGGCAACCACGATGCCTTCTGGGACGCCAAGCAGACCGGCACCGCCTATGTGCAGCCGAAAAGCTATGAGCCGATCCACATGCCGCACAACACCTATACCGGCTTCCTGATCGGTATCGTCAGTGTCGGTCTTGGTTTTGGCCTGGTCTGGCACATCTGGTGGATGGCGGCTGGGGCTCTGCTGGTTATGATCGGCCTCGGTATCGCCCATACCTTCAACGAGAACCGCGACTATTACGTGCCGGCCGATGAGGTCAAGGCGATCGAAGACGCGCACTTCGCTAACCTGAAAACGGCGGGCCAACCTATCAAGGCGGGAAAGTAAGATGAGCAAGACTGGCAACCCCGTCGATGCGTATAACAACGAGATCGACTCCGCTTACGACCACAATCCGAACGATGCCCACCACGCCGGCGATCATCACGACGAAGGCCCCAAGGTAACGCTTGGGTTCTGGATCTACCTGATGAGCGACTGCATTTTGTTTGCATCGGTCTTCGCCGGCTATGCCGTTCTGAAAGACGCGACCGCCGGCGGGCCCAATGGCCGCGAACTGTTCGACCTGCCGTATGTGGCGGTCGAAACGGCTCTGCTGCTGATCTCCTCGCTGACCTATGGCCTGGCCATGATCAGCATGGAGGCGAACAAACTGAAGGGCACGATCACCTGGCTGGCCATGACCGCCCTGTGCGGCCTCGGCTTCATGGGCATGGAAATCCATGAGTTCATCAAGCTGATCGGCGAGGGCAACGGCCCGGACCGTTCGGCCTTCCTGTCGGCCTTCTTCACACTGGTCGGCACTCACGGTATCCACGTCACCTCCGGCCTGATCTGGATGGGCGCCATGTTCGTCCACCTGTTCAAGCGTGGCCTGACGCCCGCCAACCGCATCCGCCTGATGACGCTGAGCCTGTTCTGGCACTTCCTCGACATCATCTGGATCGGTGTCTTCACGATCGTTTACCTGATGGGAGCCGCCTGATGAGCACACCCAATACCGCCAAGCCCAAAAAGGCGCGGACGCCGCACACAACGCCGGTTGATACCGACCTGACCCATGCCGAGGCGGCACACCATGACGCCCATCACGACACCGCCGGCCACGGCACGGTCAAGTCGTATGTCATCGGTTTCATCCTGTCGGTCATCCTGACGGCGATCCCGTTCGGCCTGACCATGGCGCACATGCTGCCGGTCGCTACCCTGGTGCCCGTCGTGGTCGCCATCGGCGTCGTGCAAATTCTCGTGCACCTCTATTTCTTCCTGCACATGAACACGTCTTCCAGCCAGATGTGGAACAATGCCGCCTTCGTCTTCACCGTGCTGATCGTCGGCATTCTGGTGGTCGGGTCGTTGTGGGTCATGTATCACCTCAACACCAACATGATGCCGGGCATGATGCCGGTCGAATAAGGCAGTCGAATAAGCGGATCACACCGTCGGTTTCCAAAGCCCGTCAGCTTTCCGCTGGCGGGCTTTTCATTTAGTGGCCGTTAGGATTTGCCGGTTAAGCTGCGTTAATCATAATCGAGTCTTGAGTCCCTGCTGCCCTCATCCCTCCACAGGACGACGCTCCCACGTCATGCGCAAACAGGTCCGGAAACCGACGATCGAAAGCGAATATGCGTTTGCAGCGCATGAGCGCCCGACCATGCCGGGATCACCCTATGCGCCCAGCCATCCCGTCCGCCGCAAGCTGGGTTATGTGGTCGTAGCCATCATCATGGCCTTGGCGGCCAGCCTCTCTAATGCCATTGTCAGCGTTAATACCCAGTCACTGGCCGGCGCATTGGGCGTGACCACAACCGAAGTGACATGGCTGCTGGCGGTTTATGTCGCCTTTAACGCCTCGGCCAACCTGCTGCTGATCAAGGCACGGATGCGCTTCGGCATTCCTCCGGTCATGCGGGCCTTGATATGGCCCTATATTGTGCTGGTCTTCGTCCAGTTGCTGTGGCCGGGTTTCGGGCTGGCGATCGTGGCGCGCGCCGCCGGCGGTTTTCTGGCAGCCGGCATGTCATCGCTGGTCATCTACAACCTGATGCAGGTCTTTCCGGCCAAATTCCGGCCGCTGGCCATACTCTTTGCCGTCGGCCTGCCGCAACTGGCGACGCCGATCGCCCGCCTGCTGCCGGTGGAACAACTGATGGCCAACGGGCAGCAGACCATTCACCTGATCGAGCTGGGCCTGGCGGTGGCGGCGGTGGCCGGCGCCAATCTCGTGCCCCTGCCACCGACGGACAAGGTTCAGTCCTTCGATCCGCTCGATGCCTTGACGATGGCGCTTTTCCTGCCGGCCATGCTGTTGCTGTCGGTATTCCTGACCATGGGGCGGAGCCTGTGGTGGACGGATACGCCATGGCTTGGCGGGGCGCTGGCCGGGGCGATCGTGCTGTTTTTTCTGGTCGGCCTGATCGAACACCTGCGCGCCAATCCGCTGCTGCACCTGCACTGGATCGGCAGCAAGGATATTCTGCGCTTCTGCGCCGTGGCCATGCTGGTGCGGCTGGCCCTCAGCGAACAGACCTATGGGACTTTGGGTTTGCTGACCGTCGGCGGACTGAATAATGACCAGCTTCACGGCCTGTTCGCTGTCATCCTGTTGGCCATGATCGGCGGTACGCTGACGAGCGCGGTGCTGCTCAAACCGTCGCGCATTCCCTACATGATCATCGTGGCATCCCTGATCATCGCGCTGGGGTCCGGACTGGACAGCTTCGCCTCCAGCCTGACGCGGCCGCCTCAGCTTTATCTGTCGCAAGGTCTGCTGGCTTTCGGCTCGACCTTCTTTATCGGGCCGGCGCTTCTGTTTGGTTTCGGCAAGGTTATGGAACAGGGCAAGGGCTTCATTGTCAGTTTCAGTGTCATGTTCGGCCTGTCGCAGAATATCGGCGGTCTGGCCGGTTCGGCGCTTTTGAGCAGTTATCAGGTCATTCAGGCGCGGGCGCATACCCAATCCATGTACAGCCATCTGCTGGCCGGCGATCCGGCGGTGGCGGCGCGGGCGCAAGGTGGCCTCGCAGGACTGGCGCAGGTGGTCTCGCGCGAGGCCAATGTCGCGGCCTTCAATGACGTAGCCAGACTGGTCATGGTCATCGCCATCCTGACGGCGCTCTATATCGGATACCTCATTCTGCTCAAACGGCTGGCGGACCGCAAACAGGCCCAGGCTCAATCATCCTCTCCCTCTGTAAAGGCGGCCGCATGACCGACGCTGTAAATACCGCTCAAGAGTCCCGGATACCGGATGATACGCCACGTCATTGGAATCCGCCGCAACGGCCGAATATCGTCATGATATTTTTCGCTGTTCTGGCAATTGTCGCCGTGCTGCTGATCCTGTGGGCGTGGAACCTGCCGCCTTTCACCGGCGGTGACCAGGTGACGCAGAACGCCTATGTGCGCGGCCGTACGACTGTCATCGCGCCGCAGGTCAGCGGCTATGTCACCGAGGTGACGGTGAAGGATTACGAGACCGTTCAGGCCGGGCAGGTGCTGGCGCGCATCGATGACCGCATCTACCAGCAACGCGTGGCGGCGGCGCGGGCCAGCGTGGCGGCGGCTGAGGCAAGCCTCGCCAATTCGGAGCAGGCGCGGGCCTCGCGCACCGCGGCGGCGGAAGGGCAGGCGGCATCGCTTATCAGTGCTCAGGCTCAGCTTTTGCGGGCGCATGCCGATATGAAACGCGTCGATGAACTGGTGGGGGATGGCTCGGTCTCGCTGCGTGAGCGCGATTCCACGCTTGCGGCCTTGCGGGCGGCGGAAGCCCAAGTCAATCAGGCCAAAGCCGCCGGTGATATTTCGCAACAAGATATCCGCACGGTCGAGGTTGGCCGCGGCGGACTGGCGGCGCAGGTCGAGGCGGCGCGGGCGCAACTGAAACTGGCGGAGATCGATCTCGCCAATACGGTCATCCGCGCGCCGGAAGCCGGGCAACTGGGCGAGATCGGCGTGCGTGTCGGACAATATGTCACCAACGGCACGCAACTGCTGTCGCTGGTGCCGCCGGACCGTTGGGTCATCGCCAATTACAAGGAGGCGCAGACAGCGCGCATGGCGGTCGGGCAGCCGGTGATCATGAAGGTTGACGCTCTGGGCGGCGCGAAGATCAACGGGCATGTTGAGCGTCTGTCGCCGGCGGCGGGCTCGGAATTTTCGGTCATCCGAACGGATAACGGCACCGGCAATTTCGTCAAGATCCCACAGCGCATCGGCATCCGTATCCGCATCGACCCGAACCAGACACTGGCGGATCGCCTGCGGCCCGGCATGTCGGTCGAAACCCATGTCGCCAGCCATGCGAAGGTGAAAGGATGAAGCACGTTCTGTTGTTGAGTGTGGCGTGTGTGCTGGGGGCTTGCGCCGGGCCACGTCCTGACGTGCCGGTGAGTGCGAAGGTAACACCGCCCGCCGATTGGCGCGGACCTGTGAAGGCTGGCGCACCGGTGGCGGCCGACTGGTGGCGCAGTTTCAATGACCCGGTCCTGACACAGCTTGTGGAAACGGCGCTGGCCAACAATACCGATATCGCCATTGCCGCCGCCCGCGTCGAAGAGGCGCGCTATGGCTATCAGGCGGCCGAAGGAGCGCTTTTGCCATCGCTGAATGCATCTGGCGGCGGTGCCTATTCACGCTCGATCTCCCAGGTCACGGGCCAACCAGTGACCCAGACGGCGGGAGAGGCGGATCTGCCCTTGTCTTATGAAGCCGATCTGTTTGGCCGTCTGCGCAACACATCCAAATCTGCCCGCGCGACTTTGCAAGCATCGCAATACGCCCGTGACGCCACGCGTCTCAGCATCGCCGGGGCGGTGGCCAGCGGCTATATCACCCTGCGCGCGCTCGATGCCCGGCTGGTCCTGTTGAATGACACGCTGGTCACACGGCAGGAGGCGCTTTCCGCCGCCCGCCACCGCGCCGATACCGGCTATAGCCCAAAGCTGGAACTGCAACAGGCACAGGCCGAGTATAACGCCGCGCAACAGTTGATTCCGGTCGTCGAACTGGCGATCCGCCGACAGGAGGACGCGCTCAGCCTGTTGTTGGGGGATAATCCGCGCACCACTCCACGCGGCGTGGTGCTTGGCGAACTAATCGCGCCTTCGGTGCCGGCCTCGCTGCCATCCGACCTGTTGCGCAACCGGCCGGATATCGCGGCCGCCGAGACGCAGATCGTCGCCGCCGACCGCTCACTCGATGTGGCGCGCGCCGCTTTCATGCCGACGATCCGCCTCACGGCTTCAGGCGGTTACGCCACCTCGGACCTGCTGCCGCATGGCTATGATGTCTTTTCGCTAGGTGGTAATATCGTCGCGCCACTGTTTCAGGGCGGGCGTTTGCAGGCACAGGCCGGCGCGGCGGGGTCACGGCGCGATCAGGCGGCCTTCGCCTACAAGAAGGCGGCGCTGAATGCCTTCCGCGAGGTCGAGGACTCTCTGGCGGCGGTCGATAAAATAAATGCACAACAGTTGATTCTGACCGACCAGACTGTGGCGCTGGCGGAAGCCTACCGTCTGGCCAGCAACCGTTATCGTGCCGGCTATTCGCCTTATCTCGAACAGATCGAGGCACAGCGCGCGTTATTGGGGGCGCAACTGAATCTGATTCAGGCGCAATCGGACCGCCTCAATGCCGAGGTTGGTCTTTATCAGGCGCTGGGCGGTGGATTTACACAGACACCCTAAGCATAGGCGTAGACCCGCTCCGGTTTGAGGCGCAATTCATCACCTACAGCGAAACCTTGCGCTTCACTGCCGTGTGGATGCTGAGTCTCGAACAGGCTGCCATCCGCGCCCTTAAGCTCCAGACGCAGGTTGCTGCCGGCGGGCAAGACGGCGGTGACCGTCACCGGGATGCCGGCGCCACTGCGCGAAAGCAGAGCTTCATAAGGACGAAAGCGCACCGTGTAATCGCCGTCATTGGCAGCACCGGCGACAGGCGCGCTGAAGCCGTCGAAATGGGCGACGCCGTCCTTGATGCGACCGTTGGCTTTGTTGGCCGAACCGAGGAAATCGAAGACAAAAGCCGTTCCGGGATTGCTGTGAATTTCCAGCGGCGTGCCAATCTGCTCGACCTTGCCGGCCTTCAGCACCACGACGCGATCAGCCAGATCGAGCGCTTCTTCCTGGTCGTGGGTCACGAAGATGGTAGTGACGCCGGTTTCGTGATGGATGCGCTTCAGCCAGCGGCGCAGATCCTTGCGGACCAGGGCATCGAGCGCGCCGAAGGGCTCATCGAGCAGCAGGATACGCGGATTGATGGCGAGGGCGCGAGCGAGGGCAACCCGTTGCCGCTGACCGCCGGAAAGCTGCGACGGATAGCGCTTGCCGAGGTCTTCCATCTGGATCAGTTTCAGTAAGCGGTCAACGGTTGATTTTATCTCGGCTTTTGGAGGGCGATCCTTGCCGGGACGGACATCAAGGCCAAAGGCGATATTCTGCGCCACGGTCATGTGGCGGAACAGGGCGTAGGACTGGAAGACCATGCCGATACGGCGATCGCGCGGATTGAGCCGGAGGTAGTCCTCGCCCTCGAAGGTGATGCCGCCGCTGCTGGGCGTATCCAGTCCGGCCAGCAGGCGCAGCAGGGTAGTCTTGCCGGAGCCCGAGGGACCGAGCAGGGCGATGAATTCACCGGACCTGGCCTCGAAGGTCACGTCCTTGAGCGCCGGGAAGTTGGTGAAGGTCTTGTTGACGTTGGTGATAATGAGCGACATTTTTAATGTCTCCTTGACGCGGCGAGTTCACCCGCGAAGCGCCATTCCAGAAGGGTTTTGAGCACGAGCGTGACGATGGCGAGGCTGGCGAGTATGGAGGCCGCGGCGAAAGCGCCAATTGTGTCGTACTGGTTATAGGTGATCTCGATATAGAGCGGCAGGGTATCGGTCAGGCCGCGGATATGGCCGGATACAACCGACACGGCGCCGAATTCACCCATGGCCCGCGCCGTACACAACAAGACGCCGTAGAGCAGGGCCCACTTGATATTGGGCAGGGTGACGCGGAAGAAGATATCCCAGCCGCGCGCGCCGAGTGTACGGGCGGCGACCTCTTCATCGGTGCCCTGGTCTTCCATCAGCGGGATCAGTTCACGGGCGATGAATGGCAGGGTGACGAGCACGGTGGCCAGCACCAGTCCCGGCAGGGCGAAGACAATCTTGATATCGTGATCGCGCAGCAGGAAACCAAACCAGCCCTGCGCCCCAAACAGCAGAATCCACACCAGACCGGAAATGACCGGGGAGATGGAAAACGGCAGGTCGAGCACGCTCAACAGAAGGCTCTTCCCCTTGAACTCGAAGCGCGTGATGCACCAGGCGGCGCTGATGCCGAAGATGGCATTGAGCGGCACGGCAATGGCGGCGACCAGCAGGGTCAGCAGAATAGCGGCCTTGGCGTCTTCGGTATGCAGGGCGGCGAGGTAGGGCGGCAGGCCTTGCGAGAAGGCGGTGACCAGCACGTTGATCAACGGCATCAGAATGATGAAACCGAGCCATATCAGGGTGAAGATCAGGAGCAGGATGGCCCCGGTGGTTTTGGGGGCACGAGCGGCTTTGGCGGTCATTTGGCGCTCCTGGCATTGGCCCCGCCGATTCCGGCGAAGTATCTTTGTGCGACGTTCAGGAACAGCAGGATGACCAGCGACATGGCCAGCATGATGACGCCAACGGCAGCCGCGCCGGCATAGTCGTATTCCTGAAGCTTGATGACGATCAGCAGCGGAGCGATTTCGGAGACATAGGGCATGTTGCCGGCTATGAAGATGACGGAGCCATATTCACCGACGCCGCGCGCCAGGGCCAGCGAGAAACCGGTAACGAGTGACGGCATCAGAGCGGGCAGTATGACGCGCAGGGTCGTTTGCAAAGCAGAGGCCCCCAGGGTTTCGGCGGCTTCCTCGATCTCGGCCTCGAATTCGGCCAGCACTGGCTGGACACTGCGCACCACGAAGGGTAGGCCGATAAAGGTCAGAGCCAGAAAGATACCGATCGGCGTATAGGCGATCTTGAGGCCGAACGGTTCGGTGAGGACGCCGATCCAGCCGTTAGAGGCATAAAGGCTCGACAGGGCAATACCGGCCACAGCGGTCGGCAGGGCGAACGGCAGGTCGATTAGGGCGTCGAGCAGTTTGCGGCCGGGAAAGCTGTAGCGGGTCAGGGCCCAGGCCACGGCCAGTCCTGCGAAGACATTGACCACGGCGGCGGCCAGGGCAGTGAAGAAGCTTAAAGCCAGGGCGTGGATGACGCGCTCGTCGGTCAGGACAAACAGGAAACCTTGCAGGCCATGTTCCCACGGCCGGGCGACCAGGGCCGCCAGCGGGATGATGACGATAGTGCTCAGGAAGAAGAGGGTAATGCCGAGGGTGATCTTGAAACCCGGCAGCACGTGGGTGGTGCCGGTCGCCGGATGGGGCGCCTTGAAGTGATCCGGAATGGCCGGTTCGGCCGCAGTGTCGGGTTGTCCCGTCATAAAGGTACCTGTCAGGTTAAGGTGAAGCCTGGCATCGAATTTTAAGTGAGAAATTCAAATGGTCAGAAGGCAATCAGGTAAGGACGCTGCCGCGAATTAAAGCGCGACAGCGTCTCACCAAGTCTGGTCAAGTTGAAATTATTTCTTCGTGATCTGATCGAACACGCCGCCGTAATCGAACTGTTCCTTCTGTACCTTTTTCCAGCCACCGAAATCATTGATGGTGACCAGCGGAATTTTCGGGAACTGGCTGGCATACTTGGCCAGGATCGCCGGCGTGGTCGGGCGATAATAGTTCTGGGCGATGATTTCCTGCGCTTCGTCGCTGTAGAGATAGTTGAGATACTCCTTGGCGGCGGCCAGATTACCCTTTTTGGCGGCATTCTTGTCGACGACCGCGACCGGCGGTTCGGCCAGGATCGAGATCGACGGATAGACGATGTCGAACTGGCCCTTGCCGAGCTGGTTGACGGCCAGGTAGGCCTCGTTTTCCCAGGCAATCAGCACATCGCCGACGCCACGTTCGACAAAGGTGACGGTCGAGCCGCGGGCGCCGGTATCAAGCACGGGCACGCGGTTGAACAGGTTGGTCAGGAATTCCTTGGCCAGGGCGTCGGTGTTCCAGCGCTTCTTGGCATAGGCATAGGCGGCCAGATAATTCCAGCGCGCGCCGCCGGAGGTCTTCGGGTTCGGCGTGATGACTGAGACATCGAGACGGATCAGGTCGTCCCAGTCTTTGATCTTCTTCGGGTTGCCTTTGCGGACGAGGAAGACGATGGTCGAGGCATAGGGCGTCGAATTCTTGGGGAAGCGGCTTTGCCAGTTGGCGGGCAGCAGGCCGGCCTTCTGTGAGATCGAGTCGATATCGGCGGCCAAGGCCAGGGTCACGACATCGGCCGGACTGCCATCGATGACCGAGCGCGCCTGGGCGCCGGAACCACCGTGGCTTTGACGGATGGTGATGTCTTCACCGGTCGTGGCCTTCCAGTGCTTCGCGAAGGCGGCGTTATAGGCGGTGTAAAGTTCGCGGGTCGGGTCGTAGGAGACGTTGAGCAATTCACGCGTCTTGGCGAGGGCGGGGCCGGCTACCGTGAGCGCGCCGGAGGCCAGAAGGCTGGCGCCGCCGAGCAGGCCGGTCAGAAACGTTCTGCGTTGTGGGTTCTTGAAAGACATGTCTGCATTCCTTTTTGGGCGCTGACCGAACTTCAGTCCGGTCAGCCTGCCCCGAAATTAATAAAAAAGCGATCAGTAGCGGAACTGGATACGGCCGGAGGCGAACGCTTCCTTGCGGCGGTCGGCACCGGCTGCGGCGCCGCCGTCGAACTCGGTCGAGTCATAATCGGCCAGCAGCTTCAGGTTTTCGCTCCAGTACCAGCCGATGCCGAAGCCGGACGAGGTTGCCTTCTGCGCTGAAGAAGTGAGAGAAGCGAAGCCGCCGGTGAAGGCGTCCTGGTCAATTTCGGTATAGCCATAGCGCGCGGTCAGTTCGAAAGCGCCCCAGGTGCCGTTCTTCAGGTTGAAGTCCTTGTTTGGCTTTACGCCGCCCTTGAAGCCGACGTTTTCACCGGTAATGACCCATGACGCCGACACATCGAGCGCCTTGTTTTCCAGTTCCGCCGTTTTGACGCCGACAGCGACATCCTGCTTCACCGTCACATAGTCAGCCAGGATGCCGAAATTGTTGAGATAGAACCAGGCTTGCGGGTTGGAACGCGTCTCGTTGCCGTTGGAATAGACGCCGGTGCCGTACTTGAAGAAGGTCTGCTGGCCGGGGGTCTTGTAGCTGCCGAGTTGCGTGTCCGTGGCGTTGCCGAGGTGCTTGCCGTCGGAGCCGGCATAACCGATGCCGAAACCTTGCAGGAAGACGACGCTGGAATTGAGGAACGGCTGGGCGAAGACGCGGTAGACGACGTCCTTTTGGTTATCGAGGTCGTTGTTCAGGTTGACGCCGTCGGTGGCACCGTTGAACAGGCCGACCTGATATTCGACAGCGTTGTCCAGCAGGGTGCCGAAGACCTGATAGCCGACGTCGCGGTTCGGCACGAGGTTGGTCGAGTGACCTCGCTCCGTCCAGATGACATCGGCGTCAGCCTGCAGGCGTTCCAGACCGAGCGGTGACTTGAACTTGCCGCCGCGGAACTGCACGGCGTCGGAGAATTTGTATTCGATGTAGGCGTCAACGATGGATGCGGCGGCAGAGGAGGAGCCGCCCAGTTCCGGCGTGAACTTGAAGGAAGCATTGCCGGCGCGACCGCTGAAGGTCGGGCGGATCAGACGACCGACGACTTCATCGCGCAAGCTGCCGCCATCATTGCTGAAGCTGTGAACGTCAACATTGACCTGGGCGTTGAGGCCAAAAGCGTATTTGCCATCGGCCGAGGTGAAGGTCAGGCCCTTCTTGTCAAGTGTGGCGACCGGCGTTTTTGCCGCCGTGGAGGTGGCAATTTCCTGGTCCAGTTCGCGCTGGCGCTTCAGGGTGTCGAGTTCCTGTTCGAGGCGGGCGATGCGCTCCTCGTAGGTCAGGGCCGGCGTGTCGCCGCTGGCGGCCGGTGCGTCCTGAGCCTGGGCCAGGGCGGGCGTGAAGGCGAGGGCGGCGGCAAGCGCGCCGAGGCTTAGGGCAGAGTGAGAAATTCGCATTGGATGACTCCGTGTGGGGTGCATCACTTCCGGTGGTCCGGTCAGCGAGATTATGTTTTTTAATTAAGAGGTTAAGCGGGTTACTTCAGGAAAGACTCTCATTGAGGGCCTTTCCCTTGGCGTCGAAGCGCAATTTTTCACTGCGTTCGATCTGCACGACCCGTGAGTCGTGAATAACGATTTCCAGCGAGCCAAAGCGGATTTGCTGAAGGCTGGTGAGGATCTGGCGCTCGATCTCGGTCAGGTTCGACGCACTGCTTTCGGGACGCACGGGGGCGCCGGACGGTACACTCATGGTGGTCCTCGTCAGAAAAAAAAGAAATTACGGAAAAGCTTAAGAGGTAATCTTATAGCGAAGGATCAGCGACAAGATCCTGCAAACATCGCTTGTCGAGCACGCCCGACATGGCGTTGCGGACATCGAGCATCAGGTGTCGCAACTGGCAGGCCGCTTCATCACGACAGTCCTCGCATTTCTGGTAGGCGGTCAGACTGGCGCAACGGATGGGTGCCAGCGGGCCGTCGATAATGCGGATAATGTCCCCCAGAAAGATCTCGCTGGCCTTCCTGGCCAGGAAGTAGCCCCCAAATATACCACGCTTCGAATCGACGATGCCGTTCTGGCGCAGTTCCTGAAGGATGTTGTCGAGGAATTTCTGCGGGATGTCCGCTGCCTCGGCGATCTGTTTGCTGGGCAGCATGGGTTTGTCCATTTGTGCCATGTGAATAAGCGCTTTCAGTGCGTATTTGGCTTTCATGGATAGCATTGTTGCTTCTCCTAAAGCGCCGTTTTAAATCTGCACCTAATGAGTATGATTTAAACAAAAGCGCGTCAATGGTGTTTAATGCGTATAATTCTAATGCAGATTGATAGCCGAACTAAACACAAAAATGCCTTAAAAGGGCTTTGCCGGCATTAAAAGCGCAAAAACAGGTTCTTCAGCCATAGGGGGCCGCTGCGCGCCACCTGCTGCCAGTCGGTGTCCTCGCCGACTTCTTCCTCCGGTGTATAGCCCCACGGATTGAACAGCTTAACGCGCATCGTCTTGAAAGCCGCCACATTGCGCGTGACCAGCACCAGGCCGTGAACCTGGGCGGTGGCGGCGACCAGGGCGTCGCGCTCGTTCTTCGATTCGGCCTGGCTCAGGGCGGCGCGTTTTTTCACCACGCCGGCATCGACCGGCAGGATACGGCCATCGAAGGCCTTCATCACCTGATCGTCCAGCCAGGTGCGCAAGGGGGCGGCCTGGATGCGGTCCTTGCGTTCGGCCCTGGCCACGCTGTTTTCCAGTTCGAGCAGGCTGATCGCCGACATATAGAGGTTCTGGCGCGCCACACCGGCGGCCCAGCGCACGACACCGGGATCACAACGACCGGTTTTGGCCTTGCGCAGTTCACTGATGACGGGCGTGTCGAGGAGGTACATCAGTGATCTCCATCAAAGGACTCGGTGCGGTCCCACGCCAGACCGGAATCGGCGGGTGCGATTTCCAGTTCGGCCTCGGTCATGTCCGGCATCGCCAGCAGATCGATGATGCTTTCCGTTTGGCCGCTGATCTGACGAAAGGCCTCGAAACTCATGAGCACGTGCGACGGCCGGCCGCGGTCGGTGATGAAGACCGGTTCCTGCCGGGCCAGGCGCTTGGCCTTGCCGACATCCTGATTGAAATCGCGACTGCTGATCGTGGTCATCCTGTTTCCCCGAACTGTGTTACGGCCACAATACGGCAGGTCAAAGGTTTCAGCAACGTGAATCCACATTGCTACAATAACACAGCGCATAATGTAGGTATGTTGCTACTATGTTGCGTTTTGACAACAGAAATTTATTCAATAAAATAAACAACTTAATATTTTCTTGGCAGCTTTGTTTTTGATTGCCGGATCAAAAAACTATGTCATTCAAATAGGCAACAACAGATTATACGGGGATCTCATATGCACACGACATTGGGCACGTCAGAAATTTTTCTGATCGCCATGCTGATTATATTTACCGTGCCGTATCTCATATGGCGGTGTTTCAAGACCGAATATTACGCCCCGCTGGTCGTGGTGCAGATCATAGGCGGCATTCTGCTCGGGCCGGGCGTACTGGGGGCGTTAGTGCCTCAGTATTACAGCTTTGTTTTCAATCCGCAGGTTATTGGGGCGCTGAACGGCATCGCCTGGTGGGCGGTCATGATCTTTGTCTGGATCGCCGGCATCGAACTCGATCTCAAACAGGCGTGGAAGCACCGGACCGAAACCAGCGTCACCGCCGGTCTGGCCCTGGGTACACCCCTGCTTTTCGGCTGTATCGCCGCGATAGGCATACTGGCGGTCAGCGGTGCGCTCGGCAAGGATATCCACGGCTGGATCGGCCCCAAAGGCCAGACCTGGCAATTCGTGCTCGGTATCGGCATGGCCTGCGCCGTGACAGCTCTGCCGATCCTGGTACTGTTCATGGAAAAACTGGGCATCCTGCGTGAGGCGCTGGGCCAGCGTATCCTGCGCTATGCGTCACTTGATGATATCGCCATCTGGGGCGTGCTGGCCCTGATCATGCTGGACTGGGACCGTGTCGGCCGTCAGGCGGGTTTCCTGGTCGCCTTTGCCGTCGCGGCGTGGCTGATCCGCAAGCTCATGGTCAAGGTGCCGGAAAAGGATCGCTGGTATATCGGCCTGATCTGGCTGGCGGCTTCGGGCTTCGCGGCCGATTGGTGCGGCCTGCATTTCATGGTCGGCGCTTTTCTCTCCGGCGCGGTGCTGGATTCCGAGATGTTCGACCAGAAACAGATGGATCAGTTCCGTAATAATGTTTTGCTGGCCATCATGCCGGTCTTCTTCCTGTCCACCGGCCTGCGCACCAAGTGGGATATGGGCGGCGTTGCGGTGTTTGCGATGGCCGGCGTGCTGCTGGTCGCTTCGGTAGCCGGCAAGCTGGCAGGGGTTCACATCGCGGGCAAGGTGTTGAAGTGGCAAAAGGGCGAGGCGTCGATCATTGGCTGGCTGTTGCAGACCAAGGCGTTGATCATGATCATTTTCGTCAACATCCTGCTCGACAAGCAGATCATCACCAATGAGACCTTTACGGCAACGCTGCTGATGGCGGTTGGCTCGACCATGTTGTCTATTCCGATGGTCACGCCGAAACTGGCGAAAATGAAATCGCTCATCTTCAAACAGGCTGAAGTCGATGGCGACGGGAAAGCAGGCGTAAGGCCGGGTGTTTCCGGTCTTGATACGTCCGGTTGATCCCTCGAACTCGCCTGTCAGGTGTCATGCTATTGACCTGCCACGTTAATTGCCCTGTTTCTCTTTTGGAAACAGGGGCTTTTTTGGTTAACGCCATGCTTGCTTCGCCAGGCTGGCCGTGACTATAGTCGCCGCCACTTTTGGGGGTACCAATGCAGAAAGCGTTTACGGCAGGGATGTTGGCGGCGGGGCTGTGCCTTTTGGCGGGTGCGGCTTCGGCGGGGGTGACCCTGATGCCGGACAAGCCGGCGGCCATAGAATACGATCCAAAGACGGGCTTTCCCGATCACAATGGCGGTTTCTCGGCCATGGTGATCGTTATCCCGCAACAGCAACTGGGCGAATTCGAGAAGACGGATGGCGGCAGCCGCCAGATCAGCCGGGTCAGCCGCGCGGAAGTCGGGGCGCAACTGGCGATCAAGCTGGTCTTTACCGGGCTTGACGCTGACAGCAATGGTAATGGTGAGGTCACCTACGATCTCAAGGTCCTGACGCCAGACGGCCAGATCTATGCCGGCAGCGATTACAGCCATCTGGCGGCGCTGCGCGGTCCGGTGGGGGATGGCCGCCGCGTATATGACAACCGCACCAAGGTGGTGCTGATGTCGTTCGATCCGCAGGACAAGCCGGGTATCTATACCGTCAAGGCGGTGGCGCGGGATGAGGTCTCCGAGCGCGAAGTGCCGCTGGCGACGACGATCGAATTGCTGCCGGTGGGCGCGCCGAAGGTGGAAACAGCGCCGGCTGCGGAAACGCCAGTCGTTCAAAATTCGGTGGCAGCGCCGGTGACTGCCAAAAAGACGCACCGGAAGAAGAGGGGACGGCGATGATCCTGTTCGTCGCCCAGACCTTCCTGCCGGAAGCCGGTGTCGCGCCGGCCCTGATGACCGGACTGGTCCATGCCCTGACCCTGCGCGGTCATCCGGCGGAGGTCTATTGCCGGGAAAGCCGGCTGGCGGCGGTCAAGGCGTTCGACGCCTCGCGTCGTTATGCTATCCATCGTTTCGGCGGCCCCCGTTTCTGGCGGCGCATGAAAATGACGGGTGCGATCAGGCGCCGGATCGCGCAGGGCGGGGTCACAACCCTTGTCGCTGACAGCTGGAAAAGCCTGGAAAACCTGCCACGGAAAGCACTGAAAGGCATACGGGTCGTCTGCCTGGCCCATGGTAACGAATATACGGGCAAGGCCATGCGCGGCAGTCACGTCAAGTCCGTGCTGGCCAGGGCCGATGTGGTGGTGGCCAGTTCGAATTTCACGGCTGGCCTTGTGCGCCCGCTGTCCGGCAATACGCCGGTCGAGGTCATCCTGCCGGGGGTAACGTCTCCACAGGGGGCGCATCCGGATGGTGGAGCCACGGCGGGTGACAGGCTGCTGTCTATCGCCCGGCTGGAACCGCGAAAAGGTATGGATCAGGTGATTGGCGCGCTGGCCGCGCTGAAACCGCAATATCCCCGGCTGGTGCTCGATATTGTCGGGCAGGGCGAGGACGGTACGCGGCTGGCCGAACTGGCGCAGGCACTGGGCGTTTCCGGGCGGGTGAATTTTCACGGCTATGTCTCGGACACGGCCAAGGCCGAACTGATCCGGCAGGCGCGGCTGTTTGTGCTGCCAAATCGCAGTGACAAGGACGGTGTGGACGGGTTCATGCCGGCTTTTCTGGAGGTCGCGGCCTGTGGGGTTCCGGGCGTGGCGGGACAGGCCGGCGGGGCGCCTGACGCCGTTGTGGCCGGTGAAACCGGGCTGATTGTCGATGGCGAGAACATTGACAGCTTGACCGATGCCCTGCGACATCTGCTAGATGACGATGGCCTGCATCGCCGGCTGGGCGAAGCCGCCCGGCGGCGATTCTGGACGGAATTCGCCTGGAGCGAAGCGGTAACCCGATATGAGGCCATTATGGGCTTGGCAGGAGATAAGATATGAGCGAGACCCTTTCAGATACCGTCAGCCTGATCATTCCGGCGCGCGAAAAGGATCTGGGTGGTTTCCAGGTGCGTCGCGTCCTGCCTTTCGCCAAGCACCGCATGGTCGGACCGTGGATTTTCTTCGACCATATGGGACCGGCCGATTTCGCGCCGGGTATCGGCATCAATGTCCGGCCGCACCCGCATATCAATCTGGCGACGGTCACCTATCTGTTCAGCGGCGCTATCCTGCACCGCGATTCCCTGGGAACGCGGTCGGTGATCGTGCCCGGCGATATTAATCTGATGGTGGCGGGCAAGGGCATTGTCCATTCCGAGCGTGAAGAAGAGGGTGCGCAGGCGAAAACGCGCCGTCTCGACGGGCTGCAACTATGGCTGGCCCTGCCGGAAGCCGATGAGGAAATGGAGCCGGCCTTCTTCCATTATCACGCCGACGACATCCCCGGTTTCAGCGAGGACGGCGTCTCGGTCCGCGTTATGATGGGCGAGGCCTTCGGGCTGGTATCGCCGGTGAAAACCTACGCGAAGACGCTTTATGCCGAGTTCCGACTGGCGGCGGGCAAGGCGATCGACGCGCCGATGACCGCCGAGGATCGTGCCGTCTATGTTTGCGATGGTGCGCTTGATATCGACGGGCAAAGGCTGGAACAATATGAGATGGCGATCCTGACGACGGGCGCGGCGGCCAAGATCATGGCGCACGCCGATTCGCATTTCGTCATTATCGGCGGCGAGCCTTTGACGGAACGCCATATCTACTGGAATTTCGTGTCGTCACGGCCGGAACGCATCGAGCAGGCCAAGGCCGACTGGAAGGCGCAAACCTTCCCCAAGGTGCCGGGCGACGATCAAGAGTTTATTCCGCTGCCGGAATAATTGAAGATTACATATCGTTAATATAGCCGCCATCTTTACAAATGTAACAAGTTGCGCTTGGTTGGTTGTCCTCCGGGGCGTTCCAACATAAGTGGCGTTACATGAAAAAATACGGTTTGAGTTTGGTCAGCGCGGTTGCACTGGCGTCTGCAATACTGGCTCCGGCCGCGTTTTCACAGGGCAGTGAGCCTCAAATGGCGCCGCCGACGGTGCCGGTCGCGCCGCCTCAGAACATCGCCTATCCCGGTACGCTCAAGGTCACGGTGGACGCCACCGACCTCGATCACCGCATCTTCCAGGTCAATGAAACCATTCCGGTGACCGGCGAGGGCGATCTGGTGCTGATGCTGCCGAAGTGGCTGCCGGGGCACCATTCGCCCGGCACGGAAATGAGCCGCATCGCCGATATCGAATTCACCGCCAATGGCCAGCGCCTGCACTGGCTGCGCGATTCACTCGATATGAACGCCTTCCATCTGGTGGTGCCCAAGGGCGCGACAACGGTCGAGGCAGCGTTCAAGTATCTGGCGCCGGTGACCGCTGCGGCGGGGCGTATCACCATGACGGCCGATATGATCGACCTGCAATGGAATTTCGCCTCGCTTTATCCGGCTGGCTATTATGCCAACAAGATTCCGGTTCAGGCGACGTTGAAGAAGCCGGCGGGCTGGAATTACGCCACCGGCCTTGAGACCGAGAGCAAGACCGACGACACAGTGGTTTTCAAAACCACCGATTACGACACCCTGATCGACTCGCCGGTCTTTTCCGGACGCTATTTCAAAACCTGGGACATCACGCCCAAGGGCAGCGATGCGCCGGTCCGTCTGAATATCATGGCCGACAACGCGGATAACCTTGAAGCGCCCGACGATGTGATCAACATCCACAAGAACCTGATTGAACAAGCCTATAAGCTTTACGGTGCACATCACTATAATCATTATGATTTTCTGGTCGCCGCCTCCGATACGATCGGTGGCATCGGGCTGGAGCATCACCGCTCTTCGGAGAACAGTGTCGACGAAAAGTATCTGACCGACTGGAAGACGGCCTATGTCGGCCGCGATCTGCTGGCGCACGAATATACCCATTCGTGGAACGGCAAGTTCCGCCGTGCTGCCGATTTGTGGACGCCGAACTTCCAGGTGCCGATGCGCGACAGCCTGATGTGGGTCTATGAAGGCCAGACCCAATACTGGGGCAATGTGCTGGCCACCCGTTCGGGTCTTTACACCAGAGACCAGCAAATGGGCGCCCTGGCCATGATGGTCGCCAGCTATGACAACATACCGGGCCGCAAGTGGCGTCCACTGATCGACACCACCAATGACCCGATCATCTCGTCGCGCAGCCCGCAGAACTGGACCTCGATGCAGCGCTCCGAGGACTATTACAGCGAAGGTCAACTGATCTGGCTCGATGCCGATACCCTGATCCGTGAAAAGACCGGCGGCAAGAAATCGCTCGACGATTTCGCCAAGGCCTTCTTCGGTATCAAGAACGGTGACTGGGGCGAGACGACCTATAATTTCGACGATATTGTCAAGACCCTGAACGGAGTCTATGCCTATGACTGGGACAGTTTCCTGAAAGCGCGGGTCTACGATTTCGGCGCCGATGGCAAGGGCACGGCGCCGCTCGACGGCATCACGCGTGGCGGCTACAAGCTGGTCTATGAGGAAAAGCCGACCGACTATTTCAAGTCGCTCGAAACCCTACGCAAATATGCCAACCTCAACTATTCGATCGGTTTTGCCGTCGCCGGCAAGGACAACACTATCCTGTCCGAACTGTGGGACGGACCGGCTTTCAAGGCGGGCCTGACGCCGGGCATGACCCTGATCGCGGTCAACGGCAAGGCGTTCGATGTCGACGTGCTGAAATCAGCCATCACCAAGGCCAAGACAGGCCAGGACCCGATCGAACTGATCGTCAAGAGTGACGATAACTTCAAGACGGTGAAGATCGATTATCACGGTGGCCTGCGTTATCCGGTCCTGCAACGGATCGAGGGCAAGCCCGCCTTGCTCGATGATATTCTGGCTGAGAAGAAGTAAAACGAAAAATGGCGGGCAGAAATGCCCGCCGGTTTTTTTAACGCAAAATATCGAGCAAGGCCGGGCCCTTGACCAGCCACAGGGTGTAGCCGGCGTAGACCAGTAGAAACAGCAGGCCGGTCAGGCGTCCGATCGGCTTGCCGCGCAGGATGAGTCCGGCGAGGCACAGGGCCGCCGCGAGCATCAGCGGCAGGTCAAGCTGGAGAAAGTGCGTTGCGACCGGAAGCGGATGTATGGCGGCTGTTATCCCCAATATGCCGAGAATATTGAAGATATTGCTGCCGAGCACATTGCCGAGCGCTACTTCATTTTGACGACGAATGGCACTCAGGATAGTCACGGTCAATTCCGGCAGGGAGGTACCGACCGCCACCAGGGTCAGGCCGATGACGGCATCCGACACGCCGAAGTCACGGGCAATGGCGGTCGCTCCCCTGACGAGGCAATCCGCGCCTATGATCAGGGCCGCCAGACCGGCAATGATCCACAGTAGCGCGACCCATGGCGAAAGCCGAGTATCTGGCAGAGCGTCGTCATTAGCCTTACGGCCTTCGAGCAAATAGACCAGCAATAGATAGGCTAAAAGCGCACCGGTCATGATCAGGCCGGCCTGCTGCGAAATCGTGCCGGTCCAGGCCAGCCATATCAGGCCGCCACTGACAACCAGCATGATCAGCGCTTCCCGCTTGAGATTGCGGGCGGTTGTCGCCATGGGACGCATAAGCGCGCCAAGGCCGAGAATCAGCAGGATATTGGCGATATTGGAGCCGACGACATTGCCAATGGCGACATCGGGCGAATCCTGATGCACGGATTGCAGCGATACCAGCAGTTCGGGCATGGAGGTGCCGAAGCCGATAATGGTCAGGCCGATAATCAGCTTGGGTATTTTAAGCCGTTCGGCCACAGCCACCGCGCCACGGATCAGCGCTTCGCCACCGAGAAACAGGCCAAGCAGCCCGCCGATGACCAGTACATAGTTGATATGACCGGTGATGTACTCCATGCCGCCCTCCCTCAGCTCTGTGGGTGTTTACCATGTTCATCCTCAGCCGATAAGCAAAACCGGACTTGAGCCGGATGATTTCAGCGCCTAGAACAGATGTATGATCCGTCTCTATATTTCCGAACAGACACCGGGCTGCGTTGCAGGCCTTAATCTGCCTCTCAATGCCGAACAGGGCCGTTACCTGACCTCGGTCATGCGTAAAGGCGTGGGCGAGAAGGTGTCGATCTTCAATGGCCGTGATGGTGAATGGACGGCGGAGATTGCCGAAGCCGGCAAGCGGGATGTAAGCCTCAAACTGATCGAACAGACAAGGTCGCAGCCGCAAGGTGAGGGGCCGGTGCTGGCCGTGGCGCTGATCAAGCGGGCGCCACTCGAATATATTATCGAGAAGGCGACTGAACTGGGCGCGTCGCGGATTCAACTGTTGATGACCCGCCGCACGCAATCGGATCATGTCAAGCTGGAGCGGCTGAAAATCATCGCGCAGGAGGCCGCCGAACAAACAGAGCGTCTCGATGTGCCGGAGATTCTGGCCCCGGTGAAACTGGACGCTTTCCTGGCCGCGCCCAATGCAGGGGCGATCATTTTCGGGGACGAAGACAGCACGCATGAGGGCGAGGACCGGAGAACAAAGCCCTTGCTGGAGGTGCTGTCAACATTGACTGGAAAGCGCGCGGTCCTGCTGATCGGACCCGAAGGCGGCTTTGACGATCATGAGCGCCAGACCCTGCGCACCATGGAAAACGTTCATCCGGTCAATCTCGGTCCGCGTATCCTGCGTGCCGATACCGCGGCCATTTCAGCGCTGACCCTCTATCAGGCGGCGCTTGGCGACTGGAAGTAAATCGGCGTTACGGTGCAAAAAGACAACTGTCACCTTGTCAGTGGCAAAAAGGCAGCCCATATAGGCCCCGACTAAAGTGCTGATGACTTTGAGAGGGCAGGACGCGTGGCTGAGACTTCTAAGGCGGAACCTGTCCGCACAATGGCCGATCTGGTCAGCTATTTCGAATCCGGCAACAAGCCGCGTAGCGCGTGGCGCATCGGGGCCGAGCACGAAAAATTCGCCTTCCATCTCGATACCCTGCGCCGCCCGACCTATGAAGGGCCGGACGGCATCGAAGCCATGCTGGTGGGGCTGGAGCGCTTCGGCTGGAAGCCCTATCTCGAAAACGGCAAAATTATCGCCCTGCTGAAGAACGGCGCCTCGGTGACGCTGGAGCCCGGCGGGCAATTCGAGCTTTCCGGCGCGCCGCTGGAAACCGTCCATGACATCTGCGATGAAACCGGCCAGCACCTCGAAGAGGTCAAGGCGGTGGCGTCTGAACTGGGGCTTGGTTTTGTCGGCGTTGGCTTTTCGCCGCTGTGGACGCGCGAAGAAACGCCGGTCATGCCCAAGGGACGCTACAAGATCATGCGCGCCTACATGCCGAAGAAGGGCAAGCTTGGCCTCGACATGATGCTGCGCACCTGCACGGTGCAGGCCAATCTCGACTATGAATCCGAAGCCGACATGGTGCTGAAATTCCGCACCTCTTTGGCGTTGCAACCGATCGCCACGGCGCTGTTCGCCAATTCGCCTTTCATCGAAGGCAAGCCGAGCGGCTTTCTTTCCGCCCGCGCCAATGTGTGGACCGATACCGATCCCGATCGCACCGGGATGCTTGGTTTTGTGTTTGAAGACGGCTTCGGTTTTGAGCGTTATGCCAGGTACGCTCTTGATGTGCCGATGTATTTCGTCGGCGGCAAGCGTCTGAACCGTGAGGATTACATCGATGTCTCCGGTCAGGACTTCAAGGCCTTCCTGAAGGGGGAACTGCCGGGCCTGCCGGGCGTTTTGCCGACCATGGACGACTGGGCCGATCACCTGACGACCCTGTTCCCGGAAGTGCGCCTCAAGAAGTATCTTGAAATGCGCGGTGCCGATGCCGGACCGTGGGGCCGCCTGTGCGCCCTGCCGGCGCTGTGGGGCGGGCTGCTCTATGATCAACCGGCGCTGGAGGCGGCCTGGGAACTGGTCAAGAACTGGAGCAATGACGATCACAACGCCTTGCGTGGCATGGCTGCCAGAACCGGCCTCAAGGGCGAGATCGCTGGTCGCCCTGTCAAGGACTGGGCAATGGACGTGCTCGAAATCGCCAAAATGGGCCTCAAGAACCGCAATCGCCTGTCCGGCGGTTTTGTCGATGAAACGGGTTATCTTGGCGAACTTTTCGAGATCGCCGAGTCGGGGCTGACCCCGGCTGACCGCCTGCTGGAAAAATACAATGGTGTCTGGCAGGGCGATATCCGCAAGCTGTACGCAGAAGAAGCTTATTGACTGATGCTGATTAGGATCTTTGACTAACTGACGCGGTGGCGTCATGTGTAGAAAAAGAACCCTATTTCCGTAATGCCCAAATGCCCGCGCCTATTCCTTCAGGAGCGTAAAAGAGGTCTGCTACGTTTGTGAAGGCCTGAGATTCGGCTGCATGATTTTCAACCTCTCGCCGAATTATTGCTTCGGTACTAGGAGGTAGTGTACGCCCTGCGGCTATGCGGATGTGTCTTACTTCATTATATAAATCAGAGTAATTCGCTCGTCCGCCTAGTTGCTCCATCGCAACAACTACATCGTCTATCCATCGCATCTTTGACTTACCTTTCTTAGGTTTATCTGAGACCTTAGTGAGCACGGATGCCGATACTGCGAGCAAACGCGACAGAATTTGATTTTCTGTTTCCTCGCCGTCCCGTCTGGACGCCCATATTGCAGAAAAAACGGCTGTGGAAATTTCTATTGTTTTGGCCATTTAAGTTCCAATTACATCGGGATAAATTATAGAACGTTCGGGAACGTTCTATAATTTATCATTAAAGGCGAGAGCGTTCAACAAAAGCTTGGTCAGTTTTTCAAATGGAGTTCATGTGCCCTACAAACTCTCATTACAGGTTGAGAAGAAAATAATGCAGAAATCGTATACGGTTTCGCACATGCAGCAACTCTTATGCTTGCCAAGGGCTTAATTTACTGGTCTTGTCGTAAAAAAGGCAACGACCTCGCGACGCTTAGGGTGTTTGGGGGAGATCAGCGCCAAGCCCTTTGCGAGTAATAACAGCATGATCAACATCGTCATTGCGGCCGGGATTCTGGTAACAATCCTGACCGCCATCCCCGTCCTTATGCAGATGCGCAACCACCCGAAGGGGCTGTTCGTCTGCTTCTTCGCCGAGATGTGGGAACGCTTTTCCTATTACGGCATGCGCGCCCTGCTGATCTATTATCTGGTTCGCCATTTCCTTTTCACCGACGAACACGCCAATGCCCAATATGGCTCCTACACCACGCTGATCTATCTGTTGCCGTTGCTGGGCGGCCTGATCGCCGACCGTTGGCTCGGTACGCGCAAGGCCATCGTCTTCGGCGCCATCCTGCTGGTGGCCGGTCACTTCGGCATGGCGTTCGAGGGCAAGGCCAATATCGACACCCTGACCTATCAGGGCCACACCTATGAATTCGTCGTCGAAGGCAAGGGCCAGGACCGTGATGTCAAGCTCCAGGTCGGTGATCACCGCTATGACTGGAAAGGCAGTGCGGGCGGCGGCTATGTGATCGAAGGTCTGCCGGCGGATGCGCCTATTCCCGCCGCACTTCCTGCGGGTTCGTTCACCAAGGGGATGACCGTTTCCACGCCGTGGGCCGAGCAGGCCTTCTACCTGTCGGTGTCGCTGATCATCATGGGGGTCGGTTTCATGAAGCCAAACATTTCCTCGATCGTTGGCCAGCTCTATCCCGATAAAGATCCGCGCCGCGACGCCGGTTTCCAGTTCTATTATTACGGCATCAACCTCGGCTCGTTCTGGGCGGCGGCGTTGTGCGGCTATCTCGGTGAGAATGTCGGCTGGTGGGCGGGCTTCGGCCTGGCCGGGGTAGGGATGCTGGCCGGCCTGATCCTGTTCGTGCTCGGCAAATCCTGGTTGCAAGGCAAGGGTGAACCGCCGAAGCCGGAAGTGCTGAAAGAAAAAGTGGCCGGGGTTTCAAAGGAAAGCCTGATCTACGTGTTCGGCTTGCTGTGCGTGCCCGTGGTCTTCTTCCTGGTGCAGAAAAACCAGATCGTCGGCACCGCCCTTACAATCGGCATGGTGGCGATCATCGTCTATGTCCTCATCCAGATGTTCACCAAGTACAATGTGCAGGAACGGTTCCGGCTGGGCCTCGCCATGATCCTTTCCGGCGCTTCGGCGATCTTCTTTGCCCTGTTCGAGCAGGCGGGGTCGTCGCTTAGCCTGTTCGCCGAGCGCAATACCGACCTCAATATCATGAAGGCACCGGTGGTGATCGGCAAGTTCGTGCTTGCCTCGCAGGATCAACTGGCGGCCATGACGGTGCCGACCGGTTCGATCTGGATCGATATGGGCATGACGGCTTCTCAGACCCAGACCTTCAATGCCGGTTTCATCCTGATCATGGCGCCGGTCTTTGCGGCCGTTTTCACCTTCCTCGGCAACCGCCAGATGGACCCCGATCCGATCAAGAAGTTCGCTTTCGGTCTGCTGAATGTCGGCCTCGGTTTCCTGGTGCTGGTCTGGGCCGCGCCGATGGCCGACGCCAATTTCCGTTTACCGGTATTCTTCCTGCTGCTGACCTACTTCTTCCACACCATCGGTGAGCTGAGCCTGTCGCCCGTGGGGCTGTCGCAGCAGACCAAGCTATCGCCGCCGACCATCGTCGCCACCATGATGGCGATCTGGTTCCTGGGGGCATCGCTCGGTCAGTATGTCGCTGCCATCATTTCCAGCTTTGCTTCAACGGAGACGGTTGGCGGCAAGGTGCTGGATAACAAGTCGGCCCTGATGTCGTCGCTGGATACCTTCCAGTTCATCGGTTGGCTGGGTATTGGCATCGCCGTGGTCTTCTTCCTGTTGAGCTTCGTGCTGAAGAAGTGGTCCTATGGCGCCAATGATACGGCGCCGGTCGATCAAGGCACGACGGAAGTGATCTGAATCGTATGGGGTTTGGGGTCTGTGACCCCAAGTCTTCCCTTATTTCACTAAAACCCCCGCCCTTGAGGGCGAGGGTTTTAGTGAATTGAAGAAAGGTTTATGGGGCCGCAGGCCCCAAACCCCATAAAATTACAGGTCCTTCTTTACGCGCACGATCACCCATGGCCGCATATAGGCTGTATTCGCCTCGATGCGCTGGACCAGCGTCGTGGCGCGCTGACCCGCATAAACCGTGCGATCGTACTTGTCATGACGGCCGCCTGGATTCTGCACCACGATCCCGTAGGTGACATTGTCCTTCGTCTTGTACTCGACAAAGATATCTGTCGTTGGCGCCGAACGGTAATAATAGTCGTCCGTCGCGTTGAACTGCTTGCGGCTGTTCTGGCTGAAAAGCTCGAAGCCCCATTTGGTGCGGTACTTCGTCAGCGTCTGGTTGAAGCTGATATTGTAGTTGCTGGGATTGGTGTTCGAGATCCAGCGGTCCGCACCGGTAATCGGATCGGTTACGCTGGTGTGGTTCAGTTCGTAATCGAATTTCAGTTCACCACCCTTGATATGCACTCTGTCGAGCGGCAAGGTGACCCAGACACCGGCCTGCGCGAAAGTGCCATCGCCGATATTGCCGCGCGCATTGAAGACGCCTTCATCGGTGGTGATCGGCTTGTAGTCGAGCGTGTCTTCCAGCGCCGAATAGAGCAATTGGAACTTGACGGCGCCCTTGTCCCAGAAACTGTAATCGAAGGTAAGGGCGTTCTGCCATTCCTTTTGCGGCACGATTTCCGGATTGCCGGCCTGGATCACCGAGGTATCGAGCGACACCGACGAGGCGAAATCGTTGAAATTGAGCTGGCCGACATAGCGTTCCACACGCCATGTCACTTTGAGATCCTTGGTGGCTGTCCACACAAACTGGAGTTTCGGTTTCGGATAGACGAAAGATTGCGAACGATCTTCCTGTTTGACCGAAATGGTCGAGGTCTCGACCTTCAGGCTACCCTCGACACTGAGTTTCGGCGCGACCTGCCAGTTGGCGATGGCGAAATATTCGTTGCGGTCTTCTTCGACGCGAACCGTATCGAATGGCACGGCGGTCTCGACCTCGTTTTCGACATAGAGGGACGAGTTGTCGAGACGATTGAAGACACTTTCGGCGCCGAACTTGTAGGTCAGTTTGTCGGATGGCTGCCAGGTCAGCTTGGCGCTGAGGATGTGTTCAGCCGATTGCGCCAGCGATTTATAGAGCGCGCTGTAGGCGGTCTCGCGGTAGATATCCTCCTGGCTTTCCCGATCGTAACGGCGCAGCAGGTTGACATCCATTGACAGCGTCTTGGTCAGTTTGCGCTCGTATTGCAGACCGATTTCGCTGGTCACTTCCTTGAGATCGAGATGCTCCGGCGAAGGCACGCCATCGCGGATATAGGCGGCGTTCAGGTCATAATAGATCGGGTTGTAATTGGCGTTGAAGGACAGCTTGCCGCCGAGGAATGGCCGTGAATGGTCGAACTTCGCCTGGTTACCGATGCCGCGCCCGACCTGCGGAATGCCGACATATTGCGGTGCGTGGTCGCTGAAATCAGGCGTGTAGATATAGCGTTTGGTGTCGTTGACACCGTTGTCCTTGAATTCGAAGGCCTCGACATAGAGATTCGTCGTCTTACCGTTTTTGTTCGAGCTGTAGTTGAAGAAGCCGGCCGGCTTGCTGTCCTCGGCAAAGAACTTGATGTTGCCGCCGAAGGAAATGCTGGCCTTGGCGTCCTGCTTGCGGATGACATTGACGATCTGGCTGTAGCCCTGCATGTCGATGCCCGGCGCGCCGCCGCTGATCAGTTCGATATGATCGACTTGCGCGGCGGGGATATTGTCGAGCGTCATGTCGAGATTGTTCTTGCTGGCCGGCCGCTGGCCATCGATCAACACATTACCGGCAGCGCCGGCGAAACCGCGCACCTGGTTGCCCAGTTGAAAACTGAAACCCGGCACATGGGCGATCATGTCCAGGGCTGAAGACACCTGGAACTGATTGAAATAATCCGGCTGATAGGTGAGTACCTGGCCAGTGCCGCTAATAGCGGCGACCGGCAGGGTCTTGATCGCGGTATCCTGCGCCAGGGCGGCGTTGCCCGCCATCAGGGCAAACAGGACTGGCGCGAGGGCAGTGGTCATATGTAGGCGCATAAAACTGGTCTTCCCCGGTAGAGACGCCGTATTGCGTAGCGTCCGCAGGGGCATGGCATACCTGCGGGCAGGCGGGAGACAAGTTAAATGACCGTAACAATTTCAACCATTAAGGTTGAGGCCGAGACTGTTTGTTTCTCGTAAAGCAAATTAATTCAAGTGGTTAGTTCTTATATCTACGGCGTTTTTCGTATGTGTTTGCGGCCGTATGTGACAGAGATTTAATGTAAGACTGTGCCATTTAAGAAAAAGGGAAATCCACAGATTACACAGATTGCACAGATTTTTATGGCATTATCGGTATTTGGTGATGATACGGATTATCTCTGGCGCAAGGCATCGGCCTTACCATGCTCATTTATAAGAGACAGAACTCTGAGAAAATCTGTGCAATCGGTGGACTATCTTTATGTGTCGCCGTCACGCGCAGACGGCAAACGTCAGCTTGTTCCCCCAACCGTCAGACCGCGAATGCGCAATGACGGCTGACCGATGCCGACCGGCAGGCTCTGGCCGGCCTTGCCGCAGGTGCCGACGCCCGGATCGAACTTGAAATCATCGCCGATCATGTCGACCTGACGCATCGCCGCCGGGCCGTCACCGATCAGGGTGGCGCCCTTGACCGGCGCGCCGACCTTGCCGTCCTCGATCAGATAGGCCTCGGTGCACTGGAAGACGAACTTGCCATTGGTGATGTCGACCTGTCCGCCACCGAAATTGACGGCGTAGAGTCCCTTTTTAGTATTGGCGATCATATCGTCCAGCTTGTCCTGGCCGGGGCGCATGAAGGTATTGGTCATGCGGGGCAGGGGCTGGTGAGCATAGGACTGGCGGCGGCCATTGCCGGTAGCCTTGGCGCCCATCTGGCGGGCGGAGAGGCGGTCGTGCATATAGCCGACCAGGGTGCCGTCCTCGATCAGGGTCGTGCAAGAAGTCGCTGTGCCTTCATCGTCAATATTGAGTGAACCGCGCGCATCGGGCACGGTGCCGTCATCGACAATGGTGACGCCTTTAGCCGCCACCTGTTTGCCCATCTTGCCGGAGAAGGCCGAGGTGCCCTTGCGGTTGAAGTCGCCTTCGAGGCCATGACCGACGGCTTCGTGCAGCAACACACCCGGCCAGCCTGGCCCAAGCACGATATCCATTTCGCCGGCCGGGGCATTGACCGCGTCAATATTGACGAGCGCCTGACGGATGGCTTCATCGACCTGGGCCTGCCACTTTTCCGGCGCCGTGATATCGAACCACGAGATACGTCCGCCACCGCCGGAGGAGGCGGTTTCGCGGCGACCATTGCGCTCGACCGAGACGCTGACGTTCAGGCGGACGAGGGGACGGTAATCGTGATAGAGTTCGCCGCCGGAGCGCAGGATGGTGATGGCGCGCTTGTCGCAGGCCAGCGAGGCAGAGACCTGCACGACGCCGGCATGAGCCTGACGGGCATAGGCGTCCATGGCCTGGAGCAGGGCGATCTTGTCGGCGAAAGCCATCTCGCCGAGCGGATCATGCGCCTTGTAATAGGATTGATTGGAGCGGGCAGGATTTGCCGTCGACATGGTCAAGTCAACCGACTTGCCTTTTTTAGCCAGCACCGCGGCCTCGGCGGCGCGATTGACGGCATCGAGCGACAGTTCGGCGCTGTTGGCGAAGCCGATAGTCTCGCCGGCGACGACGCGGAAGCCGAAGCCCTGATCGGCGCCATAGGCTGATGATTTCAGGCGGCCGTCATCGAACATCAGCGATTCGGATTCACGCTTTTCGATAAAAATCTCGCCATCGTCGGCGCCCTTGAGCGCTTCTTCCAGTACGTTGTGAGCACCGGCGAGGTCAAAATCGCCCCAGTCCTGCCCGAAGGCGGTGGGGGAAGTATCGCCAGAAATATCGAAAGAATCAGCCATGGAAAAACGTCACCTGAAAAGAAAGTCTGTCATCTATTTAGGCATGGTGCGCAGGGTTGGCCATGACTAACTCGTCAAAACGACAAATTAAGCTGCGAATGATTGTCATCTGCCGGTAAGCGGATGCGACAAAAGACCGCACAGGGCGCACGGCTATGGTTGTTTCAGGCTGAAAAAAGGCAAATCCCTTTTTTGCCCTTTGCAATTCAGCGGGAACGCATTATGGAACCCAGTTGGATAGACCGGCTACAGGTCTGAAAGTGCGCCAGATTCATTGAGATGATTCGTTTCGTGAATAGGGTTGTGTATAAGTTTCAGGGATAGGCAGCTACGGATGCATTTGCATCGGCAGCCGTGAAAAATGAGGGTTTTGCGAATGGGCAGTAAAGGGCTTTTCGGCAAAGGGCTTTCCGGACGAGGGCTGTTTAAGGCCGCCTCCGGTGCGGTCGCTACGCTGGCTTTGTCAGCCGCCATGTCGGTTTCGGCCTTTGCCGAAGACAAGATGGGGCAACCGACGGACAAGGCCATGGGGTGGCAGCCTGCCGGTTCGGTATTAAAGCGCAAGACAGAAATCTTCTATAATTATGGTCTGTTCCCCTTGATTGTGGCCATATGTGTTCTTGTCGGCGTACTGCTGTTGTGGATCATGATCCGCTACAACAAGAAGGCCAATCCGGTTCCGGCCAAATTTTCCCACAATACCCTGATCGAAATCATCTGGACGCTTGTTCCGGTTATTATCCT
>FSVH01000260.1_pt1 | contig 30683 bp, 27 predicted proteins | sample 1637631 | NCBI WGS metagenome assembly FSVH01 (sample SAMEA3914814, study PRJEB12502) | metagenome | biome: forest; material: soil | place: USA | collected 2011-09-16 | depth 0.1 m | reverse complement strand
GCCGAACTTGGCCGACAGTTCGACCCAGTAGAGGCCGTCAGCGGCGAGGAAATTGTACTTGTAGTCGACCTGGTAGCTGCCGGCGCGGAATTCGCAGGCTTCGATATTGACCATCTGCTTACCAGTAACGGCGACCACCTTGGATACGGCGGTCTTGCCGACGCCGGCGGCCAGCATACCGGCGGTCGCTTCCTGGTCATCGGTGCAGGGGGAAGCGTGTGCAGCAGCGGCCGAAAGGGTCATGATGGCGGCGGCGGCGAAAAGGGTTTTCTTGATCATCTGTTTCTCTCCTTGAGTTTCTTCAGGGTAAGACCGATGTTATATGAGAGAGGAAAATATACAGTTAAATCGACCGACAAGACTTCCTTAAGGTCACTTAACGGCGATTGTCCTGAGTCCTTGGCCGTAAAGGTGGAAAGATTAACAGCCGCCAGGATGCTGAAAAGACATAAAAAAAGATGCGGAAAATTTTCCGCATCTTTTTAAATCATGTGACATGCAGGGGCGCTGCCGCCCCTTCACAGGTCTTAGTTGGCGGCGAGCTTGACGCCGGCCTTGGTCGAGGCGGCAGCCAGGTTCGGGCTCAGGCCGCTGAACTTCATGTCGGCAACCTTGCCGCCGGAGATCTTGGCTGTGCCGGTAGCCCAGTAGAGGCCGTCCGAACCAATGACGTTGAACTTGAATTCCGAAGTGACATTGGCGCCGGCGGTATCGCAGGTTTCGAGGTTGATCATCTGCTTGGTCTGCGTCGGCACGACCGGAGCGATCTTGGCACTGGCCGCGGCGGCGATAGCCTTGCCGACCATGTTTTCCTGGCCTTCATCGCATTCGGCGAAGGCCTGGGTGGTGACGAGGGCGAAGGAGAGAGCGAGGGCGCCGGCCAGGAGGGTTTTGGTGGTCGAGATGTGCATTTTGCAACTTTCACGCAGGTTTTTACAACGGGTTCTGAAGGGCCTGTGGAGGAGGTATGATAGGCCCGCGCTGCTTAAATACGACCGAAGGTTTAATATCGGGTGAATCATACCGCATTGCGATATGGTTAAAATTCAGTCAATAAAAAACGGAGACACGTGATCGTGTCTCCGTTTCTGTTTCAGGGCTTCAGGCCTGCGGGCCATGCAGGCCTTGGCTGCCTATTTGGCGTGCTTTAGGCGGCCGTCAGTTCCGACAGGAAGCGACGGATATTTTCGCTCATGGCTTCGGTGCGCTGTGTCAGCTGGTTGGCGGCGCCGAGCATTTCCGTCGAGGCCTTTTCGGTATCGGCGGCGGAGGCGGAGAGTTGCGAAACCGACGACGAGGCCATTGAGGTGCCGTCCGAGGCTTCGTTGACGTTGCGGGCGATTTCGTTGGTGGCGTCGCCCTGCTGGTGGACCGAGTCGGCGATGGATGAGGCGATCTCATTCATGTGTTTGATCGTTTCGCCGATGCCCTTGATGGCGCTGACGCCATTGGAGGCCGCCGACTGGATGTCCTTGATGCGCTCGCGGATTTCATCGGTGGCCTTGGCGGTTTGCTGGGCCAGCGACTTCACTTCCGAAGCGACGACCGCGAAGCCCTTGCCGGCTTCACCCGCACGGGCGGATTCGATGGTGGCGTTCAGGGCCAACAGGTTGGTTTGCTGGGCGATGGCGTTGATGAGGTCGACCACTTCACCGATCTGGTCGGCAGCGCGGCTGAGTTCGGCCATCGAGGCGTTGGTGCGGTCGGCTTCCGAAACCGCTTCGGCGGCAATTTCGACCGAACGGACAGCCTGGTCACCGATAACGCCGATCGAGGCGCTGAGTTCGGTGGTGGCCGAAGCGACGTTCTGGACGTTGTCGGCCGAGTTGCGGATCGAGCCGACAGCGTCTTGCGAGCGGCGCTCGTTTTCCTGAGCAATGGTCAGCAGTGTACGGCCGTTGGCGTCGAGGTCCGAAGCGGCTGAACCGAGGGCGTCGAGCATATCCTGGGCTTCGTGGCGGAAGCGTTCGGCCAGCGCCGACATCTGGCGGGCGCGTTCCTCGCGGGTCTTGGAGGTCGCGGCCTCGATGGCCATCAGGCGTTCCTTTTCCTCGGCATTGGCCTTGAAGACATTGAGGCTGTCGACAACCGACTTCAGTTCGTCGCGACGGGCAAGCGTCGAGATATCGACGTTGAGATTGCCGTTGGCCAGTTCTTCGGTCGTCTTGGCGATACGGTTGATACCGGTAACCGTGACGCGCGAGAAGATGAAGGCGATACCGCCGGAGACGCAGGCCATGATGACGGCGAAGATGGTCAGTAGGCTGATACCGGTGGTCTGCGCGGTCTTGGCGTCCTGCGCGGCCTTGGTGGCAGAAGCGACATTTGCCTTGATCAGCTGGTCGCTGATGTCCGACATCTTGGCGTAGCCATCATCGAATTGCGACATCATCGGGCCGACCGAGGCGAAATCGACGTCCATGACCGAACCGGCGAATTCGACGGCTTCTTTATAGGTCTTCACTTCCTTGCCGAGGTCGCCGAGCAGTTTCTTCTGTGCCGGATCTGCCGTCTTGCTGGCGTCGGCCTTGACGCGCGCTTCGATCTTGCCGAGGTCTTCAGTGACCTTGGTGACCGTGGCCGAGGCATTGGCCGTCGGATCGGTGGCCTTCTTGGTCAGGGCATTATAGAGCTGACCGTTGGCTTCCTTGATCGAGGACTTGATGTCGCCGAGTTCGACGATCTGCGGCATGGCCTTGGTATTGATATCATCAATGGTCTTGCCCTGGCCGTTCATGACTGTAATCGCACCGAAAGCCAATACGGCCATAAGAGCGGTGGCGACCGCGGCGGGCGCCATGAACTTTACGGTGAACGACAGGTTGGAAAGCTTGAAGCCGCCTGTGGAACTGGCGGTGGTGAGTTTCGTCATATTGAGGCCCCTGACAAACTTATTAAGGATTAAGGCGTTGAATTTCTTTCAGACTTCTCTCGACATAGGCCGCATAGAGGCGCGCAAACGCCTATTGCGACTCATGGTTAAGATGAGCCTTTGCGCCAACCTGTCAGATTAAGGTTGTTGAAATCCTAATGATCCGCAGGAAACGAGAAAAATGAAACATGGTGGTATCACTTTCTTTCATTTCGTTTGCTGGTTGCGGGTTTGACTGATTTTAGAGAACTTTGGGCGGTATATGCGTATAATCATTCACACCGGCATGCATAAGACCGGGATGACGTCTTTGCAGGGCTTGATGTCCGGCAGTAGCGAGATACTCCTGAAACACGGCATATATTATCCGGCGGGTGGCCATGCTGTACATCGTGGATGCATGGCCGTTATGGACCCCGCCTGGAATCCCCAGGCCATGCAGCAGCAGATCGATGTGGCCCGACATCAGGGCGCAGAAATCCTGATGCTTTCCAGTGAGAGCATATCGACATATTCGGTTCAATGGCATGGCGGCGGACTGGATGGGAGTGGTCCGGAATGAACTCAGCCAGTCGATCGGAGAACATTCCATGTGTCGCGTTTTTTTGATTTCCTCACTGAGTCGGATTTCATCACATACTCAGGAGGCCACGCCGAAGCCGCCATGAAATTACGAGGACTTTCCGACTAGGCGCGCCTATTGGGAAATGCCTTTCGCGGGCGCCACTACGGTTTGCGTGGCTGTATTTGCCGGCGCCTTTGTCGTGCTGACTTCGGCAATGATATCCTGCGCCGACTTGCCGTGAATCTGAGCTGAAACCTGGACAGGCTTCTGAGTGGCATCGGCCTGGGTTTTGGCCGAAGACTTCAGGGACTGCGTGTTCAGCATGGCCACGGTCTGGGTATCCAGAGCCTGTGCCTTCGCGTTGATTTGAGGCGCTTCGACCGGTGCGGCCGGCGCATCCGAAGGCCGGACACCGTCAATCGAACTGGCGATGCGCGAACCCCGGCCGCGGAATTGATAGAAGATATGCGAACCGACCTGGGCGACGCGATCCATGGTGCCCCCCCATCCCGGCCTTACGCCGGTGGTGTGGAAGCTTGTCGAGGTGCCGACCGCCGACATCACATAACCGCCAAGCGCCGCATCGGCGACTGACTTGGCGCGGCGCCACGCCCAGCTTTCGACCGGCGCGCCCATGGCGCCGTTGCAGACGAAGCTGAACTGGCAGGACGTACGCTGGTAAGCGCCCTGATAGACGACGCCGCAGATGGATTTCGGATAGGCCGGGTGGCGGACACGATTGAGGATAACCTGGGCTACGGCGCGCATGCCGTCGACGCCTTCACCGCGCGCTTCATAATAGACGGCCTGGGTCAGACAGTCGGAATCGCTGCGATTGGCGCTTTTGAACTGCATGGCGGCGGCAGCGCGAACCGAGGGGGCCGTTATGGCCGGCGCACTGAGCGGCGAGGCGGGCGCTATATTGCTGGCCAGAACCAGCCTGGCATCGGGCAGATCGCGCTGGTTGCGGGCGTCTTCCGAGGTGCGCATGGCGGTCAGGTTCTGGGCGAGCAGGCTGTTATCGGTGCCGGTGCCGGCATATTGGGAAAAGCGCATGGCGATATTGAGCGCGCTCTGATCGACCGTTCCGGCCGCATCAAGCGTTGTCATATCGACCTTGCCGTCGCGGGTCGCCATCATCAGGCGGGCGGCGTCCCTGGGGGCGCTGCCTTCGTGCGCCAGGTGGCCACCCAGACAGGCCGCGCCAATCGACGCGCCAACCAGGAGACCCACTGAACTCGCTGCCATGAGGGCGCGCATGCGATAGCGCGCAATCGAAATTGATATCAAGACTATCTGGTCCTCTGTGACGAGGGCGTTACGTGCCCTCCGGAAAGTCATCTGGGTGCCTTGCGATACGTGTACTCAATGCAATTTACAGGCCAAAGACTCACGCCAGCAGGACAGATAGGACCCGCTGGGCAAGGGGCTATCTAGGGGGCAATTGCGGCCAAAATGTGTTCAAATTATCATGATGCTTTGTCACAGATAGTTGTATGTCCTTCCTTGTGGGGGTTATACAAGCAAACCATGCGAATTGATTGCAGCTTAAAATCTTTTTATTGACAGGAAGAGTGAAGTAATCGTTTGATCGATTATACGTATCATCCGATCTTTATTATTTGCCAATGCTTTATAGTCATATTCTTATTCAGATAAGCTTAATTTAATGATGCGTTAAGTGACCTCTTCATCAGAATTTTAGCCCTCCTTCCGTGAACGTAAAGCCAGGGCGTCAAATAACCGGCTGGAATCCAAACGGAAATCAGGACTGTATGATGACTCCGCTGACAAGTTCTGGCGAGATACGCGGCTAGAATGGCGTTATCTGATAGGGGCATAGCCCGATGCATAAATTTTATACGCCCCTTTCATTTTTTTTATCCCCCCTTATGTTGTGTTCATGGCACGTTCTCCCACTCCAAGCGGCTTTTCCGACAATTCCGGCGCCTTCGTGGCGGATTTCAATCCGGTGCATCCTGTAACGTGGGTGCCGCATAAGCCCGAGCGTCCGGAAAAGTCTGAAGGCGGCAGGAAATTCCGTCTCGCTGCCCCCTATGAGCCGGCCGGCGATCAGCCGAGCGCCATCGCCGACCTGCTGGAAGGCATAGCCGAGCGCGAGCATGATCAGGTTCTGCTGGGGGTGACCGGATCGGGTAAAACCTTCACCATGGCCAAGATCATCGAGCAGACCCAGCGTCCGGCCCTGATCATGGCGCACAACAAGACCCTGGCCGCCCAGCTCTATAGCGAGTTCAAGGCCTTCTTTCCGGATAATGCCGTCGAGTATTTCGTCTCCTATTACGACTACTACCAGCCGGAAGCCTATGTGCCGCGCACCGATACCTTCATCGAGAAGGACTCGTCGATCAATGAGCAGATCGTCCGGATGCGCCACTCGGCCACCCGCGCCATTCTGGAACGGGATGATGTGATCGTTGTCGCCTCGGTCTCCTGTATCTATGGTATCGGTTCGGTCGAAACCTATACGGCCATGACCTTCGACCTGACGGTCGGCCAGACGATCGATGAAGGCCAGTTGCGCGCCGATCTGGTGGCCCTGCAATACAAGCGCAATGATCAGGCCTTCGAGCGCGGCACTTTCCGCCGGCGCGGCGATGTCATCGAAATCTTCCCGGCGCACTATGAAGACCGCGCGTGGCGCATCAATATGTTCGGCGACGAGATCGAGAGCATTCAGGAATTCGATCCGCTGACCGGCAAGAAGATGCAGGAGCTGAAAGAGGTCCGCGTCTATGCCGCCAGCCACTATGTCACGCCGCGTCCGACGCTTAACCAGGCGGTCAACCGCATCAAGGCCGAACTCAAGATGCGTCTTGAGCAACTTCATGGCGAAGGCAAACTGTTGGAAGCGCAGCGGCTCGATCAGCGCACCACCTTCGATCTGGAGATGATCGAGGCCACGGGCGCCTGCGCCGGCATCGAAAACTACAGCCGTTACCTGACCGGACGCGGTCCGGGCGAACCGCCACCGACCTTTTTCGAATATATGCCGGAAAACGCCCTGCTTTTCGTCGATGAAAGCCATGTTTCGGTGTCGCAGATTGGCGGCATGTATCGCGGCGACTTCGCGCGCAAGTCGGTGCTGGCCGAATATGGCTTCCGCCTGCCGTCGTGTCTGGATAACCGCCCGCTCAAATTCGAGGAATGGGACGCCATGCGGCCGCAATCGGTCTATGTCTCGGCCACGCCTGGCAAATGGGAGATGGAGCGGACGCAGGGTGTCTTCGCCGAGCAGGTCATCCGCCCGACCGGCCTGATCGATCCGCCGGTCGAGATACGTCCGGTGCACAAGGACAATTTCAGCCAGGTCGATGATGTCATCGCCGAGGTGCGAGAGGTGGCCAAGCAGGGCTATCGTTCGCTGGTGACGGTTCTGACCAAGAAGATGGCCGAAAACCTGACCGACTATATGCACGAGCAGGGCATCCGCGTCCGCTATATGCACAGTGATGTTGAAACGCTGGAACGCATCGAGATTATCCGCGACCTGCGGCTTGGCGCGTTTGATGTGCTGATCGGCATCAACCTGCTGCGCGAAGGGCTCGATATTCCGGAGTGTGCCTTCGTCGCTATTCTCGACGCCGACAAGGAAGGCTTTTTGCGGTCGGAAACCTCGCTGATCCAGACGATCGGCCGGGCCGCACGGAATGTCGATGGCAAGGTCATTCTTTATGCTGACCGGATGACGGGGTCGATGGAGCGCGCACTGGCAGAGACCAGCCGCCGCCGTGAAAAGCAAATGGCCTATAATGCCGAGCATGGCATTACGCCGGAATCCGTCAAGCGCGGCATTTCGGACGTGCTGGACTCGCCATTTGAGAAAAGCGGCCGCATCGAGATCCCGATGGGTGTCGCTGAAAATGACACCAGGCCGTTTCTCGGTTCCAACTTTCAGGCGACCCTGCGTGACCTGGAGACGAAGATGCGCGAGGCCGCCGGCAATTTGGAATTCGAAACGGCTGCCCGCCTGCGCGACGAGATCAAGCGCCTGAAGACACTCGACTTGGAATTCGCCAAGGATATGCTGGATAATGGTTAAATCGCTCGAAATGTCATAATTCCTTCATTCTGGAAATGGTGCAGTACGAGCATACCGGGCAGCAAAAGCCGCGTGGGCGAGTATCGATCGCCGTAAACTCGCCTATAGCGATCACTCAACCCTTGCGTTAACCTAATAGCGTTATATTCCGGCCACGCTGTGGATAAATCATGCGCTTTTGACGTAATCGCGCCACATTCCCACTGGATTTTTATTTGATTTCGGGAGACCCTTACCTGTGGGCTACATGTGCGCTGAAGAATGACTTTCGAGGCGCATCGTTAGGTACGGGCTGCGATATAAACAGCTTATTAACGCCAAACGGAGATGGTTGCCTTTAAGAACTGTCTTGTGTCGCGCCGTAAATCGCGTTCGTCAAATGGGGTTAATTGAGATGCGTAGGACTAGATTGAATGTGGTGCCGCCAGTCTCCAAGGAGATCGCTCTTGGAGCGAATCCGGGATCGAAAGAGATTGCCCTGGGGCAGGTGATCGACGGCGACAAGGTGATGAGCCTGCCTACGCCGGTTACCCATAAGGCGAACTTTCCCGAAGACATGGCGCAGGTTCGTGAAAGCCGCACCCAACGTGTCCGCCGCTTGCAGGATGAAGCCCGCGCGCTCGCCCGTGAACAGATTGCCGAATTCGAAGTGCTGCTCGACGCGACTGCCAAGGCGGCGCTTGAAATCGCCGATGGCGGTGAGGTTTATTCGATTGGCGCCCGCGAAATCTGCCGCCGTCTGGCCGATGAACTGCCGCGTACCCTGCAAACGCTCCAGGTCATTTCCCGGAAGCGCTGAACAGGGCGGATCTTACCCGTTAACTAAAAAGTTCCCCGGACGCCGTTTATAAGACTGGTGCGGTGGATTATTTTCCCATAGTCTCCCTGTCCTGCCGGGACGGAACCTTTGTTCTGTGCCCGTGGTTATTTGCGATGTACGGATCGCACGGATAGACAGGGGAAACCGGCACATGTCTCAGGTCTGCACAGGTATTATAAGCCGTTTCGCCTTGCTGGCAGGCCTTGTCGTATTGGCCGGCTGCCAGAAAAAACCCGCCGAACCGCCCCCTGCCGCAGTTGCGCCGGCGCCAGTTGTAGCTCCCAAACCGTCACCGCCGCGTCCGCCGCGTAAGGCCGGTCTCTGGCAGACGACCTTGTCGGAAGAAGGCAGCGCCGAACCACCGCAGATTCTCAAGATATGCATCGATGCCCTGACCGACCGGCGCCTTGGTATTCTCGGCACCGATCTGTCGGGCGATACCTGTACAACGAAAACCTTCAGTCCGCAGGGGGAGGGCAACTGGGGCGTTTTAGCCGAATGTGCCTTGGGCGCCGGCGTGGTGACTGAATATTCCGGTTCCGTGACCGGTGATTTCAACAGCCAGTATGAAATGAGCGTCCGCTCCCAGACGACGGGCGGCAGCCAGATGAACCGGGTGACCAACTATGTGGTCAGTTCGAAACGCTTGGGCACCTGCGCCGCTGATCAAAAGCCGGGCGACGTCATCAATGACGGCGTCAAGATGAACCTGTTCGGTATGGAGGGCGCCAATCGTGGCGGTACGGAAGCTCCGGCTTCGGAAGCGCCGGCCCCGGATGTGGTAGATTAGGCCAGCCAGGCCTTTGGGTTTGGTACAGGGCGCTGGTGTAGCAGGTGATTGAAGCCCATCACGGCGCGGCCAACCGTATAGCCCAGGCAGAACAGCAGCAAAAGCAGCATGGTAACCGTAATTGCCGGTGCGGTGATATGGTTCTTCTGAACGAAGGTATAAACGACCGCATTCAGCAAAACCGGACCGATGCCATACCAGAAGGTGCGTTTCTGAAATTCGTAATGGCCCTTGATCCAGTCGGGCGCCTTTTCCTCGGCGAAGTTGGCGACCAGCATGGCCAGCAAGGCGGTCAGGCCGAACGTCATGACCGTGAACAGGATCAGCAGGTAGTTGAGATAGGCGGTCAGCCGGGTATCGGCCAGAAGGGCTTTCAAACCGCTCAGGGTCGTTTCAGCAGGCGGTTTGGTGGTCATTTGGCGCATCCGGGTGAATTGGCTTTTCAGCCTAGTACGGCCGACGCCATGCTGCAACGCAATAAATCAGGCTTCGAGATTGGGCACCAGCGGCGCCAGGTCGGTGACGCCGATATCAAGCCCCATCTGGTTGAGCAGGGTGGTGATCTGGCCACGGTGATGGGTCTGGTGGTTGAAGACGTGGCTGAGCAGCAGGCCGACGGTCTTGGTGAAGGCGCCGCCGGTGGCGCTGTGATAGGAGAGGGGCGAGGCGATATCGTCGTCACTCATTTGGTCGATGAAGCGGATATAGAGCGCGTCGAGTTCTGTGCGCACCGGTATCAGTTCCGCCAGGGTCGGATAGAGCAGGTCGGCCAATACCTTCGGCTTCGGCAGGGCATCGAGCGGCATCAAAACCTGGCCATAGGGCTGCGGCCGGAAGCGGTTGAGCCACATCAGGTCGGCGACAATCAGGTGATTAAGCGTGCCGAGCACCGAACCGAAAAAGGCACCACGGCTTTCCAGCAGGGCCTCATCGGACAGCGGCGTGATGACATCGATCAGGCGCGCATTCATCACACTGTTATAGGTCGCCATTAGGCGCAGGTGGTCCTTGAATTGCATGGCTCCAGCCTATCGCAGACTGGAGCCTTGCCGCAAGGGGATTAGTTAAGCGCCGCCATCTGGGTGTTGCTCTTGCTCTCGGAAAGCAGATCAGTGACCAGTTGCTGGATATTGGCTTTGATCGCGCCTTCGTTGGCCAGTTGCAGGCGTTTCACGCCCATGAAGGCATCGCTCATCTTGGCGGTATAGGGCGTGACAATATCCTTAGTCCAGATCACATTACCGGCCGTGCTGGTCAGGGTATATTTGACCGTGGCCGTCACCGTCATGTCGAAGCCCATCATCGGCTGCTTGAGCTGGACAAGCTGGGCCGACAGGTTGAAACGGGCATTGTCCGTGGCCAGCATGGTGTTGGCGGCCAGGGTCTGGCGTAGCGCTTCGGCGAAATTCTCGTTCGAGACATTCGACACCCACATCGGGTTTGTCGCCTTGCCACCGGTCACCGTCGGCGCGGCGATCGCATGGCTGAGCGAGGAGGTGGTGTCGATCAGGCTTTGTTGTGTGACTGCGACGGCCATGGCGCCCGGATTGGATGCCGACGCGCAGCCGGACAGGATCAGACACGCCGTTGCGGCGCCGATAAACTTTTTCATGATGTCCCCCCAAGGGTTGTGTAAATTATAGAGCCGTAAACATTTCACCACCCTAAGTTATTGTCAATTGGCATTTTTATGCCTAACAATAATCCCGCGAACCGGTGGCTGTGTACCCGGTCCATGGGGGGAACTGCAATGAAACGACTGACTGTCGCTATAAGCTTTTTGATGTTGGCGGGCTGTGGTGGGCGCGTGGCCCAGCCGGTTCAGCTGACACGGGATATAGATCCCAGCCTGACCTGCGATCACCTGAAAGCGGAATATGACAACAATTTGAAAAGGCGGGTCGAACTGACCGGTGAATCGGCGGACAAGGTCGGGAATAATATCGGTATTCTGCTGGTATCCCCGCTGTTTCTCGATCTGTCCGATACGCAGAAGATTGAGGTCAAGGCTCTGCTGGCGCGTAACGGGCGGCTGGAAGAGCTGGCAAAAGGCCGGCAATGTCCGACGCTGGCGCCGGTGCAGACCGCAGCTGCCGATCACTAAGGCTCGAAAACCACGCAGACACCGGCCTGATCGGCGTCCGACAAGGCTTCCGGCTTGATCACCGATACCTCGACGCGCTGCACATATGGCAGGGCGACCAGTGCGCCGGCCAAGTCTTCTGCCAGGGTCTCGACCAGCTTGATGTGCCCGCGGGCGATGAAATCACGGGCGATTTGGCTGACCAGTTCGTAATTCAAGGTATCCTTCAGGCCGTGGATCGCATGAAGATCGAGGTCGAACACGGCGTCGATGATCAGCGGCTGGGTGCGGCCGTGCTCGTGGTCATAGATGCCGATGGCGGCTTCGACCTTCAGGCCCCGAACGAAAACACGGCGTGACATCAGGCTCATAAAGGGCTCCATGCTTCGGGGGGCAATAAGTCATTGAGGCTGAGATCGGCGCGGTGGCACCATTCGCCCAGGCGGATTGGACAGGCGGCGATATCGGCCGGTGTCAGGATCACGCTGTTGGTCGGTGTTTCCTCGATCTCGAAACGGACGCATTCGAAATCCGGCCTATGGGCGGCCAGTATGGCATTCAGCTTCATGTAGAGCGCGGTGGCGACGGCTTCGGTGGTCGGGTCGCCTTCAATCACCAGCAGGCGCGGTAGCAATTCCGGCTCATGCTGGCGGAAATAGCCGATCATCGGGTCATCATGGCCGAGTTGGAAGGCGTGATCGAGGCTGTTATCGACGAAACCGTGCCAGTGGCGCTTCAGTTCGGCAAAGCTGGTGGCATAGTTGGCGCCGCCCCAGTGCATGGCGCCGGCGTCCCTGGCTTGCAAGTCGACGGCGACGAATTCGTTATGGCCATGGGGCGTCAGGCACTTCGAATTCTGATCGAAGCGCAGGCGATGGGCCATGGAAAAGCGGCGTTTGAACTGGAGCTGCATACTGGAAAACCTTTGTGGGCGTTCAACAGCAAAGCGTCCCCAAAGTCAATGCAAGCCACCCTCATCAGGGGGGCGACTGGACCGGTTTCGCAGATGCCGCTGCCGATATGTCTTTCAATCCCAGATCGGCCCGTATCTGATGGATACAGTCGGTATAGTCGACATAACTGACCTTAGACGTATGTGGGGGCGTGACCGGCTTTTCACCGGAAACCGGCGCCGGGCGTTCAGGAAGAGAAGTGGCTTGCGGGAAAAGGGTTTCAGTGGCCTTCCGCGCAGCCATCGGCATCCGTGCCGGCACTGGGGACTGAGGCTGAGGTTGGGCCTGAGGCTGGGCTTGAGTGGCCGTATGGGCGGCGTCCCACCATGGCCCCAGACTCTGGCGGCGCTTTTCGCCCCATTCCAGGGTGCTGGCCAGTTCGACCTGGGCCTTGATCGCTGCGCTCTCATTGGCGGCGCGCTCGGCTTCGAGCTTGCGCGGATCGGGCGCCTGATCGCGTATTGGCGTTCGGCGCGGTCGCAGCGGTTGTAGACGCGTTCGATAACGGCGGCCACGCGCATGGCCTTTTCGACACCCGGCATATCTTCGGGATCGTCCATGGCGGTGACCTTGAGCAGCATCCGGTCGGCAAAGGCGCGCAAGAGTTCACGCCGTTCCTCCGGGGTCAGTTGTTCTTGTGCTGTACGGTCATCCAAAGCCATCGCTACAGGATGCATCGGGAATTAAAGGCGGGGATAAATTTAGGTCTGAGTTGGCTCAAAGCGGAACGCGTCAATAACCTAGTATTGCCGATTTATCGTATACTTTACACTGAATATTATATACGTTATGGATTCATCAAACGGCTACCTATGGGTTCAGGAGAGTGATAAATGCAATATTCGTTTCGTTTGAGACTGGGTGCCTTTATCTCAGGCGTGCTCGCTTCTGTCATGCTCGCGCCATTACCTTCCGTGGCGGCAGCCGTTGCGCCCCCAGCGACGGCCGAACGCATGATGCCTGGGATCATCCAGAACTACACGGCCGATTCCAAAAGCCTTGAGGCGACGTATCGCATTTCCTTCGCGCCGATCACGCTCGACCGGTTCGGAAAATTCTACAAGGATGAACTCACCCTTCTCGATGGCGTGGATTTCGATCACCTGTCTTCTCAGGAAGACAAGGTCGATTACGTCCTGCTGAAGACGCATATCACTGGCGCCCAGCACCAGCTTGCGCTGCGCGGACGTCAGGCGAAGGAAATGCAGCCCCTGCTGCCATTCGCCCCGTCGATGGAGACGTTTATCGACGACAAGCGCCGCATGGTCCGCCCTGATGGCGAGCGCACCGCCGCCGCGCTGACCGAGATTGTGCGCAAGATCGAAGCCGCGCAGAAGCAGTTCGATCCCAAGTCCCCGCAGGCGCCGAAGATCGACCCCATCGTGGCGAACCGCGCCATGCTCGCCACCCTCGAACTGCAAAGCGAACTGAAGACCTGGTACGACCAGTATAACAGCTATGACCCCCTGTTTACCTGGTGGGATGTGCTTCCCTATCAGGAGGCCGACAAGGCGCTCACCGGCTATGTCGCCTTCCTCAAGGAGAAGCTGATCGGGATCTCAGCCGACGACAAGACGACCATCATTGGTGATCCGGTCGGCCGCGACGCGCTGATCGCCGAACTGCGTGACAATCTTATTCCCTATACGCCCGAAGAGCTGATTGCGATCGCCCAGACCGAATATGACTGGTCCATGCGTGAAATGCTGAAAGCCTCGCGCGAAATGGGCTATGGCGACGACTGGCACGCCGCGGCCGAAAAGGTGAAGCAGATGCACGTCGCGCCCGGCGAGCAACCCGAATTGATCCGCAAACTGGTACTTGATGGCGCCGACTTTGTGGAAAAGAACGACCTGGTCACGGTGCCGCCGCTGGCCGACGAAACCTGGCGGATGATCATGATGACGCCCCAGCGGCAGCTGGTGAATCCCTTCTTCACCGGCGGGAACGAGATCAGCGTTTCGTATCCCACCGACACAATGACCTATGAGCAACGCGAGATGAGCATGCGCGGAAACAGCGAGCCGCTGGCCTATGTCACCGCGTTTCACGAGATGATTCCAGGCCATTTCCTGCAATTCTACATGTCCGCTCGTTACAATACCTACCGCAAGGAATTCTCGACGCCGTTCTGGGGTGAAGGCAATGCGTTTTATTGGGAAATGTTGCTGTGGGACAAGGGCTTCGACGCGACGCCCGAACACCGCGTCGCCGCCTTGATGTGGCGTATGCACCGCTCGGCACGCGTCATCACGACGATGAACTTCCACCTTGGCAAATGGACGCCGCAGCAGTGCGTCAAGTACATCATCGATAATGTTGGCTGGGAGCCTGATAACGCGACCGCCGAAGTGCGCCGCTACTTCAATGGTTCGGTCGGACCGCTCTACCAGATTTCCTATCAGATGGGGGCGTTGCAGTTCCGTGCCATGCACAAGGAACTGGTCGATTCCGGCAAGATGACCGATCGTCAGTTCCATGACGCCATATTACAGGCAAACAGCATGCCGATCGAGCTGCTGCGCGCGGATCTGGAAAATCAGCCGCTGTCGAAGAACTTCGTTACGAAATGGAAGTTCTATGGGGAACATCCAACGCATCCATAAGGGGAGGCCGCAGGTCTGCCGGAAGAGGAGGCAAGCCGCGGATCAGAATAAGTCCGGCAATACCACCATCGCCGATGCCGGCAACTGAGGTCCGTTCCGTTTATCTCACTGACCGCCCAGCCGGTAATTGAGTCCGACGAAAAACGTCCGGCCACCGTAACGGCCATTATTGATGTCATAGACCGAGGCAGTGCGGGTGATCGTCCGCACATTGCCGCCATTATAGATATCGCTGGCGCTGACCGTCAGGTTAAGATGCGGCGTCAGCTTGCGCTTCCATGACAGGTTGGTTGTGCTCGTGCCGGTGCGGTGGCCCTGCGCGGTGAGGCTGTCGCCCTGCACATTGCCATCCAGATGCAGGCTGTCCCGCTTCGTGGGGGCATAATCCAGGCTGAACTGCGCCGAGCCGGACAGGCCGGACTGATGCAGGGCACCGGAAATGTCGGCCGCTTCCAGTTCAGCGTAATAGGCATTGCCGGAGAGGCTGTATTTCCATTTTTCGCCCCAGGCGCCGGATGACTCATATTCCATCCCGCCGGAGCGGCCATTGCCGGCATTGCGCTTCGTGGTCAGTAATACATCGGCCGACAGGAAATAGCTGTAGTCGGTGATGGTGCGCTGACTTTCGCGGTAATAGGCGGTGGCCGACCAACTGTTGTCGCCGTGGCTATGTTCATAACCACCCTCCAGCGCGCTGACGGTCTGCGGTTTGAGGTCCGGATTGCCGGAATTGAGATTTTGCGGGTCGTAATAGGTGACGAAGGGGTTGAGGTCGCGGGCATCCGGCCGTTCCAGGCTGCGGCTGTAGCTCAGTTTCCAGCGGTCGGCATCGCTGAGGATGTAGGCAAGATGCAGGGTGGGGGCCAGGTTTTCAAAATGTGAGCGGGTCTGCATGGCGCTGGTGATCTGATTGCCGCGCGTCAGCACGCCTTCGAGCCGCGCGCCGGGCTGGAATTGCCATTTGCCGATGCGGCCCTGCCAGGTGACATAGGCGGCGTAGATGTGCTGGGTGATGAAGAAGCGATTGGTCAGGCCGGGATCTGGCGTCTCAATGCCGGTCAGCGGATCGATATTGTTTTTGATATTGTCGAAGCGGTTATTGTCATTGCGCAGGTCAAAGCCAGCGGCGATCTCCTGCGTTTCGCCATAGGTGTGATTGTAATCGCCGCTGATATCATCGCTCTGGGTGACCGTCTTGCCGAGATAGCGGTCGATTGTGTCATCCTGCACCGGCAGGGTGAAGACATTGCGTAAGGTGCGGTCATTGCGGTTGATCGTAACGGAATGGCGGGCATTGAGCTTGATCTGGTCGCCATTATCGGCCTGACGGGTAAATCCGGCCTGGGCATTGATGTCATCCTGCTGGTTGGGGCCGGTCTTGCGGACGACATAGTCATCGAACAACTGGTCGGCGCCATCGAAATCCTGATGGAATTCCTGCGTATGATTGTTGGAATCACGATGCTTTGCCGTCAGTTCCAGGTTCAGGCTGTCGGTTGCGCTCAGGGTATATTCGATGGCCGCCTGCGCGCTGGCAGATTTACGTCGCGCCAGGTAGGCGGCGCGGCTGGTATTGCGTCCGGCGCTGCTATTTGCCGGGTTTTGCCACAGGCGGTTATCATTGCGCGCCACGTCCGAGGCATCGTCACGCACGCCGATCCGGCCACTGATATTGACCTTGCCGCTGTTATAATTGCCCGACAGGGAGAGATTGCGGCGGTCGTCATTGCCGAGATTGGCGATCAGGGTGGCATTGGCGCCGGGCTTGCGGTCGGTCTTCAGCACCAGATTGATGATACTACCGCCATTGGCGTCGTACTTGGCCGAGGGGTTGGTGATGACCTCGACCGAGGCGATATCGCTGCCGGACATGGATTGCAGGGTGGCGGCGCGGTTTTCGCCCTGCATCATGGTCGAGGGCTTGCCGTTGATATAGACCTGCACCTTGCCGCTGCCGCGTAAGGATACATCGCCATCGGGCGTGACATTGACCGAGGGCACGGTATTGAGCACATCGGCTGCGGTGCCGGATTGCGCCACGGGGCTGTCGCCGGTGTTGTAGATCGTGCTGTCGATCTTGTGGACCACGGCCGGTTTTTTGGCGGTGACGGTGACCACGGTCGTCTCGTCTTTTTTGTCGGGTGTTTTTTCCGGCAGCTTTGTCGTTTCTTGCGCCAAGGCGGGCCCGACCGTGCACAGGTTCAGGCTGAGGAAAAAGAGCGGCAGGTGTCGCAAAGTCATTCCTCCGTTAGAGCCCGTATTTTATGTAATGAGAATGTGCGCGGCTTCACATCATGCTGAAAGGCGTAGCAAGGCTTTTTGCAATCTGCAAACGATGATAATTGGTATCAGCTATTAGAAAAATTTGGATCAGCAATGCCAAGACAACCGCTGCCCTTGAACGCCCTGCGTGCCTTTGAAGCCTCGGCCCGCCATCTGAGTTTTACGCGGGCGGCGATAGAGCTGTGCGTCACTCAGGCTGCGGTCAGCCATCAGGTCAAGCTGCTTGAAGACCATCTGAATGTGACGCTCTTCAAGCGCTTGCCCAGAGGGCTCAAGGTGACGGGGGAAGGGGAGGCGCTCCTGCCGGTCGTCAGCCAGTCCTTCGACCGGATATCCGATGTGCTGGAACTGTTTCAGGACGGCTATGTGCGCGAGGTTTTAACCGTAGGCGCGGTCGGCACGTTTGCCGTTGGCTGGCTGTTGCCACGGTTGCCGCACTTTCGGGAACGCCATCCGAATATCGAGCTAAGGCTTTCGACCAATAATAACCGGGTTGATATCGCGGCGGAAGGACTGGATTATGCCATTCGCTTCGGCAATGGCGCCTGGCATGATACCGAGGCCGCGCCGCTGTTTGAAGCGCCCTTGTCGGCGCTGTGCGTTCCCCGGATTGGTGCCGGTTTGCGCACGCCTGCGGACCTTCTGAGCCAGAGCTTGTTGCGCTCCTACCGGACCGATGAATGGCAGGGCTGGTTTGAGGCGGCGGGTGTCAGCTCCGGCCCCCGGCTCCTTCAGGCCATGATGTTCTATTCGTCGGTGACCATGATCGATGCGGCGCTTCAGGGGGCGGGTGTCGCGCTGGCGCCACCGCTTATGTTCGAGCGGCATCTGTCAGCCGGCGAACTGGTGCAGCCTTTTGATATCTATGTCGGGCGGGGGAGCTACTGGTTGACGCGGCTTAAATCTCGCCTGGAGACCTCGGCCATGATCGAGTTCAGGACATGGCTGATGACGGCAATGGAGGTGCGCTGACGGGCTTACGACTTGTCGTCCGCCGACCTCGTTTCGCAGGCTCTTACTCGCTTCCATGTGGGGAAAAGCCAAGGGTGATCCATATATTCATAGGCTTTGACGTTTAGAAAGCCATCGGCCTTGGCAGGTTTGCCACGAATGCCTAACCGGGTATGTCCTGGCCAAGCCGATCGCTGACAATTACGCGATTCCGTCCCGTTTCCTTGGCACGATAAAGGGCGGCGTCCGCCGCCTCCAATAGCGCCGTCAACTCGGTTGTCTGCCTGGTCGTTGCCACGCCAATACTCACTGACAGGCTAAGCGTGCCACTGCCCGTCTCAAAACGCGTCGAGGCGATGATCTCGCGTAGACGTTCCGCGACATCGACTGCACCGAACGAATCTGCTCCAGGCAGGATCGCGACAAATTCTTCACCGCCAATGCGGAAGACTTTATCGAAAGGACGTACGTTTCGCGTCATGATATCTGCGATCATCGACAGGGCCTGATCCCCGACGGAGTGGCCATAGGTATCATTGATGCGCTTAAAGTGGTCGATATCCACCGCCAGGATAGCCGTCTCCTCACCAAACCGTCTATGGCGCGCACTGACTTCGGCAAAGGCTGCGTCAAAGGCGCGGCGATTGCCGAGCTTTGTCAGGCTATCCTCATGCGCCAGCATCGACAGCGCCTGCTCGGAGTCGTGAATGCGTCCAATCATGTGATTGAACTCTTCGGCGACGCGTTGCAATTCTGGCGGTATGGTGATCTCAATCCGGTGGTTGCGATCCCCCTCGGCGAAGCGCGACGCCCCCTTCACCAGCCGATCGACGCTGCTGGCCATTACGCGGCCAATTATATATACGCCCAGAAATACCATCTGGAGTGCCAGAAGCGCTGCAATACCGGCGATCCAGATCGCATGCTCGTAAGCGCGCACAGCCGTGTCATGATCCCCTTTGAGTTCGGCGTCGAGACGTTCATGGATCGCGGTCAGTTTGTCATTTGCCGCAGCAATCTCATCTTGATAGAGACGCTGGTTCTCTAAGTCTTCTGGCGTTGCGACAGGCGACCTGTCCGAGATCAGGCTATTGGCGTGGCGATCGGCGCTGACCCAGTCCGCCCGCGCGCGTTCCAGCAGGTCCTGCACGGATGGATCATCCTTGAGCGCCGTGCTCACTGCGGACAACTCGCGTTCAACCTTCTGCCTTTGCGCACGATAAGCATCGAGCGATCGGTAGTCTTTGAGCTCGACATAGTCGTCGATCGAAGGCGCCGTTTCCAGGATCAGCAGGCGTAAGTTTTGCACCGGCAAAATGTCGTATCGTTGGCGATGCGCAACGTCGCTGAAAGGTCTGATGACGCCCACATCAAGCAGAATGAAACCGCCCACCGCAGAAAGAGCCAATGGGGCAAGCGCCGTAAACATGCCGAGGGCGACCCAGAACCGTAGGGATTTCCCCTCTATGAATTTCAGCAACGCTTCCTCCAAACCAACCAAGTCCGTAATTATCGCAGAATTTCTTATATAATTCGTTGATTGCCACTATGACCGGGCAGGGGAATCGACGATCTAGGCTGAGGTGGTGGTGGATAACTGGTTCGGATACCAAAAGTCAGATCGTCATAAATGTCGATTTTGAGCGCATACCGGGCTTGTCGCTAAAACCAAGCAAAAAGGCCACCGCGAGCGATGGCCTTTAGTGCATTCAGAAAGCAGCAATTCTTACAGGTAGAACTGGACCATGCTTTGCAGCGAAACCGGCTTGATCTTGGGAGCATTGCCGGCGGTGCCGAACTGTTCAAATCGGTCTTCGCAGACCTTCTGCATCAGGGCATAGGCCGGCTTGAAATAGCCGCGCGGATCGAAGCCAGCGGGGTTTTCAGCCATGCACTTGCGGATGCCGGCAGTGATCGCCAGACGCAGATCGGTGTCGATATTGATCTTGCGCACGCCCATCTTGATGGCCTTTTGCAGTTCCTCGACCGGCACGCCCCAGGTTTGAGGAATGGCGCCGCCATAGGCGTTGATCTCGTCCTGTAATTCCTGTGGCACGGAGGAGGAACCGTGCATGACGAGGTGGGTATTGGGCAGGCGCTTGTGGATGGCTTCGATGACGTGCATGGCCAGCACTTCACCGTCCGGCTTGCGCGTGAACTTGTAGGCACCGTGGGAGGTGCCCATCGCAATCGCCAGGGCATCGACGCCGGTTCTGGCGACGAAATCGACGGCTTGGTCCGGATCGGTCAGAAGTTGGTCGTGCGAGAGCACGCCTTCGGCGCCGTGACCGTCTTCGGCTTCGCCCATGCCGGTTTCCAGCGAGCCGAGCACACCCAGTTCGCCTTCGACCGAGACACCGCAGGCATGGGCCATTTCGACCACCTTGCGGGTGATGTCGACATTGTATTCATAGTCGGCGGGGGTCTTGGCATCGGCCATCAGCGAGCCGTCCATCATCACCGAGGTGAAGCCGTGCTGGATCGCCGAGGCGCAGGTGCCGAGCGAATTGCCGTGATCCTGGTGCATGCACAGCGGCACTTCCGGATAGATTTCAGCCAGCGCATTGATCATGCGCTTCAGCATCAGGTCGTTGGCATAGGCGCGGGCGCCGCGTGAGGCTTGCAGGATCACCGGCGAAGCGGTCTTGCGCGCCGCCTCCATGACGGCGATGCCCTGTTCCATATTGTTGATGTTGAAGCCCGGTACGCCGTAGCTGTGTTCGGCGGCGTGATCGAGAAGCTGTCTTAAACTGATGCGAGCCATTATTTTCCCTTTTTGGCTGTAAAAAGGCCCTGTGGCGGGGCCGGTAATGCTCCGGACGGTTTGGTCTTTGACCTGTTTTAGGCCGTCCGGTTATAAATTTTAAATTGGTCAGCAACCCTGCAATTACTGTTCCAGTTACCCTTCCAGGGCCGCGACGCCCGGCAGAACCTTGCCCTCCATCCATTCGAGGAAGGCGCCGCCGGCGGTCGAGACAAAGGTCATGTCGTCGGCCACGCCGGCGTGGTTCAGCGCCGCCACGGTATCGCCGCCACCAGCCACGGCGACAAGCTTACCTGATTTGGTTTGCTGCGCAGCAAATTTCGCGGTGGCCACGGTTGCGGCATCGAAGGGTGGCAATTCAAACACACCCAGAGGGCCGTTCCAGATCAGGGTCTTGGCGCCGGCCATGACCTTGCACAGCTCATCGACCGTCTTGGGGCCGGCGTCGAAAATCTTGTCGGCATCGGAAAGGGCCGCGCCGATATCCTCGGTGCGATTGGCGGGATTGGCCTTGAATTCCTGCGCCACGACGATGTCGAGCGGCAGCAGGATGCGGCAATCGGCTTCGGCGGCCGCGGCCATGATTTCCAGCGCGGTATCTTTCAAATCCTTTTCGCACAACGAACCGCCGACATCGAACCCTTGCGCGAAGAGGAAGGTATTGGCCATGCCGCCGCCGATCGACAGGTAATCGAGTTTGCCGACCAGATTCTTCAGCAGGTCGAGCTTGGTCGAGACCTTGGAGCCGCCAACAATGCCGAGGGTCGGACGCTCGGGATTGCCAAGGGCCTTGTCGAGCGCGGTCAGTTCGCGGCGCATCGATTCGCCGGCATAGGCGGGGATCAGGCGGGCGATGGCTTCGGTCGAGGCATGGGCGCGGTGAGCGGCCGAGAAGGCGTCATTGACGTAGATATCGGCTAGGCGCGCCAGTTCGGCGGCAAATTCCGGATCATTGGTTTCTTCGCCGGGATGGAAGCGGACGTTCTCCAGCAGGATTACGCCGCCGGCCGGCAGGGCCTTGATGGCGGCTTCGGTGGCGTCACCTACGGCGTCATCGGCGAAGGCGACCGGCTTGCCGAGCAAGGCGGCGAGGGCGGGGGCGACAAACTTCAGCGACATCGACGGCACGACCTTGCCTTTGGGGCGGTCGAAGTGCGCCAGCAGGGCGACTTTCGCGCCTTTGGCCGTCAGCTTTTCGATGGTCGGCAGGGCGACGCGCAGGCGGGTGTCGTCGGTGATGCGGCCATCCTCGACCGGCACGTTGAAATCTACGCGCACCAGCGCGGTCTTGCCGTTGAGGTCGGAGACATCATCGAGGGTCTTGAAAGGCATATGGTCGGCTCCGCTTGTTTGTAAACAAGGCTTTAGGACCGGGAGCGGGGGGATTCAAGCCTACTTATGCAAGGTGAGCTTTAAAAGCTGCCAAATCGCTATCATGATGGTGGCAAACATCAGTAATTGGATTGCGGATACGACGATTGCCGACACGACAGTTGGCCGGTATTTGAAATCCGGAAATCTATTCCTGTAGGCCATCAAACATCCAGCATGCACAAGGATACTGGCCGCGATGAAAGAAAAGCCAAGCGCAAAGGCCACGCCTTGGGCATAGGGATCCGAGTGAAGATAAATAAAGCGCAGGGCTCCGGCCAGTAGCGCCGCAATAACCGGACCAGCAAAGAATTTCAGATGATTGAATGGCCGGTAACAGGCCGTGTCTTCGGTCGCCATGGTTCCCCTCGCAGCGGATATGCCCCCAAACCGCTCATTAACCATAACATGGTTTAGGATGAAAACTACCCTTGAGCCGCGATTTTCAGACAAAGAAAACCCCCGCCGGAGCGATCCGGCGGGGGACAATTCGCTTCTTACAGAACTTGGGGTATCCATCGCTTGAACCGGCACATCTAAATCGACCCATCGCCCATCGGTTCAGGTAAAGTTCGGCGGGTAAACAGACATTAGAAAACTAAAGGTGCCAGCGGCGCCGGCTAAGAAAAATAGGGTTTGGCCAATAATCGTGAGGGCTTGGGACATAAGCGACGGCTTAACAGGCCCTCGATTGCGAAATAACCACGTGAATAAAGCAAACATGCCAATACCCGCCGTAACAAACAGATAGGGATGAGCGATATCGACATAAAGGCGGAAAGCCAACATAACTATGGCAAACGCGATGAAGGCACCGATACAAAACGCACTGACCAGCCATGGCAAAATACGACCGGTTTCCGCTAATGCCTTTTCGGCTGCCACGACCATTCCCCAATGAAAACCCCGCCGGAGCGATCCGGCGGGGCTGACCTTATCAGAGGAACTTGGCGAAGGCGACGGCCGTATCGGCCATGCGGGTCGAGAAGCCCCATTCGTTGTCGTACCAGGAGAGGATGCGCACCAGCTTGCCCTGGATGACCTGGGTCTGGGCCAGAGCAAAGGTCGAGGACGCCGGTTCATGGTTGAAATCGTGCGACACCAGCGGTTCGTCGGTATAGGCCAGCACGCCCTTCATGGCGCCATCGGCGGCGGCCTTGATGGCGGTATTGATCTCGTCCTTGGTGATTTCACGCGCGGCGTTGAATACCAGATCGACGGCCGAAACGTTCGGGGTCGGCACGCGGATCGAGGAGCCGTCGAACTTGCCCTTCAGTTCCGGGATGACCAGGCCGATCGCCTTGGCGGCGCCGGTCGAGGTCGGGATCATGCTGAGGGCGGCAGCGCGGGCGCGATACAGGTCCTTGTGCATCTGGTCGAGCGACGGCTGGTCGTTGGTGTAGGAGTGAATCGTCGTCATGTAGCCCGACTCGATGCCGCACAGGTCGTTCAGCACCTTGGCGACCGGCGCCAGGCAGTTGGTGGTGCACGAGGCGTTCGAGATGACCAGATCGGCGGCGGTCAAGGTGTCGTGGTTGACGCCGTAAACGATGGTCTTGTCGGCGCCATCCGAAGGAGCGGAGACGATGACGCGCTTGGCGCCGGCTTCCAGGTGGGCGGCGGCCTTGTCGCGCGCGGTGAAGATGCCGGTGCATTCGAAGGCGATATCGACGCCGAGATCTTTGTGCGGCAGTTCGGCCGGGTTCTTGATCGCCGTCACCTTGATCGGCGCGTAGGTCTTGCCGTTGGCGGTGATGACGAGGCTGTCGCCTTCGACGGCGACGGTCGCCGGAAATCTGCCATGGATCGAGTCATAGCGCAGCAGATGCGCATTGGTTTCCACCGGACCCAGGTCGTTGATCGCAACCACTTCGATATCCGTGCGATTATATTCGATGATCGAGCGCAGGATATTGCGGCCGATACGGCCAAAACCGTTGATGGCGACACGTAAAGCCATGGGGAAATCCTTTTATGAGATAGCAGCACCAATCGCTGTAATTGCGCGGTGGTTTTTTAACCTCAAGGCCTTGAAGTCAAGCCTTATTTCGCGCCGGACCGGATATGGTAACGCTATCACCGAAATTCCAGATCGGGGGCTTATAATCTAAGCCAATCTTCTAATGTGACTGAAAGGTTCCTATAGGGCCGATACAGGTATTGTTCCAGAGAGGTTCACTCACACTCGATGAGCAGTAGGCCGTCATCCGGTCAAAATCAGCCGCCTTCGGGTTACCCATCATCTGTTCGGGGATGGCTTAAGTTTTGCGGCAAGGGCGGTAAATTGTCTTGTCTCATTCGAGAAATCTGAAAACCAAAAGTTCGCCAATCCTCTCTGAGCGCTTTCATTTCAACACTAGCCTCATGCAGTTGGATCAGGGTATATTTGCGTATGCCACAGCCTTCGTTGAAATTGTTTAACGCCCATTGGTTGAACGCGCGTGTATATCTGACCCTGGCTTCATCCGTTCGGTTATGACCTTGTTCAAACCGTCTTTTCCAGGCAGATCGGAAGTCTTCAGCCCAGTTTTTGGAGTTCAATTCAATGTATTCAGGGGAGCGAATTGTAATGACACCATGAGCGAGGGCATTTCTCATGGCGTAAGCCTTGTCGGTTCTGTTCCCCAATCGGTCGAATTGCGCCGTCATGGAAGCAGTCGTTGGATTGTCTACAATGAGGCGGCGATATTGGCTAAACTTTTCCTTGGTTCTGCTTTCTGCCTCACCTTCATTGAACTCCATACCACGCCGCTGATCTAGAGTTGATGAACGCTGTTCAGCTACCCGACGAAGCATATAAAGTTTCTGTATATTTGATGCGCACAATTCTTCGATATCGGCCCAATTCGACACGATGATGCCAACCGTATGGAATACGTCAGCGATCAATCCGCTATCCTCTGTTTGGAAGTATGCCATTTCGCTCCTTCTCCATTAGGTGCGCCAGCCGATCCCAATAGCTAACATATTACAATTTTAAGTCGATTGATTCGTTCGGTGCGATTGAACATTATTAGCCAAAACTGAAACGATTTAATGGCTCAATATCGGCAGGATCATCAGCAGTTCCAGCCCGCTTATGCGCGTGCCTTCATAGCGGTTGACGGCGGTCAGTGTACCGCCCTGGGCCTCGGTCAGGGCACGGGCCACGCTGAGACCCAGGCCCGTGCCGCCGGTATCGCGGTTGCGCGAGGATTCCATCCGGTAGAACGGCTCGAACACCGTCTCCAGGGCCTCCGGCGGCAGGCCGGGGCCATTGTCGATGACGCGCAGTTCCGCCTTGCCGGCGCGCGAGGCCAGTTCGATGCGGCAGCCGCCGGCGTAGCGCCCGGCGTTTTCGACGAGGTTGATGAGGATACGTTTCAGCGCCACGGCATCGCCCTTGACCATGATATTGTCCTCGATCCGCGCCGGCTCCATGGTGCAGACGGCGCACAGGTCGTCGCTGAGGGAATCGACCAGGGAAGAAAAATCGAGCGGCCGCAGGGTCTCATTCATCTTGTGGGCGCTGGTGAAGCTCATGGCGCTGCGGATCAGGCCGTCCATGTGGGCGATATCGCCGTTCAGTTTCTCACGCAAGGGACCGGGTACCTCCTCGATACGCAGGCGCATCCGGGCCAGCGGCGTCTTGAGGTCGTGGGCGATGGCCGCCATCAGCATGGTGCGGCTTTCCACCTGCTTGCGGATGCGGGCCTGCATCTCGTTCAGCACATCGGCGGCGGCGCGCACCTCGCGTGGCCCTGCCGACAGGACGGGGGGCGCATTGTCTTCGACGCTCAGCTTGGAGGCCGCCTCGGAAAAAGCGATAATGGGGCGGGAGAGGCGCTGGGACAGCCACCAGGCCAGGGGCAGGATCAGCAGGGCGGTCAGGCAGAAGCCGAGCAGCAGGCGTTCCTGCCAGGGCGCGATAAGGTTTTTCGGCGGGGTGAGGACACGCCAGGTGCCATCCTTGAGGCGCCAGGCGGCACTGAACGCCGGATAGAAGATTTCCGCCCGCGTTTCGCCGGTGAAGGTGACGACCCGATTACCGCCGAAGCCGGGGCCGTTAAAATTCCCTTCGGGTGATCTCGACTCAAAACCCGAACCCGTGCGTGGGCCTTGTGCCTGCGGGGGAGGATTGTCCTGTGGGGCCATGCCCTGGTTCTGAATTTGGTCGCGCGGCGACTGCGAAGCCATGAAATCCGGACCGCCATTATTAAAAGCGAACTGGCGCGGTCCGCCTTCGAAACGGCGATGGGGTTGGAAGTGAACGAAGACCGTATCCGCCGGTACATGCAGTTCTCCGGCCAGTTTTTGGGCGATGCCTGTCTGGAAAGCATAGCTACGCTGGGCGCGCAGGTCCGTCGGGTCCGGTGTCTGGTCTATGAAATCCGGCCGGCTGGTGACCGTTTCAGCTTTCAGCTGGTGCCCGTTCTGCAAGCGGACCTCGCCGGTTTTCAGCGCCTTGACGGCTTCCGTCAGGCTGTAGCCGGAAGGCGGCGGTTCGGGCGCCTTGAGCACGACAAGCACCGGAATGACCAGGGCCATGACGAGCACGACAAAACTCAGGCCCATCACCTGCCAGAAAATCGGCATGGAAATCAGCAATTTGCGGGAAATGGTGGCGGGCTGGAGGCTCAAGACGGGTCCGTTTTACTTCAGCGGTTTGAACATATAGCCGATGCCGCGAATGGTGCGGATAATGTCTTCGTTGGCATCGTCGCTCAGTTTCTTGCGCAGGCGTGAAATCTGCACATCTATGGCACGGTCGAAACTGTCGGCATTGGGGCCGTGAAGATAGTCGAGGATCTGGTCGCGGGAAAGCGCGCGGCCGGGACGATCGAGGAAGACGCGCAGCAGTTCGAATTCGGCGTTGGAGAGCGCCACCTGTATGCCGTCCGGGCGCACAAGGGTGCGTTTGATGTTGTCGAGCTGCCAGTTAAAGAAATGCGTGATCGGTGATTTTTCGCCGCCAAAGCCATTCAGCCCGTTGCGTGTTTCACGTCGACGCATGACGGCGCGGATGCGGGCCAACAGTTCGCGCGGATGGAAGGGCTTGGCCATATAGTCGTCGGCGCCGAGTTCAAGGCCGACGATGCGGTCGATTTCCTCGCCGCGCGCCGACAGCATGATGATGGGCGGTCCGCCCTGTTCGTTGATGCGCTTGCAGATGCTGAGGCCATCTTCGCCCGGCATCATGTAGTCGAGTACGATGAGGTGAATGTCGCCGCGCGCCAGTATCTTGTCCATGTCACGCCCCTGGGCGGCCGTCTGGACCTCAAAACCGTTCTGGCCGAGAAAATTGCTGATCAGTTCGCGCAGATCGGCGTCGTCATCGACGACGAGGATGCGGGTGGGCGCGGCGGTGGAAGGGTCGGACATGCGTGATGGGGCGGTTAATGACATGGGGATGATACTCGCTAAATCGGATGTCTGGTAAGAAAAATAACTGTGGTCTGGATGACGCAGGCTTACGGCTTTCCAATGTCATCGTTGTCATATTAAATCTTAATTTCGCCGCACTCGCCATTCCGGCTGACATCGCCCCGCAACAGGGGGCGCGCAGACTGGCGGCCTGAAGAAGACGCCTCAAAGGGGTGTTTGTGAACAAAAAATAAGGAAAAACAGCATGTTTAAACCTGCTTACTGGCCCGTTTACTGGGTAGCGGCCTCCTTGGCACTTGCCGGATTATGCGCATTGCCGGCATTGGCGCAGGATGCCGGAAAGCCAGACATGAAGGCGCACCCCATGCGTCCGTCATTCAGCGATATCGATGCCAACAAGGACGGCGTCATCAGTCAGGCGGAGTTTGACGCCTTCAGGCCGAAGCCTCCCGAAGGCGGCTGGCATGGTCATGATCGTCGTGGTCATGATCATCACAGCCGTCATCGTCATGGCCATCACGGCAGGCCCGAATGGCGCGGGCGGTTCCATGGATTTGATCTGAAAAGCCTGGATACCAATGCTGACGGAAAGATCAGCTTTGAAGAATTTTCCGCCCCGATGAAGAAGCGCTTCGACAGGCTGGACGCCAACCATGACCGTGTCCTCGACGAGACTGAACTGAAGGCGCGGCACGAGGGAAATGGTCCGCCCCCACCTGAGAAGAAATAAAGACATCCGAGGGGCATTGCCCTTCGATAGCGCGGCCGCGAGGCGGGCTGAGCTGAAAAAGATGCCGTGGATGGCACAGACTGGCCGGAGCGAAAGCTCCGGTCTTTTTTATGCTGAAAATTGCCTGAAATTTTTTGCGACGGAAAATATCACCGCTGCCGTTTGATGGATAACGGCACGAACGGGGACTGTTCGTTCTATTCACCAAGGTACGCAACCATGTCACGGACACTGACGTTTGTTTCCTTTATGGCGCTCGGCGTTGCCCTCGTTGGCGGCGCTGTGGCCCAGACAACTATGGATACGCCTGCACAAAAGCCTCATGGCCGCAGCTTTGACGCTATGGATACGAATAAGGACGGCGCGCTCGAAAAGAGCGAAGCCAAGGGTCGCCTCGCCAAGGCTTTTGACGAGATCGACGCAAACAAGGACGGTAAGATAACGAAGGACGAACTCAAGGCCGGCTGGCAGACGCCAAGCGCTGACCGTAAAGCCAGGATGCTCGCCCGCATCGATACCGACAAGGACGGCAAGGTGTCGTGGGCCGAAAGCGAAGCACTGGCGAAAGCCCGCTTCGACAAGGTCGACGCCAATCATGACGGTTTCCTTGATACGGCGGAACTGTCGCAAGGCCATAAGGGCTGGCGTCATCAGCATCAGGATACAGCGCCCCAGCAGGGACGCTAACAGGTTCTGAAGCGTTCGTATCTCCCCGGAGCGGACGTTTCAGACGGAGCCGTGGTGGCCGCCGCCGCCACGGCTCTTTTTTTTCAAAAAGAGCGAAGATACGCGCAAACGTGCGCGGCGGGTGCTACGCCGGTTATCCGGTCGCCCTTACCAAAATGCGATTGGTCATCGCATTTTGGATGCATTAAACGGCGCCGTTTGTTTTGGCATAAAAAAGCCCGCCTGGTTGAGGCGGGCTTTTTGTTTTAATTCGGTGCTTTTTACAGCGCGGCCTTGACCTTGGCGACAACGGCTTCGGCGGTGATGCCGAATTCCTTGTAGAGGCGATCAGCCGGGGCCGAAGCACCAAAACCGGTCATGCCGACGAACAAGCCATCTTCACCGATAAAGCGCTCCCAGCCGAATTTGGCGGCGGCTTCGACGGCGATGCGCACCGGTGCCTGGCCGATGACCGAGGCCTTGTAAGCGGCCGGTTGTGCCTCGAACAGATCCCACGACGGCGTCGAGACGACGCGGGTCGGGATGCCGTCGGCCTCCAGTTGCTTCTGGGCGGCAACGGCGATCGAGACTTCCGTGCCGGAGGCGAAGATGGTCGCCCTGGCTTCACCGGACGCGGCGATCAGCTCATAGGCGCCCTTCCGCGACAGGTCACCGGCTTGCGCACGAACTGCCGGCACCTTCTGGCGCGACAGGACGAGCATGGAAGGCCCCTTGGCCTGGATGGCGGCCTTCCAGCATTCGGCGGCCTCGACCATATCGGCCGGGCGGAAGACGTGCAGGCCGGGCATGGCGCGGTAGGAGGCCAGGTGCTCGACCGGCTGGTGGGTCGGGCCGTCTTCGCCGACGCCGATCGAATCGTGCGTCATGACGTGGACGACCTTGGCGCCCATCAGCGCGCCGAGGCGGATGGCCGGACGGCTGTAATCGGAGAAGACGAAGAAGGTGCCGGCATAGGGCAGGATACCGCCGTGCAGGGCCATGCCGTTCATCGCGGCGGCCATGCCGAATTCGCGCACGCCATAGTGGACGTAGCGTCCGGCGTAATCGGGCTCGTCAAAAGCAACCATGCCCTTGACCAGCGTATTGACCGAACCGGTGAGGTCGGCCGAGCCGCCGATCATCGATTGCAAGGTCGGGGTCAGGGCCGCCAGCGCCTTGCCGGAGCAGGCGCGCGTGGCATCGGCCGGCTGGGTGGTGACGGCGTCGTTGATGTGAGCATCCAGCGCTTCGAACGCATTGGCCGGCAGTTCGCCGCTCATGGCGATGGCCAGTTCGGCGCCTTTCGAGCTGGCCTTAGCCTTGGCGTCCCAATCCTTGCGGACCTTGGTGCCCTTGCGGCCGGCAGCCAGCCAGGCCTTGCTGATATTTTCCGGCAGGGTGAAGGGCGCGGCCAGCCAGTCCATATGATCGCGGGCAGCCTTGATTTCATCATCCATCAGGTTGTAGCCGTGGCCGTGCTTGTCGCCTTCCTTGGCGCCGGCGCGACGCGATACGGCGGTCTTGCAGGCGATCAGAACCGGCTTCTTGCGGTCCATGGCCCAGCGCATGGCAGCGGCGATCTTCGAATGGTCATGGCCGTCAACGGCCTTGACGGCCCAGCCGGCGGCCTTGAAGCGCGCGAGCTGGTCGCCGGTTTCGGCCACAGTGGCGTAACCGTCAATGGTGACATTGTTGTCGTCGAACAGGACGATCAGGTTTTTCAGCTTCAGGCGGCCGGCCAGCGAGATGGCTTCGTGCGACACGCCTTCCATCAGGCAGCCGTCACCGGCGATGACCCAGGT
>FSVH01000301.1_pt1 | contig 31392 bp, 37 predicted proteins | sample 1637631 | NCBI WGS metagenome assembly FSVH01 (sample SAMEA3914814, study PRJEB12502) | metagenome | biome: forest; material: soil | place: USA | collected 2011-09-16 | depth 0.1 m | reverse complement strand
GTGGAACTCGGTCGGCAGGTTTTTAATCAGTGGCCAATGCATGGGCTTGGAACCTTAAATCGGAAGTTTTTTGGGCTTGGTGGCGCGATACCACCAGCCAAGCAGGACCTGGCTGACCAGGATGGCCGAAAAGACGGAGGTGAACACACCGATCATCAGCGTCCAGGCGAAGCCGCGTACCGGGCCGGCGCCGAAGACGAACATGATGAGCGCCGAAATCAGCGAGGTGATGTTGGCATCCATGATCGAGACCAGAGCGCGCGAGAAACCGACATCGAGCGCCGCGATGGGCTTGTGTCCGCTGCGTTCCTCGTCTCGGATACGTTCGTAAATCAACACGTTGGCGTCAACGGCCACCGCGAGACTTAGGATCAGGCCGGCGACACCGGGAAGCGTCAGGGTAGCCTGGAAGAAGGTCATTGAAGCGATGATCAGCACCAGATTGACCAGCAGGGCGGCAATGGACACACCACCGAAAACAAAACCATAGGCCAGAAACATGAAGGCGACGATGGTGATGAAGGCAATGATGGTCGAGATCATCCCGGCATGGACGGCGTCCGCGCCTAGTTCGGCACCAACGGTACGCTGGCTTTCAAAGTTCAGCTTGGCCGGCAAAGCGCCGCTCTTCAGCACATTGACCACTTCGGAGGCTTCTTCATGGGTGAAGTTGCCGGTGATCTGGCCGCTGCCGCCGGTAATGGGGCCTTGAATGACAGGTGCCGACACGATGTGGCCGTCAAGCACGATCGCAAAGCGTCTCTTGAGATTCTTCAGGGTCGCCTCGCCGAAGGCCTTCGCGCCCTCACCGTTAAAGGCAAAATCGATGGCCGGCAGTTGATTTTGGTCAACGCCGACATTGGCGCGGGTCAGGCTGCCGCCGGAGACCAGAATGGCCTTGCGCACGACCAGCATGCGGCCGGTGCTGTCATCCATCAGCGCTTCGGAGCCCGGCGGAATACGACCGGCGGCGATATCGGATTCGCTGACCGTATCGTCGACCATCTGGAAGGTCAGTTTGGCGGTACGGCCGATAACGCGCTTCAATTGCTCCGGATCGCTTTCGCCCGGCGCTTCGATGACGATACGGTTGATACCCTGGCGGCTGATCGAAGGCTCCTTGGTGCCGAGGCTGTCGATTCGCTTGCGGATGACTTCGATCGAGGTTTCCACCGCGCCGGCCGATGTCGAACGGATACCTTCCTGCGTCAGTGTCAGAACGATGGTCTGGTCATTGCCGCGCTGGACGTTCAAATCCTTGGCGGCCGTGTTGTTAGGCAACGGCGCCGCCAGGCGCAACAGGATGCCGTAGGCGTCGTTCAGAGCCGCCGGATCAGTGATGCGGACGCTGACCGTGGTGCCCGAAGTGGTCAACGCCGAGAAGGCAATCGGCTTCTCGCTGAGACGCGCGCGGACTTCTTCTGTGACGCTGTTGATCTTCGTCTTTACCAGATCATCCGTATCGACTTCCATCAGCAGGTACGAACCGCCTTGCAGGTCAAGGCCCAGGTTCAGTATCTGGGTCGGCATGAACCCCTTTACCTGATCCCGCACACTGGCCGGAAGGAAGTTGGGCAAGGAAAAAAGAATGCCCAGAAGGATGGCGACAACTACCAGCCCTACCTTCCAGCGGGATAAATTGATCATGATCGGGATGCTCGGTCTTGAAACTGCAAGGAAAGGAAAACTTAGCTCTTGGCGTCGTTGGCAGGCGCCGGTTCGCCCTTGACGCGGACCTCGGTGATCATGGATTTGACCACGCGCACATTTACGCCGGTGGCGATTTCGACCATGACTTCCGCATCCTCGATGCGTGTCACCTTGCCGATCATGCCGGAAGACATAACCACGGTGTCATTGCGCTTAAGCCCCCCCAGCATCGCCTTGTGCTTCTTTGCCTGCTGGGTTTGCGGGCGGATCATGAAGAAATACATCGCTCCAAAGAGGATGAGCATCATCGGCAGCATGGTGAGAAGATCACCACCGGGGGCACCGGCGGCGCCGGCGGCCTGGGCAAAGGCGGGTGTTGCGAACACGAACGTCTCCTAAAATCATTGACTTTTTATCGGCCATTCAAAAAGCCGGTAAAAATTTGTTCGCCATACATAGGCACAACCAAAAAAAGGTCAATGACATATTTGCCACGACACCTTCAGCCCCGGAAGGCTTTGGAAACTCTGCCTTTGGAAGTGGCGCTTACGGCAGAACCAGGGCCGGATCGATCGGGCGGGCAATATCCGTCGACGGCGTATAGCGGATTTCAAAATGCAGTTGCGGCTGATCGATCGTGCCGGTCTGGCCAACCGTGCCGATCACCTGCCCCTTGCTGACATGCTCGTTATTCTTCACCTTCATGCTCTGAAGGTGGGAGTAACCGGTGTACCAGCCGTTATCGTGCTTGATATAGATGGTGTTGCCCAGTTCCTTGACCTGGTCGCCTTCGTAAACAACGGTGCCTTCCGAGGCCGCCTTCACGTCGGTGCCGGAACTGGCGCCAATATTGATGCCGTCATTGCGGATATTTGGCGCCAGTTGACCGAAAGGTACCAGAACATGGCCCTTCACCGGCCAGACAAACCGGCCCTTGCCCATCTGGGCGATCTGGGCATTGGCAGGGAAACCGGCCACCGGTGCCACCGGCTTGGCAACCACCGGCCTGGGAGCGGCAACCGATGGCGCGACTACAGTCGGCTTGCTTACGGTCGTCGTTGGGTCGGCAGGCGCCAAGACCACAGGCTTCGTTGCGACAGGCGTCATTGCAGGCAGGACGGGTTTGGCAGGCACTGTCGCTGCCACAACCGTCTTGATTTTCGTCATGGTCGTGCCGTTAGCATGTTCCTCCACACCTTTATCGACCGCCGAAACGGGCAACAGAATCTTCTGACCGACCCGCAAGGCTGAATCCGCGGTCAGGCCGTTTAGTGCGTACAGGTTCTTCACCGGCACGGAGAAGCGGCGCGAAATACCGAACAGAGTATCCTTCGGCTGCATCACATAAACATAGGCGGCACCGGTCGGTTTCGGCGCAGCCGCAGTCGCGGCCGGTGCCGGTCTGGTCATCTCCTCCGGCGGAGGCGGCGGTGGCGTCATTGTCATCGGCTTCAGTTCGGTGACCTGAACGTTGCCCGAAGGCGCCGGTGTAACCGAAGTCGGCGGCTCTTCCCGGATCGGTTCCATGACTGGTGCGGACTGGACCGTCGCCGTCGGCTCTGCCGGTTTGTCCTGCATATAGATGGGATATTTCGGCTGCGGCATCGTGCCCGTACAGCCTTGCAGCGCCAGCACCGTAATGCCGGCCAAAACGACCAGAGACAGTTTGATCGCTGGCTTGCGAATACGTCCATCGGAATTCAGAATTTGCCGGATCATAACAGTCTCCACGGGTCGCTGGTAGAAAAAGGCCTTGGCCAAACCTACTCTATGCAAACTTATGGCTAACGATTCGTTTACGATATTCCGCACACGCTGTAAAAACAGGATGCTCACGAAAAATTCCGATTATTTTTGCGGACAGCGCATCCAATCCCGCATCCGGCGGACATCAAGTCTCAGATGGCAAGGACGCCTCACGGAGAGACATAGATGCTGATACCCTTTTTCAATCACAATTGGTGGCTGTTGTTCCCTCTGTCCTTCGCGGTTTTCAGCTTGATACGCAACTTGTTAAGACAGGAGGAAAGCCGCCGCATCCTGTCATTGATCCGCAGCTATACCGATCAAGGCAAGGAACCGCCTGCCGAACTCATCGCGCTGCTAAAGCGCTAAACCAAGGAAATATGCAATGACCGTAAGTCAACTTTTCGCCAGCTACTGGTGGCTAATCTTTCCGATATTCGGCATGGGCATGGGCCTTGTCGGGATGCTTGGACACTTCCGCCATCGCAGCGAGACCCTCAAGCTGATCAAGACCTATGCCGACCAGGGCAAGGAACCGCCCGCCGCTCTGCTCGACATCCTGCGCTCGGATGAAGACCGGGCCATGGATTACCGCTATAGCCGTCATGGCCGGTATGGACGTTTCGGCTGCTGGCGCAAGGTGGTGGTCTGGGGCGCTCTGGCCGCTGGATTTACCTATGCCGGCCACTACACCAATATGGGCGAAGCCAACGGCATCTTCAACGCACTGGGCATTGCCTTCACCGTGGCCGCCGTCGCTTCACTGATCTGGGCGCTGATTTCCACCTTCGCCGCACCGAAGGCCTGAATCAGTCCGGATGGCAGTGGCATCAGTCAGCGACAATGAGGTGCGATGGATTCGCCTGGCCAGAGAGGGTTCGGATAACGCCTTCTCACGGCTGGTGGTCGACCATCAGCAGGCCGTGCGCGCCTTCGTGCGCCGCCTGTGCGCCGTGCCTGACAGTGCCGATGACCTGGCGCAGGAGGCCTTCGTCACCGCCTGGGCAAATCTGCACAAGCTGCGTGATGGCGTGTCGTTTCGCACCTTCGTTTGCGGCATTGCCTATCGCAAGGCGCTCAATGACCGTCGCCGCTTCAACCGCTCCGGCAATCGCGAAACCCAGTGGTTCGGTTTGCAGGAGCAGTTACGCGCATCAACTGTTGATGTGAAACTCACCGTTCAGGCGGCCTTGGCCGGATTACCGATCGATCAGCGCGCCGCCGTCTCGCTCTGTGTCGCCGCCGATTACAGCCACGCAGAGGCCGCCGAGATTTTGGGGCTTCCGCTCGGCACGATTAAGTCGCATATTCTCAAGGGAAGGGCAAAATTGAACGCCCTTCTGGGTGTACCAGATGAAGTCTGATCTTTTAAAAACCATGTTGATGGAGGCTGAGCCGCTTGCCCCGCCGGCGCGCGATCTCGGGTTTGTCGTCGCCGTCATGAAGCGGGTCGAGCAACGTCGCCTGCTGGAAAACCTGATCTGGCTTTTCACCATGACCGTGGCTAGCACGGCGCTGCTGTTCCTCGTCATGCCCTATTTGACGCCCGCCCTGACCACGCTCGGGCAATCGCTGTGGCCGCAGGTGATTACCACCGCCGCCGTCCTGCTTTCACTTTACGGCCTGAACCAGACCCGCCGCGCATTTGGTTGGCGGTTTTAAGCTTCCTTGGCGACACCGGCAATCAGCGGCACGAAGCGCACCTCGCCAAGATCCTCGGTTTCGTAGCTATCCGCCGTCTTGGTGTAGCGCAGCAGGCGCTGGGTCGAACCCCGGCCCTGCGGCCCAACCATTATCCCCTTGAGCTTGAGTTGCGACAACAGATGCGTCGGCTCTTCCGGCAGGGCGGCGGTAACGAGAATGCGGTCAAACGGCGCCTGTTCCGGCCAGCCTTCCCAGCCATCGCCGAAACGATAGATGATATTTTCCAGCATCAGGCGTTTATGGCGGATTTCCGCTTCGACCATCAGCGAACGGTAGCGCTCGATCGTGTAGACATAACGTGCCAGACGGCTGAGAACGGCGGTCTGGTAACCGCTGCCGGTGCCGATTTCCAGCACGCGATGCCGACCTTCGATCTTCAGCGCCTGCGTCATCAAGGCCACGATATAGGGCTGGGAAATCGTCTGTCCACAGTTGATCGGAATGGCTGAATCTTCCCACGAGCGATCAAGGAACAGTTCCGGCACGAACAGGTCGCGCGGCGTATATTCCATGGCGTGAAGCAGCTTCTTGTCCGTAATACCCTGATCCTTCAGGGCATTCAGCAGGCGCTCCAGCCGTGTCGGTTCCTCGCTCATTGCCCAACCTCTACCTTTTGAGACAAAGCCTCCACCTTTTTGGGCGCCACGCCACCGAGAGTCTTCTTCAGACGATGCAGAGTCTCATTGTGCGTCAGGTCAAGGTGCAACGGTGTCACCGAGATGCGCTTTTCCGCTACCGCCTTGAGGTCAGTACCATCGATCAATGATTGCTCGAACGCGTGGAAGTCGATCCAGTAATAGTCGCGACCGCGCGGATCGGTGCGCTTCACCGCGTGCATCTCATGCAGGTTACGGATACCCTGACGAGTCACCTCGACGCCGGTGACCTCATCGGCGCTGCAATCAGGGAAGTTGATATTCATGATGACATCGGCCGGCCAGCCCTGCCCGATCAGATTGCTGATTACCGGCGCGCCGTAAACCTGCGCCGCCTGCCACTGGGCTTCGATATCGAGGTCGAAATCAAGGCATTGTGACAGAGCAATCGAAGGAATACCGAGCGACATGCCCTGCAAGGCGCCCGCCACTGTGCCTGAAAGGGTCACGTCCTGCGCCAGGTTGAAACCCCGATTGACGCCGGAAAGCAGCAGATCGGGCGGTGAGTCCAGCAGGTCGCTGACGGCGATCTGCACACAGTCGGTGGGCGTGCCACCGGCGGCAAAGCGTCGCTCCCCCAGACGGCGGACACGGACCGGATCATGCAGCGAAACGCCGCGTCCCTTGCCGGATTGCTCAAGCATGGGGGCACAGACCCAGACATCATCGCTCAGGGCATTGGCGATATCGTAAAGCACCTTCAGCCCGAAGGCGTCGATACCGTCATCATTGGTGAGAAGGATACGCATGGGGCATTTGTACGGCGTTTTTGTAAACCTGTGCAACCGCTTGCGCCGGGAAATGCGATTAAAGAGTCAAAAAATTTTTCGCGCTTTTAGCCAATCTTTCCAGATCTCCGGCGTCAAGAACCATCGAAGTCTCGACACGAAATCCTTCATAGGGATTTGATCGTACAATGATCTTCAAGATGACGTGGCCAATACCATCTCTAGTGGCTTCTATAGAGAGGTTATGCTCAAGGCTATCAGCACTAATGACACCTTCCCAACCTCGCCACTGCGTTTCCATGCCGGCAAAGAATTGGATAAACCCGCTTGGTCGTTGATCCGTAACAGTTACGACTGCATGCAATCCTGCTTCTGTGAGATCGCATTCATATTGCATAATGTAGCCATCGCCATGAGGATCACGTGGCGTATGAAGCCTTAAGCGTGTGCCATCACGTTCGAGGATAAATTCACTGTCTGCCACGCGTTAGCCTTACCTACCCGATGTGCGTAAGGCCGCCCATATAGGGCTGGAGCACGGCCGGAATAGCGATGCGGCCACTCTCGTCCTGATAGTTTTCCATAATGGCCACCAGCGTGCGGCCAACCGCCAGACCGGAACCATTCAGCGTATGGACGAAGCGCGTGCCCTTTTCACCGGCCTTGCGGGTGCGGGCATCCATGCGGCGCGCCTGGAAATCGCCGCAATTCGAGCAGGACGAGATTTCGCGATAGGTGTTCTGCGACGGCAACCATACTTCGAGGTCGTAGGTCTTGCGCGCGCCGAAGCCCATATCGCCGGTACACAGCAGCATAGTGCGGAACGACAGGTCGAGCTTCTTCAGGATGGTCTCGGCGCAGTTGGTCATGCGGTCGTGTTCGGCGTCGGATTGCTCCGGCGTGGTGATCGAGACCAATTCGACCTTCTGGAACTGATGCTGGCGGATCATGCCCTTGGTGTCGCGACCGGCCGAACCGGCCTCGGCGCGGAAACAGTTGGTCAGGGCGGTCAGACGCAGCGGCAGTTCTTCCTCGGCCGTGATGGCTTCACGGACGAGGTTGGTCAGGGTCACTTCGGCGGTCGGGATGAGCCAGCGGCGATCATCAAGGCCAGCTTGCACATGCTTGACAGAGTCACTTCGCGCTTCAATCCATTTGCTTTCAAACGCTTCAGCGGCGTCATTAGAAGCTTTGTTGAAATAAGGCGAAACCAATGCAAGTGCCGCATTTTCAAATTCTCTTAGCAATTCGGGATTATCTTTTAACTCATACGCGTAATTTTCAGCCTGCGTTCTGAGAAACGCACTTCGCACATTTGCTTCAGTTACAATATCATTCAAGTTCGCAACACTTTGTAGAACAGACGAAGCAAAATAATTTAACGTGAAGTCTTCACGATCATTGTCTGCAAATTTGGCTACAGGAGACAGGCCAAATACACCTGAAAACAAATCATCTCCGAACTTAGGAAGTTGCCCCGTACCAAACATTGCTTGATCGCGCACCATGACAGGTGGGTTAACTTCAAGATAGCCGTGTTCATCCGTTTGGACATCGAGCATAAACTGGCCAATGGCGCGTTCCAGACGCGCCAGTTGACCTTTTAAGACGACAAAGCGCGAGCCGGACATCTTGGCCGCCGCTTCAAAATCCATCATAGAGCCTAAAGGCCCTTTCAAAGCTTCGCCCAGATCGGCATGATCCTTGGCGGGGAAGCTCAAAATGTTCGGTACGCCATGTTTACGCACCTCGATATTTCCATGCTCATCGGCGCCTTCCGGCACATCCTCAAACGGGATATTCGGCAGGCTGGAAAGCAGGTCCTTCAATTCGTCAGTCTTGAGACGTTCAGCCTCCTGAGCCGCACTTATCGCGCCTTTCAGACCCTCAACCTCCGCCATCAGTTCGGCGGCGCGGGCTTCGTCCTTCTGCCCCTTGGCCTTGCCGATCTCGCCGGATAGTTTCTTCAGTAGTGCCTGATTGGTCTCGAAGGCCGTCTTAGCAGCGCGAAGTTCCTCGTCCAATGCCCGCAGCGCATCGACATCCGATTGCGCCGTTTCCCGGCCGCGCTTCGACCAGCCCTGAACAAAGCTCTGAGGATTTTCGCGGATCGCCTTGATATCGTGCATGTTTAGAACCTGAATGAAACAGACGGGTGTGCGTTGCCTTAACCCCACCCGCCCCCGTTCGGGGGCACCCTCCCCTAAAATCAGGGGAGGTTCGATTTTTGGAACTCCCCCTGATTTCAGGGGGAGTTGGCGCGCATGCGCCGGAGGGGGTTAAACCACAGCCCGCATCGCCTGTTAAGAGGCTTAAGACTTGGATGGGCCTCTACGCATCTCGATGACCTTCACGCACAGGATCGATACCTCATAAAGCAACACAATCGGGACCGAGAGCATGATCTGTGAAATAGGATCGGGCGGCGTCACTATGGCAGCCACCACCACGATAGCCAGAATGGCGTAGCGGCGCAGGCTGCCCAGCATTTTCGAGGTCACCAGCCCCGTCAGACCCAGCAGGGTGAGCACCACTGGCAACTGGAAACATAGACCGAAGGCGATCATCAGGGTTTCGATCAGTTCCAGATATTCCGACACCTTCGGCATGAACTGGACAACCACCCCGCCGTTGCCCATCACCTGCTGGTTCAGCGAAAACCACAGCACCATTGGCAGCATGATAAAATAGACCATAGCCATGCCGAGGATGAACAACACAGGGGCCGCCACCAGGAACGGCAGGAAGGCCATACGTTCCCGCTTGTAGAGCCCCGGCGCCACAAAACGATAGACCTGAAAGGCCAGGACGGGAAAACTGACGATCACGCCCCCAAACATGGCCAAGCGCAGGTTGGTGAAGAAGACCTCCATCGGCGCCGTGGCGATCAGCGGAATATCCTTGATGTTGGTAATGGCTTTCAGCCCCAGCAGCACGGAAATCAGATCAAACGGACCGCCGTGGCCGTGCAGCTTCTGCTCCTCATAGAGCGCCGAAGCCACCGCCAGCGGATGGACCAGCAGGTTGAGGATATGTGCGTGGAAACAATAGCAGCCGATCACACAAATGACGAAAGCCGCGACCATGATGATGATGCGCGAACGCAGCTCAATCAGGTGATCCATCAAAGGGGCGCGCGAGGCCTCGATATCCAGTTCGTCCGGATCGGCGGTGATGATATTGCGCTTGGACTTGTCTTCTATGATATTGGCCGGCAGCTTGATGTCTTCGCTCATGTGGCGCTCTTCTTCGTACGGGCGCGTTTGACCGGCGTTACGGTCGGTTCGGGTGCTGGTTCGGGTTCAGGCGCAGCCACGGCTTTTGGCTTGCGAACACGCTTAGGCTTGACGGACGCTTCCGTCTTTTCCGCAGGCGGCAGGCCTTCCAGTTGAGAATCTACCGGCTCCGTGGTTTCGGCCGCATTATAGGCGTTCGGCTTATAGACAGGCGCGTTCAGGCTGGATTTGATATCGCTCTCCAGCGACTTCATCTGGTGGCCCACATCATCGAGCCCCAGCTTGCCAGACCTGAGCGCATCGACCTCCTTACGCAGATCATCCAGTTCGCTCTGTCGGGCCATATCATCAAACGACGTGCGGAAATCATCCGCCATCCGCCGCATCTTGCCGACGAATCGACCGAGCTGGCGCAGCAATTTCGGCAGGTCTTTCGGACCGACGACAACCAGAGCCACGACAGCAATAAGGATGAGCTCACCGCCCCCGATACCGGGCACCATGTGAAAGACTTTCTCTTAAACGTTCAGACAGATATGCTTAAGCCTTAGGCTCTTCGTCCTTCTTGGCCTTCACATCGTCTTCATCGTCCTTCAGGCCATTCTTGAACGCCTTGATGCCCTTGGCGGCATCGCCCATCAAGCCGGACAGCTTGCCCCCGCCAAACAATACCAGAAGCACGAGACCAGCAATCAGCCAGTGCCAGATGCTTAAACTACCCATAACTCTATCTCCTTTGCGAACCCGCCCTCATATCAAATGGGGGGCCGCCCCTTAAATGTCAGTCTATCAAGACCAATTATCACTTACTTATTGGCCTTATAGGCGCGTTTTAACCTGTCTTGGAAGTGTTTTTGCGGAAAATCACTCTTTCTCGAAGAAGTTATTCCTTCTCAAAGAAATCTTGCGCAAATTCCGTTTCTTCCAACTCCTCCAGAAGCAGTGGATCTTCGGCGGTCTGTCCGGTGGAAGGATCGGGCACCATAAAGTCCGCAGGCACATTGATGTCAAGCAGGCCCGCCGCGCGCATTTCGGCGGCGCCCGGCAGATCGGCCAGCGAAGGCAGCGAAAACTGCTCCAGAAAAGCGTCAGTCGTGCCGTAGGTCACCGGTCGACCGGGCGTACGCCTACGCCCGCGCAGCTTGATCAGGTTCATTTCGTGCAGCACATCGAGCGTACCGCGTGACAAACCGACCCCGCGCACAGATTCAATCTCGGCGCGTGTCACCGGCTGGTGATAGGCGATGATGGCCAGGGTCTCCAGCGCGGCTTTCGAGAGCCGGCGCGGCTCTTCGCGCTCCTCTACCATCAGGTAGCCAAGATCAGCGGCCGTGCGGAACTGCCAGCGGTCATTGATGATTTCGAGTGACACCCCTCGCCCGGCATAACGCGCCCGCAAGGCCGCCAAAGCCTTACCGACATCGGCGCCTTCCGGCAGGCGATAGGCGATTTCCGAGGCCGACAGCGGCCCGTCAGCGGCGAACAACAGCGCCTCGATGGCGCGTTCAGCGGTTTCCGGCGTCATGCCTTGTCTCCCATGATAGCCTGCCTCTTGCGCATATACAGCGTTTCAAAGGTCGCCAGTTGCTGGAGTTGCAGATGGCCTTCCTTGGCCAGTTCCAGTGAAGCGGAGAGCGTTGAAGCCATATAGGAAACCCGCCGTGGTCCATCACTGCGCACCGGCTGCGGCGCCACGTCATCGAGCGCCGTCCAGTTGGTCAGTTTCGGCAGCTGCGCGCGCAGATTATCGCGGGCGTCTTCCAGCGAATAGGCTTCGATGCGGCGGGTCGGGTCGTAATGGCGCTCCAGTTCGCGGCGACGCTGGGTGACATAGGCGCTCATCAGGTCGAAGACATTGGCCTCGATACGCGACGACGGAATGATCAGGCGGGCTTCCGGATCACCGCGCGCGAAGACATCGCGCTTGAGTTGGGGTCGCGAAGTCAGGGCATCGACCGCCTTGCGCATCGCTTCCAGCTTTTGCAGACGATAGGCGAGCGAAAGCGCCAGTTCTTCCGGCGCCGGTTCATTGGTCTGCTTGCGCTCGGCCTGTGGCAGCAGCAGACGCGATTTCAGATAGGCCAGCCACGACGCCATGACGAGATAATCGGCTGCCAGCGAAAACCGCAGGCGGCGCGCTTCCTGGATAAAGGCAAGATATTGCTCGGCCAGGCGGGTAATGGAAATCTTGAGGAGATCGACCTTTTGCTGACGGGCCAGGGCCAGCAGAACGTGCAAAGGCCCTTCGTAACCGTCGAGGTCCAGCACCAGCGCATCATCGGCGGCGATTTCCTCGGCGACCTCCGGACCGGGGCCTTCGAAATCGAGACGCCTTTGCAGGACGTCGTTTTCGAAGCCTTTAGGCGTGGTGTCGCGGCTCATGACGGCAGGACCACCGGGTGGCCTTCGGTCGGATCGGCCTTGACCTCGGCTTCACGGCCGCGCGCCATCACCACATCGAAACGGGCGCGGGCGTCAGTCACGTCAAGCGGCTCCGGGTGGCGCAGAATGCGTTTGATGGCCGCCTTCGTTCGACGCAGGGCCTCGCCCTTAAGCTTCGGGGTAACGTGCGCGATCTGCTTCATCTGGTCCATCTGGCCGTTACAATGCAGCAACACATCGCAACCGGCCCGCAGCGAGGCCCTGGCGCGTTTTTCCAGCGTACCCGAAAGCGCATTCATGGAGAGGTCGTCACAGATCAAAAGGCCATCGAAACCAATAACTTCGCGTACGATCTTCAGGCATTTTCTTGAAGTGGTCGCCGGATTGCGCTTGTCGATCGCACGATAAAGCACATGGGCGGTCATGGCGATCGGCATGTCGGCATTGACCTGAAACGGGTAGAAATCGATCTTTAAAAGCTCATCGAGCTTCGTTTCGACGCGCGGCAAATCAGTATGCGAATCGGCCCCTGCCCGTCCATGACCGGGAATGTGCTTGATCACCGGCAAAACCCCGCCGGCCAGCAGGCCTTCGCAGGCGGCACGCCCCATGACCGCCACATCCTGAGGCGTCAGGCCATAGGCGCGGTCACCAATGATATCGTGGGCGCCCGGTTGCGGGACGTCCAGTACCGGTGCGCAATCGACATTGATGCCCAGTTCGACTAGGTCGTTCGCCATCAGTCGCGCGCCCAGACGAACCATTTCGCGTTCTCCGGAAGGATCATTGGTCACTTCGGCAAAACGGGAAGCCGGCGGATAGTCCGGCCAGTGCGGCGGCCGCAGGCGACGGACCCGTCCGCCTTCCTGATCGATCAGGATCAGGGCCTCGTGCGCCACCAGACTTTTGAGTGACGACACCAGCGCTTTGACCTGTGCCGGTGTTTCGATATTACGACGAAACAGGATAAAACCGAGCGGCTGAGTATCGCTGAAAAAACGGTGCTCTTCAGGTGTCAGTTCGGTGCCTGCAAGCCCCAGTATACACGCGGCTATGCCCTTGCCCACCGCGCCCTACTTTACGATGCAGTCATGGCCCGATGCCTTCAGCGCCGAACAGAAGGATCTCGCCTTATCAGCGCTCAGGCCGGTAAAGGCCGTACGATAAAAGGTGCCGTTTGGCGTCGTGACTTTTTCGACCCGCTTGCCGGCGCCGCCAACGAACAGGCCGTAGGACGAGGCCACCTTGGCATATTCGGTATTGGCAATCTCGGTCGAGGTATAGGCGCCGATCTGGACAGACGCCGCGCCGGTCGAGGCAGGTTTCACGACTGCTACCGGAGTTGTTGCAGGCTTGACAGCGACAGGTGCGACAGGCTTGGCCGCAGCCGGGGAAGATGCAGCCGAACTGGCGGCAGGCGCAGGCGCAGCATCAATCCGGACAGGCGCAAGGGAGCTGGACGCCACGCTGGCGCTGCTCTGAGACGGCAGAGGACCTTCGATCGGTGCCGCCGGCAGGGGCGCGATATCAACCGTTGAAACACTGGCCACCGGCCGCGCACCAGGCACTTCCGCACCGGGCGCGAAGGTGGCTATGCCAGCATCACTCATGTCCTGGTCACTCAGCGGCTTGGCGTCCTGGACCTGGCCTTCCTTGATATCGCCAAGGGAATCACCAACTTCCGGCGCGACCTTGCCGTGTTTGTTCATGCCGTAATTATAGGCGATCACGACAACCAGCAACAGGACGACAAGGCAGATTCCGCTGATGATCAACGTAACCGGCGCCTTGTCACGAGAGGCTGGCGCACGACGCGATTCGTAGCTCAGATTGTCCTCGGTCGGGGGCGAATAGGTTCCGCGATCCCCAAAATCTTCGCGATCCTTATCTGACATCGTGGAAATCCCCAAACACCCGGCGATCCAGCACCGGAAAATACAATGATAGGTCCGATTCCACACGGGTGTCGTGCGGAATCGGGCGCGAAGATACAGACTAGCAACCGATTTTGACAGCCCTGTGGCCAAAAATGTCGGTTCCTGCCTGTGACGATCACCGTCAGGTGAAGTCATCCGCTATTGCGCCTTTACGCGGCTGCCCTTATTTCCCTTGGATGCAGGGAGAAGATCATGAACCAAACCGTCATCGATAATACCGGCGCGAACCGGTTCGAGCTGGACATCGACGGAGAGGTCGCCCATGCCGATTACCGTGTGACGGGAGACGTTCTTTATATCGACTATGTCGAGGCCCCCCCGGTTTTGCGGGGAACGGGCGCGGCCAGCCGGTTGATGGAAGGCGTCATGGCCGCCGCGGCTGAAAAGGGTTATTCCGTCGTGCCGGTTTGCGGATACGCGGCGGCCTGGATGCGCCGGCATCGCAAACTTTAGGCCGGTATTTTCAATGTAAAGCGCGTTTCTTCCAATGTGGATGTCGCGCTCAGTTCACCACCATGCGCCCTGGCGATTTCCGAAGCGATATAGAGACCAAGCCCCAGTCCCTGCTGGGTTGACTGCCCGTCACCACGCACGAAGGGTTGGAAAAGCCGCGCCATGGCAACCGCGGATATCGGCTCGCCGCCATTGGCGACAAATAATTCGAAAGTCCTTTCCCCGCTCCTGGCGCCGACACGCACCGGTTCATCCGGCGCACCGTAGTTCAGAGCATTGCCCAACAGATTAGAGAAGAGCTGCGCTATACGGCTGGCATCACAATCGACAGGATAACGCAAATCGTAATCGACGGAAATCACCCGGTCCGGCCAGCTCGTGCGCAATTCGCTGATTACCTGATGCAGCACCGGCTCCAGCCGCGCGTCCTTGCGGATATCGAGCGTAATGCCAGCCCCCAGCCGGCCACGCGCAAGATCGAGCACATTCTCGATCAGCTCAGTCATACGGCCCGTACATTTCTGCATCATGGCCACCAGACTGGCGCCACGTTCATTAAGCGGCGTCTTCTCCAGCAGGGTGACGCCGGACGTAATGGCGCCCAGCGGATTGCGCAGGTCATGGCCCAGCACCGCGATAAACTGCTCACGCAATTCCGCCGCCTTCTGCGCTTCGGCCAGTTGGAACTGCGCCGCGACCATATGGTTATGACTGTCGAGATGATGCGCGATCAGTTCGGCATAAAGTTCGAACATGCCGATGACTTCCGGTGTATTGACCCTGGCTGGCCGGCTGTCGATGGCGCACAGTGTGCCGAAGAAACGCCCGTCCGGCAGTGTGATCGGCACGGAGATATAGCTCTGAAGACCATATGCAAGCGGCGTATGGTGCTTGGCGTAGAGCGGATCTTCGTCAGCGTGATCGAAAACAACCAGCTTCCCGCTTTGCCGGATTTCGTGGCAGATCGTGGTCTCGACCTTGAGTTCGCCACCCGGCACCAGGCCAAATCCGACATTATCCTGCACGCCGCAGGCCACCCAGCGATCCGGCGTAACACGTGCCACGGCGGCAAAGCCCATTCCGGTGGTCCGGCAAACCAGATCGAGAATGCGCGGTACTGCCGCAATGCCGGCAACAGCGTCTATATCCGCCTGAAAATCATGTTTGGCTATATGTTCCAGCGCGTCCATGGCCGCAATTGTTCATACCTGAAGCGGCAAGGCAAATAGTGATTTCTGCCGGACATTTTCTGATCCAAATAACGAAACAACCGATCAAAATTAGCCAGAATGCGCAAGAATTTCTGCCTTGGCTGTCGTCAGTATTTCGTCCGACAGCGACTCATCGCCTACCGCCCGCGCCAAGACCATGGCGCCGACCAGGGTAGACAGAAGGGTGATCGCCTTTTCCCGACCTTCGCCAGCATCGCTCAGGACCGCGAGAGCATCGAGATAATCCTCAACCCCGTCGCTGAAAACCTGCCGTACCGGCGCGGTCTGTCGCGCCACATCGGCCGCCAGGGTCGGGAACATGCAGGCCTGCTCCGGAAGGTCCCGGTTTTTCGTGGATAGATACCGCGTGACATAGGCTTCCAGTTCCGTCTTCGAATCACCTTTTGCTGCCTTCAGGCGCGCGGCCTGACGATTCAGCGAAGCGGCACAGGCCTGTGCTGTGAGATCGTCCTTAGAGCTGAAATAGGTATAAAAAGCGCCGTGTGACAATCCCGCCGCCCGCATGACATCGGCGACCTTGACGCCGTCAAACCCATGCGTACGAAATCCCTCCGCCGCAGCCTCAAGAAGCTTCTCGCGATTGGCCTCGACATTTGCTTTTGATGTTTTCATGCCTTGACTATACATGATCATTATCATAAATGCAATCATGACAATCATCATGTAAAAGAGTCCGTCATGATCTCGACCGTCCTCGCCGAACAGCTAAAGCGCCGCAATATCCATTATGGCTGGGTGATGGCCGGCGTCACTTTCCTGGTCATGCTCACCACCGCCTGCGCGCTTGGCGCACCGGGCGTGCTGATGCCGCCACTGGAAAAGGAGTTCGGCTGGAACACGGCCGAAATCTCCGGCGCGCTGGCCCTGCGCCTGATTCTGTTCGGCGTCATCGCCCCCTTCGCGGCGGCGCTGATGCTGAAATTCGGCCTGAAGAAGGTGGTGTCGCTGGCCCTGGTCCTGATCGTTAGTGGTCTGGGGTTCTCCATGCTGATGACCCAGATGTGGCAACTCGTCCTGTTCTGGGGGATTTTCGTCGGCATCGGTTCGGGCATGACCGCTATTGTGCTGGGCGCCACTGTCGCCACGCGCTGGTTCACCCACCGGCGAGGTCTTGTCATTGGCCTCCTGACCGCCAGTTCCGCCACCGGGCAACTGGCTTTTCTGCCGCTGGTCGCCAAAATATCAGAAAGTTATGGCTGGCGCGCCGCTTTGATACTGGTCGCAGGCCTGCTGGGCGTGGCACTGATCGCTGTCCTGTGCCTGTTGCGTGACCGTCCGACCGATCTCGGCCTCCTGCCATACGGTGAAACCGAGACTGTGCCGACACCGCCGGCCATGCAGCTATCGCCCATCGCCATGCTGGGCGAAGCCGCCAAAACACGCACCTTCTGGATATTGTTCGCCAGCTTCTTCGTCTGCGGCGCTTCGACCAATGGCCTGATCCAGACTCACTTCGTGTCGTTGTGCGGTGATTACGGCATGGCGGCAGTAACAGCGGCCAGTGTGCTGGCCATGATGGGCATATTCGACTTCATCGGCACCATCGGTTCCGGCTGGCTGTCCGACCGCTTCGATTCACGCTGGTTGCTGTTCTGGTATTACGGCTTGCGCGGCCTGTCCCTGCTCTACCTGCCCCACACCGACTTCACCTTCGGCGGCCTGTCGCTGTTCGCCGTCTTCTATGGCCTCGACTGGATCGCCACCGTGCCGCCAACCCTGAAACTGACGGCGGAAAAATTCGGCCGTGAAAAGGCCGGCGTGGTTTTCGGCTGGATCTTCGCCGGCCACCAACTCGGCGCAGCCGCGATCGCCTTCACGGCCGGTTATATCCGCACCAGCTATGCCACCTACCTGCCGGCCTTTATCATCGCCGGCAGCCTGTGCCTGTTCGCGGCCTTCTTCGTGCTGTTGATTATCCGACCAAAGCAACCCATTGCTTTAACGGCCTAAATCACCAGAGCCGCACCGGAACAGCGCAGGCCATTGACCTGGGCATCGACCTCGCCCAAGCCTACGCCCAGTTGCTCCAGCAGGGTGTTGATCACCGGGTCAAGAACAGGCCCCAGTCCGGCAATCAGCTTGCCAAGCACTGTCGTAACCAGGTCAAGGCCTATACCCAGCCCAAGTACATTGGCGCTGAGGTGCGTTTTGCCGACCAGCGACGTGCCGATGCTGGTCACAGCGTCATTGGTCCGCACCGTTTTCACGGTCTGATTGCTGATATCGGCAGCGCTGAAAGTCGCTGTTTGCCATGAGGTGCCGCCGATCATGATCTGTGATTGCGCCGATACCCCGCCAATCAGCGGAATCGCCACCAGTTGCGCAGGCGACACGACCAGCGTTTTCTTGAAATTGCCAAGATCCGCCGTATTGACCGTGCCGATGCTGGCCTGACCGATCCCCGGACTGAGCGACAAGGTCACACTGTTCAACGCCTTGTTCGGATTGCAGGAAATGCTCGATAACTTGCCTTGCGCCGAGGCCAGTTCGATATAGAGCGGCACATGAATGAGACTGACACCGGTAAGCCCCGGCACCAGCGAGGCATCGAGGTAAAGCCGTGCCTGCGCCGTGCGGATGATTGGTTCGCCGGTGCGGGTCACGGTCATCCAGGCGGAATGATTGGGTCGCTCACCGATCGCCATATAGGCTTTCAAACCGGCAAGGCCCGGCACCTGCGCCCCCAGGTCAAGCTGCACCTGCCGGTTCTGATTGGCCAGCGACAAAATTGCCTTGGCCAGGGTCAGGCTGTCAACATTGATCGCGGCGTCCGCCCCGCCGACAATACGGTCCTGCTCGCCATAGGCGCCGATATCGACCAGATCGCTCAGTTTGATTTTCGTCGACTTGATCGAGCTGTTCGCCAATACCTTCAGGGGTGTTTTTGCGTCTGTATCAACCTCATTAACAAGAAGCGTCAAAGCATCGCCAACCGTGATATCGCTGGCCAGCGACTGGTCGAACGTGGCTGCGGTCAGATTGGCCCGCGTGTGTAGTGCCTGCACATATTTCAGCAGATCGACCTTGGCACCCGCCAGATTGTTATAGTCCATGATTGACAGATTGACCGTGCTGCCGGTCAGGCCGCTCAGCAGTGCATTGGCCACACCACCATTGACCGAGGCCAGGCGCGTGCCGATGCTGAAGGCCGCCAGCCTGACCGACGACGCGGTGGCGGTGCGCGTGATATGCGCCGTGTTCTGCCCCAGCATCCGGCCGAAAAAGAGGTCGGCATCCTGGTTCAGGGTCACCCGTGCCGCATTGGCGTCCGCCACCGGTGTAGCCGAAAACCGTTCAGATGGCACCTTGCTGACCGTGGCGTCGTAAAAGCCGGTCTGGGTCGTGACCGCGATGTGCTCCCCGCCCCGGCTGTTGGCCAGTACCACCGCCTGTGCCGCGCCATCGGCGCCGTTCAGGTTTGCCGCCGCCGACATGGCCGCCAGATCGGCCGTTCCCTGCAATTCGCGGCTTTTGGCATAGACATAGCCCATGTCGACGGCGAAAGCCGCCAGGCCGACCGTGATGATCATCAGCCCCGCCCCCAGGATCAGGGCCGAGGCGCGCGTATCGCGCCCAAAACGGAACAGGAAACGCTCAAGGAAGGTTTTCATAACTTACCTCGGGAAAAAAGAGCCGCCCGCGAACGGGCCTGATCGCAGGCGGCTAGTAACCGCCCCGCACGATGGATGCGGAACGGGTTATGGTGTCGGGCATTCCTGGCGGCAGGGGGAACAACTCGAACGTGCCTGCGTCTGGTTTGTAATTCAGCGTGACGGTCACAACCGATGTCCCTTCCGTAATCGACAGATCAGCCTTGCCGGTGGCAAGAAAGGGGTATTTGTCGGCTTCGCTATCCATGACGCTCTGCGCCAGTGAGAGGCGTTCGGCGGCGGTGTTGCCGGCAATCGCCGTGCGTGCCACGTCATTGACCATCTGCTGAACCCCGTGGGCTGCCGAAAAATAACTGCCGTAGTCCACAATTCCGGCGAGCATCAGCAGGAACAAGGGGCTGATCAACGCGAACTCGACGGCGGACGCGCCGGAACGATGGCTAAAGAAGCCGGTTCGTAAAAATGTCTTTTTAGGCATGATGTTACACTTGATCCAAACCGCAACCACTACCGTAACGCGAAATGAAATAACACAAAATTACAACTTAAAATTGCCACAACAGCCTTGCCAAATCCCTAACAAATAGCAATTTTACATTTTAAAGTTGTGTTTTAATTGCCCACTTATCTTCACCGCCTTAAGCCGTACGGCGCCCTTGCAGACGAATTGCTAGTTTGATCTCCCGAAACATTGTCCATGGAGAGCGAAAATGGCCACGACAAATTCTCAATCCGCCGGTAATGCCAATAACGGCCTGCTTGTTGTACTGGTGGTCGCCATCATAGCTATTGCGGCGGTGGCTGCGGTCTATCTGATGCAGGATAACCGTTCGTCCAGCGAGCGCGTGGGCGATGCCATCGAAGCTGTGCCGCAAGGCCTGGACAAGGCCGCTAATCAATTGGGCGACCAGCCACCGGCCAAAAATGTCGAGCGCAATCTCGGCGACGCCGAGAAAAAGGTGAACGAGAAGGTCAACTGACTTCCCGCTGGAAGGCCGATATATCTCGTGTCGGCCTTTTTTCATGTCTGCAAAGGAAGTGGTAGGCGAGGAGGGACTCGAACCCCCAACCAGACCGTTATGAGCGGTCGGCTCTAACCATTGAGCTACTCGCCCCCAAAACGCGTAAGGCGCCCGAAGGGAGGCCGTGCTAACATGCACGCCGGAAGATTTAAAGGCTATTTTTACGCTGTCTGACCCGTTCAGCCCACATTCATACACAAACTGCCATCATGGGTTTACCGTCAGATATACCTGTACAGGTTTTGTCCCGCGGACCACAAACAAGATTCTGAAAGAAAGACCATCCACATGTCCGCCATCAAATCCGCCCTGCTGAAGTCCTTCGCCTTAGGTGCCCTGGCCGCCGGCCTGGCCGCTGCGCCCCTGATGGCAAATGCTCAGACGGCACAATCCACGCCCGTGCTGATGATGCCGGCCCAGAGCACTCTCTCCCTCAGCGCCAATGGTGAAGTCAGCGCCACGCCCGACATGGCCACCATCAATTTCGCCGTGGTGACGCAAGGTAATACCGCCTCTGACGCCATGAAGGCCAATAATGTCCGCATGAACGCCGTCATGGCTTCGCTTAAGAGCGCCGGCGTCGCCGCCAAGAATATCCAGACGTCGAGCCTCAACCTCAATCCGCAATATGATTACACCGACGGCCAGGCGCCGAAACTGACCGGCTATCAGGCACAAAACCAGATTACCGTGCGTGTCAACGACCTCAACCAGACCGGTCCGGTGATCGACGCGGTGATCAAGGCCGGCATCAATCAGGTCAATGCCATCAATTTTGGTCTGAAGAACGATGAGGCGCTGACCGACCAGGCGCGTCAGGCCGCCGTTGCCACCCTGATGAAGCGCGCCAATCTCTATGCCGCTGCCACCGGCATGAAGGTCAAGCGCATCATTTCCATCGAGGAAGGTGGCCCGGTCTACAACCAGCCGCAGCCGATGATGTTCGCCCGCGCCAAGTCGGCAGATGCCTCGACGCCGGTATCCTCCGGCGAACTGCAACTGAGCGTCAACGTTTCGGCGACGTTTGAACTGGAATAACTTCTCCTCCCCACCTTCAGGCCTGTCGCGTTAAAAGCGTGACAGGCTTTTTTTGTGCATAAAATTCAATCAGCGCAATTAAACGAGTGACGTGAAATTAATCCTTTATTAACTTCACGGCATGTTTGGAAAACGCGCCCCCGCCTATGCCATTTCAAAAGCCGCTCCGGCCCTGCCCGTCTGGCTGGCCGCTGACAGTGCGTTCAATACGGTGAATGTCGGCATTTTCCTGGCGGCCCTGCTCTTCGGCATGAACGCCTGACCGCATTGCTAGTATAGAAAAACCGATCTAGTCTGCTCTGCAACAGGGGGGACTATGCCTAATTCAGCCAAACAACCATTTCCTTTCTGGCGTTTTTTCGTTTCTCTGAAAGGTCGCCTGACACGTGCCCCTTTTATTGTCTTCATGTTGCCGATGAAACTAATCGCTACGGCCATGCTGATTACCCAATATACTGACCTGTCCTTAATTCGGGCCCTCAGCTTCGGCCTGATCGTCTTTCAGTTGGTCTTCGTGTGGCCGCAATATGCCGTGGTCGTAAAACGTCTGCATGATATCGGCCGCAGTTCCTTCTTCGCTTTGCATATCCCGGTTTATATGGTTGCCTGGCTGGCTTACCTGATTTTTTTCTATTATTACTCGCGCCGACAGCCGCTAAACCTGCTGCCGTACGTGGCTTATAACCTGCTACAGAATATTACCCTGCTCTACGGTTACCTCCTGTTCGTTGTTCTGGCCATCGTTCCCGGTCATAAAGGACTTAACCACTACGGTTCGCCACCGCACCGCTCCGCTCAATCCATCTCCGAAGTTTTTTGAACCTTGCCCTGTCCGGCTTGCGAGATTAGGACAGGCCATGACCAAAACAGTACCCTCAACCATCTCACCTTTGTTCGTCACCGAGCTTTATCGCGCCGATATGGGCACGCAATCCGGCTTCGAGGACTTCCTCGCCGAACTGGACGACACTTGCCGCGCCATCGCCGATGAGGATGAAGCCGGCCAGACCTGGTCGCAGACCAAAGGTTATCTCGGCTACACCTCGTATGCCTCACTGAATGACCTGCCAGTTCGCGCCAGCATTTTCGCCGACCTCAAGACCCTGCTGGATGCTCATGTCGCCGCCTTCGCCGACAAGCTCGATTTCGACCTGAACGGCCGCAAGCTGAAGCTCGATTCGATGTGGATCAATATCCTGGAACCGATGGGACACCATTCCAGCCATATCCATCCGCACAGCGTCATTTCCGGCACCTTCTACGTTTCCATCCCCGAAGGCGCCAGCGCCCTGCGCCTCGAAGATCCGCGCCTCGGCCTGATGATGAACGCACCCCTGCGCAAGGCCAACGGCAAGCCGGAACACCAGAGCTTCGTCTGCGCCACGCCACTGGCCGGTACAGTCCTCTTATGGGAAAGCTGGCTGCGCCATGAGGTGCCGATCAATCTGAGCGACGATGTCCGCATTTCCGTGAGTTTCAACTATGGCTGATATTAAGGTCGCGCTGGTCGGTTACGGATTCGCCGGACGCCTCATTCATGCGTCGCTGATTCGCGCGACCAAAGGGCTGGAACTGGCAACCGTGGTCTCCAGCCGTGCCGATGATGTCCGTGCCGATTTGCCCGATGTCACCGTGCTCCCCGATCTCGCCACAGCCCTCAGCGACCCCGATATCGGCTTGGTGGTCATCGCCACGCCCAATAAACTGCACGCCGAACAGGCCCATGCCGCGCTCAATGCCGGCAAACACGTCGTGATCGACAAACCTTTCGCGACGACGCAGGCAGAAGCCGAAGGCATAGCCGAACACGCCCGCCGCACAGGCTTGACCGTCTGCGTTTTCCAGAACCGCCGCTGGGACGCTCATATCCTGACTGCCAAAGCCTTGCTCGAAACCGGTCGCTTCGGCACGGTCAGCGATGCCATCCTGCGCTATGACCGACTGCGCAACGTCGTGCCTGGACGCTGGCACGATCTCGATATTCCCGGCTCCGGTATCTGGTTCAATCTCGGTTCACACCTCGTCGATCAGGCCATTCATCTGTTTGGTCGTCCGTTGACGATCTCGGCGGAATTCGCCACGCAACGTCCCGGCGCCGTCAATGACGATTATTTCAACGTCGTGCTGGGATATGACCGCCTGCGGGTCGTGCTGCACGCCTGCATGATCAGTCCCGCGCCCGGTCCGGTGATCGAAATCCAGGGCTCGCACGGCGCCTTCGTCAAATACGGCCAGGATACGCAGGAAGAGATGCTGAAAGCCCGCCGCACACCGGGCGATAATGGCTGGGGCGTCGATCCGGTGCCCGGCACCTTCACCGCCGCTGACGGCGAGACCACTCTGCCGCCGGAGCCGGTTATTTGCGGCCCCGGCTATTACTGTGGCTTTTACGAAGGTATGGCCGCTGCTATCCGTGCTGAATCACCGGCGCCGGTTGCCCTCGAAGACTCGCTACTGGCTATGCGTCTGCTCGATCTGGCGACCCAGAGCGCCCGCGAAGGGCGCCGCCTGAATGTGGAGGGGCCAGAGTATTTTTGATCTGTTTGATCTGCTAAAATACTCTGGCTTTTTTGCTTTACGCACTTTTTAATCCGAAAAGTGCGTTACACTTTTCGGAAAGTGCTTTGAATGCTCAAAACCGCACTCATCGGCTATGGCTATGCCGGAAAAACCATCCATGCGCCACTGATCCGCGCCGCCAAGGGGCTGGAACTGACGACCATCGTCTCCTCGCGTCCAGCGGATGTACAGGCCGATCTGCCCGGCGTCACTGTCGCACCGGACCTCGCCACCGCCCTTGCCGATCCCTCGATTGAACTGGTCGTCATCGCCACGCCGAACGACATCCACGCCTCGCAGGCCCATGAAGCGCTCGAAGCCGGCAAACATGTGGTGATCGACAAGCCGTTTGCGCTCAGCGTGGCCGAAGGCGAATCCGTACTGGCCCACGCCGAACGCGTAGAAAAGATGGTCTCGGTGTTTCATTGCCGCCGCTGGGACAGCGCTTACCTCACCCTGCAAGCCCTGCGTCCGCGCTTTGGCGACCTCTATCAAGTCGTTTTGCGCTATGATCGCCTGCGTCCAGTGGTGCGCGATCGCTGGCGGGAACGCGCCGGTCCGGGCTCGGGCATCTGGTTCGACCTGGGCTCTCATCTGGCAGATCAGGCGCTAAGCCTGTTCGGCTGGCCGGAATGGATTTCGGCCGATATCGCCGGTCAGCGTCCCGGCGCACAAACCGACGATTATTTTCACGCCGCGCTGGGCTATGGCCCCCTGCGCGTCATACTCCACTCTTCCATGATGACCACGATTGCGGGGCCTGTGCTTGAGGTTCAGGGGGCGCGCGGCGCTTACGTAAAGTTTGGCATGGATACGCAGGAAGATATGCTGAAGGCTGGCCGGATTCCGGGCGATGCCGGTTGGGGCGTCGATCCGGCATCCAGCATTTTCACGCCCGTTGTCGATGATCTGCCCGGTCTGCCCGAAAGCATCCCCGCCCTGCCCGGCAATTATCTCGCCTATTACGAGGCGGTGGCGAAAGCCATTCGTGAAAACGCGCCCAATCCGGTAACCGGAGAGGACGCGCTCAAGGTGATGAAATTGCTCGAACTGGGTTTTGCCAGTTCACGCGAAGGCCGGAGAATCCAGACCTAAAGCGGCAATACGCGACGCTTCTTCGAGAAGCTCATATAGCCGACATTGGCCCCGAGGCGGAAGCCGACACCGGCGCGGATCGGGGCCAGTACAATGCCTTCGGCGCGCTGATAGGTAATGCCAAGACCGCCAATGAAATAGGCCGAGCCTTCGACACCGGGGAACCGGCGATACATGTAGATCGGTTCGCGCAGATTATAGACCAGGGTAAAGACGCGCGAGGCATTGGCGCCGGTGTCAAACCCGATCGAAGGCCCCTGCCAGAACATGTGGGTCGGTTCAGGCACATCTTTCATGAACAGGTTGCCCTTGCCGTAACGCACACCGATACCGACCGCGCCGGATGCTTCGGTGCCGGCTATGTAGGCCGTCGGATGATCACCATAATCGGCAAAAATCTTTTCCATGGCGCCACCGAGCGCTTCGACCGTCACGCCTAGGAAGTCGGACCCGGCGGTCAGGATTTCATCGCGGCTATAGTAGCGATATTCCTTTTCTTCGGCCTGCTGGTTTTTCTCTGTCGGATAGGTCTGAGCCATGGCCATACGTGGGGCCAGACCGGCGATCAGGGGCGTGGCGGCAGCGGCCACACCGGCCAGAAGAAACGAACGACGCTCCATGGGCGAAAACTCCTCAAACTTGATCGATGGGGTCTATAGCCGCTAAGGTTAACAGGAGATTTACTAACATCCCCTTACGCGCGCATTCCCCGGTTAAATGCAGGGTGCCTGTGCCGTGTGTCCTGAATAGGGCTTAAATTGCGGCAGCTTCGCCGTAATTCTTAATGCAACCGCGCACTGTTTGGTATAGTCTCCCGTTATCAGAGGTTTGCCATGAGTGAGGGGGTCCGGTGACAGAAGTCGGCGCTTTTTTTAGGTACCGCCAAGGTGTGAATATTGCGATACTGGCTAACTATCTCCTGCTTGCCGTACTGCTCATCATCAATTCTGCCGCCGCGCCTTGTGAGCCCGCGGCGGCCCGCCTGATCGTCTTTCTGTTGTGGACGCTTGTCGTTCTGTTGATCGCTTATGTGTGGGTAGCAAGCCGCGACCGGCTATGGTGGATTCTGCCGCAGATACTGGCCCTGGCCCTGGCCATTATATCCCTGGCCACTATGACCATTTACCAGTCCCAGGGCAGCGGCGACATCTGCCTGTATGACCCCAACCCTATCAAGTTTGACCTGCTGGAAAAGTAAACCCCAAGGTTAAGTCTGGGTGTCATAGGCTTTCAGCACACTTCTGGCGACCTGCGTCCGCCACACACGCTCGATATTCGCTCGCACCCACCCGATATCCAGCTTGTCAGGCCGGCCGAGGATAAGTGGCCAGGATTTGTGGTGATCGGTCGTGAAGAAGGTCTCCGGATCGACCTCCAACAGGAAATCGCGCTCTTCGAACGGCACCTTGAAGACCGGACAGTCATACTGGCTGTTCCAGTAGAGAATAACCTTCTTGTTGACTTTAAAGGAACGCGAGTCCCACGACATGGTCTCTTCCGTACCGGGAAAAGCCAGGATGAACTCGCGTACCTCTTCGAAGGTGATCATTTTCGTTCGGCGCTGGTAGTATCGCGCGCACCATTGAACTCGGACGTATCACGCCAGGTCGGCCACTGGTGAGAATTGGCAAGCGCCGAACCGATCTGATAATAGAGCGTGGCATCCTGAACCAGTCCGCCGAGATCCCAGTTGGCTGACCATTCATCCGCCGGCTGGTGATAACGATTATCGGTATAGTCCTTGCTGAAAGCCTCGCCAGCCGCCTTGCCGCCTTTGACCATATCATCGCCGGAACCGGCGACCAGCATCGGCACCCCGCGCTTGACCAGCGGGAAGTGATCGGAACGGAAGAACCCGCCGGCTTCCGGCCGCGGCTCCGGCGTGGTCGTACGGCTCTGCTTGCCGCCATAAAGCGCGACCATGTCATCCAGTGACGACTGGCCGACACCTTCGACCACGATATCCTTTGTCGCCCCATTGACGTTCAGCGCATCCATATTGATACCGGCCACGGTCTTGGCCAGCGGATAGACCGGGTTGCTGGCATAGTATTCAGACCCCAGAAGTCCGCTTTCCTCGGCGGTGAATGCAATCATAACGATGCTGCGTTCGGGCTTCGGCGCTTTTCCGAAAGCACGGGCCAGTTCCAGCAAGGTGGCGATGCCCGTGCCGTTATCGACGGCACCGTTGCAGATCTTGTCGGCCGCTTCCGGTGCGCAGATACCGAGATGATCCCAGTGACCGGTGAAAAGCACGGTCTCGTCAGGATATTTCGTACCCGGCAGGCGGGCGATAATGTTGTGTGTGGTGATCTCGGTGGCCGCCACCTTGTAGCCGCCGCTCAAGGTCACATTCAGCGTCACCGGCTGGAAATCCTTCGAGCGCGCCTTGACACGCAGGTCAGCTAAATCGAGGCCTGCCGCCTTGAAAAGCGTGTCGGCCGTTTCATGGCTGATCCACGACTCCAGCTTCGGACTGGCCGTTGACGGATCAGGCCGGACGATATCGAATTTCGACCCGTTATTGGAGTTACGTACCGTATCCCAGCCGTAAGAGGCGGCATCGGTATCATGGATGATCAACACACCGGCAGCGCCACGGCGGGCCGCCTCTTCGTACTTGTACGTCCAGCGGCCGTAATAGGTCATGGCCTTGCCGCCGAAGGTCATCAATTGCGGCTTGACGAAATCCGGGTCGTTGATCAGCTCGACCAGGATCTTGCCTTTAACGTCGAGCCCCTTGAAATCATCCCAGCCGCGTTCGGGAGCCGTCACCCCGTAACCGACAAAGACCAGAGGCGCCTTGTCGAAGCTGACATCACCGAGTGTCCCGCGCGTATTGACGGTGATTTCCTGCCCCTGACGCAGGTCCATGCTCTGGCCGTCGGCGAAATTGAAGGCCAGCTTCGGATCACTGACCACAAACTGGCGCAGATGCACATCCTGCGTCCAGGAGCCGTTTTCACCGCCGGGCTGGAAACCCGCCGCCGCAAATCCCTTCGACATATAGTCGATGGTTTTCTGCTCCGCCGGCGTGGTGATGCCGCGCCCCTCGAAATCATCGGCGGATAATGCCTTGATGTCATTGGAAATACGCGCCCCACTGATCTGCTGGGCTTGCGCCGCACCGCACAGACCCAGCGCCACAGAGGTCAGAAGGACGGATTTCAACATAGCACAGCTCCCAGATTGGTTTCCATTGATGCTAGAATTTACCTTCGCAGAGTCAAGCGCCAAGCAAACATCGGGTAAACAACCGCAGCCATGAATCACCGCAATTTATAAGACGCGCATAAACCACAGGTCCATCAGCGGGTGCCGGGCGTATCTGTTTGAGGATCGCACATGAAGTGCCAGCCAAAGGAACGCCACATGACCCGTTATCTGTCCACAGCCACCCTCATCGCCGCCGCCACGTTGTTTGGCACCTCCGCTGCCATGGCGCAGAACATGAAGCCGGCCCAGCCTGATCAAAATCCGGCCCACCAGATGCACTATTCACAAGAGCCCGCCATGGCGCCAATGGCCAATCCGATGGTGGGTGGCGCTGAAATGTACGCCAGCAAGGATATCGTCACCAATGCCATGAACTCGGCCGACCACACCACGCTGGTTGCCGCCGTCAAGGCCGCCGGACTGGTGGATACCCTGCAAGGCCCCGGCCCGTTCACCGTCTTTGCACCGACCAATGCAGCCTTTGACGCCTTGCCCGTCGGAACGGTCGACACCTTGCTAAAGCCTGAAAACAAGGCGACCCTGACCAAGATTCTGACCTGTCATGTGGTGGCGGGTAAAATATCTTCGGCCGAGCTTTCCGCCTGGATAGACAAGAACGGCGGCAGCTATCAGATCGCCACGCTCGGCGGCTGTACTCTCACCGCCAAAAAAGGTGATGGCAAGATATGGCTGACCGATGACAGTGGCGCCACGGGTTCCATCACCATCGCCGATGTCAATCAATCGAACGGCGTCATCCATGTTGTCGACAAGGTGCTTCTGCCCGCCAAATAAACCATCCACTCAGGCCAACTCTCCCGGATGTGTGCCCATGCGTCCGGGGTCTTTTTATGCGCTTGCCCAATGTGCAAAACCCGGTCATAAATCCAACTGATAGCGCTAACAATTATAATATCATTGGGAGACACAGGATGGGTCTGTTCAGACTGACGCGCCGCACCGCGCTTGCCGCGAGCTTTGCCCTGATCCTTGCCCCCATCCTTGCCGGGCCGACCTATGCTAAAGCCTCACAGCCGCATTGGGTCACCGTCTGGGCCTCGGCGCAAATGACACCGGGTGCCGACAGTGCCCTGTCTCCGGCTGACGCCACCGACGCGACCTTGCGCCAGACGATCCACATCGCCAAGGGCGGCAAAATGATCCGCCTGCGCCTGTCGAACGCCATGAGCACGGAACCATTGTCCCTTCGCAATGTTCACATCGCACTGGCTGCGGCAACAGGCAGTTCCATAATCGATCAGGCGAGCGACCGCCCCGTCACCTTTGGCGGTTTGAGCGATATCGTCATTCCGGCTGGCGCCGATTATATTTCCGATCCGATCGAAATGACCGTACCGGACCAATCCACCCTCGCCGTCAGCTTCCATATACCGGAAGCACCGAAGCAACAAACTGGCCATCCCGGCTCACGCACCACATCCTGGCTGGTGCATGGCGACCATGTCAGCGACAGCGATCTGCCCGGCGCACAGAAATTCGATCACTGGTTCCATATTTCCGGTATCGACATAGACAGCGGATCAGCCTCGGCGGCCGTGGTGGCATTCGGCGATTCGATCACCGATGGCTACGGCATTAAGCCCAACAGTGACAACCGCTGGCCGGATTTCCTCGCCGCGCGCCTGAAGGACAAGCCCATCTCTGTGCTCAATGCCGGTATCGGCGGCAATCGCCTGCTGCTCGATGGTCTGGGACCCAATGCGCAGGCACGATTTGACCGTGATGTGCTGAGCCAGAATGCCGTCAAATATGTTCTCGTCCTCGAAGGCGTGAACGATCTCGGCATGCTGACGCGTGATACCCCCGTATCACAGGATGCCCATGCTAGTCTGGTGGCACAGATCAAGACCGCCTATCTGCAAATGATCGCCAGGGCGCACAGTCACGGCATGAAGATTTATGGTGGCACCATTACCCCTTTTATGGGCATGGACTATTATCACGCTGACGCCCTGAACGAAGTTGACCGACAGGCGGTCAATACCTGGATCAGGACCTCCGGCGCCTTTGATGCGGTGATTGATTTCGACGCCGCCCTGCGAGATCCGGCGCGGCCTGATCATCTGTCGCCGGCCTATGACAGCGGCGATCATTTGCATCCGTCTTCCGCCGGTTACAAGGCGATGGCGGAAGCGGTAGATTTGAAATTATTCGAGAATTAACGGCTGCCAGCGGCCATTTGCGGCGCGGCCTGTCCGCCCGGCAGTTTCCAGTTGGTCGTGAAGCGCAACCAGTCGCCTACGGCATGATCGGGCTTGCTGGTATCCGTCTGCGCCCATTTCAACACAGTGACAGCCAATCCTTGCCCCAGACCGTAACCCGGCTGGCTTTCGGCAGCGACAACGCATTGCGTCAAGCCGCCGTCGTCGCCGATCTGGCAATCGACCTGGGCCTGCCCCTCGATGGTGCCGATCCTGGCCGCTCGCGGATACTCACCGGCCTGGCTCAGATCGCTGTCACGCGTATAGATACGGGTACCATCGGAAATGATCGGCGCGGCAGTCGGGGCGCATTTGACGCCCCCCCCCGTGGCCGTGGCATCCTGCGCCATCACTTGCGTGGCCATCAAACCACAGAGAACGGCCCCAGGGACAAACATGGAAAAAACAGTCGTTTTCATAAGCCCACACTCACAAGATTTTCCGTCAGTAAGCCACTTGCGACCATAAAGGGGCAATACGGGGATTCCCGCAATCGTTAATTTTGGAATACGGTTAACCCACTGGGCTCTTCCCCTTTGAACAATGTGGCCCCTTGAACAATTGGGTCCAGGGTGCTTGCACCTTGGCTTTCCTTTCGCGGCGCATCATGCTATCGCCCCGTGCATGAGCACAGACCTGTCCCTGATCCGCAATTTTTCCATCGTCGCCCATATCGACCACGGCAAATCTACCCTTTCCGACCGCCTGATTCAGTTCACCGGCGGCCTCACAGCGCGTGAGATGAAGGAGCAGGTGCTCGACAACATGGATATCGAGCGCGAACGCGGCATCACCATCAAGGCCCAGACCGTCCGCCTCAACTACAAGGCGCATGACGGCAAGACCTATGTGCTGAACCTGATGGACACACCGGGTCACGTCGACTTCGCCTATGAAGTCTCGCG
>FSVH01000206.1_pt1 | contig 31539 bp, 34 predicted proteins | sample 1637631 | NCBI WGS metagenome assembly FSVH01 (sample SAMEA3914814, study PRJEB12502) | metagenome | biome: forest; material: soil | place: USA | collected 2011-09-16 | depth 0.1 m | reverse complement strand
TTTTCGGGCCTGATCCGCTGGGAACTGGCCGAACCGGGCCTTCAGGTCTTCATGAAGGGCTCGATGCTCGATCAGATGGGTCTGTTTAACCTGTCAAATCCCGACCACGCCAAGCACGCCTTCAACTCGGTTGTCACGGCCCATGCCGTCATCATGATCTTCTTCATGGTCATGCCGGCCACCATGGGCGGCTTCGCCAACTGGTTCGTGCCGATCATGATCGGTTCGCCCGACATGGCATTCCCGCGTCTGAACAACATCTCGTTCTGGATGCTGATCGCTTCGTGGATATTGCTCTGTACTTCGATCTTCACGCCGTCCGGCCCTGGGGGTGAGCACGGCTTTGCCGGCGGCTGGACCATGTATCCGCCGATGTCGAGTCATACGGGTTCGCCCGGACCGGCGATGGATCTGGTCATTCTCAGCTTCCACCTTGCCGGTGCCTCGTCGATCCTCGGCGCCATCAATTTCATCACCACCATCTTCAACATGCGGGCACCGGGCATGACCCTGCACCGCATGCCGCTGTTTGCCTGGGCCATCCTGGTCACCGCCTTCCTGCTGTTGCTGTCCCTGCCGGTTCTGGCCGGTGCCATCACCATGCTGTTGACCGACCGTAACTTCGGCACCTCGTTCTTCGATCCGACCGGCGGCGGCGACCCAATCATGTTCCAGCACCTGTTCTGGTTCTTCGGTCACCCGGAAGTCTACATCCTTATTCTGCCGGGCTTCGGCATTGTGTCGCACATCGTTTCGACCTTCTCGCGCAAGCCCGTCTTCGGTTACCTCGCCATGGCCTATGCCATGATGGCCATCGGCTTCGTCGGCTTCATCGTGTGGGCGCACCACATGTATACGGTCGGCCTGTCGTTTGACCTGCGCGCCTACTTCGTGCTGGCCACCATGGTCATCGCCGTGCCCACCGGCGTGAAGGTGTTCTCGTGGATCGCCACCATGTGGGGCGGTTCGCTGTGGTTCACCGTGCCGATGCAATGGGCGATCGGCTTCATCTTCCTGTTCACGGTCGGCGGCGTCACCGGCGTGGTGCTGTCGAACGCCGCGGTCGATTACAGCCTCCAGGACACCTATTACGTCGTCGCCCACTTCCACTATGTGCTGTCGCTCGGCGCCGTCTTCTCGATCTTCGCCGGTTTCTACTACTGGTTCGAAAAGATGTTCGGCGTGAAGTACAACAAGTGGCTCGGCGGCGCGCACTTCTGGATCATGTTCATCGGCGTCAACCTGGTGTTCTTCCCGCAGCACTTCCTCGGCCTGCAAGGTATGCCGCGTCGTTATGTCGACTATCCGGAAGGCTTCGCTTACTGGAACATGGTCTCCTCGATCGGTTACGCCATCACCGCCGTCGGCGTTCTGGTCTTCCTGGTCATGTGTCTGGAAGCCGCCATCGTCCGTCGCAAGGGTGAAGCCAATCCGTGGGGCGAGGGCGCCACGACGCTGGAATGGACCCTGTCGTCTCCGCCGCCGTATCACCAGTTCTCCGAATTGCCTGTGATCAAGGAAGAAGACGAACATCATTAAATCCGCTAAACCGGATTGATAAAATCGGGGGGTGAGGTCCGAGAGGTCTTCACCCCCTTTGTACTTAGAGGTCAGTTTGAGTTCCGAACCGAAAACCAAGGCGAAAAAATCGCAACCAGCTTTGACCCGTGAGGACATCGAGGCGAACCTGCGTGACGCCTATGCCTCGAAGGCTATGCGCGGATCGCCGCGTGACTATTTCGACCTGCTGAAGCCGCGCGTCATGTCGCTGGTCGTCTTTACCGGTTTTACCGGCCTCATTATTGCCAATGGTCATATGAACCCGCTTTTGGCGGCGGTCGCGGTTTTCTGCATCGCCATCGGCGCGGGGGCGGCCGGCGCGCTCAACATGGCTATCGAAGGCGAGACCGACGCCCTGATGCGCCGCACGCGGATGCGCCCGGTCGCGGCCGGTCGGATTACCAAAAATGATGCCTATGCCTTTGGCGGCGTGCTGGCCTTTTTATCGGTCGCCCTGATGTGGTTGGCCTTTCCGGACGGGCTGGCGGCGGGCCTGCTGGCACTGACTATCGCCTATTATGTCGTCTTCTATACCCTGATCCTGAAGCGCCGGACGCCGCAGAATATCGTCATCGGCGGGGCGGCCGGCGCGTTTCCACCAGTCATCGGCTGGGCGGCGGCGACTGGCCATGCGCCCCTGGAGGCTTGGATACTCTTCGCCATCATCTTCCTGTGGACCCCGCCGCACAGCTGGGCGCTGGCGCTTTATACCACCGAAGACTACGCTAATGCAGGTATCCCGATGATGCCCGTGGCAAAGGGGGCCAGGTCGACACGATTGCAGATCCTGCTTTATTCGCTGGTCATGGCGCCGGTCGCCTGCCTGCCGATCGCCTTCAAGATGGGCGGGCTGGTCTATGCCGCCGTATCCGTCATTGGCGGCGCCTTCTTCATCTATCTGGCGGTGCGCGTCTTTTTGTCGCGTGCCGGCGACCACCCCGAAGGTGGTGAGGAAAGCCTCTATGATGTTAAGAAGGAAGCCCTGTCGGCGCGTAACCTCTTTGCCTTTTCCATCCTTTATCTGACGGCGCTGTTCGCCACGCTTCTGATCGAACACGTCATTACGGGACTGATGTCATGACCGAGCCCAATCTCGTTGACGGCAAGGCCGCCTATGTCAAGGCGCAGAAGAAACGCAACCTGTTCATAGGACTGGCGCTTGCCGGCTTCGTTGTACTGGTCTTCTTCATTTCGATGGCGCGTATGTCGCAGGGCGTGAAATCCGATGCGATGCGGGCCGCCGAGGCCCGCGCTTCCGTATCAGCGAGTCACTAGGGTGGCGCTCAGCAAGAACAGTCGTGTGGTTCTGTCACTGGTCGGCGCGCTCGTCGTCATGTGCGGACTGACGGCGGTCTCCGTGCCGCTCTATCGCGCCTTCTGCAACGCCACGGGTTTTGCCGGTACAGCCAGAAAGGCGAACGCAACCCTGGCGGCGATCCAGACACCAGGCAAGACGATCGTCCGGGTGCGTTTCGACACCAATACCAACGGCGTGCCGTGGAGTTTCAAGGCGGAAAAACCGTATTTTGATACGCGTGTCGGCAAGTCGGCCATGGTGTGGTTCGACGTGAAGAACAATGCCGATCATCCGGTCACCGCCCGCGCCACCTATAATGTCCTGCCCGATACGATGGGCGCCTATTTCATGAAAACGCAGTGCTTCTGCTTCAATGATGTGACGCTTCAGCCCGGTGAGTCGCAGCGCTTTCCGGTGGTCTATTTCCTCGATCCGAAGCTGATGGAGAACAGCGATACGAGGGATGTGCCGGATGTGACCCTGTCCTATACGTTTTTTGAGTCGAAACTACCGCAAGGCACGACGAAAACCACGTCCTGAGTGTGGTCTGAACATTGTGTTTAAACAGGAATTGGCATAAACGGAATCCTCAAGCGCAATCCGATAAAGTGGATACCACTTTTCGGATAAATTGCGCGGCAAGATAAAAAGCTAGAGTAAAATGATGGTTGCACTAAGATCGTTTTAATCTAGCCTGCCTGACAGATATAATATCAGCCGCGCTTCGAGATGCGGTACAAAAAGGTGAGTTGAACGAAATGGCCCATCACGGCGTAAAACACGATTATCATATCATCAATCCGAGTCCGTGGCCCCTGATGGGTTCGGCTTCGGCGGTTGTCTGGGCATTCGGCATGGTTGTCGGTATGCGCGGCCTGTTCGGCATCGCCAAGGGCGAATGGTGGCTGATGCTCACCGGCCTGGCGCTGATCATGCTCACCATGGTCTTCTGGTGGCGCGACGTCATCAAGGAATCGAAGGCGGGCGATCATACGCCGGTCGTGCAGTTGGGCCTGCGCTACGGCATGATCATGTTCATCGCTTCGGAAGTGATGTTCTTCGTCTCCTTCTTCTGGATTTTCTTCGAAATGGCCCTGTTCCATGGCCAACGTGGCGGCGATATGTCGGCGATCGAAGAAGTAAAAACCGCCTGGTCGACCTGGCCGCCGGCTGGCGTCGAAACGCTCGATCCCTGGCACCTGCCGCTGGTCAATACCTTGCTGCTGCTTACCTCGGGCACCACGGTCACCTGGGCGCACCATGCGCTGCAACAGAATGACCGCAAGGGCGCCATTCAGGGCCTGTTGCTGACCGTCATCCTCGGCGCGCTGTTCACCTGCGTTCAGGGCTTCGAATATATGGAAGTCGCCAAGGAACATAACTTCCACTTCTTCCTGTTCAAGGACGCCGCCGACGCCACAGGCGCTGCCAATCTTTACGGTTCGGCCTTCTTTATGGCCACCGGTTTCCACGGTTTCCACGTCCTGATCGGCACCATCTTCCTGATCGTCTGCCTGTTGCGCGCCATTGCTGGTGATTTCACACCGAAGAAGCATTTTGGTTTTGAAGCCGCCGCCTGGTACTGGCACTTCGTTGACGTGGTGTGGCTGTTCCTGTTCGCCTTTATCTACGTCATCTTCGGTGGTCCCCACTAATGGGCGGACAGCCTGACTTTTGATCCTGCTTTCGGGGCGTCGGCTGTCAGGCCGGCGCCCTCCTTATTTACGGACTTTTATGACCCTGCGCGATTATCTGAAAGCCGTGCCGCCCGGCCTAGCCATTGCCACCGCCATTGCCTTTGTGGCTCTCAATGGCCTTGGTATCTGGCAGCTTGAGCGTCTGAAATGGAAAGAGGGGCTAATCAACGACATGGCCCGGACCGAAGCCGCAGCGCCGGTACCCGTCGATACACTGCTGGCGCAGGCCAAACCGGACTGGCGCTCGGCCTCGCTGCCGGCCTGCACCGTCGATATGGGGCGCGTGATCTACATGCATTCAGAGGTCGGGGGCGTACCGGGGTATCGCGTCCTGACGGCTTGCCCGCTGGCGGACAAGGCCATGCTGGTCGACCTTGGCTTTGCCGAGGAAAAACTGGCGCCCACATCGCTGATCATCGCGCCCGTCGGCCGCTTGCGGCCCTATGAGAAATCCGGAGCGTTTACCCTGGTCAATCGTGTGGCCGAAAACGATTGGTACTGGCGCTCGGCATCGGAAATGGGGCCGCGGCTGAACGCCCGTCTGCGTGCCGATTATTTCCTGGTGCTTGACCTGAAGGCCACGGGCGCCGATATAGCGGGCCTGACGCAAGGGCCGCTGACCGCGCCCTTGCCTAATCGCCATATGGAATATGCCCTGACCTGGTTCGGCCTTGGCTGGGCCTTGCTCGGTGTGTTCGGCAGCGTTGTATATCAACGCGCCAGAAAGAATAAGATCACTTGACCATCCTTGCCACACAGAAGCTCTACACCTTTGACAATGGCCTGCGCCTGCTGGTCGATCCGATGCCGGGGCTGAAGACCTTCGCGCTGAGCGCCCTGATCTACGGCGGTGCCCGCTTCGAGACCGAGACGCAATCGGGATGGGCGCATCTGCTGGAGCATATGGTTTTCAAGGGGGCTGGCGGCCGCAATGCCCGCGAACTGGCGGAGGCCATCGAGCATAAGGGGGGCACGATCAATGCCTCGACCGGCTACGAGCATACACGTTTTGAAGTGCGCGGCCTGAACAGCCTGATGCCGCTGGCGCTGGAAATTGTCACCGACCTGATGTTCCGCCCGGCGATAGATACTGAAGAACTGGCGCGCGAAAAGAAGGTGGTCGAGCAGGAAATTCTCGAAGCCTATGATACGCCGGATGACCATGTTTTCGACCTGCTGCAATCGGCCATGTTTGCCGGACAATCGCTCGGCCGCCCGATCCTCGGCACGAAACAGAGCCTGAAACCGGTGACGCCCGTCGCTTTACGCGCCTTCGCCGAGACACTTTATGCACCGCACCAGATTGTCGTCTGTGTGTCGGGAGGTGTGGAACCGGAAGACGTCTATGCCGCGCTTAAGGGCCGCGTCGAAAATGTCGCTGCCCACACCGGTTTCGGCAAGCCGGCGGCCATGCGCTTCACCACGGAACGCCATGTGCAAAAGCGCAAGATCGAACAGGCCAATCTGACGATCGGTTTTGAAGGTGTCAGCCGCCTGAGCCCGGATATCATTCCGCTGCGCCTGTTCAGCGAGATCCTTGGCGGCGGCATGGCGTCGCGCCTGTTTCAGGAAGCGCGCGAGGCAAGGGGGCTGGCCTACAGCATTGACGCCTTTACCACGCCCTATCGTGATGGCGGCATTTTCGGTGTTTATGCCGGTTGTGCGGCCAAGGATGTCGAGCCGCTTATCGAATTGATTCAGAAGGTTCTGGGTGAACTTTCATCCAACCCTTTGGAAGCGGAACTGGAACGGGCCAAGGCGCAGTTCATGACCTCGCTGTTCCTCAATCACGAAGGCGCGGCCTCACGGTGCGGCACGTTCGCCAGCCAGTTATCGACTTTCGGCAAGGTCTTTACGCTTGATGAGGTGGCCGCCGATATCGAGGCTGTCAGCCGCGACGATCTGGTACGCGTCGGTTCGGCTGTGGCGTTGCAAAAGACCTGCGCCAGCGCGCTTCTGGGACCGAAATCGATGGGCGATGCAGCAGCACTTCTCGCCGCCTGATATAAGACACGTCGATCTTATTGGAACGTAAACCTGTTAAGGTTAATCGATACCTTCAGGGTTTGGCGCGGACCGGTGGGATATGTCTGATATCAATCTTTTCAGTTGGAAAACGACCGGTCAGGACGACCGCAGTAGGCATGAAGTCCTGATGAACGTCAAGGGCGACGAGGCGACGGATAAGGACGGTGCCGGGCTGAACAGTCCGCAGGGGCTATGGGATGCCTTGCAGGGCGCTGACAGCCTGCTGTGGGCTTATGATTTGTCACGGGGCTGTTTCGAATTCAAAGGGGATGCCCGCGCGCTCGATGTGGCGATGTTGCAAAATGCCCTGACGGTGGAAGACCTGAAACCCTTGTTTGCTGCCGGCGAAACCGATCGCCTGGATACGATCCTGCGGGCGCTGGAAGTGCATACCGCGGCCGGGCTGCCCGGTGATGACCACGTCCAGTGTCTGATGCGCCTTAAGGACCGGCGCCTGTTGTATTTCAAGGGGCGAAAAACGGCGCGGAACCTTGTGCTAGGCACGGTGACCGAGATGAGCCGGGATATGCGCCAGAGCCGGAAATCCGATGACGCCGGTCTGAACCTGCAAGATATGCATATCGATTCCCTGACAGGCCTGTATAACCGCCAGGGATTTCTGAGCGCGAGCCGTGCCTTGCTGGCGCGCGAGGGCGATTACGACTTGGTGGTCGGTGATCTCAATCGCTTCCGCCGCCTGAATGAAGCCCTGGGGCATGAGCGTGCCGATCTGGTGCTGGGCATTCTGGCGCAGCGTCTGCGTGACGCTTTTGGCGAGGCGTCGGTACTGGCCCGCCTGGGGGAGGATGAGTTCGCTGTCCTGACCCTGCGTGGCTTTCCGCGCGTTTCCGAACGGATGCGCAATGCGATGGAACGTACCATCGTGATCGCCGGTTTCGACATCCACCCGACCTTTTCGATGGGGGCTGTATCGGTTGAAGGGGGCGCCTCGGCGCTGGCAGGCACCGAACTGCTACGTCGCGCCGAAATGGCTGTGGAAGCCGCCAAATCGAAGGGAGCGGGCGGCGTGGCCGCCTACAAGCGCGACCTGGAAAGCGATGGCCTGACTCGTCTGGCGCTGGAAGCCGAACTGCGCAAGGCCTTTATCAGCGGGGAAATCCACGCCTGGTATCAGCCGATCGTCGATCTCGAAACCGGTGTGATCGCCGGTTTCGAGGCACTGGCCCGCTGGGTGCACCCCAAGCGCGGCGTCATTCCGCCCGATCATTTCCTGACCGCCGCGCGCGATCTCGGCATGATGACCGATCTCGGCACGATTATCCTCAATTCGACGGTCAAATGCCTGTCGAAATGGCGGGCCGCTTATAATCTGCCGGCCAGCTTCTTCGTCAGCGTCAACCTGTCGGCGCCGGAAATCGAGCGCCTGCATCTGGTAGAAGACGTGTCGCGCTTGATCCGCGAGGCCGGATTGCCGCTCAAATGCCTCAAGCTGGAAGTGACGGAGAGCGACGTCATGCGCGATCCGGATGCGACGGCACGGGTACTGGAAGCCCTGCGTGACGCCGGCGCCGGTATCGCGCTGGATGATTTCGGCACAGGTTTTTCGTCGCTCAGCTACCTGGCCAAGCTGCCCTTCGACACACTGAAAATCGATCGTTCTTTCATCAGCACGCTCCAGACCGATGAGTCGTCGGAAAAGATTGTCCGCGCCATCCTGACCCTGGGGCGCGATTTCGGGCTGGATGTGGTGGCCGAAGGCGTCGAAGATATGGCGCTTGCCGCGCGTCTCAATGTGCTGGGGTGCCATCTGGGGCAGGGCTATGGTTTTGCCAGGGCGCTGAAACCCAGCGAGGCCGAGGCTTTTCTGGCCTCTTCCCTGGGTTATGAGATCAGGTCTTCCTAGGCCGTGCCCGCCACGCCGGAAAGATGACCCGGTTCAATCCCCATGCTGGCGAGGGCGCGGCTCCACAGGTGTTCCGGATCGCCGCCGAAAATCAGTTCCTGACTGGCGGGCGCCACCAGCCAGGCGTTCTGGCTGAGTTCGCTTTCCAACTGGCCGGGACCCCAGCCGGCATAACCGAGGGCGATCAGGCTGCGGGCTGGACCGGCGCCGCCTGAGAGATCCACCAGTATATCGCGCGAGGCGGTCAGGCCCACGCCTTGCTCCTCGCCATCGGGACGGCTGATGAACGGTCCGCCGAGATCGAGCGTGATGTCATCGATCTGGTAATCCAGGCTGTGCAGCACAAAGCCGCGGTCATTCTGCACCGGTCCGCCGCGATATATTTTCTGCATGGCCAATCTTTGGGCGAAGCGCGGGTTGTCGCTTTCAATGCCCAGTTCCTTCATCATCTTGCTGAAATTCAGCCCGGTGATCGGCTGGTTCAGGATCAGGCCCATGGCGTGCTCCTCATCATGCTGGCAGACATAGATGACGCTGTGATTGAATGGCTGATCATTCAGCACCGGCATGGCGATCAGCAATTGCCCCTGATAGGAGATATGAACGGGCAGGGGAGCGTCTTCGGGGATAGCGTCGGAAGAACTGATCATTGCGTCAATGCCTTTGAAAAGCGCAAACGGAAGGGCGATAATAACCTATATGGATAGGCCTGTCTTGATTGCAAAAGGCCACGAATGCGGATAGCCATCCGTATCGCATTTTGATGGCGACTTCCCTTACGACTTCGCCGCGATCATACAGAAAGACACATCATGACCTTGCAAGCCGGCGATGCCATTCCCGAAATCAACCTGACAGTTGTCGATGAAGCCGGGCCGAAACCCGTTGCATCCAAAGATTTTTTCGCCGGCAAGACGGTGGTCCTGTTTGCGGTTCCGGGTGCCTTTACCCCCACCTGTTCGGCGCGCCACCTGCCGGGTTTCAAGGACCACGCCGCTGATTTCAAAGCCAAGGGCGTCGATGTGGTCGCCTGTACTTCGGTCAACGATTATTTCGTCATGAAGGCCTGGGCCAGGGATCAAGGCATCAGCGACGAAGTGGTCATGCTGGCCGACGGCAATGGCGATTTCGCCAAGGCGATGGGCCTGACGCTCGATGCCTCCGGTTTTGGCATGGGACCACGTTCACAACGTTATGCCGCTGTGATCAGGGATGGCAAGATCGACAAGCTGTTCGTCGAGGCCGGCGGCGAATTCCGGGTTTCCAGCGCCGAATATATACTGGAAAATCTGTAAACGCCTGCTCTAGCTGCATTTCCTGCGATCGAGCGCGGCCTGCCACCGGGTGTATCTCGGTGGCGATGGCTGCTGGCGAAGGTCGGCATAATCCTCAAGCCGGATGCCGGCCGGGCCAGCGCGCGGAGTCAGATAGAGCGCGTCATAGGACGGGTCGCAGGTTTGCAGGTCCTGAGATGCGTGCGGCCGCATGATAACTGTTTCTTCAATAGCGCTGTCCGATACCGGACGATGACAAAGCAATTCGTCCTTGCCGCGCGGCGAACAGATAAAGTCTGCCGGCAATTCTGTTCTGGATAAGGAATCGATTCTGGCTTCGAACCGGACCGTTGCTTCCTGATCGTCACTATTTCTGTAAAGCGAGACATATTCGGAGGCGGGTTGTCCGTCCGAACCGACCCCATGATAGTCCGTGATGACGTGAGTGAATTCCACGGGCGTATTGATACAGGCAGTCGATAATACCGCACATGACTGAGCCGTGGTTGTTTCGGGCGCCTGGGCCCAAACGGCGAAAACCATGACGCAGGCCAGCAGAATTACAGCGATAATCGTTTTCATGCCGGCCCCAGATCCCTAAAGGGATAGGGTAGCCCGGTTAGGGTTAACGGGCAAGATGCCTATCTTATCGCGTGTATTTAGCGGGGACCTGCCTGGCCAGTCCCCGCCGGATGTTTAAAACTGATCGTCGGTCAATGCCATCAGGCCTTCCGAGCCGGCCTTCATCTTGATCAGGTGCGCCTCGGCGTCGGGCAGGATGCGCTCCAGGAAAACGCGGCCGACTTTCAGCTTGGTGGCGAAGAATGGATCGGTGGAACCGGAGGCAATTTGCGCTTGTGCTTCCTTGGCCATACGCGCCCACATATAGGCGGTGCAGGTCAGGCCGAAGAGGTGCAGGTAATCCATCGAACCGGCCGCGGCGGCATCCGGATTGCCCATGCCGTTCTGCATCAGCCACATCGTGCCGTCCAGCAGTTTGGCCTTGGTATCCTTCAACGCCTTGATATAGGCGGGAACGGTTGAATTGGCTTCCTCGGCAGCGATATAGGCATCGAGTTCGCCCAGGAAGGTTTGCAGGGCGCGCCCCCCTTTGGAAGGCAGTTTGCGGCCGACGAGATCAAGCGCCTGCACGCCATTGGTGCCTTCATAGATCAGGGTGATGCGAACATCGCGCATATATTGCGAGGCCGGGAAGTGTTCGGTGAAGCCCGAACCGCCGTGGACCTGCATGGCGTCCTGAGTCACCTTCAGGCCCTTTTCGGTCAGGTAAGCCTTAATAACGGGGGTGAGCAGGCTCATATAGTCGCTTGCTTTTTCTCGTTCTTTTTCGTCTTCGGCCACGTGCGCAAGATCAGCCTGCAACGATACCCAGGTCAGGAAGGCGCGACCGCCTTCGATCAGGGCGCGGCTTTCCAGCAGCATGCGGCGTACATCCGGATGGACGAGAATGCTGTCGGCCGGCAGCTCCGGCGATTTCGGGCCGGTGAGGGCGCGGCCCTGCAAGCGGTCCCTGGCGAACTGGTTGGCGGCGACGAGGGCGGCATGACCGATGGCCAGCCCCTGCAAACCGACGCCGAAACGGGCATTGTTCATCATGTAGAACATGATTTTCAGGCCTTCGTTTTCCGCGCCCAACAGGAAGCCCTTGGCCTCGTCATACATCATGACGCAGGTCGAGTTGCCGTGGATGCCCATCTTGTGTTCAAGCCCGGCGCATTCCAGCGTGTTGCGCTCGCCTGGTACACCATTGGCATCGGGCAGGAATTTCGGTACCAGGAACAAAGAGATACCCTTGACACCCGCTGGCGCGCCTTCAAGGCGGGCGAGAACCAGATGGCAGATATTGGAGGTGAAATCGTGCTCGCCGGCCGAAATCCAGATCTTCTGGCCGGTGATTTTATAGCTGCTGTCGCCATTCGGTACCGCCTTGGTGCGTAAAAGCCCCAAATCAGTGCCGCAGTGCGGTTCGGTCAGGTTCATGGTGCCCGACCATTCGCCGCTGATCAGTTTGGGCAGATAAAGATCTTTCTGTGCCTGCGTGCCGCCGGCAGTGAGGGCGGAGATGGCGCCTTCGGTCAGGCCGGGATACATGCCGAACGCCGACGAAGCGCCGGAGAGCATTTCTGAAAAGGCAGTGTTGATGAAGTGGGGCAGACCCTGACCGCCATATTGCGGATCGCCGGAAAGCGCGGTCCAGCCGGCCTCGGTCAGGGCCTTATAGGCTTCCTTATACCCCTTGGGCGCGGTCACTGTCTTGTCGGCATTGAGGACGCAGCCTTCCTTGTCGCCGGTGATATTGATCGGGTGGACAACTTCCTCGGTGAACTTCGCCGCTTCTTCGAGAATGGCCGCTACCGTCGCCGTATCGGCGTCCGCAAAGCCTTTCAGATTGCTGTATTGATCGGTCTTGAAGACGTTTTCAAAAAGAAACTGATAGTCACGAACGGGAGCTACATAGGCCATCTTGTTTTTGTCCCTGTTTAGGATAACGGAATTGAGCGTTGAATTAGTTTGAGGTTTCGGATTCGAAATCGTGAATCTGCTGTTCGAGCCAGACGCAGCCTTCCGCCATGTCCTTGATTGCCGCATCGATGTCCTCGCGCTGGCGTTTCAGGGTTTCGATCTGGTCGCGATACTTGTGGAGCGTTGCGCGCATCTGGGCGGCGCCGTGATCCTTGGGGGTATAGAGATCGAGGATTTCGTGGATTTCAACCAGCGAAAAACCGAGACGCTTGCCGCGCAGGATCAGTTGCAACCGGGCGCGGTCTCGCGGCGAATAGAGGCGTGTCTGGCCCTTTCGCTCCGGCGAGATCAGGCCCTTGTCCTCGTAAAAACGCAGGGCGCGGGCCGTGACATCGAACTCCTTGGAGAGCTGGCGGATCGAATAGGTGCGGTGCCCATCCTTGCTGTGAGATAAGTCTTTTTGTGGCGTTTCCATGGGCGTTTTCTTGTTTCTGGTTCCGTTATGCCGAATCTTGACATTGACGTCAACGTAAAGATTATGGCTGTTTTGGCGGATCGTCAAGCAAAAACTTGCCGTTAGGTTAGGTTGTGACTCAATTCAAAAGTCTGCGTAAGTTGACTTGCTCGCGGGTGGGACGTAAAGCCAAGCTCTCTTATAAAGAAAGGCTTTATCCCCATCATGTCGTCTCTTAGTTCTCTTGCTTACGCCGGCCGTGCATGGCCGTTTGAACAGGCCCGCAACCTGATTGCGCGTCTGGTCAAATCGCGCATTCAAGGGCATGAGGACCAGAAACGGGCGCTGGAGCTGATAGGTGCCGGCAAGACGGATGAAGCGCTGAAAGCCTTCGAGGGCCTGGATCGTGCGGTGATTTTCGAGACCGGTTACGGCCCCTCCGGTCTGCCGCATATCGGCACCTTCGGCGAAGTGGCGCGCACCACCATGGTCCGTCAGGCCTTCGAGGCGATGACCGGCAATGCCTGGCCGATGCGCCTGCTGTGTTTCTCGGATGATATGGACGGTCTGCGCAAGGTGCCGGAGGGCATCCCCAATGCCGAAATTCTGCGTGAAGACCTCTACAAGCCGCTGACCGTGGTGCGTGATCCGTTCGGCGAATATCCGTCGTTCGGCCAGCATAACAATGCGCGCCTGAAAGCGTTCCTCGACAGCTTCGGCTTCACCTATGAGTTCCTGTCCTCGACTGAGTGCTATACGAGCGGCATGTTCGACCAGACGCTTTTGACCGCCTTGGATCGCTTTGACGATATCCAGAAGGTCATGTTGCCGACGCTTGGGCCGGATCGCCGGGCCACCTATTCGCCCTTCCTGCCGATCTCACCGAAGACTGGTTTCGTGCTTCAGGTGCCGACGCTTGAACGCAATGTCGCGGCGGGCACGATTGTGTTTGAGGAGGAAGGCGAGCGTTTCGAGGTGCCGGTGACCGGCGGTCACGTCAAGATGCAGTGGAAGCCCGACTGGGCTATGCGCTGGGCAGCACTCGGTGTCGATTATGAGATGGCTGGCAAGGACTTGATCGATTCTGTTAAGGTGTCGTCTCAGGTTTGCAAGGTGCTGGGTGGTACGCCGCCGGAAGGCTTCAATTATGAACTTTTCCTCGATGAGCAGGGCCAGAAGATCTCCAAGTCGAAGGGCAACGGCCTGACGATGGAAGACTGGCTGCGCTACGGGGCGCCGGAATCGCTGGCCTATTACATGTTCCAGTCGCCGAAATCGGCGAAGAAGCTCTATTTCGATGTCATCCCGCGCGCGACCGATGAGTTTTTCCAGCAACTGGACGCCTTCCCGAAGCAGGAAGAAGCCAAGCAGATCGAAAACCCGGTGTGGTTCGTGCTGCGTGGCGATACGGATATAAAGTCGCCGCCGGTGACGTTCGGTCTGATGCTCAACCTGGTGTCCGTAGCCAATGCTTCGGACAAGGAAACCCTCTGGGGCTTCCTGCGCGCCTATCTGCCGGGCGCCACGCCGGAGTCGGAGCCAGTGCTTGATCGTCTGGCCGGTTATGCACTGAACTATTTCGAGGACTTTGTGAAGCCGTCGAAGACTTTCCGCCTGCCGGATGAGAAGGAAAAGGCGGCGATTTCAGATCTTGTGGCCAAGTTCCGTGAATTGCCGACGGATACGCGCGACGCCGATGTGCTGCAAAACCTCGTCTTCGAGGTCGGAAAAGCGCATGAATTCGAACCCTTGCGTGCGTGGTTTCAAGCCTTGTATGAAGTCCTTTTAGGGCAATCCCAAGGGCCGCGCTTTGGTTCGTTTGTGGCTATATTCGGGCTGGAACGCACGATTGCGCTGCTGGAACAGGGCATTAATGGCGAACTGGTTGCTTAAGTCGTATTGACGTACCGCACGAGGCATGATGACCTTCGATAAAATCGGAGGTTGTCATGCTGCGCTATGTTGCTCTCAGTGCCTTGCTATGCGTACCCACCCTTGCTTCTGCCGCTACACCGAGGCCGATCCCGGCGCCATTGGCTATAGACGCCAAGGTCGCGGAGGCCATGAAAACCACAGGGGGCAAGGGACTGGCCATTGCTGTGATCGACGACGGCAAGGTCGCCTATGTCCATGCCTATGGTGTCCGCAACGCGGCCGGTGATCCGCTCCAGACCGACACGGTCATGTATGGCGCCTCGCTGACCAAGACGGTTTTCGCCTACACCACATTGAAGTTGGTCGATCAGGGCAGGATCAGGCTCGATACGCCGATTGCCGACGATCTCGACAAACCGCTGGTCGAATACGATACCAATGCCATCTATCCGGACAAGTACGGTCCCTACAAGGATCTGGCCAATGATCCGCGCTGGAAGCTGATCACGCCGCGCATGGCCCTGACTCATTCGACCGGTTTCGCCAATTTCTGGTGGCTGGAACCGGACCAGAAACTGCGCATCCATTACGATCCGGGCACGCGTTTCGCCTATTCCGGGGAAGGCCTGATCCTGCTGCAATTCGCCATCGATCAGGGACGCAAATCGCAGGGCCTGGGCGTCGATGTCGGTGAGCTGACCGATGGCATCTTCAAGACTTTTGGCATGACACGCACCAGCCTGAAATGGCGCGATGATTTCCGGCCGAATCTCGCCGACGGCTTCAACGACAAGGGCGAGGTCGGTGAACACGACGAGCGCAGCAAGGTGCGCGCCGCGGGTTCGATGGACACGACGATCGACGACCTGTCGAAGTTCGTCGCAGCTCTGGTGCGGGGTGACGGATTGAGCGCGGCGTCTCGGGCGGAAATGGTCAAGCCGCAACTGCATATTGGCACGAAAACGCAGTTCCCGTCGTTTGGTGATGAATTGCCAGTCGATCAGCAGCGCAAGGATCTGTATGCCGGCCTGGGTGTTATTGTCTTTGACGGTCCGCAGGGGCATGGTTTCACGAAGGGCGGCCATGACGGTCAGACCGCGAATACCCTGGTTTGCATCGAGGCGTCGAAACGTTGCGTACTGATCTTGTCGAATGATGTGCGTTCGGAAGCGGCCTTTGCCGACCTGGTCCGGTTTATCCTGGGGGATACGGGCGTGCCCTATGAGTGGGAATATGGCGATTATGCCGGGAAGTCGTAACGCGTAAGGTTATGGGGTTTGGGGGCGGTGCCCCCAAGTCTTACCTGTCCTTCTATTTCTTCACCCTAAAGGGCGGGAAAATAGAAGGATAAGAAAAGGTATGGGCCTCAGGCCCCAAACCCCATAACCTTCGGGCTACTGACTGGCCCATACGATCCGCGCGATCCACGCCACCTGCAACCGATCAAACGTCCGGTCCGGAAACTCCGGATTCAGCGAGCGCAGTTCGATCTGGCGGGCAGAATAGCGCACCAACTCTTTGGCCATCACTTCGCCATCAGTGGTTTTGACCACCACACGATCGCCCTTGCGCAGGTTCTGATTGTGCGGATCGACGAGGATGCGGTCACCGTCGCGATACAACGGCAGCATCGAATCACCGGAAATTTCCAGCGCATAAAGTCCCGTACTGACCGATGGAAACGTGATTTCATCCCAGCCCTGGCCGAGTGGAAAACCCGAATCGTCGAAAAAGCCTTCATTGCCCGCCTGCGCGAAACCGATCAGCGGAATGCCCTGACCGCCCGAACGGCCCTCCGCCAAGAGGGCGAATTCGGAAAATTTGATACTGGTCGCTTCCAATAACTTGGCCAGGCTTTCCGTCGAGGGCCAGCGCGGACGCGGCGGTGTTTCGGGCGAAGCGCGCTTGGACTTGTTAAAGCTCGTCGGGTCGAGGCCGGCCATGCGCGCCAATCCCGACGGCGTCGTATTGAGCCGGTTCGCCAGGGCGTCGATAGCGGCCCAGATGTGGCTATGCGAAAGGGTCATACAGGCGCCATGTCAAGGAGCAGGCCGAAAACAGGCCTTGAAAGCTAGGAATTACAATGAATCTCAAGGAAAATAAATCTAATAATAGGAAAATCAACCTATTTTGTGGATTTTATTCGTTTACGGCCATGCTTTTGCGTCTGCGTATGGCGGCTAAAGTCCCGGCACACAGGGCCAAGAGTACACCGTACGCCGAAACGATAAGAAGTGTCATATAGGCCCATTGTGAGACCGTGACGTCCAACAGGCCGCAAATGCCGGTCATGGTGGAAGCGAGTTGACATCCAGCCGCCCATAAAGGCCAGGGATGCGGAGATTTCCAGCACAAGATGACAAATCCGATCAGGCATAGGATATCCGTAACTGTGTGACTCAGGTCCTGTAGGTGGCTCAGCAGGTTCAACCCATTGGCGAGGACGTAAGCTGCCAGATAAAGCGCCGCGCCGCCCCTTTCCCGCCATGAACCGAAAATAAAGGCCATCAGGCAGGTCAGGGTCAGAAAAACCGCGCCGAAAATGGCCAGGGGAGAATGCAGCATGTCACCGTTCCATCGTGACACCTGTCACGGAGCGATTTAAGCCGCGATTCCCGCCCCGACCGGAAGAGGCTATTCGGCAGCCATCACCTCTTCTTCGACAGGGGCCACAAACTGACCGGTCGGCGGTTTCGGCGCCGGCTTGTCATCGGCCGGCAGGATGGCGACGTGGCCAAGGCCAACCTGTTCCTGGATCAGGATCAGGTTTGCATGAGCCGCCGTCATATGCTGTTGCGCCGTGCTGAGCGCCATCATCGCCTTGAGGGTGTTTTGATGCACATCATTGCCAATGATGGTCGACATGCGGATCGCACGCCGTGAAGTGACATAGGTTTCGATCAGGTTGGCAGCCTCGGCCAGGGCGGTATCGATAGCTTCTTCCGTCACGTGAAGCTGAGTCGACAAGGCTTTGGCAACGTTAATTTTTTTCTCTTTTGACATGGTGCATGATCCCTCGGAATCAATAGATTCACGACGCCGCCTTATCGCCGCGTCATATCTAGGGGTATCAACAATTTTGAATTGTTCAAGAATAAATTACTATTTTAAGGGGAATATTCCTGCCGACGTTATCCGATAAGAAAATGCGCCTGCAAGGTGGCAATAGGGCCGTGGCGATTTTCCTGCCAGGCGGCCACCTCGACGCTGGCGATGGTGCGCCCAACCCGGTTTACCACGGCGCGGGCATAGGTATCGAGTGGTTTACCGGCACGCAGATATTGCACATTTACGTCGATGGGCTTGGGCACATGGTCGAACTTGCCGTGCAAGGTCAGTTGCGCCATGGCGGTGATCTCCATGAAGGCGCCGATGACACCGCCATGCAGGGCCGGAATCAGCGGATTGCCGATCAGGTGCGGCGCAAAGGGCAGGTGGGCGGTCAGTTCGTCGCCGGCCAGGTCCAGGCGCACCCCCAGAAAGGCGGCGAACGGGATGGACTTGAGCACGGCGTCCGGATCGCATTTGGCCGTGGGTTGCAGGGCGGAGAGGTTATCAGCGCTGAGTTTTTCCATTACGACTTCACGCCTCCGACCAGGGATTTTGCAGCGGGCTTCAGGGTAGGGGATGAGATAATGAAGGCGCATTGCGCCGCAGCCACCGGATCGTCGGCGCTGACTTCATAGGCGAAGGCGCGCACGAAGGCGATGCTGCGTGTCAGCTTGTAGCATTTGGCGGTCACTTTCAGTTCCCGGTCAGGCAGGGCCGGGCGCATATAGTCGATGCGCAGGTCGAGCGTGGCGACGGGTTTGAATTCATTGACCTTGTCCCAGACCGCCATGCCGCAGCAATTATCGAGCAGGGCCGTGACTACGCCCGAGGCGATGACACGGGTTTCCGGATCGCCGACCAGATCTGCGCGCCACGGCAGGGCCATGGTGACGCCGTCCGCTGAGACGCCGGCATAATAGGCGCCGATCGCCTTCATATAGGGCGTGTTGTCGATAATCGTGCCGAACATGTCGGAAAAGGGCTGGCTCATGGATTATACCTTTCGCTGGTATAATCCGCCAACTTTACGTGAACGTCAAAGAAAACCGTTTTTGCGGCGCGTCAAAAAGGCTTGCAAATCGCGGCAAAGGCGCGTTTTAGATGACAATCGCCTCCAGCATTGAAAGTTTCGACCCATGTCCGCGTCCCTGGATCATGTTCCCGCCGCCAAATCCGCGCTTGTCCTGTTTTCGGGCGGGCAGGATTCCAGTGTCTGTCTCGCCTGGGCCCTGACCCATTTCGACCGCGTGGAGACGATCGGGTTCGATTACGGTCAGCGCCACGCCATAGAGATGACGACGCGCACCACGGTGCTCGAAAAATTCCGCGAGGTCTTTCCGCAATGGGCGGAGCGTTTGGGCGAGGATCATGTCTGCGACCTGCGCGGCTTCGGCGCGGTAGCGGAATCGTCGTTGACGCGCGAAACCGAAATCGTCATGACCGAACGCGGCCTGCCGTCCTCTTTCGTGCCGGGGCGCAACCTGGTGTTTTTCGTCTATGCCGCAGCGGTGGCGGACCGGCGCGGGCTGGATCATCTGGTTGGCGGCATGTGCGAAACCGATTTTTCCGGTTACCCCGATTGCCGCAATGAGACCCTGCAAGCCATGCAGAAGGTCCTGCAACTGGGTGTCGAGCGGCCGTTCGAGATCCATACGCCGCTGATGTGGATCGACAAGGCGCAGACCTGGGCGCTTTCCGAGGAACTGGGTGGCCAGCCACTGGTCGATCTGATCCTTGAGGAAACCGCCACCTGCTACAAAGGCATACGTGGTGAGCGCCACGCCTGGGGCTATGGCTGCGGAGAATGCCCGGCCTGCCAGTTGCGCAAGACCGGCTTCGAGCATTTCATTGAAAATGCCCAGCCGGCGGACCGCTGATGTACGCCTTCAAAGAAATTTTCCTGACCCTGCAAGGCGAAGGCGGGCAAGCTGGTCGCGTCAGTGTCTTCGCGCGCTTCGCCGGTTGCAACCTGTGGAGCGGCCGCGAACAGGATCGCGCCACCGCTGCCTGTACCTTCTGTGACACCGATTTCGTCGGGGTAGATGGCGAAAATGGCGGCAAGTTCCCAACATCGGCCGATGTGGTTGCTGCGCTCGACGCCGTCTGGGGCGAGGGGCGATCGGCCGACAAGACCGTAGTCTTCACCGGTGGTGAACCGCTGCTGCAACTGGATGAAGACCTGATTGCCGCGGTTAAGACGGCAGGTTATTTCATCGCCGTCGAGACGAATGGCACGTTGAAAGCGCCGGCAGGCATTGACTGGATCTGCGTCAGCCCGAAGGCCGACAATCGCCTGCATCAGACGCACGGCCAGGAACTGAAGCTGGTCTGGCCGCAGGCCGGCGTCAATCCGACGGAATTTCTCGCGCTTGATTTCGAGCGCTATTATCTTCAGCCGATGGATTCGGCCGATCAGACCGCCAATACCCAGGCAGTGATTGATTATTGCCTGAAGCATCCGCAATGGCGCATGAGCGTCCAGACCCACAAGCTGGTTGGACTGAAATAATCAGGAACGGCTCCGATTGCCCGTCGAGGCCTGGTTGCCGCAGCCTTTCAGGACGGCAGCACCGATATGGACGACGGCTTTCAGCGGATAGCCCCGGTCACTCATACCGTCCGAGCAGCGGCCGGCAGTCAGGTAGATGTCCATATCTTTGCCGTGCCATTCCGCTCCGGCTTTTGTCAGGATAAAGGGCGTGGTCGTGGTCTGGCCTGTGTGGGAATCGGGACTGGAAAAGACCATGCGGCCGTCACCGAACAGGATGTTCCAGAAAGGCTCGGTGCCGGCCAGAGAGATCGACTTGTCGAGATCGACGCCGCCGAGAATATGTGTCGGGTTTCCCTCCGGCGGCGTGATAGCAGACATGACAGCCGAGGCGGCAGCCGATTCCACGCTGGCGACCTCCGCCTTATGGGCCGGAGAGCAGGCCGTTAAAGTCAAAACCGTTATGACTATAAAAAGGCGAGTCATCATGAAAATACCTCCGGAAGATGCAGGTTAGCATCTTCCGGAGGTCATTCAAGCCTCAAGCCGCATCCAGCAGGACGACTTCGGCATCTTCCAGCGCGCGGATTTCGAGCGTGGCCTCGTCCTTGATGGCCGCGCCGTCGCGTTCATCGAGTTCGATGCGATTGACGCTGACCTTGCCGCGAGCAACGACCAGGTAAAGGTGGCGCGTCTGGCCTTCGGGGGCGTCAACCGGCGCGTAGGTTTCCGACTGGTCCTTCAGCAGGGTGGCGCCTAGCAGACGGGCCGGACTGCGGATCAGCAGGGCGTCCTCATCCCCTTTAAAGCCGGAGGCGAGCGTCACGAACTTGCCGGCACGTTCACCCTTGGGGAAGGGACGGGCGCCCCAGGCCGGCGGTTCGCCGCGTATGCTGGGTTCGACCCAGATCTGGAATATTTTGGTGGTGTCACTTTCCATATTATATTCCGAGTGACGGATACCAGTCCCGGCCGACATCACCTGAACATCGCCGGCTTCGGTGCGGCCTTTATTACCCAGTGAATCCTGATGGGTAATGGCGCCTTCGCGGACATAGGTGATAATTTCCATGTCGTTATGCGGATGCGGCGGGAAACCGGTCTGGGCCTTGATTTCGTCGTCATTCCAGACGCGCAGACTTCCCCAGCCCATCTTCGCCGGATCATAATAGGAAGCGAACGAGAAGTGGTGCCTGGCATTCAGCCAGCCATGATCGGCACCGCCGAGCGCATTGAAAGGTCTTTTGTCAATCATGAGAAACTCTCCCTCTGTCTAACTTGAGACCTATATAAGTGTAACTGTGTTAATTACAATAGGCGTCATGCCACGGGAATTACGCGCACAAAAAAGCCGGGAGCACCAGCCCCCGGCTTAAATGCAGGCGTTGAAATCAACTATTGCTGCGGCTTATGCATGGTGGCGTAGAAGGCGGTCAGTTCGGCCGCGGTCAGCTTGCCGTCGTGATCGGCGTCGATCGTATCGAAGCGCCCGGCCATGTGCGGGTTGCCGGCGGCTTCGGCCTTGCTGATGGTGCCGTCCTTGTCGGTATCGAGGCGGGCGATCGTCTTTTCGGCGCTTGGCGGGCCGCGGTGTTCACCGCCATTTTGCGCCGGCGCGGCGCTGTCGGACGATGGTGTCATTTGCTGGTCCTGGGCGGAGGCGACGCCAGCGGTCATGAGCAGGCCCATGGTCAGGGCAAGAAGTGTTTTTTTCAGCATGTGGCATTTCCTTTTTCAGTCAGGCGAGGTGCCTGATGTTAAAGCCATGCTCGCGCCGAAAGGCGTCGTTTTTGGGACGCAAAAATGTCAGCCTTGCCGCAAATCAGCCGATGTGGTGAGGCCGAATCTGATGAGGAATGGCACCAGTCTGGCCGCGATGGCGCAGGAAGGCGTCCAGCAATACGCACGACATCATCGCCTCTGCCACCGGCACGGCACGGATGCCGACACACGGATCGTGGCGGCCCTTGGTCAGCAGCTCGACCTCATTGCCCTTGACGTCGATGCTCTCACGCTTGGTAAGGATGGATGACGTCGGCTTCAGGGCCATGCGCGCCACAACCGTCTGGCCGGTGGAAATTCCGCCCAGTATGCCGCCGGCATGATTGGATTTGAAGATCGGACCGTCATGACCCATGCGCATTTCATCGGCGTTTTCTTCGCCCGAAAGCTCAGCCGCGCCGAAGCCTTCGCCGATTTCGACGCCCTTGCAGGCATTGATGCTCATCAGGGCCGAGGCCAGTTCGGAATCGAGCTTGCCATAGATCGGCGCGCCCCAGCCGGCCGGAATGCCTTCGGCCTGGACCTCGACCACGGCGCCGATGGAAGAACCGGCCTTGCGGATGCCGTCGAGATAGTTTTCCCAAAGGGTAACGGAAGCCGGATCGGGGCAGAAGAAGGCATTGTTGCCGACCTCTTCCCAGTCCCAGTTACCGCGCGCCGCCTTGTGGATGCCCATTTGCGACAGGGCGCCGCGCACCTTGACCTCTTCGCCGATTAGGACTTGCAGCACTTTCAGCGCTACCGCTCCGGCGGCGACGCGCGCGGCGGTCTCACGGGCGCTGGAACGTCCGCCGCCGCGATAGTCGCGCACGCCGTATTTGGCGAAATAGGTATAGTCGGCATGGCCGGGGCGGAACTGCTGGGCGATATCGCCATAGTCCTTCGAGCGCTGGTCGGTATTCTCGATCAGGATGGAGATCGGCGTACCGGTGGTGACGCCCTCGAACACGCCGGAGAGGATCTTCGCCTCATCGGCTTCGCGGCGCTGGGTGACGAAGCGCGAACCGCCCGGCTTGCGGCGGTCCATGGCCCACTGGATATCGTCCTCCGACAGGGCGATTCCCGGCGGGCAGCCATCTATGACGCAGCCAAGCGCCGGACCGTGGCTTTCGCCCCAGGTGGTGACACGGAAGAGATGGCCGAAAGTATTGTGCGACATGACGAAACCCGAAGATCGAAACAGGCTTGCGCAATAGCCCGGAATACCCCCCGGCGCAATTTCATATTACGGCCGGATCAGGTTCAGATCGACCGGCGCATTGCGATCGACGCTCAGTTGCCCGTCCGTCAGCTTCAGTTCCGCCACCTGAATGACCGTATGCTGACTATAGAAAGGATCGCTTCTGGCTTCCGGCTCTTCGCTCTGGTGCACGAAATAGATGATGTAGGCGTGCCCGTTATTGACCACGACATCCGGATGCTGGCCCTTGGCGGTGTCGGTCGGCTTTGTGCCTGGAGCCTCCAGCAGGCGCTGATTCTGCAAGGTCCAGGTCTGGGCGTCGTCCGAATGTAGCACGATCAGGCCTTTTCAGGCGTCGGCGATCATCCAGTATTTGCCCTTGAACCGGAAGACCTTGGGGCCTTCGGCGGCCATATCGACCACTGGTGCGTTCTGACGCTTCCAGTGGACCAGATCGCGGCTGTCGGCGGCGAACAGGCGGCTGCCCTTGCGCTCATCCTTGAACCAGAGCCGATAGCCGATTTTCAGCTTCATAACACTGGCATCGATGATGCGGTCGGAACCGACATCGAGCGTATCGCCGCAGGTCCAGTTTTTCAGGTCGGTGCTGGTCAGGTGGACGATCTTGCGGTCGCCCTGCCAGTTCTTGAAGATACCGGGCACCACGGTCAGCCATATATGATAGGTGCCGGCTTCCTCATAAAGTTCCGGCGCCCAGAGCGTGGCGCCGGTGCATTCCGTCGGGATATTGGCGATGTTTTGATAGGTCCAGTGCGCGCCGTTTTCCGAAGTGGCGACACCGATGGCTGTGCCATGCACCCACGATACGTCCTTCGGATCGTCGTGCGTCAGAGTGGCGCGGCGGTTGGTGTAGAACATTTTCCACATCTTGCCGGCGCGGTCATAGATGATCGAAACGTCGGCGGCGCCGTCATAGACCGGATCGCGGTAGAGCGGCTTGGGCGCGATTTCAGCGAAGGCCGGCGCAGCAAGAACCAGCAGTGCGATCATGGCGGTGATCAAGCGTTTCATCCCATAGCCTTTTATTTGTCGTACAATATGCTCTGTTTAGCGGCGATTATCTCAGGGCGCAATTTTTTTAGTGTGCAAATCACCAGGGCGAGGCTCATATATCCGCATAACTGGTTGCACACGAAAGTAGTCGTCATGACATGGCTCGGCAAAATTCCGTTCTGGCTGAAAACCCTGATTGCTTTCGCGCTGGGCATCGCCGTGGCGCTTTACTGGGGCAAGGCGGCCCTGCCGGTGCTGAACCCGATCGGCGACGTCTTTATCCGTGCCATCAAGATGTTGGTGACGCCGCTGGTTTTCTTCACTATTGCAGCTTCCATTGCGCGACTGGGTCATGGCGAGGAAGGGACGGGGGGCAGGGCGCTCAAGCTCGGCGCCCAGACCATCATCTGGTTCATGATCACCTCGGCCATCGCGGTTTCGGTCGGGCTGGCCATTGGTATCTATTTCCAGCCGGGTGCCGGTCTGGTCGGTTTGCCGCTGGTGGTTGAAACGCACGCGCCGATCCCCGGTCCGGTCGAGGTCATTACGGGTATCGTGCCGTCGAATATCTTCAAAAGCTTCGCCGAAGGCCAGATACTGAGCATCGTTTTCTTCGCTATTCTCGTGGGCGCCGCGCTTGGCGCTTTAGGCCAGAAAACCAAGGCCTTAGGCGATATTGTTGAACAGGGCTCACAGGTCATGTTCAAATTGACGCGCTGGATCATCCAATTGACGCCGATCGGTGTCTTCGGGCTGATCGGGTCGGTGGTGGCCAGTTACGGGCTGGAGGCGCTCAAGCCGCTGATCCCCTATATCGGCCTGATCTATCTCGGCTGCCTGGTCGAAATTTTCATCGTCTACCCAACCCTGCTCAAGCTGCATGGCCTGCGCGTGACAGGGTTTTACAAGGGCATATTCACCGCTCAGCAGACGGCCTTTTTTACCTGTTCGTCGATCGGCACACTGCCGGTATCTCTGGCCGTGGCGGTCGATAACCTGAAACTGCCGAAATCCTATGCCGGTTTTGCCCTGCCGCTGGGCGCCAATATGAAGATGGACGGTTGCGGCGCCATCTATCCGGCGATTTCCTCGATCTTCATCGCCAACTATTTTCATATCGCCCTGACGCCACAGCATTACCTGCTGATCGCCCTGGCATCGATCCTGGGATCACTGGCGACGGCCGGCGTACCGGGCGTGGCGACGGTCATGCTGACGGTGACGCTTTCGACCGCCGGTCTGCCGCTGGAAGGCCTGGCGATCCTGGCGGCGATTGACCGTATCCTCGACATGATGCGCACGGCTACCAACGTCACCAGCCAGATTCTGGTGCCGACGCTTGTGGCGCGCGAAAACGGTATGATCGAAAAGGAGTCGCCATTGCTGACCAAACCACCGGCGGCAATTTCAGCAGCGGAAATTTAAAGCGGAATATCTCTCAGGGCGCGTTTTTGGCTGTCATCGGTATCGAAATTGACCGGATCGAGCCAGGCTTCCAGCCGGGCGCGGACTTGCGGCCACTCTTCGATAATGACCGAATACCAGGCCGTATCGCGGCGGCTGCCGCGAGCCACCTGATGATTGCGGAAGACGCCTTCAAAGGTGAAGCCCAGTCGCAGGGCAGCGCGACTGGAAGGCAGATTGAGCTGGTTGCACTTCCATTCGTAGCGCCGGTAGCCATGATCGAAGGCGTGCTTCATCATCAGATACATGGCTTCCGTGGCCGCCGTACTACGTTGCAAGCCAGGGGACCAGGTCACGCCCCCGACCTCGACGCAGCCATGTGCCAGATCGTAGCGCATAAAGCTGGTGTAGCCGGCAGGTGTTTCATCTGTCAGGACAACAAAGGTGTGGAAGTCCCTGTTTTTTTGGTAATCCTGTATGCTTTTGTCGATGGCTTGCGCGTTATGATGCGGACCATAAGGCAGGTAACTCCACATGCGGCCATCGTCTTCGGAAAAGGCATTGTAGAGGCTTGATGCATATGTGGAAGCATAGGGCACAAGCCGACAGGTACGGCCGGTCAATTCGATATCCGGCAGGCGTGCCGTACCTTGCCAGTCTGGAAGCGCATTGCCGACCGGATTGCCGAAAGCATTTTCCCGGATGCCAAGCGAAGAGCTGAAGCTGTCATAATCCAAGGGCATTCAGGACGCCCAGCGCTGGCGGAAATCGTCCAGAACATGACTGACCGGGCGCACCACATCGGGGCAGGCCTCCAGCCGGATATGGAGGTTGCCGGCCGCTGTCGTTTCAGTCGCGGGCAGGCCCTTGCCGGTCAGGCACAGGCTGGCACCGGACAGAGCGCCTCTGTCAATCTTGATTTCCTGCGGTCCATGCGGTGTCTCGATAAGGGTATCGCCGCCACGCTGGAAGAGGCGAGATTCAACCCGTACCGTCATCCAGATATCGTCGCCCCAGACGCGTATATCAGCCTCCGGCTCAATATTGATCCGGAATGACATTTCATGGCGCGCAGCTCCTTCACAGGGAAGGCACACCCTTTCACTGTCGCGCAGACCACGAGGCAGCGACAGGCGCAAGGTCTTGGTCTGGGTAAGGGAGGTCAGGTTTTCAGTGGCATGGGAAAATTCCAGCGCCGGTACTTCCGCAGTCGTGTCGCCGCCGAACAGCGCCTGTGCCAGCGTGATCGTCAGTGGTGTTGTGCTGTCATCCGGAATATCGGCCCCTGCATAAGACTGAGCCACTTCAATATCTTCCGGATTATTCCTGCGACCTGACATCAATAGATCACGCGCCAGAATCAACTGGCGCAAACGCGCATCGGTGCCGCCATTCAGATCGGGATGGGCGCGTTTCAGGCGTTGGCGAAAGGCCTGCCGGATGGCTTCATCATCGGCGGAACCGTTCAGGCCAAGTTCGGTCAGCGCATCCGCATGACTTTTTAATCCCGCCATCTTGAAGTTCCGATCCCCGGCGTCCATTCTGAAACTGTGGAGTCGACGTCCTTTTCCGACATCGAACAGCCTGAATTAATGCCTGATTATCCTTTGCAAAGTCTTAAGAGTGCCATGACCGACAAGCTGATCCCGCCCAGTCCTTCCGCCGATGAATATGCCGAGGCGCACGCGGCGCATGAAGCTGAAATCGAGGCGGGAGAGCCCTTCGCCCTGTTTGCCGAGTGGCTGAAGGACGCCAAGGCGAAAGAGCCGAACGACCCCAACGCTATGGCGGTGGCCACGGTCGATGCCGATGGTTTACCGGATGTGCGCATGGTGCTGCTGAAGGATTTCGATGAAGCGGGTTTTGTCTTCTATACCAATACCTTGAGCGCAAAAGGTCAACAACTGGCGCAAGACCCGAAGGCGGCGCTTTTGTTCCACTGGAAGTCCCTGCGTCGGCAGGTGCGTATCCGCGGCGAGGTGACGCGCGTATCGGAGGCCGAGGCTGATGCCTATTTCCACAGTCGCGCCCGCCAAAGCCAGATCGGCGCCTGGGCTTCGGATCAGTCCCGGCCGCTGGAGGACCGTTTCGCGCTGGAAAAGCGTGTGTCCGAATACGCCCTGAAATTCGGGCTGGGCCAGATCGATCGACCGCCGCACTGGACCGGCTTTCGCGTGGCGCCCCTGGCCATGGAATTCTGGCGCGACAAGCCGTTCCGCCTGCATGACCGGGTCCAGTTTCGCAGGGAGACGATTAGTGGCGGTTGGTCGCGCGCAAAGCTTTATCCCTGATTACCAAAGCGACGGGTCGGTCTGGTAATAGGGGCGAATATCAATGACGCGCATGCCGGCGCGCTCCGCCGCTTCCACGCCTTCGTCGCTGTCCTCATAGACCTGTACGAAACCGGGCTCGACGCCGAGCTGTTTGGCGGCCAGCAGGTAAAGATCCGGTGCAGGCTTGCCGATACCGGTATCTTCAAGGGTCACGACCGTATCCAGCAGGTCGTAGACACCAACGGCCTGCAAGGTGGCCGTGACAATATCTTTCTGCCCGCCGGACGCGACACCCAGTTTCAGTTTGCCGTGATGGCTATGTAAAATCCCATGCGTGTAAGGGATGGCGCGAATGGCTGACCTGTGTGCAAGGAAGGCATCGGTATTGCGGTCAACGACAGCCTGTTCGTCAAATGCACCCTGGCTCTGTTTCAGATCTTCCAGCAACTGGTAACGGGATAGTCCCAGGCGGGTATGATAAAATTCGGCCTCAAAAGCGATCCTGTAATCCGCCAGCAACGCACGGAAGGCGCGGAAATGCGCACCGAAGGTATCGGCCAGCGTGCCATCACAATCAAAAATGATGGCCTGGATGTCTGAATCGAGCGGGGTGGGGAGGGGCAATGTCATGCCCGGACATCTGGCCGTCAAAGCGCCGCCGGTCAAGGTCAATCCGATTGCCAAAGCCGGAAAAACAGCCTAGGCGGAGACATTCCCTTTTGCTTGTTGTCGGAAGTGCCGCGTGTCGCTCAGTCAGGTTTTGTTTCACCTCAAGGAAGGCGCCGATCAGGTGATCGAAACCTCGTGCGCCACCGTCGTGCTCAAGGGCGCCAAGGCGTACAAGATCAAGAAAAGCGTCGATTACGGCTTCCTCGATTTCACCACGCCTGAGAAGCGCCGCACGGCCCTGCTACGGGAACTGCGCTTCAATCAACGGATGGCGGCCGATATCTATCTCGGCGTCGAAGAAATCGACGGTGAAAGCATCCTGGTCATGCGCCGGTTCGATACCGCCGGTGTGCTGGGCGAACAAAGCGCAGCGCAGGATAGTTGGTCGCCGGATATGGCGGTCATGCATGATCTCGGGCAACTGGTGGCGCGTTTCCATGCGGGCTCGGAAGTGTGCCGCGATATCCAGCATGTCAACAATATCAAATATGTTATTGACTCCAATCGTAAAAATATCGCGGCCTTTCGGGATCAGCTCGGCGCCGAAGCGATCGACGCTTACGATGCCGCCGTATCCGCTGCCTATGCCGCAGTGGAAGCCGATGTATTACAGAGGTTTGAGGACGGCTTTGTCCGCCACTGCCATGGCGATTTGCATCTCGGCAATATCCTGATCGAGACCGGCAAGCCCGTTTTATTCGACTGTATCGAATTCAACGATCGCCTGAGCCAGATCGATGTTCTTTATGACCTGGCCTTCCTGCTGATGGACCTGTGGGTGAGGGGGCATGAATCTGCCGCCAACCGGGTATTAAATGTCTGGCTGGAGCAGGCCTCGCGTCTGGAGGACGATGTCGCCACGGTCCATGCCGCCCTGAAGCTGCTGCCTTTATATATGTCGATGCGGGCAGCCGTGCGCTGTCATGTCAATGCCAATTATGGCGGCGAAGCCCATTACGGCCTGGACCAGGCGCGGATGTATCTCAAGGCGGCGCAGGCGTTTCTTGACATGCCGCCAGCGCAACTGAAGGCGATCGGCGGCCTGTCCGGCTCAGGCAAGAGCACGCGTGCCCGCCAGGAAGCGCCGCCCATCGGCCGGGCACCGGGCGCGATCATCCTGCGCAGCGATGAAGTCCGCAAGCGGCTGTGGGCTTGCCCTGAGTACGAAACCCTGCCGAAAGAAGCCTACACGCCGGACGAAAATGCGCGGGTCTATGAGCATATGTTCGCCTTGGCGCAGACGATCTTGACGACCGGTCAATCCGTTGTTCTGGATGCCACATTTCGTGAAAGCCACTGGCGGGATCGTTGCGGTGATCTGGCTGGTAGCGAAAACGTGGCTTTCATGGGAGTATGGCTCGATCTGCCCGCGGAGGTTCGCGGCAGCCGTGTCGCGGCTCGCGTGAAAGATGTCTCGGATGCGACGCCGGACATCGCATTCAACCAGCAAGCTGTTGATCTGTCACTGATTTCATGGCATATTGAAAATGCCTCCAGGTCGTGAATAAAGTTAAATATTTAACTTTTTCTGCCCATATTTTCGCGTTTTGAAGGTAAGGGCGTGACGCCGGCTTTTCAGGGTTTACTTTACCTCTGGCGCTAACGCTAACCCGCCACTGTCTGGGAGATGTCGAGTGCCTGATCCGCATAGCGAAGATGCTGCCCACCAAACCACGTCTCATCCCAGGGCGCGGAAAAGGGGATTTGCCTTTGCGCATCTGGCCTTCATGGTTTCGGTAATCACGGCTCTGTTCCTGCTGGGCACCATGATGATCACGCATCTCGGCTATATCAGCCTGGATATCGGGTTCAAGATGCTGACCTTGGGTATCGGACCGCGCATGGCCATGGCGGCGCTGGTTGTGGCGGCCTTGTCCCTGCTGATTTCGCTTTTCCTGTGCCCGACGCGTTGTGCGCCCTGGGCTTTTGCGGCGGTTGTGATCGCCGGCGGCATTCTGGGCGGCTATGCCTGGTATCATAAATTGCTGAAGGACTATCCACCGATCGCAGACGTTGCCACCAATTGGGACAGGCCGTTGAGCTATTCCGAGAAGCTGGTTATGGAGCGGGGGAAGGATGCGTTGCCGATCGAGGATCTGCCGCGGGTGCCACGTAATGAATCGCTCGACTGGGGTGGGAAAACCGTTGCCGCCATCAATGAAGCAACCTGCCCGGTGGCAAAGACGATCGACAATCTGGTGATTACCGAAGACCAGATTCCGGCGCTGGCAGCCATGCTCAAACAAAACCACTATACGGTTTTCGGCACGTCGCCCTGGCGTGTCGAGGCGACTTATCAGGACAGTTTCTACGGTTTCAAGTCCGATATTGAAATCCGTATCGATCCTCGCAGCGTCGATGTGCGTTCGGTAAGTCGTTACAATATGCCCGATCTGGGAGCGAATTGTCGTCGCGTGACTGAAATCGTTCAGAAAATCAGGGCCATGCCTGTTTCGGCAACTGCGAACGGCTGATCTGGCCGGGATCAACGGGCTGGCTTGCCGTTTGCTGTACTCTGCCGCAGACGGAGCGGTTCAGGGATGGCTGGAGCTATTTTTCTTTATATATCAAAGCGTTCACAGCGTATTACAGCCGCTGTGCTTAGTCTTGTTTTGATACATATTCTTGTCGCCAGTTGCGCGCCTGAGCCGGTTTCACCAGTGACACATATCCACGTCGAGCATTAGGCGTCCTGCGTCGAATTTGCATCTGTTCTCCTATTTCGTCGTTTGGAATGTGAGGGCATTGCAAAATCCTTTGAAATAATTTTCGATATAATATGGATTTTCAGGGTGAATTCATTTTCTGCCGAACAGGCAGGGACATGCTTGATGTTTAATGCATAATAAATTGATTTAATGCAAAAAAAATATAAAAATACTCGCTTATTTTTATCGTATGCGATCCGGTCAAATTGACCTTGTTCATGCAAAAATAGCTTCCCTTGCGTAAGGTATCTTCTGTGACTTTATTGAAACAGGTTGCAATTGATATCGACAAAAATGTGTCGTGTGATTGACGGATTTACGACAGGGGTCTTTAACTTCATTAACAGCGTGTAATGCTGGAAACTGCGGTGGGTGCGCCTACACCCTCATGTAACCCGGAGAAACAAGTGAAAAAACTATCTTTGCGATCTGGCCTG
>FSVH01000231.1_pt1 | contig 32513 bp, 33 predicted proteins | sample 1637631 | NCBI WGS metagenome assembly FSVH01 (sample SAMEA3914814, study PRJEB12502) | metagenome | biome: forest; material: soil | place: USA | collected 2011-09-16 | depth 0.1 m | reverse complement strand
CTTGACCGATTCATCCGGATCGGCCAAAGAACCGCCTCTGCCGATGCGGTCCCTTCGTCTATCGGTTAGGACGTCAGGTTTTCAACCTGAAGAGAGGGGTTCGACTCCCCTAGGGACTGCCAGCAGTTTTCCCCGCATTCACCACTTACGCACGGGCGGGATGACGGCGATCAGCCACGAAAATTTCTGATATGGCAAAGAATATTAGAACTTTTCCGCTACATTCAGAAACGTAGCACCCATTTTTTCAGAGCCAGCCTTGCCAGACGTTTCCAACCAACGGGCTTATGAGCTCGATATATTGCGCGGTCTGGCGGCGCTGTTCGTGGTCATTCACCACTGGCGTTTCCTGTTCTTTCCGGTGACATTCGTCGCGCCTCACTATGACGCCCTTCCTCTCCACGCCCTCTTTCTGCCGATCTATACCTTCGGCGAATTGTTCGTGGACGTCTTCTTCTCGATTTCGGGCTACGTTTTTTTCTGGCTCTATGCCGATGCCATTGCGGATCGCCAGATCGATTCCAAGCGCTTTTTCCATCTGCGCTTCGCCCGCATCTATCCGCTGTTTTTCGTCACCCTGATTGCCGTGGCCGTGTTGCAAGGGGCATACAAGGCCCTCAACGGCCAATATCTGATCTATGTCGACAACAGCCTGCTGGACTTCGTGCGCAATCTTTTCCTGATCCAGGGCTGGACAACTCATGGCGCTCAATCCTTCAATGGACCTGCCTGGTCAATCTCCGTCGAAATCCTGCTCTATATCCTGTTCTTCATATTTTGCCGGCTCAGGCTTAACCGCCTCGTGTGGCTTCTGGCCGCTGTCATTGCCGGAGTCTGGGCCAAGGAATATTACGGCTTCGTCGCGACCGGCCTGCCCAGTTTCTTCCTCGGTGGTCTGAGCGTTTACATCGTTCAGCGCATCGCCCCCCAAACCAGCCAGATCAAATGGCCACTACTAATCGTGACGGTCGCCCTGTGGCTCGCCACCTATATCAGGGCCAATGCCGGATTATTCGTCTTCCTTCCGGTTGATACCCTTTTGCCGTCTGGCTTCTTCAAAATGAACACCTTCTGGGCCATGCTGACGCCCTTGACCCTCATTACCCTGGCCATATGGTTTCGCGGCAAACAGGCCATGCTGAAGCCTTTTGCCTGGCTGGGCGACATCAGCTACAGCGTCTATCTGCTGCATTTCCCGCTCATCCTGCTGATCTCCCTGTGGCTTAGCCAGCAAACGCCTGCCCTGCGAGAGGCTATCGCCCATTCGCCATGGGCTATGGCGGGCTTCATCGTCTTGTTGCTGGGCATATCGAAGCTTTCCCACGATTATTTTGAAGTACCGATGCGTAACGGCATCCGGCAATTCAGTTTAGCGATGATCGTTCAGCGCCGCGTAATTAAAACGGAATAGCGGACTGTCAGCGCCTTCCTTACATATCCGTTTCTCACACCCGTATGGGGTGCTCAAGGTCGATCACTCAGTGTTATCCCGGATGACAGGCCCGCGACTGAGTGAATAGACTTTCACCGACAGCCCAGCCTTTTGGGGTCGGATCGATATGCCGCCTATAGAAAAGCTCTTGCAGCATGATCTAACGCATCTGGGTGAGCGCATCGTGCTGGCCTTGGTCATTGTTGCCCTCACCTTCGGTGGTGCCCGACTGGTCACTCGTTTGTTCGAGCGTTTGCGGCAACGTCTGCCACAGGCATCAGCCTCCGTCTATATCACCGAAAAACTGATCAGTTATGCCCTGATCGTCGCCGGATGTCTGGTGGGCCTGTCGGTCAGCGGTATCGATATCACCTCTCTGGCCGTATTTGCCGGCGCGACCGGGGTCGGGGTCGGACTGGGCCTTCAGGGTGTGGTGAAGGAGTTCGTCTCTGGCTTGGTGATCATGTTCGATCCCAATCTGGCCGTGGGCGACTTCGTCGAGATCGATAAAAACCTGCGCGGCGAGATCATGGAGATCGGCCCCCGCGCCACGCGCGTCCGTACCAATGACGGCTTGAGTATAATCATCCCCAATTCGGATTTTGTAGAAAACCAGGTTATCAACTGGACCTATAACAGCGGGACGCGCCGCATACATATCCCGTTCAGCGTGGTCCCCGGCGCCGACAAGGCAACGATCCGCGATATTGTGCTGAAAGCCGCCAATGCCCTGCCCTTCACGTCGCCTGATACGGAGGAGCACCGCACCCAGGTGTGGCTGACGGACTTCGATGACGACGCCTTTCGTTTCGAACTGGTGGTCTGGCCTACCGCGAGTGCCGTGCGTCATCCGTCATCGCTGAAAGCGGCCTATTACTGGGCCATAGACGATGCCCTGCGGTCGAAGGGCATGGAAGCGCCGAACCCGCAGAATGACCTGAACATCCGCAGCCTGTTCGGCCTGACCGGAAGCGAGGCCTTGGCGACCCTAGGTCTGAAAGCGGTGAAGCCCCGGCACTCGCGCCGCGTGGCAGTCTCACCCAACGATGCGGCGCACGACCTGGCGACCGAACTGCCGCCGGAAGCGCCGCGGCAAAGGCCGCAATCGTGACTAATGGGGTTTGGGGCCTGCGGCCCCAAGTCTTTCCTGATCAAAGAAAAAACCCGGTCGATTGACCGGGCTTTTTCTTTGAATAGAATGTTTGTGGGGTCCCAAGATACGTTCTTTGCCCCCACGCCCCATTAGTTCACTGTGGGCTTGCCGATCATCAGGTTTTCGCCATCGAAGCCGACATGGATAACGTCACCATCGGTGACCGTACCATTCAGTATCTGCCTGGCGATACCATCGACCAGCAGCTTCTGGATCACCCGCTTCAGGGGTCGCGCGCCATAGGCCGGATCATAGCCCTTGTCCGCCAGATAGTTCAGTGCCGCATCATCGATGCTCAGGGTCATGTTGCGGTCCTTCATCAGCTTTTCCAGGCCCTTGAGCTGGATGCGGACGATGTCGTGCATGTGCACCTTGTCGAGACGATGGAACAGGATGGTTTCATCGATACGGTTGAGGAATTCCGGACGGAAATGCTTGCGCACCACGTCCATTACCAGCGGCCGCACGGTCTCCACCGGCGTATCTTCATTGATATTGACCAGGATATCCGATCCGAGATTGGAGGTCATGACGATCAGGGTATTGCGGAAATCGACCACACGCCCCTGGCCATCGGTCAGGCGACCGTCATCCAGCACCTGCAACAGGATGTTGAACACGTCCGGATGCGCCTTCTCGACTTCATCGAAGAGCACGACCTGATAAGGCCGGCGCCGCACGGCTTCGGTAAGCGCGCCACCCTCATCATAACCGACATAGCCCGGAGGGGCGCCGATCATGCGTGAAACGGAGTGCTTTTCCATATATTCCGACATGTCGAGACGAGTAATCGCCGTCTCGTCATCGAACAGGAACTCGGCCAGCGCCTTGTTCAGTTCGGTCTTGCCAACACCCGTGGGCCCCAAGAACAGGAACGAACCGATCGGGCGGTTCGGATCTTTCAGACCCGCCCGCGCCCGGCGCACAGCATCGGCCACAGCGGTCAGGGCTTCATCCTGACCGACCACGCGGCCGCGCAGCACATCTTCCATGCGCAACAGCTTGTCGCGTTCGCCTTCCAGCATCTTGTCGACCGGAATGCCGGTCCAGCGTGAAACGACCTGCGCAATCTGAGCACTATCAACCACTTCCGGCGTCAGCGGCGACTCCTCGCCCTGCGGTGCATTCTCGGCCCGCTCCAACGCTTTTTCCAAGGCCGGAATAATACCATACATGATCTCCGACGCCTTTTGCAGGTCACCCGAGCGTTGGGCATTGGCCAGGTCGATACGGGCACGTTCCAGCGCTTCGCGCGACCGGGCGGCCGATCCGACCTTGTCCTTTTCCGCCTTCCAGCGCGTGGTCAGGGCCAGAGACTTCTCTTCCAGATCTTCCAGTTCTTCGGAAAGCTTCTCTAAGCGCGTCTTCGAACCGGCATCGGTTTCCTTTTGCAGAGCCTCGCGCTCAATCTTGAGCTGGACGATGCGGCGGTCCAGTTCGTCCAGTTCTTCCGGCTTGGAATCCACCGCCATGCGCACGCGCGAAGCCGCCTCATCGATCAAGTCGATCGCTTTATCAGGCAGGAAGCGGTCGGCGATATAGCGATTGGACAGGGTGGCCGCCGAAACGATGGCGCTGTCGGAGATGCGCACACCATGGTGGACTTCGTACTTTTCCTTGAGGCCGCGCAGGATGGAAATCGTGTCTTCGACCGTCGGCTCGGTGACGAAGACCGGCTGGAAACGGCGGGCCAGCGCCGCGTCCTTTTCAACATGCTTGCGGTATTCATCGAGCGTGGTGGCACCGACGCAGTGCAGTTCGCCACGCGCCAGAGCCGGTTTGAGCAGGTTCGAGGCATCCATGGCGCCGTCGGATTTGCCGGCGCCGACAAGCGTGTGCATTTCATCGATGAACAGCACGATCTGACCTTCGGCCTGAGTGACTTCGTTGAGCACCGCCTTCAGACGTTCCTCGAACTCGCCGCGATATTTGGCGCCGGCGATCAGCGCGCCCATGTCGAGCGAATAGAGCTTCTTGTCCTTCAGCGATTCCGGCACGTCACCATTGATGATGCGCTGTGCCAACCCTTCGACGATAGCCGTTTTACCAACACCGGGTTCACCGATCAGCACCGGATTGTTCTTGGTGCGCCGCGCCAGGACCTGAATGGTGCGGCGGATTTCCTCGTCGCGGCCGATGACCGGATCGATCTTACCGTCGAGCGCCGCCTGGGTCAGGTCGCGGGCATATTTTTTCAGGGCGTCAAAGCCATTCTCAGACGTCGCACTGTCTGCCGGCTTGCCTTTGCGGAAGGCGGCCTGCGCGTCTTTCAGCTTGCCGAGCGAAATGCCGGCGGCCTTCAACGCCTGCGCGCCGTCCGTATTATCGACGGCAGCGACCAGCAAACGGTCGGCGGTAACGAAGCTGTCGCCGGCCTTGCTGGCTTCGGCTTCGGCGTCGTTGAAAAGTTTGTTGGTTTCGTTGGCCATATAAAGCTGCGCGCCACCCGTCACGGTGGGCAGCTTGCCCAACGCCAGATCGACCGAGGCGGCAAAGGCGTCGGCGCGGCCGCCGGCAAGCTGGATCAACTGACTGGCCAGTGACTCCCGATCCTCGGTCAGCGCTTTCAGCACATGAACCGGTGTGAAATACTGGTGGTTGCGCGCCTGGGCGATACCTTGCGCGCTTTGAATAAGCTTTTGTGTTTTCTCGGAATATTTTTCGATATTCATAGTCTGTTTGTCCCCATTCCGGCGGATTGAATTTCCGGCCGCCCCTGAAAAGGCGACAGCCTGACAGCTCCGATATGGTGTGACATTCGCACCACACAAGAGGGCGTCACTTCAGAATTATGGCGAATAAAAGAGGCTGGCGTACCTCGGGCGAATTGCCTATAAAGCTAGGCATGAACGCCAAGATTTTCTATCCCGCCGCAGCCCTGATCGCGCTGCTCATGATCGCGCTGAGCTTCATCTGGCCGCAGGGGCAGGGTACGCGTTCGCCCGCACCGTTCGGTCATGCCATCGAGAAACCCGATTATTACCGCATGGTGCGCGAACGTGACGCCCGCCGCCAAAAGCAAGCCGTGGAACGCGCACAGCGTGAAAAGCTCACCGCCGCCCGTCAGGCCGAGGCTGCCTCGGCTTCCGCTTTCGCCTCCGATGCGCCTTGAGCGGAAAGCTGCTGATTTTCGGCTATGGCTTTATCGGCGCCGCCTTTGCCGAGACCGCCCGCGCCACCGGATATCGCATTGCCGCCACCATCCGTACGCCCGAAAAGCGACGTCTGCTTGATGCTTTAGACATTGAGGCTATCCCTGCCGGCAATCAGCGCGACCTGTCACGTGCTGTAAAGACGGCAACCGCCATTCTGATCACCCCCGCACCTGACGATAATGGCTGCCCGGCCTATGCGGCGCTTTCCGGCCTTGATCTCACCGGTAAATGGATCGGTTATCTGTCCACTACCGGCGTTTATGGCGATCGCGATGGCGGATGGGTATTTGAAGACTCGGCGCTCATGCCGACCTCCACCGAAGGCCGCCGCCGCGTCCTCGCTGAAAGCCAGTGGCTATCCACCGGCGCGCACATCTTCCGCCTGCCGGGTCTCTATGGTCCGGGCCGCAATGTCATCGAACGGCTGATGGAGGGTAGCGCACGCCGCATCCATAAACCGGATCATGTCTTTTCCCGCCTGCATCATGACGATTGCGCCACGGCCCTTATGACCAGCCTTCGGCATCCGTGTCCGGGCGGCATCTACAATCTCTGCGATGATGAACCCGCGCCGGCCGACACTGTGCTGGAATATGCCGCCGGTCTGACCGGCCTGCCTTTGCCGCCAGTGATGGCCTGGAATGATCCGGCCTTGAGCGGCAAGATGCTGCGTTTTTATAATGACAACAAACGCGTCTCCAATACACACGCCAAGGCCGAACTCGGCTGGCGGCCGCATTACCCGACCTATCGCGAAGGGCTGAACGCCATCCTCACCACTATACAAACCGGTGAAAAGGAATAGGTTCAGCCTACGTACCAAGGAGCGTCCGATGCCGGCAAAAACCTACCTGATCACCGGCGCCTCTTCCGGTATCGGCGCGCAGTTCGCCCGATCCTACGCGAAGCGTGGCATCAATCTGATCCTGGTCGCGCGCCGGCTCGACCGGCTGGAAGCCCTCGCCGCCGAACTTACCTCCGCAAATAGTGTAACAGTTACCTGCCTTGACGCCGATCTCAGTGATCGCGCGCAGGTAAATCACCTGCTGGCGCGTATAAAGGAGATGAACCTCCGCCCTGACGGCCTGATCAATAATGCCGGCTATTCGCTGGCCCATACCTTCGCCGCCACCACGGCGCAGCAGCAACTCGACTTCATCGAGGTCTGCGTCACCACACCTACCCTTCTGGCGCGTGAACTGCTCGACTATATGCTGGATCAGGGTTATGGCCGGATCATCAATGTCTCCTCCATGGTCGCGTTCTCGGCCGGTGCTTCCGGCCACACCCTCTATCCGGCGGCCAAATCCTACATGCTGAAATTTTCGCGCTCACTGGCCGCCGAGGTGGGGGATAAAGGCATCAAGGTTACCGCACTCTGCCCCGGCTCGACCGAATCCGAGTTCCAGCACTCCAACGGCATGGACGCGGTGTTGAAAACAAATCCCGCCCGTTTTGTCCAGACCGCCGAGGCCGTGGTCGAGGCCGCTATCCGCGCCAATGAAGCCGGCCGCGAGATCATCGTCACCGGCCTGTTCAACAAGATCGCCGTCGCCGCCATGACCCTGCTGCCTGATGGCCTGATCACCCCGTTGATCCGCTGGGGTGCGAAAAAATATCAGATAGAAGAGTGACAATGCGCAGCCTTCTGAATCGTATTGCCGTTTTGGGCTTTTTCCTCTGCTTAATAAGTACGTTATGCTTTTTCAGCTATGAAAAATACTTGGAGATGAACTCAATCTCCATTCCCTGCCCTCATCAGGGATTTATGTATATTGTTAAAGGCTCAAAAAAAGTATTCTGCATTAACAATATAGAACATGCAAATTTCCAATTATTAGAATGCATTGCCGTTTTACTAGCTATTTTCTTTATACCTCTGAACGCCATTATTGCTCTCACTAGAAAACAAGCCAAGAGCACAGGAAGCATATAATTCATGCCACAAGCCACCACTGCCACCGAATCCCGACATTACGACCTCATTATTATCGGCTCCGGCGCTGGCGGTGGCACCCTGGCCTACGCCTTGGCCAATACCGGCAAGCAGATACTGATTCTCGAACGCGGCCAGGAACTGCCGGTCGAACCGCAAAACTGGGACTCGAAGGCTGTCTTTATCGACCACCGCTACCGTACCAGCGAGCAGTGGCTAGACAAGACTAACAAGCCCTTCACGCCCAACACCAACTATTGGGTTGGCGGCAACACCACCTTCTATGGCGCCGCCCTGATGCGGATGAAAGAGCGCGATTTCGAAGCGGTCGAACACAGCGATGGCTTGTCTCCGGCCTGGCCTCTGTCCTATGCCGATTTTGCGCCGTGGTATGAAAAGGCCGAAGCCCTGTGGCGCGTTCATGGCGAGCGCGGCATCGACCCGAACGACCTGCCCGACGATCCGCCTTTTCCCTATCCACCGCTCATTGATGATCCCGCTGTCGCCCGGCTGAAACAGCACTTTCAGGATATCGGCTGGCATCCCTCGCCCCTGCCGCTTGGCATCAACCGCGACGATGCCCACCCGCAGACCTCGCATTGCGTCCGCTGTACCACCTGCGGCGGTTATCCATGCCTGCTCAAGGCCAAGAGCGACGCCCGCAGCATCGTCATCGATCCGATCCGCGACCTGCCGAACGTCACCATCCTGACCGGCCACAAAGTGAAGCGCATCGAATCGCACGGCCGCACCGTCACCGGCGTCGTCACCGAGACCGCCGACGGTGCCCTGCAAACCTTCATCGGCGATCTTTATGCCCTGTCCGCCGGCGCAGCCAACAGCGCCGCCATCCTGCTGCAATCGGAAAGTGCCTTGCACCCCAATGGCCTGGCCAACAGTTCGGGGCTGGTCGGGCGCAACTACATGTTCCACACCACCTCGGCGGTGATCTCAATCATGGCCGACCGCTTCGATTCAACCTTCCCCAAAACCTTCGCGGTCAACGATTTCTATTTCGGCGCCCCGGACTATCCCTATCCGATGGGTCAGATCCAGCTACTGGAATATATGTCCGGCCAGACGCTCGAAGGTCAGATCTCCGATATTCTGCCGCCGGCTCTTATTCCCGATTTCCTCAGCAATGATATCGCCCGCCATATCGTCGCCTTCCTGACCATGACGGAAGATCTGCCACGCGAAGAAAACCGCGTTACCGTCACCGAAACCGGCCAGATCAAGCTGACCTATACGCCGAACAACCTGCCGGCCCACCTGCGCCTGACACAAACGCTGGAGCACGCGCTGAAAGGCTTCTCCCTGCGCCAGCACACGCTGTTCGAACCGCATTTCCAGATCGACTCCCTGCTGCCGCTTTACGGCACGGCGCATCAGTGCGGCACTACGCGTTTCGGCCGTGATCCCTCGACCAGCGTACTCGATATCAACTGCAAGGCCCACGATCTCGACAATCTCTATGTCGTCGATACGTCCTTCTTCGTCTCCAGTTCGTCGGTCAACCCGACGCTGACTACCGTGGCCAACGCGCTTAGAGTGGGCGAGCACCTGAAGGAGAGGATGGCTTAACCGCGCAATTCCGCCACCATATCGACCAGAAGATCGAGGTCCTGCGGCCGAGACAGGCGATGGTCGCCATCCTTGATCAGGTGAATATGGGCATCCGGCGTGGTAAAGGTTTCCAGCAGGCGCAGGCCATGCTGCCACGGCACCAAATCGTCCCGCATTCCGTGCAGAATACGTACAGGCCCTTCAAAAGCCAGCGGCCCATTCAGCACCTCATGCTGACGCGCCTCGTCGAAAAAAGCCTGCGACAATGGCACCGGCCGATCGTAGCCGGGCATCATATGCACACCGGAAACATCAAGCTGGCGTCGCTCTTCCGGCGATAATGACGGCAGCATCAGGGCCGTGGCGAAATCGGCCGCCGGCGCCAGAAAACCCGCCGCCTTGATGCGTTCCGGCCGCGCCTTGATCAGCAGGGACAGCATATGCCCGCCCATGGAAGACCCCACAGCCACCACAGGCCCTTGAGTCAACTGATCGAGGACCGCCAGCGCATTGGCGAACCAGCGCCCGACACGTGCGTCATTGAAATCCCCACCGGTTTCACCATGGGCGAAATAATCGAAACACAGGAAGTCCCAGCCACGCACCCGTGCCTCTTCCGTTAGGCGTGTGATCTTGCTGCCGGTCATATCCGACAGAAAACCGCCCAGCCACAGAACAGTTGGCCCCTCGCCCCGGATGCGCCGATAGGCGATGCGATCGCCCAGCGGTGTGTTCAGCCATTTGCCGGGCTTTTGAACCAAAGGTAAATCCATGCTCATTGCCCCTGGCGATTTAAAAAAGTATTGCCACTTTTTCGCTGGAATTTGCGTTATGATAAAATGACTTAACCGCGCCGTTTCCCTCCCGCAAGAGCCTTAATGCCCAAACCCACCTTCTCAGCCAGCGTTTTGCAGATCGTCCCCGAACTCGATACCGGCGGCGTCGAGCAGACCGTGGTCGATATCAGTGAGGCGATTATCGCGGCCGGCGGGCGCTCTATCGTCGCCACCAAAGGCGGGCGACTGGAAGAAAGGCTGCTGAAAAAAGGCGCGACGGTCATCCATATGCCGGTCCACAGCAAGAATCCGTATGTTCAGTGGCAAAATTACAAAGCGCTGCGCCGCCTGATTCGACGCGAAGCGGTCAATATCGTCCATGTTCGTTCGCGCGCCCCCGCCATGGCCGCCATCAATGCCGCGAAAGCTGAAGGCGTCCGCAGTGTCGCCACCTATGCCGGCATCTATAACGCCAGATCGGCCCTGAAACGCTGGTACAACAGCCAGATGACCCGCGCCGACACGATCATTGCCAATTCGGATTTCACCCGCGCCCATATTCTGAAAACCTATCCGAATATTCAACCGGAAAAAGTGATCGGCATACCCCGCGGCATTGATATGAAGCGTTTCGATTCCGAGGCCTTCGACGTCCGCAAGATCATGAAGCTGGAACAGGAATGGGGTGTGCTGGCCGGCGATGGTCGCATCCGCTTCCTGCTGGCCGGCCGCCTGACCAAATGGAAGGGGCAGGCGCTGATCGTCGAAGCGGCCAACCTGCTGCGCCACGAAGACATCGATAACTTCCTGATCATCATGGTGGGTGACGACCAGGGCCGCAGCGACTATACCAAGGCTCTCAAGGACAGCATCCATAAGTACGGCCTTGAGGAACGGGTCAAACTCGTCGGCCATTGCGCCGATATGCCCTCGGCCTATACTACCTGCCATTACGCCCTGGCCCCTTCGCTCGAACCGGAGGCTTTCGGCCGCACAGCGGTCGAACCGCAAGCCATGCAGCGCCCGCCGCTTGCGTCCGATCACGGCGCCACGGTCGAAACCGTCCTGCCCGGCGAGACGGGCTGGCTGATTCCGCCAGGAGACGCCCACGCCTGGGCCGAAGCCATGAAAACCGCCATCGCCTTGCCGGAACATGACCGCTTCGAGATGGGCCACCTCGGCCGGGAATACGTCAAGGACCAGTACAGCCTGCCCTTGATGTGCGAACGTACCCTTGATGTTTACCGCGCTTTGCTTACATAAGCCTGTCTGCGCGGCCAAACGGCCACAACCCGGCTGAATTCCCGAAATATAAGCGGCTATTTAACCTTTCCGGCGCATAGGGGATTGAAACCAACCCCTTGTTTCGTCATAATCCGCGCAATTCGTATCAACAGACTCAGGAGAACGACCTATTCGTCGCCCAATCCAAACCCCGCCTCCCAAAGACGGCCCCCGCATCAATCAGGACATCAAAGTCCCTCGCGTCCTGTTAATCGACGCCGCCGGCGAAAAGCAAGGCATCATGCCGACCTCATCCGCCCTGGAAGCCGCTGAAGAAGCCGGTCTGGACCTCGTCGAAGTCTCTCCCACCGCTGACCCGCCTGTCTGCAAGATCCTTGATTACGGCAAATACCGTTTCCAGGAACAAAAGAAAAAGGCCGAGGCGCGCAAGAAGCAGAAGGTCGTCGAAATCAAGGAAATCAAACTTCGCCCTAATATCGATATCCACGATTATGAGGTGAAGGCCAAGGCGATGACGCGCTTCTTCGAAGAAGGCGACAAGGTCAAGGTAACGCTCCGCTTCCGCGGCCGTGAAATGGCGCACCCCGAACTGGGCATGAAACTGCTCAACAAGGTGAAAGCCGATTTCGAGCCCACCACCAAGGTCGAATACGAACCGAGGATGGAAGGCAAGCAGATGATCATGATTTTGGCGCCCAAATAGGCCGCCTTATCAGTCCAGATTAAGCCCTGCGTAAGCGGGGCTTTTTTGTGCCTCATATATCGAGAGAATACATGTCCCAATTCCTCACATTCGACCGCTCAACCGTCACGCCGGAATATGAACGCCCAAAACCGGAGCGCGTGATTGCCGGCGATCCGCAGTTCACCAGCTGGCTTCTGGAAACCACGCCGGACGACAAGACCTATGCCGGTTACTGGGCCGCCACGCCGGGCACCTGGCGCGTCTCTTACGACGAATGGGAATACTGCACGATCCTTGAGGGCCATGCCATCGTCACCGAGGATGGCCAGCCGCCGGTCACACTGAAAACCGGTGATCATATTGTCTTCCGCAACGGCTACCAGGGCCAGTGGCAGGTGATTGAGCCGGTGCTGAAAACCTTCGTGATCATTCTGCCGTAACGGGTTTCCGTTTCATCAGCACCGATGGCGAAAAACCGGTGATCAGGGCCGTGCCGGCGATAATCAGGACGCCACCGACTACGCTGATCCAGCCGACATGCTCATGCAGGATCAGGCTTCCCCACAACACGCCAAAGACCGGCACGAGGAAGGTCACGGTCGTGGCCGGAGCGGCACCGATCTCGTCTATCAGTTTGAAATAGAGGATATAGGCGATGCCGCTGCACAGGATGCCGAGCATCAGAACACAAATCACCACCCATATATTGGGCACGGATACCGCCGGAAAGAACGGCGTGGCCGGGGCAATCATCAGCGTAGCGGCCCACATGCTGCCGTGCGCGTTTGAAAAGGCATCGACGCTTTTCGCTACCTTGGAATAAAGCGCCGCAACCGCATAACAGGCGGCGGCAACCAGACCGGCACCGACTCCCAGCAAGGCGGCTGGCGACAACTTCCCACCATCAAGCCCGACCAGAACCGCCACACCGGTAATGCCCAGCGCCAGCCCGGCAATGGTTTTCATTGACAGCCGGTTGCGCATCCAGATCGCCCCGAAAACCGCGCCCCAGATCGGTGTCGTGGCATTCAGCACCGACATCAGCGAAGCAGGCAGGCTCTTGGCCGCCCAGGCGAACAGCAGGAAGGGCACGGCCGTATTGAACAGCCCCAGGATGACGAAATGCTTCCAGTCGGCCTTGAGATCAAGCCTCTTCTTCCACAGAAAAGCCAGCCCAATGAGAAACACCGCCGCCAACGCCACCCGCAACTGGATCAGCAAGACCGGCCCCAATACGGGGGCGGCGATGCGCATGAACAGGAATGATCCGCCCCAGATGGCGGCAAGCCCGATCAGTTTCGCAAGACTGGATAAAGGCATGGCAGAACTCCCTGCAAACGATAGCCGCGTATGCCACGAGATAGGTGTGGCGTCCCTCCGTTTCTTGCCTGGCTATAAACTTTGGCAAAACATTTACGGAATTTGGCGATATCGCCTGCATTGACAATTCGTAAGTTATAACTTACCGTAAGTAATGACTTACGAATATGCCTTCACCGCCCTCGCCGATCCAACACGACGCGCAATTTTCGAGCGTCTGCGCACCGGCCCGCAACCGGTAGGCCGCATCGCCGACACCTTGCCCGTCAGCCGCCCCTGCGTTTCCCAGCATCTCAAGATACTGAAAGCCGCTGGCATGGTCAGCGAAACCACCGATGGTACGCGTCGCCTTTATGCCATTGATCCGCGGGGCATCGCCGCCATGCGAAATTACCTTGATCAGTTCTGGGAAGACGCCCTGACCCGTTTTCAACACGAAGCAGAAACTTCGACACCCGGCCAATCTCTTTAGAATAAGGATTTTCCCATGACCATTTCCCCCGTCATCCGTTCATGCGATATCGCGGCATCTCTCGAACATGCATTTGATGTCTTCACTATCGGCATCGCCCGTTGGTGGGACAAGGACAAGTCGATCAATCAGGGCATACCCATGCGTGAAGCCGTGCTTGAACCCTTCGCCGGTGGCCGCTGGTATGAACGCGGCGAAGATGGTTCGGAATGCGAATGGGGCAAGGTCCTGATCTGGGACCGGCCAAACCGCCTTGTCCTCGCCTGGCAGATCAATGCCCAATGGGCCTACGATGCGAACCTCATTACTGAGGTCGACATTGTTTTCACCGCTACCGACAGCCAGCACACACGCGTTGACCTTGAGCATCGCAACCTCGAACGCTTTGGCGATCAGGCGCTGGCGGCACGCGGCGCGCTCGATTCTCCCGGCGGATGGTCGGGCCTCCTTGAGGCTTTCCGCGCCGCTATCTAGCTATTCCCAGAATTCCGGCTGCTCCGGTATACGATTGAAGGCGATCTTGGCGCCGACAAAACCATGCATTTTTGTCGGCGGTCCAATGGTCACCTTATCCTTGCCGAACTTCTGATTGATGCTGTCCAAGGCTGACAACAGGGTCATATGGCGGCCATCTTCCTCGCCTCCCGGCGTCCAGCCGAACAGGTCAGGCCTGGCGTCGGCCTCGACAAGGTTCAGGCAGGTGACGACGATCTGTTTCACACGCGGCGCCTTGAGCTTGCGCGCGCATTGCGCCCACAGGTCATCGGCCTCCATCAGCATGTGGAAGCTGTCCGAGGTTACGGCGAAGCGCGTCGCCGCCTCCAGCCGTTCACCGCCAGCCCCGCGCAGATAAAGATGCAGGCCGCCGCATTTATAGCCCATGCGCCGCAGCCGCGATCCGCACTTGGCCGTCAGACGGCGGGCAACGCCGCGCGCATGTTCGACCGGGCGCAATTCCTGCGCCAGAACATGGCCATGCGTGATGCTCGCGCGTTGCGTCTCTATCTCCGGTGGATCTACGCCATGGATGGCATACCAGAAGTGCTCACCCATGATGCCGCGCCATACCTGACGCATCCGCGACGGCGACATGTCCCACAACTGCCGGACCGTATCGACACCCACGGCATTGAGGCGCGTTTTCATCGACCGGCCAATACCGGCAAATTCATCGATATCGAGAGCGAGCAGTGCGCCCGGCAATTCATCCAGGCGCAATACGGTCAGGCCCAGCGGCTTCTGCATGTCCGCCGCCGTCTTGGCCAGCAGGCGCGACGGCGCGATACCGATGGAGGCGGTCAGGCACTCGCCGACATTTTCCAGTATCCGTCGCTGGACGCGGTGACCAAGCGCCCGCGCCGGCGCCTCCAGCCGTTGCGGGCCCATCAATCGGCACGCCACTTCGTCGATCGAGCATACCTTCTCGACGGGAATGACATAGTCGATCTGCTCCAGGATTTTGTTGTGCAACTCGACATAACGATCAGGCCGGGCCTCACGGACGATCAGGCAGGGGATTTTCTCCCTTGCCTCCTTGACCTGCGTACCGGTTTTAACCCCCAGCGCCTTGGCTTCCTTGCTCGCCGCGATGGCGCAGGTATAGTCCGACATCACCGGCACCACGATTACCGGCTTGCCGCGAATGGCCGGTTCGTCCTGCTGAGCACAACTGGCGAAATAGGAATTCATGTCGAGATAGAGCCAGCGCAATTCGCCGCCGTCCTTCCAGCGGGGATCGAGATCTTTCATGTCGGCGTTCTGCGTCATGACTGGAACATAACAAGAACAAAATGACAAAGTCAAGCCACAAGCATCACGCACTTGCGATAAAGAAACTGTCGCAATCGATAGCAAATCATTTATAACCGCTCGTCATGTCCAAACCCGATACCCGCATTGCGTCCACGGACGAGTCTTTTTTGTCCGAACCGGATGAGCTGCGTCCCGATGAAGATGATGCGCGCGACACGCGTACCTTTTTCCGTGGCCGGTTACTGGGTAAAGTCCGCGACTTCCTGAACGAAAACGGCCCCCTGGCGGCCATGTTCGCCGTGGTTTTCGTCAACCTCGTCGGCTTCGGCATCGTCGTGCCGCTGATGCCTTTCTTCGCCCAAAGTTTACAGGCGCAGGCGTGGCAGGTGACCCTGATGTTCACCACCTACAGTCTGGGCCAATTCTTCGCCGAACCCTATTTCGGACGACTTTCCGATCGCATCGGCCGCAAGCCGATCCTGATCGTCACCACCGCCCTGAGCGTTTTTTTCTATATCCTGCTGGCCTTTTCACCGAATATCTGGATCGCCATCCTGATCCGCTTTTTCAGCGGACTGAGTTCGGGCAATATCTCGACCATCCAGGGCTATGTCTCGGACGTATCGCCGCCTGAAAAGCGTTCCGGCCGCATGAGCCTGATTGGCGGCGCCTTTTCGCTCGGCTTCATCATCGGCCCCTTCATCGGCGGCATACTGAGCCACGAAACCGCCGCCGGCGGCAACCAGTTCCGCCTGCCCCTGATGGGCGCCGCGCTCCTTTCCGCCTTCGCCTGCTTCGGCGTCATGCTGTTCATCCGCGAAAGCCGCCAGCGCCGCACCAAGGTCGAAGCCGCCCAGCCTAATATTTTGAAGACCGCACAGGAAGCCCTGCGAAGCCCTGTGATCGTGCGCCTGATCCTTTCCACCCTCTGTTACATGATGGCCTTCGCCGGTCTGGAATCGACCTTTGGCCTGTGGGCGGAAGCCCGCTTCCACTGGGGCCCTAAGGAGATCGGTGCTATCTTCCTGCCGCTCGGCATCGCCGCCGCCCTGATGCAGATGGTCTTCATGCGCCCGCTCACCCGGCGTTACGGCGAAAGCAAGGTACTGGCGGCCGGCCTGTTCGTCTTCGGCCTCAGTTTTGTGCTTCAGGGCATGAACCCCTTCGGCTGGCTGATCACCCCGATCGTCATGCTCGGCGCGCTCGGCCAGGCGGTGATTTTCTCTTCGATCTGCGCCATTATTTCGCTGTCAACCCCACCCGACAAGCAGGGCGCCATGCTGGGACTCAACATGTCGACCGGCGCCATTGCCCGCATCACCGGCCCGATGATCGCCGGCTATGTATTTAGTTTATGGGGACCGAACGCCTCCGTCTGGATGGGCGCGGCGACCACCCTGCCGGCCGCCCTGCTCGCCCTGCAACTCGGTAAATATCAGAAACGCGGTGGGGTGAAGGCCAATGGATAGTTTTCAGACGGCCGATTTTCAGGCAGACTGGCTGCGTTTTCACCCCAACAGCCACCCGGTCGGACACCTGCTGCGCGAGACCGAAGGCTGGAACCTGACGCGCTTCCATTTCCTGCCCAATGACCGCCGGCTGGCCGCTGACCCCGAAGAACTGCGAGCCGTGCTGGAACGCTTCAACCGCGTCGCCACCGCTACATTAGGCGAGGATGCGCCTTGCTGGCTGATCGCCCTGCAATCGCCCAATCAGGACCGCCGCCATGGTCGCCGCATGGAGCGGCTGAAATCGCGCTATAATCTGGTGCCTGGCTGGGAATTCTACAGCACGTCCGATAGCCTGACCTATCAGGTTTGCGCCGGTGAAGTGACCTGGCGGACGGATGGCTTCAATCGCCTGTTGTTGCACATCTATCAGACGGAATTCTGGGACCTGATCTGGATGAACCATGAGACTGGCGCGATCTTCCGACCCTATGACGCCGGCGCCGATATCTCGCAGCCAACACCGAATGATCTGATCGCGCGCATTTCCAGCTTCTACGGCTGGATGCCGACCGACGGCAAGGGCTTTATTCATTTCAACGCCGCCCAGATGGCGACGGCGAAATTCCAAGTGACCAAGCCTTGCGCTGAAGCGATCCAGAAGGTCATCGCGGCGGAGAAAAAGTGATCGTTAAAGCCTCTCCAATTTGTGCTATTTACGCGACACCTCCTACAGGCCGGATTATTCGGTAATCTAAGTCAGCAGATATTAAAGGAGACAGGGGGGATATAGGAGGGGGAAATGAAACGTGTATTTTTAAGTTTGATAAGCCTGGCTTGGCTGATCTGTACGGTAGCTGTGCTGCCAGCACCTGCGATTGCCGATGAATCGGGCACTGATTTTGAAACCGCATGTACACCGACCCACGCCGAGTTCAATACTTTTAATGTTGTTAGGGACGATGGCTCTCCATTTCAACGTGAAGATGGGAAACCGTACATCGAACACGACAATCCTAATGAATATCCCGGCCTATTTACCCATATCTTCACCTGCAAGGTAGACGGTCATTTCGTTCGAATAAATTTCTTTTCCGCCCTGTCTCAACATATGTGCGGAGCCGCACTGCAAGGGCACGTCAGTGTCTGGGTTGACGGCGTTAAGATCGTCAATGATGCAAGCTGGGGCGATTACGGGGCCTGCATGACCGACGTATCGGGCGGTCATGCTACAGCACACACATTGAACAAGATCATGTTTAATAAAATGAGACACCTGACGATCTGCTACGATGATTTAAAATGGGACTCAAAAGATGGTGCGACCACAGGGAGCGCACCGATCTGTAATATTACCGACCTGTCGAAACTCAAGCCCAATAAGAAATCTGTCTATTATGGCGATGTCAAGCTGACCCCGCCATCTCTTGTCCTAGCGTCTGATAAGGCCGTCTTTTGCAAGCTAGCAACCCAACAGTTAAATGGCCCGCACCCGGATCAGGGCATACTGATGCCACTCCGGGAAGCGACACCACAACCCAAAACTGACGAGCAAAAAGACGAGGGTTATGAGCAAACCTTCATATTGGATATCGACAATGACGGGGTCGCCGATACTGTGACCTATAAAGGAATGGGAAATGAGTTTCTAAGCGGATACGGCCATACGTTTACATGGGTGAGCGGCAAGACCCAGAAACCCTACGACATGAAGGAGAATTGGCTGACGCGCAATACGAGCTTCTTAAATGTGGACGATGTGCAAAGCTTCCGGTTTGTGAAAATTGCCGGCAGGACCTATGCCTATCAGGAAAACGATGACCTTCAGATGATGGGGATGAGATCAGATGAGGAAATCGGTGCCAGCGACCCCGACGGCAAAGAAACCACACACCATATTGTGGAACTGCATAATGACGGCACCATCACGGAAGTCTGTAGCTGGAGGCCGCGACAGCGACCTGAAGAATATTTATAATTTACCTCTCCCCTTGCCTTGCCAGCCCTTTTCCTGTAACAGCCTCCGTTCTTATCGACCCGACGGGCCAAAGGCATGCCTTGGCGGGTCTTAAACTCTTATAGAGGGCGGCTTCAACAAAGCCGTACATGAAATGCCCAAGCTGAAGACCAAGTCGGGCGCTAAAAAGCGTTTCCGCATCACTGCCTCTGGCAAGGTAAAGGCCGGCGTCGCCGGTAAGCGTCACCGTTTGATCTCGCACAACGCGAAGTATATCCGTCAAAACCGCGGCACCCAAGTGATGTCAGCGCCGGATATCGTCAAGATCAAATCCTACATGCCTTACGCCTAAGAGGAGCAGACACATATGGCTCGCGTTAAAAGAGGCGTAGTATCCCACGCCCGTCACAAGAAGGTTCTGAAGCTCGCCAAGGGTTTCTATGGCCGTCGCAAGAATACCATCCGCACCGCCAAGGCCGCCGTCGATCGCGCCGGCCAGTACGCTTACCGTGACCGCAAGGTCAACAAGCGTAACTTCCGCGCCCTGTGGATTCAGCGCATCAATGCGGCTGCCCGCATCGAAGGCTTCACCTATTCGCAATTCATCCACGGTCTGAACGTGGCCGGCATCGACATGGACCGTAAGGTTCTGTCCGATATCGCCATGCACGACTTCGACGGCTTTAAGGCCGTTGCTGAAAAGGTGCGCGCGGCTCTGGCTGCCTAAGGCTTTCAAGCTACCGAAAAGCCCCGCACCTTCACTGGTCGCGGGGCTTTTTTATTGCCTAAATTTCCGCTTCCCGCGCCGCTCGCTTTCGCCTAAACACACGCATCCTTCTCTTTAAAGATATGCTCCAAAGATACGCCCATGACCGCCTATACCGACCTGCAAAGCGAAATCGAAGGCGAGATCGCCACCGCTGCCGACCTGGCCGCCCTTGACGCCGTCCGCATCTCGGCGCTGGGCAAGACCGGGCGCATTTCCGGACTACTGAAAACGCTGGGTTCCCTACCGCCGGAAGAACGCAAAACCACCGGCGCGGCGATCAATGCCGTGCGTGACGCCATTTCCGAAAAGCTGGAAGCGCGCAAGGAAACGCTGGAAGCCGCCCACCTGGCCGATCGTCTGGCAAAAGAGCGTATCGACCTTTCCCTGCCCTCGGCCCCGCGTCCGAAAGGCGGCGTCCACCCGACGCTCCAGGTCATGGACGAGATGATCGCCATCTTCGCCGATATGGGCTTCGAAGTCGCCGAAGGTCCGGATATCGAGGACGACTTCCATAATTTCACCGCCCTGAACTTCCCCGAGAAGCACCCGGCGCGCGAAATGCACGATACCTTCTTCTTCAATCCCGATGAAAACGGCGTGCGTAAACTGCTGCGCACCCATACCTCGCCGGTGCAGATCCGTTCGATGATCTCCGGCAAGCCGCCCTTCCGCCTGATCGTGCCGGGGCGCGTCTTCCGCTGCGACAGTGATCAGACCCACACGCCGATGTTCCACCAGATTGAAGGTCTGGTGATCGACAAAACCGCGCATATGGGCCATCTGAAATGGGTGCTGGAAACCTTCATTTCGCGTTTCTTTGAAACCGACAGTGTCACCACTCAGTTCCGCCCGCACCACTTCCCTTTCACCGAACCTTCGGCGGAAATGGATGTGCGCTGCTCATGGGAAAAGGGCGAGCTCAAGGTCGGTACCGGTGACTCGTGGCTGGAAATCCTCGGCTGCGGCATGGTCCACCCGAACGTGCTCAAAAGCTGTGGCATCGATCCGGACGAATATCAGGGCTTTGCCTGGGGCATGGGTGTCGATCGCCTGACCATGCTGAAATATGGCGTGCCGGACCTGCGTGACATGTTCGCCGCCGATACGCGCTGGCTGGGACATTATGGCTTTAGCGGCTTCGCCGCGCCGAATAGTGCGAGTGGGTTATCTTAATGATACCTACTACGGAAGAGATCGAGGCTAAAAGACTTGAGCCTCTAAAAACTCTCCTGTCCAAAATTCCGTCCGTAATCGGTTCGGTTGGAGCAGGATATGAAGGCAAGTTGTGGTGGGCGAAATTTCAAATTGATATTCGCCACCCGTTGGCTTGGCACACGGTACAGGAATTGGGCTACGTCCTTAACTATCTGTCATTGAATGAACGTTTGCCAACTGTGTTTAAACCCGTCTCGCCAGCTACTTATTTGAATGGTGGCCCGGAATATTTTTTATCATGGGTAATCGAATGCACCAGTCCGGAATTTTCACCGGGTAAATGCGCCGAATGGGTTGTTGGTCGTTTGCCGCAACCTATTGATAACCCTGACGCCTGGATCGTGGATGACGAACAATGAAATTCTCTCTTAGCTGGCTTAAAGACCATCTCAAGACCGACGCCACCATCGATGAGGTGGCCGCCGCCATGACTATGGCCGGTCTTGAAGTCGAAGACATCCACGATCCCGCCAAGGCACTGAAGCCCTTCTCCGTGGCCAAGGTCATCGAAGCCGCCAAACACCCGAACGCTGACAAGCTTCAGGTGCTTCAGGTCGATACGGTCGATGGCCGCAAGGAAATCGTCTGCGGCGCCCCCAATGCCCGCGCAGGCATGACCACCATCTATGCCCCGATCGGCGCCTATGTGCCCGGCCTCGGCGTCACCCTGGTCGAAAAGCCGGTGCGCGGCGTCGTCTCCAACGGCATGATGTGCTCCGGCGCCGAACTGGAACTCGACAGCGATGCCGACGGCATTCTCGACCTGCCCGACAGCCTCGCCGTTGGCACCCCGGCCGCCGAGGTCTTCGGCGCCGAACCGGTCATCGATTTCGAAGTCACCCCCAACCGTCCTGACTGGCTGGGCGTTGTCGGCATCGCCCGCGATCTCGCCGCCACCGGCCTTGGCAGCTTCGTTGAGCCCACGCCCCCCGCTGTCAAGGGCAGCTTTGCCTCGCCGATCACCGTCAAGGTCGATGGCGATGCCTGCCGCCATTTCACCGGCCGTGTTATTCGCGGCGTGAAGAACGGTCCGTCGCCGAAGTGGTTGCAGGACAAGCTCAAGGCCATCGGCCTGAAGCCGATCTCGACCCTGGTCGATATCACCAACTACATGTCATATGACCGCGCCCGTCCGCTGCACGTCTATGATGTCGCCAAGCTCTCCGGCACGACGCTGGAAGCCCGCCTAGGCCACCATAACGGCATACACGACGAGCAACTGATCGCGCTCGACGGCAAGACCTACGACATCGGCCCGGACATGTGCGTCATCGCCGATGCCGAAGGCCAGCGCCCGATCGGGCTTGGCGGCGTCATGGGCGGCGAAAGCACCGGCGTTTCGGACGACACCACCGAGGTCTTCCTTGAATCCGCCTGGTTCGAGCCGATCCGCATTGCCCAGACGGGTCGCACCCTCAGCCTCAATTCCGACGCGCAATACCGTTTCGCGCGCGGCGTTGATCCGCAATCCACCCGTCCCGGTCTCGAACTGGCCACGCAACTGATCCTCGATCTGTGCGGCGGCGAAGCCTCCGAAGTGGTGGAAGCCGGCGCGCCTGTCGAAGGTCGTGCCGATGTCACCTTCGACCCAAGCTATGTCGGCCAATTGACCGGCCTCCTCATTGCGAACGAGGACGTCAGCCGCATCCTCGCTGCACTCGGCTTTGGCGTCACGGAAGGTGCAAGCTGGACCGTTACCGTTCCCTCATGGCGCCGTGATGTCGATTCTAGTGAGAACGGGGGCAAGGCCGATCTGGTCGAGGAAGTCGCCCGCATCTACGGCTTCAACCATATCCCGGCCACGCCCCTGCCTGTCGTCGGCCTGCGCCCTGGCGGCGTACTGACCAGCCAGCAAGCCAAGGCCCGTACCGCCCGGCGTGCTCTCGCCGCTTTCGGTTATTCCGAAGCCGTCACCTGGTCGTTCATGCGCCAGGACTGGGCCAAGCTGTTCGGCGGTGGCGACGACACGCTTGTTCTCGCCAACCCGATCGCCTCCGAACTGAACTGCATGCGCCCCTCGGCCCTGCCGAACCTGCTGGAGGCCGCCGGCCGTAACGCCGCGCGCGGGTTCTCCGGTGTGCAATTGTTCGAGATCGGGCCCATCTATCAGGGCCTGGAGCCGAACGACCAGAAGACAACCATTACCGCCATCAAGGCGCCGGACAAGTCCCGCCATTGGCAAGCGCGGGGTGAAGACGCCCTGTTCGCGCTTAAAGGCGATCTGATGGAACTGCTGGAAGCCATGGGTGCCCCCGTCGCCTCGCTGCAACTGGTTCAGGGCTCCAATACCGGCCACTGGCATCCCGGCCGCTCGGCGCGCCTGCAATTGGGCCCGAAGCAGATCGTCGCTGAATTTGGCGAACTGCATCCGGCCGTGCTGAAAGCGCTGAATCTGGATGGCGCGCATGTCGGCTTCGAAATCCGCGTCGATCTGTTGCCTTCGCCGAAAGCCAAATCCGGCAAATCCAAGGGTGCGCTCAACATCTCCAACCTGATGCCGCTGACCCGCGATTTCGCCTTCCTGCTGCCAGCCGAGGCCGCATCCGGCGATCTGGTCCGCGCCATCAAGGGCGCCGACAAAGTATTGATCGGTGATGCGCAGGTGTTCGACGTCTATACCGGCGCCGGCGTGCCCGAAGGCCAGAAGTCTTTGGCTGTCGAAGTCACCCTCACCCCGACCGACAAAACCCTGACCGAACCGGAAATTGAAGCGATCAGCGCCAGGATCATTGCCGCCGCTCAAAAGGTCGGCGCTGCCCTTCGCGCATAAAGCGAAACACCAAAGTTATTTGCACGTATGACCACACGTGCAGGTGGCTTTAGTGTTCACGATTCTGTTTTTCGGAGAACGCGGTTTCGCGATTTAGGAAATCGTTAATACCTTGCCAACATAGCTTTGTTTCATGCCCGACATATGGGCCTGTAACAGAGCAATCGCTTGCGGGGCATAGACACGTGGATTTCCAGGAAACGCGGGACGAACCCATTCTTATTTCGCCTGCGGCTGAAGCAGCGACGTCCGATGCCACACAAAGTTCGCCGATTGCCGCTCTCGGAGCGCTTGGTGCCTTGTCCGTTGCCCTGACCGCCTGTGGCGGCGGAGGTGGCGGCAGCAGTGGCGGAAGTTCCGGTGGCGGCTCAACGAACCCGACACCGGTCAATTACAATTACGCCCCGGCAGATGCCTCCCGCTTTCTGTTGCAAGCGCAATTCGCTTTCAAGGACGCAGACCTTACCACGCTCAATGCCAAGGGCTATGACGGCTGGCTTACGACACAATTCAATACCTCCATCAGCCAGACCGGTGCCCAGTGGCTGACGGCCCAGGGCTATGGAACGCCCAACCACAATGGCAACTATTTCGACCCGTCACCCGGCGACTTCATGGCCTGGCGGATGTTGATGACCGGCGATGATCAGTTGCGCAAGCGTTGTGCGCTGGCTGTTTCGGAAATGATGGTCGCCTCGCTCAATCCGATCGATGGCTTCTGGCCCCCCTATGTAATCGCCGGTTACTGGGACATGCTGAATGGCAATGTCTTCGGTAATTTCCGTACTCTGCTGGAGGAGGTGACGCTCAACGCCGCCATAGGCCTGTTCCTCAATACACGCGGCAATCTCAAGGAAGACCCGAATACCGGCCGCGAACCGGACGAGAACTACGCCCGCGAGGTGATGCAGCTTTTCACCATCGGCCTGTATGAACTCAATAATGACGGCACACCCAAAACCGATCTGCTCGGCAACAAGACCGAAACCTATAGTCAGTCCGACATCAGCAATCTGGCGCGCGTTTTTACCGGCTATGACTGGGACTTTTCAAAAGTCACCTGGATGAGTGGCTACGAGTCCTACGACATTCCGACGACCGAATTCGCCAGTGCCCGCATGGTCATTGATGCGAACGAGCATTCCATGCTGGAGGTCAAGTTTCTCGGTGTCACCATTCCGGCCAATACGCCTGGGAAAGATGCGCTGAAAATTGCGCTCGATACCCTGTATAATCACCCAAATGCCGGGCCCTTTTTTGCGAAACAGATGATCCAGCGGCTGGTGACCTCCAATCCCTCACCCGGTTATGTGTCGCGTATCACCGACAAGTTCAACAATAACGGTTCCGGTGTGCGCGGCGACCTGAAAGCGGTCTGGCGCGCCATTCTTTTGGATGATGAAGCCCGTACCCTGCCAACCAACAGCACCGCCGGCAAGCTGCGCGAACCGATGATCCGCCTCGCGCAATGGGCACGCACCTTTAACGTCTATAGCACGACCGGTGCGTGGGAAATCTATGATCTGTCAAGCGCCGATTGGGGACTGGGCCAAAGCCCGCTGCGCTCGCCGTCCGTGTTCAACTTCTTCCGGCCAGGCTATGTGCCGCCACAAACCGCGATCGCCTCCGCTGGTGACGTTGCACCTGAATTCCAGCTGCACAATGAAACGACGGTGGCCGGTTTCATCAACTTCTTCACCTCCATCATGCAGGACGGCTATGGCGACGTGAAGCCCGACTATACGACCATCATGGCCAAGGTGGCAGATTCGCAGGCCCTGCTCGACTGGATAAACCTGCATCTGAGCGCCAGCCAGGTGTCAGCGGCGACCATAGCCCGGATCAAGACCGCCATCGATGCCAACCCAATCGATGCTGCCAGTACTGACACTAACAAACACGACCGAATCTGGAACTGCATCCTGCTGCTGATGTCCTGCCCTGAATATCTGATCCAGAAATAGGGAATTCACATGTACAATAATCGAATTCCCGATCTGAACCGCCGCGCTTTCATGAAGCGCGCCGCGGCTATCGCCGGTCTCGGCGCCGCCGCGCCCATGGCGCTCAATCTCGCCAGTGTCGGCGAAGCGGCCGCTATGGACGCTACCGATTACAAGGCCATTGTCTGCTGCTTCTTTTACGGCGGTAATGATTACGGCAATACGGTCATACCTTACGATTTGCCGAACTATGATCTGTACAGCGCCATTCGCGGCGGGGCGGCCGGCCGGAAGCGTGGCGGCGTAGCCCTGGGTCACAACGAACTGGACGGCACCGCCCTGACCACCCTGACGCCACAAACCCTGACCAACAATATTCAGTATGCCCTGGCTCCGGAACTGACCGGCATCGCCTCACTCTTCAATGCCGGCAAGGCCGCCGTGCAACTGAATGTCGGTCCGCTGGTCGTGCCGCTCACCCTGGCGCAGTACCAAAGCGGCAGCAAGGCCTATCCTTTGCCGCCGAAACTGTTCTCGCACAATGACCAGCAATCGATCTGGCAATCGCTTGGTTCCGAAGGGGCCACGGTCGGCTGGGGCGGCCGCATGGGCGATCTCGCCATGTCGTCCAACGGCCAGAGTCTGATGACCTGCATCTCGGCCTCGGGCAATGCGGTCTTTGTCTCCGGTAACAACACCCTGCAATACCAGATCAGCCCCGACGGCGCGATCCCGATCTGGCCGGCCAAGGGCTGGGTCTTCGGTTCTTCTGACGCGTCAAACCTGTTGCGCGACCTGATCACCGAGCCCCGCACCCATGTCATGGAAAACGCCTTCAATGCGGTGACCAAACGTTCGATAGCTATGGAAACCATCGTCAATGCCGCGCTTGATCCCGTCACCCTGACGACGGCGTTCGACCAGACCAACTATTTCGCTCAGCAACTGCAAGTCGTCGCCAGGCTGATCGCCGCGCGCAACACACTCGGCAGCAAACGGCAGGTTTTCTTTGTCTCCATGGGCGGGTTCGACAACCATGACGGACTGATGACTGATCACCCGGCCCTGATGGCCACTTTCAATTCGGCCGTCACTTCATTCTATAATGCCACGGTCGAGCTGGGCGTCGCCAACAAGGTCACCACCTTCACAGCATCGGATTTCGGCCGCACCCTGGCCTATAACGGCGATGGCTCCGATCACGGCTGGGGTTCGCACCATTTCATCATGGGCGGTGCGGTCAAGGGAGGCCAATTCTACGGCACGGCGCCACATATTTCGCTGAATATGGACGATCAGGTTGGTCAGGGTCGCCTCCTGCCTTCCACCGCCGTGGATCAAATGGCGGCCACACTCGGTAAATGGTTCGGCCTGTCGGATTCGGAACTAACTACGGTGCTGCCCAATATCGGTCGCTTCGCCACGAACAATCTGGGCTTTATGGGTTAAGCGCCGTTAACCGCATCTTTAAAATCGGCTTTAAACTTTGACGCGCATACTATGCATATGTCCGCTATCAGTATCGCCACCGCAGGGATTATTTCCGCCACGCAGCGCTTCGATAAAGCCGCCGCGAGCACGGCCCGCAATGCCACGAATGGCCAGGATATCCTGAGCGACCTGGTGGACCAGATCGACTCCCGCAATGCGTTCAAGGCCAATATCAGCGTCATCAAGACCGCCGATGACATGCTCGGCAGCCTGCTCGATATCAAGACCTAGTTTCCAGATTCCTGAGTGCGTTCCCTGCCTGAAAAACTCAAAAGCCCGCCGGATAATCCGGCGGGCTTTCTTTATGATCATCCGGAAAGGATCAATAATCCTCGTCTTCTTCCGGTTCGGACAGCTTGCCGCCGCCCTTACCAAAGACGTCCTCGACCGACAGGTCGTTCTTCTTGGCGTAAGGGCTGTCGTCTTCTTCCTCGAAGGCGGGTTGCACGGTGACTGCCGGCTTCAGCGACGGATCATCGAGCGGAATACCGAGCTTCTCGGCCTGCTTGCGCTTGGCGTCAGCCCCCTTGCGTACGGCGGCGTCGAGTTCGATCTGACCGATCAGGCCCAAAGTCACTGGATCGACCGCCTTGATATTGGTCGAATTCCAGTGGGTGCGCGAACGGACCTGCTCAATGGTCGACTTGGTGGTGCCGAGCAACTTGGAGATTTGCGCGTCGGTGATTTCCGGGTGGTTCTTGACGAACCAAAGAATGGCGTCCGGACGATCCTGACGACGCGACACCGGCGTATAGCGCGGGGCCTTTTTTGAAGGCTTCAGCAGTTCGGCGTGACGCGAAACCAGCGCCTTCATACGGTAGGTCGGTGTCGCCTCGGCCTTGGTCAGTTCCTCGCGGGTCAACTGACCATTGGCGATCGGGTCGGCGCCGCGGATATCGCGCGCCACTTCACCATCGGCAATGCCCTTGACTTCGAGCAGGTGCAGGCCACAGAAATCGGCGATCTGGTCGAATCCGAGCGAGGTGTTGTCAACGAGCCAGACGGCGGTCGCCTTGGGCATCAGAATGTCGGACATGGTATTTATCCTTGTTAGGCCTTGTTGGGAGCGGCCGAAACGACCGTCCAGAAATGGCTACGCCCGGCCTTTTCGGCCGGGCGCGGGTGTTGTGGAGGATGGTATAGAGCGATTTCGAACCAAAGGGAAGCCCGTTTGACTGCCTTTGGATTAGAGATTGACCCTATGGATTAAATACCGGGGCAGGCCTATGTACGGGATATGAGTGATTTCTCCGCTCCGTACGCTGATCTGGCCGCCATGTTCGAAACCCACGGACTGGCCCCGGAAATGCGCGGCGACTGGCTGACAATTGACAGTCTTTATCCCGCCATTCGGGCGTATATGTCCGGCCGGTTGCTATATGTCGAAGTGGCGCTAAACGAAAAGCAGATCCTGACTGAACTCTATCCGGCAGAAGGCGGACTGGACATGTTCCGCGACGGCGTCTTTCCGGTTCTGCTGAGCGCCTTCTGGAATCGCCATAATCCAGGGCAGGTAACCCGTCAGATTATCCGGCGCGCCGATGGCCCCTGGCAGGTTTTTGTCGGCCCTTACCTGCGCCGGATAGACACAGGCGAACGACCGCCGGTGCCCTATCTGCTGTTTGAAACGATAGACGCTTTTCTGCGCAAGCAATCACTGGCAAGGGATCTTCATTGGCTTTCCACTGGCATTGCGGTCGATAGCGACGGTTCCGTGGCTGATATTCGTCTTGATGGCGTCCGGCAGCCAGCCACCGAAAAAGCAATTGAGAGGCTCGATTGGCAGCATGATGGACATGACTATACCCTGCGCAATGTCATTCTGACCATAAGACTGTAAGGCTCACCTTATCAGGTCCTGTGCCGGAGAATGACCGAACTGCGCCTTGTAGGCGCGGGAAAACGCGGCTTCCGATATATAACCAACAGACAGGGCGACATCACCGACCCTTGTCGAGCCGGCTTTCAACGTATCCCGTGCCAAGGTCAGGCGCCAGTTGCTGTGATACCGCAGCGGCGAAACCCCGACCAGCTCAGTGAACCGATTGCTGAAACTTGACCTGGACATGCCCGCCAGAGCGGCCAATTCTGCCAGGTTCCAGCGATCGAATGGTCGCTCATGGATCGCCTTAAGGGCACGCGCAACGCGGGCGTCCGACAGGCCGCCCAACCATCCGACAGCTCCGCCCAGTTGCACCCATGTCCGCAGTGTGCGGATAATCATCAGATCGATCAGCCGCGAAATCATGAGGGAAGCTCCCGGCTGGATGTCGCCAACCTCGGCCAGCATGAAATAAGCTATGTTTCCCAACCAGTCCCCCCCGTCCGCATGGCGGATATGGATATGGTCCGGCAGGCCTGAAACCAGCGTCACGAGGGTAAGCGGATCGAAGCGAAAGCGACACACGGCAATGCGCGCACCATTGTGCGCGACAAGGTCCCCGTCAGCACCTGCGACGAGGCCATGCGGCAGCAGGATCAACTCGCCCGTCTCGATAATCTGACTGCCTCGTCTGAGAGCACCTTGGGTGACAACGCATATCGCGGCTTCCGTGGGAGAGAGATTCAGTCGCCCGCCCGGTGCCAGGCTTTCCGAATAGACGAAGTCACCGCTGAGCCTGATTTGCGATAACACTTGGGACAACAGGTCCGGATCAATCATGCCTGACAAAGTCGAATCAGGACGATCAGTCAAATCTACAGGCATTCCCGTCATGGTTATTTGACTTTTAAAAAGCTATATATTGCCTGGAAGATGGATGTAAAAAATTGAAATTACAACCTTTTTTCTCAAGGAGAGTCTTTATCTCCCTTTTTGAAGGCAAAGCGAACTGATTTTGCTGAAAGTCCAACATTAAATCGACTCCTGAGGAGTCACTAAAGGAACATGACGATGAAAAACGGAATTGTAAAAAGCATTTTTGCCGCGAGCCTCCTGGGCACCATCGCGCTTGCGCCCTTGGCTCACGCCGGCGAACTCAAAGCCGGCATCGCCCGAAATATTGTGCTCGTTCACGGCGCTTTCGCCAATGAAAGCAGCTGGGACAAGGTCGCCGGGCTGTTGCGCAAGAAGGGCTATAAAGTCACTGAGGTTGCCAATCCGTTGACCTCGCTGGCCAATGATGTTGCGGCTACAGAAGCCGTGCTGAAGGCCCAGACTGGCCCAACTGTGCTCGTCGGCCACTCCTGGGGTGGCGTAGTTATCGGTGAAGCCGGCGCCGATCCGAAGGTCAAATCACTCGTCTATGTCGCTGCTTTCGCTCCCGATACCGGCGAAAGTATTGGCAGCCTGACGGCTAACACACCGCCAACCGAGGGCCTGAAAACCGTACGTTCGGATGACAAAGGCTTCCTGAGCCTTGATCCGTCGACCTTCCCGACCGTTTTCGCAGGCGATGTGCCAATCGCCGAAGCCAGGGAAATGGCGAAAAAGCAGATTCCAATCAACAGCGCGGCTTTCGGAACCCCCGCCTCCGTCGCGGCCTGGCACGTCAAGCCGACCTTCTATGCCATTTCGGCCAACGACATGATGATTCCGCCACAAGCCGAGGCCTTTTTCGCTCAACGCATGAAAGCCACGACTGTCACGCTCAACACCAGCCATGCCGCCATGGTTGCGCAGCCGGAAGCTGTTGCGGCCCTTATCGAACAGGCTGCCGCTGCTCAGTAACAGCTTCAATCGCAATAACTCCGCCACGCGTTACCGATGGCGGAGTTATTGTCATTGCAATAGTATTTCAATACTCACAGTGCTGCGCTGTCCAATGTCCGCCGCTGTTTCGACAGGCGTCATGCGGATCGAACACCTTGACGATACCCAAACCCGCACCTGTGATAATCACCACAATAAGCCCCAGCCAGATTATCCACTTCTTCATATCACACCACAAATTGAACGTTGTTCAATTTTGCTATATCATGAGGATACACGGAGCACAACCTTACCTTTGTGGTCACCCGCATCCATCCAGACATGTGCCTCGGCGGCATCGGCGAAACCGAATTGCGCCGCCAGGATCGGCTTGATCGCACCCCTTTCGATCAGTGGCCAGACGCGTTCATGCACCTTCGCCGTAATCCGCGCCTTTTCATCCGGCGAACGCGGACGCAGCATCGATCCCGTGACGACCGCAAGCTTCGCCATGATCCGGCGCAGGTCCACCTCCACCACCGCCTCCTTGCCAAACCCGACCTGTACGATCCGCCCGTGCATATTGAGACAGGCCAGGTTTTTGGCGAAGAAATCACCGGCGACGATATCGAGCACGACATCGGCCCCACCGAACGCCTTTACGGTAGCGACAAAGTCTTCGGCATCGGTATCGATCACCAAATCGGCGCCCATCGATCTGGCAAACGCGCACTTATCTGCCCCGCGCGCCGTGGCGATGACTTTCGCGTTGAACGCCTTGCCCATCTGGATTGTCATGGCGCCGATGCCGGAATTGCCGCCATGCACCAGCACGGTCTCACCCGCTTGCAGGGCGCCGTGTTCCATCAGGTTGGCATAGACCGTCAGGATATTTTCCGGCAGGGAGGCAGCCTCGGCCAGGGACAAACCGCGCGGCACGGGCAACAGGTGGCGGATATCGACCGAGACGAACTCGGCATAGCCGCCGCCATTAACCAGTGCGCAAATTTCATCCCCAACTTTCCAGCCGATATCATCCCCATAGTTCACCGGTGGGCTCAGACTTTCGATCACACCGGAGACTTCCAGTCCCAGGATCGGCGAAGCTCCTGCCGGCGGCGGATAATTGCCTTTCCTTTGAAGGATATCGGGCCGATTGACGCCGGCGAAGGCGGTTCGGATCAATACATGTCCAGACACCAGATCAGGCGACTGTGTATCATTCAGGTAAAGATCGGACGGATTTTGCCCCTCTCCGCGGACTGAAATGGCTTTCATGACTGATTCGTTTTCCTTGATTTCTTCGCGCAAGAGGCGTTTCATCTGTGACCGGACGATGGCGCGGAACGCAGCCTGATGCCCAGACAGGATAGATAAGCATGGCGATGCAGGATGACAATGAACCTTTGGCGCGGCAAAACGCCGGACCGTTGCATGGCCTCGTCCGCGAGGACCTGGATCCTTACAGCGTCGAGGATCTCGAAGCGCGCATAGAGACGCTGCAAGCGGAGGTCGCCCGCACGACCGACGCCCTGGAGCGCAAAAAAAATCGCCGTTCCGCCGCCGATGCTTTATTCTCTTTTAAGGATAACTAACGATTAATAACCGTCATGCGTCTCATCTGAATGGCACAAGCGTTGCAGTGCCCGCTTCAGGTTTCAATGATGGTACGTCCGGTGGGCCAGGTATCCTCCCGGACTTACGTGGGTCAGAACAGACCTTCGCCGACCAGATTTCAGCATAAGGCTAACAGTATATGTCCGACAGCACCGCCCCCAACGCCCGCGTCAGTATCGT